>Ga0163203_1000337_pt1 | contig 12569 bp, 17 predicted proteins | sample PL_2010_330m_FD_113534 | JGI IMG/M metagenome (GOLD analysis project Ga0163203, IMG submission 113534) | Freshwater microbial communities from Powell Lake, British Columbia, Canada to study Microbial Dark Matter (Phase II) - PL_2010_330m | ecosystem: Environmental > Aquatic > Freshwater > Lake ... | reverse complement strand
CATTGGCACCGGGACTGGCCACACCATAAATAAAGTAATGGACATTCTTTCCAACATTGCGGGCGTTGACTTTGAGTTCAAGCAAGACTCTCGCTTTATGCGTCCTTCCGATGTCCCACGACTTATCAGCGACAGCACCGCCTTCAGGAACGCCACCGGCTGGAAGCCAGAGATACCATTTCACCGGACTATGCGAGACCTCTTTGACTACTGGATGGACAAGCTACAATGAGTGGCACTTCCACCAAGACAACTGTTATAGCCATCCGCCTGCCTAATGAGCTACTGTTTACACTAAAGCGTAGAATAGAAGGCAGGCGGAGCAGGTGGGGGAGCGTAGGAGAATACCTGAAGGAACGCTTAATTTACGATATAGAGCGTTCCCACGAGAAAGTGAGGCAAGGCAAATGAAAGTTTTAGTAGCTTGTGAGTTTTCAGGTATTCTCCGGGATGCTTTTAGCAGGCGAGGACACGATGCTTGGAGTTGCGACTTTTTACCTTCAGAAAGAGGCGGGAGGAGCTATTAGTCAACCTGAGAAATCTCTGCCCTACTGTCATTGAGAAGGATGGATTAAAACGGCTAAAAGAAAGGAGGTAGCCAGTGTATAACTTACCACGATGCCCCTACTGCCGGAGCCTAAATATAGCTCCTATCAGGAACACTCTTTGGCATTGCTCAGATTGCAAAAAGGACTTCACCGATGCAGTCGCTGAAGCAGAGCCACCGGTACCAAATAAAGTAAAGGAGAGGAAGCATGGCAATATCAAACGAAAAGGTTAAGGACATCCAAACCCTCACATCAAACCTGGGGGAACTCATCCACTCTATCAATCCAGTAACCGAGAAGGAGTGGGGAGTCTATGAAGCTATGGTAAACGCTCACCAGAAGCTAAGGAGAGCAGATACCGACAGCCTTCTCCAACTAGAGCTACCGGGTCTCAAACTCGAGGCTGCTATTGTCGAATAAATGCCATTGCGGAGCAAAACTCTCAAAGGCATACGACCCTTGTAGTCGGAAGTTCATTCCTAATTGTAGAAAATGTGGATGCAGACAGAAACCGACTGGAGAGCTAGAGCCGAATATGTTTTGTAGAGCAAAGGACAAAATCAATGTCGGATAAGTCTTGGAAAAGAGCGGAGAGGAAGGGTGCTGCCGTCATTGGTAGCACCCGCACCCCCCTATCCGGTGGGTCGTCAAAACATACCCGATCGGATAGCCTTCACCCCACTATCTACCTTGAAATGAAATACCGCAAAGTATTCGCAATCGTGTCGCAGATACGACAGGACGAAGTGAAGGCCAAGAAGGAAGGAAAGATTGCCGTTCTTGGCCTTCAACAAAGAGGTTTACACACCCGGTATTACCTGATACCTGAGAAGCTAATGGCTATCTTGATGTCTCATTTGCCGGTGGCTGCTTCTTTTCCGGGGCCAGATGCCGAGCCTGAAAGCCAGAGCCAAAAGCCCATCCAGCAGCCATAAGAAAGACAGACTTCACTTCACTATCAATCCCGCAGAACATCAAGCCGAGCGTTCCCAGGATTATTACCAGTGCTATAATTTGGTCAAACTGTATCTTCACTACTACAGATACCCCTCTTTCTTTTCAACAGCGAGCCTGCTACGCATATCGCCACTGACCTCTGTTGATAATAACAGCTATTTCCCCGGCGGACAAGGCTTCGTCAAAACCCCATACTTCACCAATGGTGCCATCAGCTATCGGGTCTACTACTACGCTATTATTTTCTCTAGCTCCTACAAGAACCTTAGCAGCCGAATTATAGATTGTAGTAATATCGGCATCATGGGTCTTTGTTAAGTCTCCATCAACGCATCTGACCCCATTCACAAACAGCTTTAGCCGTCTGGTAGCTTCAGAGTTATCTGCTAGATTACCATTAAAGGTAACGGCGAATACTCTGAGTTCGCTATCGGTATAATCCGTTTTATCCAGATAGTCTTTAGCGTGGGTATCATGAACGCCACTCCCATCATCTGAAAAGCAAGCTCCAAAGCAAGTAGGAGCTACCTGGATAAAAAACGACCTTTCGCCCTCACCATAGTCGTACTTAGTAAAGAAATAAGAGCCTAATGTGGCCCCTTTAGCCCAAAATATTGCCGTGAACTGCTTGTCGCTATCACCACAAGGGTTAAAGTTTCCACAATCAATGTAATCAGCCCCCGCAAAAGTCCTACCTTGTGAAGTCCACACCGCATTTGTTACAGTGCAGGTTCGCCCATAGGAGTCGCGAGACAGGAACGAGTTACCTTTCAAATCCTCCGAGTAGAGAGGAAGATATAGCGTACAGCGGGGGTCATAAACATAGCCACAAGTTTTACTCACAAAGTAGCTATAGCCAGATTGCCCTTGCCCCTTAGCCTTTGCTTCCCACTCAGCCTTTGCTTCATCCGATAGCATCCGCCACGACAGAACACACCACCTTATTTTATCTCGCTGCGTATGCTGGGCGGTCGTCAGAGGCACTTTTGGCTTCTTATAGCCATAGACAGACGCCCCACCGGGCCGGCGTTGAAAGGTTATCGCCTTCCCCAAGTCCTTGCGAGCTTCCAGAGAAAACATCGGCCCGGTCAATTTTGGCATTAGAGTCCTCGCTCCTTGTAGATTTCTGCCATCCTAGCCTTGACAGCCCGCGCCATTACCAGCCCCGACCTTTGTTCCCTAACCATCTTTGACCCGATAAGAGCCTGCTCCTTCCAGTAAGCATAATTCTCTTTGACCTCACGCATTGCCTTCCGGAGAGACCCATCTTCCACCACCCACCAGTTACCACCCTCATAATATTCGTGATGAGTATTCGTAGGCTCTTTATGAGCAGGCAGGAGATAGACCCCAGGAAAAGGCTTTCCAGTATCATCACTCATAACCTCACCCGGGCCCATTGAGTCAGTAACTATAACCGGGAGGCCACACGCTAAAGCCTGAACCGGTGGACAACCCCAGCCCTCACCCCCAGTAGGCAGCACAAAGACATGAGACGACCTTATCATCATGACAAACTCCCACCAGGGGAAAGCACCTTCTATCAACGCAAGCTGGTCGTCTATTCTGTGCCCGACCCAGTTATGAATTTGGTCAATGGCCTCTCCCTCACCTTGAGCTGTCATTGTCTTATAAATCATGCCAACATCTTTTTCCTCACCAAATTCCTCAGCAAAGGCAAGCGACAGGAGGTCCCACCGTTTTCGTTCCTGCCACCAGGCCACCGACATAAAGCGGAACTTATGCTCACCATGATAAACTGCCGGCAGGAAATCAGGCATAAACCGGGTAGTATCAATCCCAAGAGGGATAAAATAGACCGGCCTTTTAACACCGCACCTCTTAAAAAGCTCAACCTGCATGGGAGTCGGCACCCACACCTCATCCATCGCATTGCAGGCCCTAACCCACCGCTCACTTATCTTGTCAACCTCAATCATTGTCCAGCCTATCTTGTAGGCCCCCCCATTCAGTCGCAGGAGAGGGCCGGTAGCCAGAGTTACCCAGGGGAGACCAGGCTCAGGCTCTATGTTCCGCATAGCGTTGACAACCATATCGTAGGACGGTTGTTCGTAGATATAGTCCTCCGCCAGAGATTGATAATGAACCTCAACCCCTATCTCCAGGAGAGACCGGAAACACAGAGCAGCTACCTCTGAATACCCCACCGGCGAACCGGTATGTGCCTCAAAAACAAATGGTAATCGTTCGTTCATTCCTTACTCCCTCCTTATAAAAGTGAAGCAGGCATTAACCTCATGCCCATATTGTGCCCCTTCGCGACACCCCATTGGCATAAAAATATTCTCCCACTCTGCCATAGTCAGCCACCGCTCATTACCATAAGCAACATTACGGCTTCCCTTCAATGGCACGGAAACCACCACCACATCAGCCACTCTCTGATGCTCGGCCACCAGCCGCGATATGTCCTCATCCGAGTAATGCTCCAGAAGTCCCTCAGAGAACGCTACCTTAAACGCTCGGTCGGGGAAGGGCAGATGAAACGCATCCGCTTCTTGATATTCTATGTCAGCATCAAACACAGCAGCGTTTATTGGGGCCATCCTCAGTATCTCTGTATCATTGTCTATGGAAATTACCTTTATCCCGGCTTGAGAGAGGGGGTAAGCCATAACCCCGGTGCCGGCGCCGATTTCTAAAACCTTATCACCCGGAGAGACATACCTGGAAATAGTCCAGAGAAGGAAGGAGTGCTCCATTATATTACCCTCTAGTCGGAGTTTATTCCCACAGATGTCTCGGTAGAAATCACCCCAAGAGTTCATCTTCAAACCTCCTTTTGCCTTAAAACCTCGGAACGAGGCAAGCTCCTCAAAGCTCAGTGCATCAGTCCTCGCCATGAGCTTGCCATAGGCATATTCCCCATAGTCATTAGAGAGCTTATGCCCTTTGGCTATCACTTCATTATCAAACTCAGTCCCAGGGAAGGGACAGGCATATCCCCAATTAAAGCTAACAGGCTGAATTTCCTCAATTAGCTCCTGAGTCTCAGCCAGCGTTTGCCAACTTTCGCCTGGCAGTCCCACGATGAAACTGCAATATACACCAATCCCCGCTTCCCTAGTCATGCGGACAGCCCGCTTAATCTCAGAAATTGTTATACCCTTTTTCATCCTATTAAGCATATAGGGACTGCCACTCTCAACTCCATAAAAGATTTGCCAAACACCCGCTTGCTTTGCCAGGTCAAGAAACTCCTTAGTTACCATCTTTTCATTTGCCCGGCTTGTCATCCGGAAGTGTACCTTATCATTAAGCCCCGCCCGAATTATCCCCTCAAATATCTCGGAGGCCCACTCAGGATTGAGGTTCATCGTATCGTCTTGGAAGGATACTTCCCTCACTCCAAAATACTTGGATAAACGCTCTATCCCTTCAACTACAAGCCCAGCACTTCTATACCTAACGCCTTTACCCCAAAAGATAGGTGTATTACAGAAAATACAGTTAAAGGGGCAGCCACGCGAGGTCATTATTGTCGCGGCCGGCCGCAACCGCAAAGGAGGATGCCCACAAAACTTGCTGAAATCAACTAGGTTGTAATATAGCTCCGGAATATCGTCTAAGGAGTTAATCCGAGAACTTTCACCTAATATCTCCAGCCACCTATTCTCGCCCTCACCGACCACTACCTCATCAGCCACGCCATCCCAAAACGCAGCATGAGGCCCCCCAACCACAATCTTAATATCAGGAAACTCACGCTTCACTTCTCGGGATATGCTACGAGCAGACTTTACCTGGAGAGTATTAACTGTAAGAGCCACTATATCAGGCTTGAACAGTTTACACTCAGCGAGAATATCAGTAGGCTCAATGTCTAAGTGCAGAATTTTAACCTTGTGCCCTGCTCTCTGAGCCAAAGTCCCCAAGATAAGTAAAGCTATTGAGGGAGCCTCAAGGAAATTCCGGGGGATATTATACCGCGGTTGGACGAGTAATACTCTTGACACCACTCCCCTCTCTCTTTGTAGCTGAGGTCTCAAAAGAAGAAATAATATTCCTGAGCGCAATGGCTTGCTTCAGGTCGGAGAGAATGACATTACACTTAACCTTATATTTTTTACCAGTTATCGTAAAGACTTCCACCACAATCCTCCCTTTGTCTTTACTCATTGGCTTCTAGGAAGTCGGCACCCAGCTTGGGTCAGCACCATCAGGCGTTGGGACTGTCCACGGAGCACTATGCCAGGAGTTCGTCTGGATGAACATTCGGACATAGCGGTTAAACCCGCTCATACCCGTTCCCGAAGCATAGTAATCCCAACTCAGACGAGACGCCTCCGGAACTTGCGCAACATCCTGGTAAGTGGAAACACCCGCCGTCAGTGTGATACGCGCCGAAACCTGGCCGGTAGTTCGGGGATTGGCAGGAATTACACGCGAACGCACATAAGGCAGACCCTTCCAGTTAGAAAAGACGATGGCATCGCCGATTGTCCCACTGGCTGTTACCGAAAACAGGGGGCCTTGCACCCTTGTCAAAGCAGTTTTCCCTCCTTTCTTTTAGCATTTCTTCCGTAATCGTAAGACGATATGTTATAATCTGTCAAGAGGAAAGATGAACACAGCAGAAATTCAAGCCAGAATAGACGCTTTTACCTATCCGCCTAACCACTGTTTTGACTTTCAGACTCTGAAACCCAAAACCCCACAGGCAGCAATACGATTTTCACACCTTAAACAGCACAGTCCCCACGCTCAAACTTCACAACTACATTTGAACCAACATTCATTACCACTTCGCCCCTAACCCAGGGATATTTGAGCAAAAACACCTTTTCCATTTCTTACTCCGGTGAAGGGATATTCCAGGGATACTTCCGCAGCGGATTATTCTCAATGAACTTTTGAGTATAGCGATTGAAGCCACTCATACCCATACCGCAGGCTACGCTATCCCAGCTTTGCTTATACTCGGGAGCAACCTGAGCACTATCTTGATAAGTGGAGACCGCACCCCCCAGGGTCCCTCGGATAGCGAGCACCTGAGGCGTCATTGGTATCAGAGGAATAACGCGCCCTCGCACATACGCCACACCCGCCCTTTCGTATTCCTTCCGGAACGGCGACCCCTTCCAAGTTACGAACTCAATAGCATCGCCTATCGTCCCAGAAGCAGTTACCGAGAACAACGGCCCTCTTACCTTAACCATAGCGTTTACGCTGCTGCACTTTGCTTCACCTTAGCCTATCCTCGCGATAGTCAAATTCCCATTTCAAATCAAGAAGTCGCCGGCATCTGTAAGATTTCTTACTCCCAAACTTAAAATACCATTTAGGGCGATGTCTATTATTGATTGTCCGGCTACATTCTGGTAGTCAGTCCCCGCTCCTAGCTTTGTCTGGCTTTCACATTTTTGACATTGAGTCGCGTTATAGAATGTGGCAGCCTCAAGAACACAGTTAGGAGTTCCGGGCTTTATAGACATACTGTAAGTTACCAAGTATTTACCTATAGCCTCAGCAGTAATTGCATGCCAATGACTGCCATGCTCACCTATCTTGTTACCCTCATCAGCTACCCAAGCCGTGTCAATAACAAATGTGTCCGGAGCGATTACCTGCTCAACTACCCACACCCCATCATAAAGGGGGTATTTTTGGAGCGCCGGCCGATAAGAGAAACTTAGAGATATAAAGGTTATAGCCACTCATAATCGGACGCCTCCGTCTATAGTCCTGGTAGTAGTTCCAAGCCTCCTTAACTTCAGAAGGCAAACTCTGCCACCCGACCACCGCCGACTGAAACATTGACCGGTTAGCTTGCTGAGACTCAGTTTGAGGATTGAAGGGCACATAATACCGCTCCAGTTGGGTATAGTTCCGCTCACGCCTGAACACCCCACTACCAACCGAGCCACACCAGAAGGAAACCGCACTCTCACCGCAGCTTTGCCAAGCCCGCAGCGACCACAAGGGAGAATGAGTTTTCGCCATTTACTACCTCAGAGCAGAGCATATTTTGGCTCATAACCGCGCTCTTTCCACTCAAAGAATTGTGCTGTTTGAGGCTCAATTATCATCATACCTTTATCGGTCTTGAAGAAGTCAAAGCCGTGGCAGCCCTGGGGTATATTCCCGATAGTCAAGGCGAAGTAGTTTAGGCCGAACAGAGCACTCACCAGCCCTTTGAGAAGCACGCCAAAGTCCTCACAGTCCATCCGATAGGCGATGTAGAGTGGCATATCAAAAACAGCGTAGATATAATCAAAGACCTGGGCCCACCCCTCATCATTGGTATAGTAGTAATCACCGGAAGCATCAAGCAATACTGGATACATCAACTTCTGGCCGAGTGCCCTTAGCTCATTTGACACAGCCAGGGCCGAGATTGAGAGGATTTTTATATCGGGCTTCGGGGGCTGAACCCCCGCCCCCTCTAGCTCCGCAATCTCGGCCCTTAGTTCAGCAACAGTCCTCTCATTCTCGGCTATCAGCCCGGCAACAATTTCATCATTCAAAGCCCTCATTTTAGAGATAGCTTCCCTATTCCCTGTCTTTAGCTGGTTAAGAACCCCCTCTAACTCAACAACCCGCCGTTTACACTGTAGTAATGCGCTAAAATTTCTACACATAATTCCAACCTCCTAGACTAGCCTACTGCCACTTTTTATGTTAGCATAAAAGTAATGGCAAGGACACTTTCGGATACACTAAAGGCGCAACAGAAGCTAGGGATGATTTCCTGGCCATATGTGGCTGCCCGCATCACCCGAAAGTGGGGCGATGTAATCCGTTTTGACTTTGAGAAAGCATATGGTGGACTGGCCGGCGACACAGATACCGATAAACTAATTGGGGCCAATGACCTTTCAGTCGATGGAGAGTGTACCCTTAATCGTTTCTATCTGGTAAGATTTCAGGCGGAAGAAACAGGCTTTGTTAGCGGTATCAGGTTCCTTTTGGCTTTAGGATGTGGTGTAAAAGTCGCCCTCTATGCAGATAGTGAGGGAGAGCCAGGTGCTTTACTATCGGCCAATGACACCGGGAAGGTTTGCGCTACAGGCTGGAATGGCATCTCAATACCTCATTACGAAGTTACAAAAGATACCTATTACTGGCTGGCTTTTAATACTGACGCGGACAGACTAGAATATCACACAGCCTCCGGGACGGTAAGGTGGCTTGGTGCCAACTTTGCTGGTTTCTCCTTCCCGAACCCCGCCGGTGAAGGTTTTAACACTTTGGACACTTTTTATCCTCTAATCTCCGGCTGGAATGTAGGCTTTGAGGACGATTACCTTCACTGTGCAGCTATGCCCTCAGATGGCAGCCTAATCAGACTTAGAGTCTCAAATGTAGCAGACAGCAACAAACTTTACTATCAAAGAGTAGCTACTCCCGCTCTCAACTCTGACTTCTCAGCATGGGATTATCTCAGTCTCTATGATGTCATCGCTGTAGCCTCCTGTGCATATGGGGCCTATGTTGCTCAGTTTTACATCAATGGAGACAGAGAAATCCACTTTAGAGAGTCAACAGACAGCGGTGCAAACTGGGGAGGCTGGTCTCTCATTGACTATGTCCCTTCGGGCTACGATGTATATGCGGACGCAGCCTACAAGAGCAATTACGATATTACTCTGGTTTATACCGACCAAAGCACACTTTACCAAAAGCAAAGACTGACAGATGTTTGGGAAGATGAGGCCACCAATCCTAACGCCCTGGCGAACAAAACCGGCGTCTCCATCTACTATCACGAAGATTGGAATGTAATTGTTACCAGTGGAGCAACAGACGAAGTAAAGACCCTCAGCGCTTGTATTTTCGGGGATGGTGAGAGGCAAGCATCGGCCACCTGGTCAAGCTGGGAGACTATTGTTGAGAGAGGAACAACCGAACCCTTTATATTTCGGAGTCCCTTTGTCCGCAGACCTGATACCACTCGCCTCTATTTTGTTGAGAGTTTTACCCAAGAGGAGACCTTAAATCACATCTGGTATTCGCATATGCCTCCCTCAGCTCACTTTGATGATATAGCATGGCTTGAACCAGTCCCCCTTGAACCTCAGTCGGAGTATGGCCTAGCTTTCACTCAGCTTGGCTCTTATGCGTGGCTTACCAATGCAAACAGAGTCTTTAGAGCTTTAGCCACCCAAGAGGAACTGGTGCTAACTGCCCGGCTACTGGAAATAGACAGCAGAGATTACCCCGATATTTACAAAGGCAGCCTAAAGGTTGTCCTGGACAATACCGGTGGCTGGTATGATGCCTTTGACCGCTTAGGTCAGCAGTTAGAAGTAGCCATTGGCTATAGAACTCCAGTAGGCAACGAGTATTCCTTTGTTCCTTTTCGCTGGATTACCAAGTTTAAGCTGATAGCCCCGCCGTGGTATCCCCTCCGGATGATTTACCCACAAGGCGTGCAGGGCACACTATTGATTGAGACAGAGGACGCCTGGACATTCCTTTACCGCTACCGGACTAGGCGCACACTATCATGGGCTGCTGGAGAAAAATCGGTCAAAGAGCTACTTCATTTTTTCATTGCAAGATGCGGACTGGACTTTGAAGTTATCTCCCAATCGGCGGCTGCCTCAAACTTTAAGCCGGCCTTTGATGTCAGGACTGGTACATCCTACCGAACCGCCATCAAGAACTTGCTCAAAATGGTGCCAGACCAGTTAGTTTTCAGGGATGCAAAGGTCATGCTGAAAAGCCCGGGCGGGCCAACAGTAAAGCACATACAGACTCTCATGCCCTCCGGAGCAGGTAATGAAACCGTTATTAGTTTTCAATTCCCCGACTCTGGTGCGCATTGGGAAAAGGTTGACGAGGAAACACCCGATGAAGATGAGACATATGTTCACACCGCCAATGGCGTCTATCAGAGAGACTTATACGCTCTGCCAAACCCTTCACACGAAGGCACTATAAGCAGCATTGAAGTTTTTTATCGTGTCAGGAACACACAGGATACTTTTGATGTAGGAGCTAAAGCGAGTATTCGAACCCACGACATAACCTACGATGGTGAGGAATATCTGACCAAAAGCACCAGCTACGAGACCTTTTCAGAGGTATGGGAAAAGAACCCCTTTACCGGTGAAGCCTGGACATGGGACGAAATGGATGCTCTTGAAGCAGGAGTTAGCCTTTGGGGAGGGGGTGCTGCCGAATATCTTAGATGCACACAGGTCAAAGTCGAGGTGAATTACTGGTTGCCGATTACTGTTGACTGGACATATCACACCACATTTGGCACAGGCCTTTTGGTTTATCGCGGCTCTTATGGCCAGACCGCCCTTGACCCGAACCGCGTAGAGGTATGGGGAGATACTCTTATGAAGCAAGCAGCCGATTGGCCACAAGTCGGAATGGTGAGAGACCGGCTAAAGCGAGTAACCACCCCGGACTATCCCGACATCACCAGCGCAGGTGAGCGAGCCGATGCGGAGATTAGGAAGTCGGAAATTCTAACCGGTGCCGAAAGCTGGCTGAACGCCCCTATGAACTGTGGCCTCGAACCCTGGGATGTTCTCCAAATCACCGATGTCAACGCTGGCGTCAACGCCATCAAGCGCCGGGTAATTCGTATAAAAGCATACTGGAACGCCAGGCATTGGTCATATCACCAAGTCGTTACTTTGGGAGCGGACTGATATTGAGAACCGCCTGCGGACTCCTCATCATCTTCTTTACTCTCATCCTTTTGACCTCAGCCCTTACCGCTCTTTGGCGGCTTCTGAACCTTATTTCTCAAGCCCTGCCGTAATCATCTTCCAGTCGGACCACATCATCTAACTCCGGAGTGGACACCTCGTAAATGAAGCTATCTACTAATGCCTTTATCCGGTGAGCACAGAACGGCGGAAAGTTTATCGCTTCACCCTCCCTCAAGTAGACACCCACGCATTTCTCCCCTGGCGGTGTTACCAAAATAGCCAGTAGCCCAGACGACAGATAAAGCGTTTCATTCTTGACAATATGATACTGGTCAGACAACCGACACCCGGCCTTGACGAACAATATCTTGCCCGCATAGCGTTCAGTAAGAGCAAAGATTAGCTCATACCCCCACGGCTTCACCACCAGCTTCACATTCCTTTTTCCCATAGCTCCTCAAACCATTCTACCACCCTTTTCACTTCAGAGGGAACATCAAATAATATAGACGCTTCATAATTAGTCTGCACCGCTCTTACCGAGATATTGTGAGACCCCAGTATCACCCTCGCCCCATCAAATATCCACACCTTCGCATGGAGCGGATACCTGCTGTTACCCCACTTTACCATCACCTTGCTCTGCTTCAGATGCTCCGCCGTCTGCCGGTTTAACCTATGCAACGGCCTCCCTATACTCTCATTATGTAGTAGCACCCGAACATCCGTTCCACTTTTCCCCTTGATACAAACTGCCCGGTTCAAATCCTGAACTGTCCCAGTATGTTGCCCCGGATACCAAGCCCACTCAAACATCGCTACATAAACACTGGACTCAGCCCTTTCTATCTCACCCACCACAGCCCCCAATAACTCACTACCAAAGATTACCTTTATCATTCAACTCACCCCTTCCCTATTTCTCACCATACTACCACAAACAAACCACAAACTAACCACAGACGAAGCCGAAACTAGGCCGTAAGAAAAAAGAAAGGAATTACAACGGACATCGGAACCCTCCGACATCTAAACGACACCTAAACGCCACCTCTACCCAACCTACCTGAAACCTGCCTACCACCTATCCCCTACATACCTGAAGGAGCTATAACGACTACCCCCCACCCCTCAGCCACCCACCAAAGACCTGCTTGGCGCCTGCTTATAAATGCTTTTGCGTTAGCTCAAATCACATCTGAGACCTTTTTAACACCGCCTAACACCATCTTCAAGGCAAAGCTGAGACCCGCCTACCCCCCACCCCTAATCTTTCAGCGTCAGTTCTTTCAACCACCACCCAACCGCGACAGGGCCAGCATGAGAGCCACCAGCCCCCCTAAGAAGCAATGAAGGAAAGGTTAAAGGGTGGTAATCTACCCTTGGTAAGTTATCTTGCAAATACTTGAGAGTAATGACGCACTACAAT
>Ga0163203_1000336_pt1 | contig 12570 bp, 10 predicted proteins | sample PL_2010_330m_FD_113534 | JGI IMG/M metagenome (GOLD analysis project Ga0163203, IMG submission 113534) | Freshwater microbial communities from Powell Lake, British Columbia, Canada to study Microbial Dark Matter (Phase II) - PL_2010_330m | ecosystem: Environmental > Aquatic > Freshwater > Lake ... | reverse complement strand
GGGGTATGGGGCGGGGCTATTATGATGCCAGGGCTTTGCTCAAGGCTATAGAGCTTCTGCTCGGCGAGGGTTTCTACGTTAGCATTGACCTGTTGCACGGCTTGCCCAATCAGCAAACCCCCAGCCTGCTGAGCGACCTTGAGATGGCAGCCGGGAGTGGCGCCCATCAAATTTCATATTACCCCCTTATGCTCTTTCCCCATACCCGCTGGTATCGCGACCTCCAGAAGGGGCATCTCGCTACCCCCTCTCCCCGCTTGGAAAGGGAGATGTTTTATACGGTTTGCGATTTCCTCACCGCTAACGGATATAAGCAGTCTAGCTGCTGGGATTTCATTAGGGATAACGGGGGTGGGTTGCAGTATTTAACCTGCACCCGCGACGAGAATATCGGGGTGGGGATTAGCGGCTATACCAAGATTGGGGGCTTGTTCTATGTCAACACCTTCTCCCTCGGGGAGTATATCAAGAGGGTGGAAACAGGCTTGCCCATAGCTACGGGAATGGTTACGCCGCCAGAGCGGGTGATGAGGCGGTGGTTCATGATGGGGCTGTATGGGCTGAGGGTGGAGAAAGCCGAATTTGAGAAGCGCTTTGGGGTCAAGATGGAGAAGGCGATGGGCAGGTTCATGCTTATGCTCAAGCTGCTGAACCTTATTAAGGAACACCCTACCCATGTTCAGGTTACCAGGGGTGGCATGTACTGGGCATCCCTGATGACAAAGGCGTCCATGCTTGCCTTGCCTGCCCGCTATTATATGGAGTGCCTGCACAGACCCTGGCCCGATGATTTTGAACTATAGAGAGGGAGACGATGTCCAGCGCGGCTCGGCATCAAAAGAAGGAAATAGGACGCCTCTACGGGGTGGGGGTTGGGCCGGGTGACCCGGAACTCCTGACCTTGCGGGCGTATAACATCCTCTCCCGTGTGCCCGTTATCTTCGTGCCGCTGAAAGACAGAGAAAGCAAGAGCTACGCCAGGTCGGTTATTAGCAGTCTGATAAAAAAGGCGGAGGGAAAGGTGGTGGGGCTGGTCCTCCCCATGCTGAGGGATAAGAAGCAGCTGGCCGATTACTGGCAGCAGGCGGCGGATACTATCTGGCGCTATCTCAAGAAGGGAGAGGACTGCGCCTTCGTTAATGTCGGCGACCCCCTTCTCTACGGGACCTTTATTCATATACTGGAGACGCTGCGAAAGGGTCACCCCGAGATAGAGGTTGAGGTTGTCCCCGGCATTTCTTCGATTAATGCCGCCGCCGCCAGGGCTGTAGTCCCCCTTGCCAGCAGCGATGAGCGCATCGCTATAATCTCCGGTAACCGTGACGATAAAGTTATCAGGGAGACAATTGCAAACTTTGACACGGTGGTCTTTATTAAGATGAATACCGTCTTTGATAAGCTCCTCCCCATCCTTGAGGAGTTGAAGCTGACCGAAAAATGCGTCTATGTCAGGAGGTGCACTACTCAGGAGGAAGAGATAATCCGGGACATAAGCCAGTTGAAGGGAGAAAAAATAGACTATTTCTCTCTCCTGATATTGCGGAAATAAAATGGCGGTTCAGGTGTATTTTATCGGTGCTGGCCCCGGTGACCCCGAACTTTTGACTATCAGGGCGAAAGACATCATCAAGCGGGCGGACGTTATTATCTACGCCGATTCGCTGGTAAGCCCTGAGGTGTGTAGTTTTGCTCAGGGGAAGGCCAAGATTTACCCCAGCGCCTCCCTCAGCCTGGAGGAGACGACTGAGATTATAGTAAAGGCGGTTGGGGAGGGGAAGGTGGTTGCCCGCCTGCAGAGCGGTGACCCCGGCATCTACGGAGCTATCCAGGAGCAGATGTCAGTGCTGGAGGAGAAGGGTATAGCCTACGAGATTATCCCCGGCGTAAGCTCCCTCTTTGCCGCCGCCGCCGCCCTGAAGACTGAGCTTACCATACCTGAGCTTTCCCAGACGGTTATCATCACCCGCATGGAGGGCAAGACGCCGGTCCCGCCTCTGGAAGGTCTAAAAAGTCTGGCTCAGCACCAATCCAGCATGGCGATTTTCCTGAGCGCATCGCTTATAGAAAGGGTTGTCGCCGAGCTTGTTGCCGGGGGCTATCCCCCCGATACCCCGGCGGCGGTGGTCTATAAAGCCAGCTGGAAAGATGAGCTTGTGCTGCGGACTACACTAGAAAATCTGGTGGAAAGGGTGAAGGCATCGGGCATAAAAAAGCAGGCATTAATACTGGTGGGCGCTTTCTTGAATTCAGAGAGAAAGAGGCGGCGCTCAAAGCTCTATAGCCGAGGTTCTAAGAAGTGAGTAAGGGCATAGCCATTGTCGCCATAACCGAAAAGGGGGCGGCGCTGGGTCGGCGCTTGAAAGGGCTGCTCCCCGGCAGCCACCTTTACCTGCCGCAAAAGTTTGCCGCTGGGCGAAAGCCGGGTGAGCATGCATTTTCGTCTCCGGCAAAAGAGGCGGTCAGGGGGGTCTTCAGCCGCTACCGCCGCCTGGTGCTTATCATGGCGGTGGGCATCGCCGTGCGCCTGGTCGCCTCAGAGCTCAGGGATAAGCATAAAGACCCCGGGGTGGTGGTGATTGACGACGCCTGTTCTTTCAGCGTGAGTCTGCTCTCGGGGCACGAGGGGGGTGCCAATGAGCTGGCTAGAAAAGTAGCCTCTCTTATCGGCGCTAATGCGGTCGTCACCACAGCCTCAGAAGTAAGTAAGATAGCTTCCCCCCAAAGCCTGGTGCTCGGCGTTGGCTGTAACCGGGGGATAGAGGCTGCCGAGATAGAAAAGGCGGTGACGCAGGCCTTGTCCGAGCACGGGCTTTCCATCAAGAGCATCCGGAATATAGCTACCATAGATATAAAGAAGAATGAGCCCGGGCTTCTTGAGTTTGCTCGAAAATACCGCCTGCCCATAGAGTACTTTGATAAGGAAGCTCTATCTAAGGTGAAATCCTCCCGCCCCTCACCCTTGGTGCTGAAACATGTGGGGACGCCGGCGGTATGCGAGTCGGCGGCGCTGTTGAGCAGTGGCAGCCACTCTCTCATTGTACCCAAAATTAGCTACAAGCGGGCGGTAACCATCGCCGTTGCTAGGTCTGCCGCTAGGGGAAAGCTTTTCTTGGTCGGCATCGGCCCCGGCGACCCGGAGCACATGACCTTCAGAGCCAGAGAGGCTATTAATCAGAGTGAGGTGGTCGTTGGCTACAGGAGCTATATCAAGCTGATTGAGCCCTATCTCGGCCAGAAAGAGGTTATCGCTAGCGGTATGGGGGCGGAGGTGGAGCGGGTGAAGACGGCGATTAGCCAGGCTAAGAAAGGGAAAATAGTATCCCTTGTCTCCAGCGGCGATAGCGGCATCTACGGCATGGCGGGGCTGGTGGGTGAAGTCCTTGGCGGGCAACCGGGGGATATAGATATAGAGGTGATACCGGGGGTACCCTTACTGGTAGCCAGCGCCACCCTCCTCGGCGCCCCCATAAGCGGCGACTTTGCCAGCATAAGCCTCAGCGACTACCTTGTCTCCTGGGAGGAAATTAGCCGGAGACTGGAGCTGGCGGCGGAGGGGAATTTTGTTATCGTACTCTATAACCCCAGGAGCCAGAAGCGCCAACGCCAGCTAATTAAAGCCAGGGAAATCATCCTGAGGTATCGCCCGCCATCAACCCCGGTAGGTATCGCCACCAATGCTTACCGTCAGGAGCAGGAGGTGGTCGTCACCGATTTGGAACACATGCTGGACTATGAGATTGGCATGAATACCACCGTTATTGTTGGCAATTCAGCCACATTTAACCTTGACGGCTGGATGGTAACCCCCCGCGGTTACGGGAAGAAATACGACCTGAGGCAGGAGCAGTCATGAGGGCGATAGTCATCGCCGGTACTACCAGCGGTGTCGGCAAGACGACGGTTGCCACCGGGCTGATGGGCGCTCTGCGCCAACACGGCTTGAAGGTGCAGCCCTTCAAGACCGGGCCTGACTATATTGACCCCAGCTATCATACCTGGGTAAGCGGCGAAGTGTCCCGTAATCTGGACACCTGGCTGCTGTCTCGTGACGTCGTGCTGGAACTATTTAGCCGCGCTATGGTGGGTAAAGACATTGCCGTTATTGAAGGGGTCATGGGTCTTTACGACGGGCACTCATCAATAAATGATGAGGGCAGCACCGCCGAGCTGGCTAAGCTCCTCGGGGCGCCGGTAATACTGGTGGTTGACAGCCGCAAGGGGGCGCGCAGCCTGGCGGCGATGGTTTCTGGCTATAAGGCTTTTGACCCCGCCCTTAACCTGGGCGGTGTTATCCTCAACGGCATCGGCAGCGACGAGCACTTTAGGGTATGCCGGGAAGCCATTGAGCATTACACCAAAACTGCCGTGCTGGGTTATCTGCCCCGCCGCAATAATTTATCCCTGCCGGAAAGGCATCTGGGCTTGATTCCCACCGTGGAGGGGCAAGCCAGCAGGGAATTCCTAAAACTTCTGGTGGCACAGTGCCAAGCCACGCTTGATATTCCGCGGATTTTAAGTCTGTCGGAGGAGGCGGCAGTCCCCGAGGCTGAGCCGGCGTTATTCCCCCAAGAGCCCAAGCCCGCCCTAGCCAAGATTGCCGTAGCAAGAGATAAGGCTTTTAGCTTTTACTATCAGGACAGCCTAGACCTTCTGGGGGCGTGGGGGGCGGAGCTTATGCCCTTCAGTCCCCTGCAGGATACGGAGCTGCCCCAAAACATCTCCGGTCTCTATATCGGGGGTGGTTTCCCCGAGCTCTATGCTGCCGCTCTGGCAGAGAATAAATCTATCAAGGATGCGATAAAGATAGCGGCGGGGTGGGGGATGCCGGTTTATGCCGAGTGCGGGGGCTTGATGTACCTCGGCAGGAGCATCAGAGACCTGGAAGGCAACGAGTATCCTATGGCGGGGGCTATACCTGTTTCCTCCCAGATTGACAGCCCACGCCTCAGCCTGGGCTACCGGACGGTGCAGGCTCTGGGTGATGGACCCATCCTGAGGCGGGGAGAAGTCGTTCGCGGCCATGAGTTCCACTGGTCGGTGCTGGAGAAAAACGCCGACACGCCCAATGCCTATAGCATTATTGATAAGGGTAAACGCCGTGAGGGATTCCAGAAGAGGAATCTGCTCGCTTCCTATATTCATCTTCACCTGGGCAGCCTGCCCCATATGGTAGAGCGTTTCATAGAAAACTGCCGGCGGTTTCAGGAAGGTAAGGAGGGGAGATGAGGGGAAGGGTTATCATGGTACAGGGGACGGCATCTCACGCTGGCAAGAGCGTGCTGGTGACGGCTCTGTGCCGCATCTTTAAGAATGACGGTTTTACCGTAGCGCCCTTTAAAGCACAAAATATGTCCCTGAATTCCTATGTTACCCCTGACGGCGGCGAAATCGGCAGGGCACAGGCGGTTCAGGCCGAGGCGGCGGGCGTAGCCTGCTCGGTAGAGATGAATCCCATCCTGCTAAAGCCGGAAGCCGATAGCCGTTCCCAGGTGGTGGTGCTGGGACGCCCGCAGATGTCAACAGCGGCGGCGGAGTATTATAGGCTGAAGACTCAATTGTGGCCGGTGGTGACCGAAGCGCTGGAGAAACTCCGCTCCCGGTATGAGGTCGTGGTTATTGAGGGTGCCGGCAGTCCCGCTGAGGTAAACCTGGCGGATGGAGATATCGTGAACATGAAAGTTGCCCGATACTGCCGGGCTCCGGTGCTGCTCATCGGGGACATTGACCGTGGTGGTGTCTTTGCCTCGCTGCTGGGTACGTTGTGGCTGCTAAAAAAGAGAGACCTGAGCCTCATAAAGGCGCTGGTGATAAATAAGTTTCGGGGAGACCGGGCACTGCTTGAGCCGGGACTAAAATTTCTGGAAGAGAAGGCGGGCATTCCCGTAGCCGGCGTCATTCCCTACTTCCGTGATATCCATATCGCCCAGGAAGACTCGGTGATTTTGGAACAGCTAAAGCCCAGGCAGGGCTCGGCTCAGGTAGATATTGCCGTAATCAGGCTGCCCCATATCTCCAACTTTGATGATTTTGACCCGCTGGACAAGGAGAATAGTGTCAGCGTGCGCTATGTAGATTCTGTAGAGAACCTGAACCACCCTGACCTGGTTATCCTGCCCGGGAGCAAGACCACCATAGCCGACCTGGACTGGCTGAATAGCAGCGGATTGGCGCGCCGCATTACCGAGCTTTACCGGCAGGGAGCTTTTGTCATTGGTATCTGCGGCGGCTACCAGATGCTGGGTGAATATATTAATGACCCCGACCATGTGGAGTCGGGGGTTGGGCAAAGCAGGGGGCTGGGGCTTCTGCCCATAACCACCGCCTTCCTGTCGACTAAAGAGACTCACCAGGTAAAGGGAAGCGTCGTCGCTGGGCGTGGGCTGCTTGCCGAAGCGCAGGATATTGACTTCGAAGGCTACGAGATTCATATGGGCAGGACGGAAAGCAATGGCGGCAGTGCCGCCTTTCGCCTGCGTGAGCGCTCCATCAAGCCCTGTGACGCCCTCGACGGTTGTCTTGATAAAAGCGGGCGCGTTCTGGGGACGTATATTCACGGGCTGTTCCACAATCAGGAACTCAGGAGAGGCATCCTGCAGCAGATTGCTCGCGCCGGGGGACAGTCTATTATTTTTACCGGTGATGACCACCAGCGGGACGCCGAGTATGACAAGCTGGCCAAGCTGGTTGGTGATAGTCTTAATATGGAACTTGTTTACTCCATCGCCGGATTAAGGAAGGGGAAATGAAAAAGGCGAGCCGGGATTTTTACCCGCTGTTTCTTAAGATTAATGGGAAGAGGTGCGTGGTGGTCGGTGGGGGGCAGGTCGCACTGCGCAAGGTGAAAGCACTCTTTGAGCACGGGGCTAATGTTGAGGTAGTCAGCCCCGACCCCTGCCCCGAGCTAAGTAAGCTGGCGGAGGGTGGGGAGGTAAAATTGCTCAGGAGGCACTATCAGGCAGGCGATTTACAGGGAGCACTCGTCGCCATCGCCGCCACCGATGATGGTCAGACTAACCGGCAGGTGGTAAAAGAGGCTAAGGACAAGGCGGTCTTGGTCAATGTGGCTGATGACCTGGAAAATTCCGATTTCATCTTGCCCTCATATGTGCGCCGGGGAGATATGACCATTGCCGTCTCTACCGCCGGCGTAAGCCCGGCGCTGGCTAGAAAAATCCGGAGCCGGCTGGAGGAAGACTTCGGTGATGAGTATTCTTCCCTGGTCCGTCTAATCGGTGAGGTACGCGCGGAGGTAAGACGGCGGGGGATTAAAGTTAGCGGTGATGATTGGCAGGAAGCTCTTGACCTGGATTTAATGCTCAGCCTCTTAAAGAAGGGCGATGAGGAAAAAGCCAAAGCTGTATTGCTTAAAAATCTTATGGGGAAAGGCAGATGAGGATTAGCCTCGTTGGCATAGACCACCAGACGGCGCCGGTTGCCATCAGGGAGAGGGTGGCAATCAGCACCAGTAAGCTTGATGACGCCCTGCCCGTGCTTGGTTCTTTTATATCACGGGGTATAATCCTTTCTACCTGCAACCGTACCGAGGTCTATACCATTGATAGCGACACCCGCCATGCCGAGAAGGCGAGCCTGGATTTCCTCAAGACGCGGCTGGGTATCACCGATGCCGCCCTGCTCAAGTATGTCTATCTCTTTGAGGATAAAACTGCGGTGGAGCACCTGTTTCGTGTCGCCAGCGGTCTGGAATCGATGATAGTCGGCGAATTTGAGGTCCTGGGTCAGGTTGGGCATGCCCTGGAGGCGGCGGAGGGGGCGGGGATGGTCAATCTAGCGCTGCGCCATATCTTCCAGAGCGCCGTCCGCACGGGAAGGCGCGTCCGTGAGGAGACGGGAATCAGCAGGAATGCCCTTTCCGTGAGCTCGGTGGCCGTGGACTTAGCCACCGGGGTTGTCGGCGACCTTAAGAAAAGCAAGATGCTGGTCATCGGTGCCGGGGAGGCGGGGAGGCTGGTAGCCAAAGCCGCCCAGGACAGGGGGATATCCAAGATGGTGGTCGTGGGGCGGACTCAGGATAGGGCTTCGGCTCTGGCAGCCCAGCTGGGTGGTGTACCGGTCACCTCAAGTGCCCTGGGGGAGGAATTGCTCACCGCCAATATCGTTGTTACCTGCGCCGGGGCGCCGCACCGCATTCTGAGCGTCGGGCAGGTAAAGCGGGCGATGGAAAGCCGCCCCTCCCTTCCCCTGGCGATAATAGATATCGCTGTCCCCCGGAATGTGGAGCCGGCGGTGAGCCAGATTAAAAACGTCTTCCTCTATAATATAGATGACCTCACCGGACTTTCCGCTCTAAACCGAAAGCAGCGGGAGGACGAAATCCAGAAGGCTAGCCAGATTATAGCCGATGAGCTGGACAAGTTTAGCTTGTGGTGGCAGGAGTTTAAGGTCAGGCCGCTTATTCGCGCCATGATGAGCAAGGCGGAAGAGATACGCCGCTCGCATTTTAAACGCACCGTGAAGAAGCTGCCCCGCCTCACCGAGGAAGAGCAATATAGCCTGGAGATGATGACCAAGGCCATTATCAGCAAGATACTGGAAGACCCCGTCCAGTACCTGAAGACAAACGGGAGCGGTAACTATGCCGAGATGGTTAGAGAAATTTTCCGTCTGGAGGAGGAGGACCAAAAATGAGGCTCGTCGTTGGTTCCCGGCGCAGCCGGCTTGCCCTCCTCCAGGCCGAGTCGGTGGCAGCCAGGATTAAAGAGGCAAACCCTGATATTGAGGTCAGCATCAGTAAGATAACAACCGCCGGCGACAAAGACCAGCGTAGCCGGCTTGGCGAGACGGGCACTGCCGTATTCGTCAAGGAGCTGGAGGAAGCCCTGCTTGAGGGCGGGATTGATATCGCCGTGCACAGCCTTAAAGATGTGCCCACTGAATTGCCGTCCGGGCTGTGCCTTCTGGCGGTAACCGAGAGGCTTGACCCTAGAGACGCCCTGGTAGCAAATTCAAAACTTGATGAGCTTGCCTCCGGCGCCAGGATAGGCACCAGCAGCCTGAGGCGCACCTTTCAGCTGATGAGCTACCGCCCTGACTTGCGGGCGCGCCCGATAAGGGGAAATATTGATACCCGCCTGGGCAGGGTTGCCAGTGGTGAATTTGACGGTGTTATCGTAGCCGCGGCGGCAATGTTGCGCCTGGGATTAGGGGAAAGAATCACTGAATACCTGCCACTGGAGCATTTTCTGCCCGCGGCGGGGCAGGGGGCGCTGGTGGTAGAAGCACGGCTTGATGATAAGGAGATAGCAGGGCTTGTCTCGCCGCTGAACTATCTTAATGCCTGGCAGGGTATAACCGCTGAGCGCGCCCTGCTCCGTGCTCTGGGTGGTGGCTGCCGGGCGCCGGTGGCGGCTTTAGGCACGGCTGATGGCAATAAACTCAGGCTTGAGGGCATGGTGTTGAGTGTAAGCGGGCGAAAGGTACTGCATGCCTCGGAGGAGGGCAGTGCTGCATCCGCCGAGAATATAGGGGTGAGACTGGCGGAGAAGATGAAGGGGATGGGGGCGGCTGAGATTATCGCTGAGGCAAGAAATAGTGAAAATGGGTAAGGTCTATCTGGTCGGGGCTGGCCCCGGCGACCCGGGGCTGATTACACAGAAGGGACTGGACTGGCTTGAACAGGCTGAGGTCGTTATCTACGACCGCCTGCTTGACGAGCAGCTTCTTGAGTTTGCTCCGCCGCAGGCGGAGAGGCTCTACGTGGGCAAGGCTTCGTCGGTGCATGCCAGGGAGCAGGGCGAGATAAACAAGCTACTGGTAGAAAAGGCTAAGGAGGGTAAGACGGTGGTGCGGCTTAAGGGCGGCGACCCCTTTGTCTTCGGGCGGGGAGGGGAGGAGGCGGAGGCACTGGCAGAAAACCGCATCCCCTTTGAGATAGTGCCCGGGATTACTTCCTCGGTGGCGGTCCCTGCCTACGCCGGCATCCCCCTTACCCACCGCCGATTGTCTTCATCCTTTGCCGTAATTACCGGCCATGAAGCTCAGGGCAAGGATAGCTCAAGCATCAACTGGGAAAAGCTGGCAACCGCCGTGGATACCCTGGTATTTCTCATGGGCATGAAGAACCTGCCCCGGATAGTTGCTAGGCTGATTGAGCATGGGCGCTCTCCCGATACGCCGGTGGCGGTAATCAAGGAGGGCACCACCCCGGAGCAGGAGACGGTGGTCGGGCGTCTTGATGATATCGTGACTAAGACTAAAGAACACCGCCTCACCCCGCCCGCGGTCGTTGTCGTTGGCGAGGTGGTCAAGCTGCGAGAGGAACTGCGCTGGTTTGACAACCGCCCCCTCTTCGGCAAGCGTGTCCTGGTCACCAGAGCCCATCATCAGGCGGGCGCTTTGAGCCGACTTCTGCTTGAACGCGGTGCCCGCCCGGTTGAGTTGCCAGCTATTGGTATTGAGAAAACAGGCAGCCGAGAGCTGGATGATGCCATCGCTAAACTCCCCACTTACCACTGGCTAATTTTCACCAGCAGCAATGGCGTTGCCGCTTTCTTTGAGCGATTATATGACCTGAAGCTGGACAGTCGTGCCCTTGGCGGGCTCAAAATCGGGGCTATCGGGCCGGCTACGGCTAAAGCCCTGGAGCAGAAAGGGATAACTGCGGATTATGTCCCTGAGGTTTACTCCAGTGAAGGTCTTGTTGCCGGGCTCAAGAGCCAATCGGCTCACGGCAAGCGCTTTCTCCTGCCGCGGGCTGATATCGCCGGTGAGGAATTAGCCCGGGGCATCGGGGGGCTTGGCGGCGAGGTGCATGAGATAGCCGCCTACAGGACAGTTCCCCAGCCTGAAGCCATAGCTCAAGCCAGAGAGCTGATTTTGTCGGGTAAAATTGACGTTATCGCCTTCACCAGCTCGTCAGCGGTGTCCAATCTGGTGGCGGCGTTTAAGGGAGACCCAATGGCGATAAGCAGGGCTAAAATCGCCTGCATTGGTCCTAAGACCGCTGAGACCGCCGCCAAGGCTGGGCTTAGAGTTGACATTGTTGCTGGGGAACACACCATCCCCGCCCTGGTGGCGGCTATGGAAGGCTATTTCAGGAAGGAGACTTAGATGGCTGGCTTTCCTCAATTGCGGTTAAGACGCCTGCGCCGAAACGAGGCGCTGAGGGCGCTGGTTCGGGAAAACCGTTTTGACGCTGGCGATTTGGTTTATCCCATCTTTGTCGTTGAGGGCAAGGGCATAAAGCAGGAGATAGCCTCCATGCCCGGCATCCTTCGCTTCTCCCCTGACCGGCTGGACGCTGAGATAGAAGAAGTAGCCGGACTTAAAATCCCCGCCGTCCTCCTCTTCGGCATACCTGAGCATAAGGACGAGCTCGGCTCGTCGGCTTATGCCCCGGAGGGGGTTGTCCAGCAGGCGGTACGAAGGATAAAGAAGCTGGCACCACAGCTTCTGGTAATAACCGATGTCTGCCTCTGCGAATATACCAGTCACGGGCACTGCGGGGTGGTGGTTGGCGAAGAGGTTGATAACGACCGTACCTTGCCCCTTCTCGCCAAGACAGCCCTTTCTCATGCCGAAGCCGGTGCCGATATCGTCGCCCCTTCCGATATGATGGACGGCAGGGTGAAGGCTATACGGGAGAGCCTGGACAAAAACGGCTTCCAGCATATCCCCATTCTATCCTATGCCGCCAAGTACGCCTCGGCATTTTATGGCCCCTTCCGTGAGGCGGCGGAGTCAGCGCCCCAGTTCGGCGACCGCCTCTCTTATCAAATGGACCCGCCCAATATCCGCGAGGCGCTGCGGGAAATAGAGCAGGACATTGCTGAGGGTGCCGATATCATCATGGTTAAGCCGGCTCTACCTTATCTTGATGTGATACGCAAGGCGCGTGATAGCTTTAACTATCCTCTGGCGGCTTATAATGTGAGCGGCGAGTACGCCATGGTGAAGGCAGCCGTCAGCCAGGGCTGGTTAGACGAAAGAAGGGCGGTAATGGAGATTATCACCGCCATCAAGCGGGCTGGCGCCGATATTATCATTACCTACCACGCCAAGGACGTTGCCCGCTGGCTTCAATCGGCGTAGAGAAGCACTTATGAAGGATTTCAGAAACTCCAGAAAACTTTTTAAGGAAGCCCAGCGCTTTCTGCCCGGTGGGGTTGATAGCCCGGTCCGTGCCTTCAGGGCGGTGGGCGGCAACCCGCCCTTTATTGTCAGAGCCAGGGGCTCAAGGCTTTATGATGCCGACGGCAACGAGTTTATTGACTATGTCGGCTCCTGGGGTCCTCTGATTCTGGGAAATGCCCACCCCCAGGTGGTGGAAGCCATAAAGAGGGCGGTGGAGCGTGGCACCAGCTTTGGCGCTCCCACCGAGCTGGAGACGACGCTAGCCAGGATGATTTCCGAGGCTATCCCCTCTATTGAGATGCTCCGCTTTGTCAGCTCGGGCACTGAAGCCGCGATGTCAGCCCTGCGTCTGGCGAGAGCCTTCACCAATAGAGATAAGATTATAAAGTTCGCCGGCGGTTATCACGGTCACGGCGACGGCTTGCTGGTAAGGGGTGGCTCGGGGCTGGCGACCCTGGGCATAGCGGACTCTGCCGG
>Ga0163203_1000335_pt1 | contig 12618 bp, 13 predicted proteins | sample PL_2010_330m_FD_113534 | JGI IMG/M metagenome (GOLD analysis project Ga0163203, IMG submission 113534) | Freshwater microbial communities from Powell Lake, British Columbia, Canada to study Microbial Dark Matter (Phase II) - PL_2010_330m | ecosystem: Environmental > Aquatic > Freshwater > Lake ... | reverse complement strand
GTAACAACACCATACGTCCCAAATATTTCCTCGGAGTCCCATAAACCATCTTCATCGGTATCCCGCAACGCAGGGTCTGTTTTATACACATAAACCTCATTACCATCGTGGATACCATCATAATCCGAATCCACACACGTGGGATTAGTGCTCTTGGAACGCTCATCACCATCACTGAGCCCGTCGTAGTCGGTATCAGAATTCGTGGGGTCGCTTTTGTAATGGTAGGTATCTCGCATACTGATTATCTCCGCCTTTGCGTACGCTCTATCAGCATTATCCGGGAATATCTCATCCATCTGGGTCTTGTTATCGGTATCAATATATCTGCAGATTTCATACAAGTCGGTCACATTATCTGCATCTGTATCCTCTGCTAAGGGATCGGTAGAAAATCCAAATAAACCTCTGGATTCCGCATAATTCGAGATACCATCTTCATCAGTGTCCTCATCCCAGGGATCGTAACCATTCTTATGTTCCCCAAGATTCGTCAGCCCGTTGTCATTATAATCGATGGTTGCATCGCCCGCATCATTTGGATTGAGTCCATGTTCAATTTCCCAACCATCTGGCATCCCATCCCCGTCGGTATCTGCTTTCAATGGGTGCTGCCCTGGAACGGATGTTATATTACAGAGTAGTCCAAAGACTATTAGAACCAGCAGGGATACGTGCTTTATTCTCAGCATATTGATAGGAACTAAATTCCTCAATATGCTTTAAATAGCTATCTCTACTGGCTAAAAAAAATGCCAATGTTTGAAAGATAAATTCATCTTATATACATTGCTATCTCATCTGTTAGCGCATTTTTAGTTTCGTTCCCTTCTTCCTTTTCTCCCCCGTTCACCATTGTTGCCACGGTTCCGAGAAAGTTCTGCTCTATGAGATTTACCTCTGCTTCACTAAGGGTTTCGTATTTCTTCACTAACGCGCCGTCTGGCTTATAGACCTTTATTGTCCCTCCTACGGGATTTGACACCACTCTATAGATTTTACCACTCGGCATGAGCCAAGCCCAGATTTTTTCCTTTGTTTCTTCCATTTTTATTCCACCTACACCGCGAATACACATTGGAATACGTTATTGGCACAAATCACCGCGTATAAGACCGTCATTGCCATGACGCAATAACATCCGTATTTTCCTATTGTTCTCCTTCCAAGCTCTGATTTATCAAAATGGTATAACGTGAGACAAAAGATGAGGAGAAGAACGGGTGCGAATATCTTCAAAGGCATGAGATACGGGTTGTAATAAAGAGGGTTAAGTTCGTAGAGGTTCGCACTGGTTGCCAGCGCGATTCGTGTGGTGATAAGATCAAATACGTTGAGCAGAAAGTAAGGGATGGAAAATACAAACATTCTATGTTGGTAATAATCCCCGTTCCAACTATCTCTGTTATTCTTCATTACTGAATAGATTGAAAAACGCCACATATAAGCTTTTCGCTTTTTTAAACCGATAAAAAGCTTCTAATCATCAAAAAAACTGCTGAAAGCGGTTATTCACTATGCCGCCGAGTAATGCTATAAAAATTTTCCAACATTCGCGAATAAACTTACAACATCCGCAAGTTTACTTTTTAAATGTGCTTCACGCGTATTTTTTACCGACCGTGTACCCGATTGCGAGACTACCCGCAGATATAAGTGTTGCGAACAATATAACATTCCAGAATATAATCGTTGATTCGCTAAAATAGCTAACCATCGTCGCCGTGATGTGAATGCCCCAGAAACCAACGATCAGTGACAATACCCCTGCGGTAGCCAATGCAAAAGAGAAGACATCTTTTACCATTCTTTTTTTTTAGCTCCTATTTAGCCATGATAGTCAAACAATGCACTAGAGATGAAGTGAAGAGGAGTTCATCAATAAACCTGCATCCTACCTCTTTTGGGCGCACCTCATTCGCTTTTCTCTCCTTCCACCTCCATTCCCATCTCCTGTAAAACGGTCCTTCCCAAATCTAATAATTCGTCAGCACTGATCTCCCCCATCGCTTCCGTTGCTTTCCTCAGCACTATATTCTCCTCCTCGTCATCCATAGCCGAGTCTGCTGTCAAACTGTGGACCAAATCATCTGTTTCTCCCTTCTCTTTTTTCTCTTCCTCTTCTTCGTCTTTCTCTTCTTCCTCAGGTTCTTCTTCTACAACATCTGCCACATCCGATTGCAACCACCACTCCTCCACCAATTTCTTTTTGCCATCGAAATCGTCGAATATTCCTGCCTCATCTACCGCGTCTGTACTCCCTTCTTCACTAGCCACTTCTTGATCCGTGTCTGCTGCAAGCATACTGTCCTCCTTTTCCTTTTTCCCAAATTTTATTCGATCAAGATACTTCATTTCTGCTTCTTGTCTCCTTCATTTTCACTCATCTTATACGGTTGTTTGTAGCACGAAGAGTTTATCTGATAATATTGGTATTACGAACAGCACAATAGCGGAAACGAGGAAGAGCAGGGCTGCATAGAAACAGAGCTTGTAGGAGCTCCCACCGGAGGCACACTTCGATGCAATTGCATTTGCTATCGTTGAAACGAGGATAATGCCCGTCACGTATTTCGAGATGAAATCGAGATCAGTAACACCGCCACCAATGTTGAAGAAGCCCATACCTGAAGGCAAACTACTTTGCGCTCCACTTAAGGTCTCAGCCTGCTCCGTCATCATCTCCGCCATAGCATTGCTAAATGAAAAAATCACCTGGTAGATGAACATGATCACACCGCTCATCGTTGCGTGTAGGGGTATTATAAGATTGACGAATCCGTTGGCGTGAAGTTTCCTTTTTGCTCGCAATAACGATATCTGCAGCGAAGATCGTGCAACTAATGTTCCTATCTCAATTGGATCTCCACCGAGCTCTATGGCATCAAGAAAAACCGTTGTCGATTGATTTATTAATTGCGAACCCGTTTCCGCTTTGAAATGGTACCAGCATATTTTTGGATTTATTCCATTACGTAATCGTATATCCAGCCTTTTTACGAATCCCCCCAACGCCCCAACCGCGTCTCGATTAAGCTTGCTTATTGCCACCGTGAGCGTGGTCCCGGTGATCCCAGCAGCAGCGCCAAGGCTCTTTAAAAGCGTTGAGATGTCCCTATCCCTCTTTTCTATCTTCTTATCGTCGATTAATCCCGTAATGCCTATCGGTGCGAGTAAGATGGCTATAAGAAGGAATATAATCCAAGGATCCACGCCGATCAGGAGTAAAAGGAGCGAAGAAATAGCCATTATGGGGAGAATAATCGTACACATTTTATGCGCTATTACTTGCTCTTTTGATTTCACTTGCAACGAATGCACAGTCTTCTCATAGGGGGATACACGGTAAATAACATACACCCCCATAATCGAAATAAAGCAGAATAAAAAGCCTGATAAAAGTGCTGAGATATAGGGATCGCCCATGTTAAAGAGGAGCGAGCTTATAAGAAAAACGGCGATAACCAGGATTACCGAGACGAGCAGCGCAGAGTATCCATCCGTCCATTTCTTCAGCGTCTCGATATCGCTCAAATACTTATTGGTGTACAGTTCTCCCTGTTTCTCTACTTCGCCTCTCAAAAATGTCAATTCTTCTTCTCCTGTGGCTAATGCATTTGCGAAGCGAATAAGGAACTCTTTAAGCGCGGGATGAGTGGCCTCATCGGAAACTATTTTGCATGCTGTTACATAACTATAGCCGTAATTCTTGGCTAACAGATGTACCGTGTTAAAATATTTCGAGCTTGTCCCCTCTTGCTGACCCGCGAGTTCAAAGATTTTATCCCGGCTTACCTTCGCGGTGGCAACCGATGACATGTAGGTCTGTATGTTTAAGAGGTCCAGCATCATCGACTTGTCCTCTTCTATTTGCGTTAAAAAATCCAGTTTCAGATTCTTTTTCTTCTTTTCCCCTTTTGTCTCCTTTTTCGTGTCCTTGTTCTTTGCCTTTTCCTTTTTCGTGTCCTTGTTCTTTGCCTTTTCCTTTTTCGTGTCCGCGTTTTGCATCGTTACAGTGCACCCTCGCCATCCATCTTGGATAATAAGTCAAAGAGTTCGTAGAAGCCGGTAACGCCTGATTCCTGTATTTTCATCAATAACTTCGCTTTCTGCTCCAAATCTTTGTATATCTGTCGCCTTTTATTTGAGGGGAGTCCTCTCATCGGTGCTATTTTCTCTTCCAGGAGATAAGAATTCATATTCCCGGGGAAGTCAAAGGTATCGGTTACCGGATTCCATTTGAAAACTTCGATGAATGAGAAAGAATCAGAGGTGGTATCATATCCCACGATCTCATTTATGCTTGTCACTCTTCTGAGCATTTTACCATTCTTCCCTCTCACTCCCTGCTGTATAATAACCACATTCAGATTGTCAACATAGGTCTTCGGGACGCTTATCGGAACACCGGTCAATCTCTGGATAAGCTTTACCACGGATGCAGCGTGGAACGTCGCCATGGCGGGATGTCCGGTCTGCATTCCCTGAAATACTATATTTCCCTCGACACCACGTATCTCCCCTACAATGATCTCGTTCGGTCGTTGTCGCAGAGCCGCCTTCAGGAGGTCGAACATTTCTACACTCGAGCCGCCCGACTCATCGTTCCCCGACCCCGACCGGGTAACCTCTCTCATCCAGTTATGGTGTGGCAGTTGCACTTCTGCAGTATCTTCGATTGACACGATTTTCGCTTTGGGCGGGATGAATGTCGTGATGGCATTCATGGTTGTTGTTTTACCCGATGCCGTCTCGCCCGAAATGAACATATTCATACCCTCGCGGAGGCATATCCACAAATATGCCGCCATATGGTAATCAAACGTATTAAAGCCGATGAGTTCAAGGGCGCTCAGTGGGTTTTCGCTGAATTTCCGTATGGTGAAGTTGGAACCTTTCTTCGAGATCTCTGTTCCAAATACGATGTTTATTCTCGATCCGTCGGGTAATACCGCATCCACGATTGGACTTCGATAAGATATGGGCTTGCCGATCTTCTCGGACATTTTTATGATAAACAGATCTAAATCCTCTTCCTCTTCAAAATGGATAGCGGATTTCAAGGATTCAAATATCTTGTGCTCGATAAAGATCCTCCCTAATCCAGAGCACGAGATATCTTCGATGTAAGGATCGCGAATAAGTGGTTCCAAAACCCCCATTCCTACTTTGTCTCGTACCATGAGGTATTTTACCCCTTTCAGTTCGGCAGGGGTTACATACACTTTTTTCGCGCTGCTGTAGCTCTCGTCCTCACGGTTATTACCTCCATTTCCCGTGCCATTGCCATTCAGGAATTTTGGTATAAAACTTCCTAACTTATCCTGCCATTTGTTGTTGTCATTACCCCCGTTTTCATTATTTTTTCCCGTTTTTATTGCGCATACCTCATCGATACACTTCAGCAGAATAGACGTTTTTTCTTCCGCATTTTTTGGTGCGTCATAACTATCTACCAATACCGCTATCTTCTTCTCTACTTCTGCAACCAGAGCATCCATAGTGCCAAAAAGAACGGGCTCGATAGGAATGTAAAAATCACGTGAATCATTTTTATCAGGGCATATGTGAACTGAAATATCAGGACTGACGGGATACACCAAATTAGGGTTTTTTACTTTCTTCAAATCCCGTGAAAGTTCCTTATAGAATTTTGGCGTGCCGACGGTATCTAAAGGAACCAGGTGTAAATACTGTAGAACATGCGGGCTCTTTTCAACCTGTTCCTTCCCCTCTTTTGACAATATTTGATAGAGTCCACACTGCGTCAAGTCGCCGTGGTCCTCTACTACTTTGGTGCTATCCACCTCAAAAGGAAGTACTGTGGGTGCCATTCTTTATCTTCACGCTTTGGCCTTTGAAACAGGAATTATCCGCAAGCCGATGCCAGACTCGACTTCAAATGCAACGATATTACCGGTAATTTTCTGTGCTCCCCGTATCTTTGCAACTTCTAAGGTTTTCACGAGGCGGTCTCCCACTTCTTCGGTTCGTAAGGTGAGGTGTGCATCGCATATAGACCGTATACGAGTGAGCATTTCCTCATTGAACGCATACGTATGAACCGTTACAAGGACGGTCTTGCCAGAATCGCATATTTTTTTACAGCTCGTAAAGAAATTGATAATATCCTCATCTGAAATACCGGTGGCGATAACCGTAAGAGAATCGACAATTACGACTTCTTCCGACTTGCCTTTCATGTCTCCTATAACGTATTCGAGAAGCGGAAGATCCTCAGTCCAGTTCATATCCCCTATATGAACGGGATAAATTTTAAGGTTCCCGAACACGAAAAAATCAGAGATGTCAAGGTCTAAACTATTCATCTGTTTTAACAGGCTTTTTACGGTGTTTTCTGTGGTGTAGGTGCCGAAAGTAAAGCCTTGCTGCAGCCCCCCCCACAGTAGTTGCTGTGTTAACACGCTCTTTCCGGTACTGTTTGCCCCTTCGACCAGAGTGAGTGTTCCTCTTGGTATTCCACCCCCCAGCTTCTTGTCCACCTCTCCGTTCCCAGAGGAGAGTATCTCTTTATTTTCGTAAGCATTTTCGAGTGTTGCTTCCTCATCATCCTCAGCATAGTCTTCTTGCGTCATCGTCTTGTGCTCCTGTTCATCCTATTGCTAACATACCTAATAAAAAGCTTCTTCTATTGTAATTTATTAATCAACAGTTTCCATTTATATTTAATATATTTGACAAAAATTGTACAATATCATCAAAATTGATATAACTTTACAACTATCTACTGGGTCGGCAACGTTGCTACCAAATTAGAAATATGTCGCATCTGAGATGGCGTTTGGCATAACTATTTTTGTCCAGTTTTGATTCGGACTGGAATTCCCGATCGCAGGGTACACGCGTATCTGGATCTCCATATCCTCGTCGGGGTCGAATACGCGGGGATTTATCAGATCTGGCGTAATCCGCACAACAGTCCATTCGTTATTCCCTAAAGCGTCGCTATCCGCTGAAAATGCCGCCGACGCATTGTACGGTAACCTGCGGTGAATTGCTTGATCTCCTAATCCTGTGGGATAATAATGGATGAACACATCCATATGCTTAAAATTAGAGTTTACTATCTTCGTCGAGCCCGTATTATTGATATGAACCGTTATATCACTTTTCGGGCCGGGATTTGAGGATGTTACCGAAACACTCCCTAAATCTATCTCTGTTTTAAGCCTTTCATTGTCGATCTCATTGATTTCCTGTAGCGCGTTAGACATCGTATCCATGCTAAACAGCGCTCCGGTTACGAACAAATAAGAGGAAACACCAAGGATTATAACCATAGCAACAGTGGCAAATATCGTTCCAAATCCCATTTTTCTTTAGTTCACGTTTGTTTTCTTACTTATAGTGAATACGTGTCTTCAGTAGAAATCCCGTTAGGGAGTATCATTTTCACGAAATAGTCTCCGGGAGTGATCCCTGCTGTGGCTATCATTATGTTTACGGTTTCTCCCCCGTCCCATTTCCCATTCCCCCCGTCATTTTCAATCGCATAGTTCCAGCTTGGCGTGATCGAAAGGGTCGCATTATACGGTATTCGTTGAAAGTCGTTTGTCTTACCGAAGAAAATGTCACTACTATCTATCTGCGTGATACTTGAAGCCCCGATGTTTTTTACATAAATATACGCTTGTGACGTATCGTTTGTCTCTGCGATTATATCAATGGAGGTTTCAATTCGTTCGCCGAGTAGTGCGCTGCTTGAGACCACCGAGCTGGAGGCACGATTTAAGGCCGGGAAAATTGCGCTGAGCAGCATACTGGCACAGACCACACAGGCGATGGTTATCATTGCTGTCGTAATTGCAGTTTCAGCCATTTAGGACATATCTCGTAGAAGAGTGACCAACTCCTGGTGCTCACCCGTGATTATCCGGTCTAATTCAAAAAGTGCAATAATGCAATGTTTCGCCTCGACTTCCTCGTTCTTGGTATTGAGATATGCTGCAGGGAGTTCTATGATCTTTAAAATTGCATCCTTCATCTCTCTCGATAACCGCCCGGTCAGTTCGTATAAGTCAATAACGTGATTTACCTGCTCTATTCCAATAAGGTTTAGTGAATAGTCCGCCCATTGGATAAGTTGTGCAAGCATAAGCGTGTCAATGATTCCGTCCCAGGTTTCACCAGCAAATTCTTCTCCTAATTCTGCTATAAGTCTATTCCGCTCGGATTCTGCTGTTTCCTTATTGTGAAATAGTGGTATTCCTGACGGTGATTGAGTTTTTGTTTCACCCAACACCTCAATAGCGGCTTCCAAATTTTTCAGCTTTTCCACTTCGATAGTACCCTGAGTCTCTAATTCCTGCATGCTATTTTCTAATTTCTTAAACATCTCCCCATCATTTTCATAACTCATTTTTATCACCTTTAATTGTTCAATAGAATCTTCGAGAGTTTTAATGCGAGATTCATCGACGGTGTTATCCGCGGAAAGACTCGCTAACTGTGCGATGGAATTTTCGAGAGTTTTAATGCGAGATTCGTCGACGGTGTTATTCCCGGAAAGACTCGTTAACTGCGCGATAGTGTCCTCGAGAGTTTTAATTCTCGATTCATCGACGGTGTTATTCCCGGAAAGACTCGTTAACTGTGCGATAGAATCTTCGAGGGTTTTAATGCGAGATTCGTCGACGGTGTTATTCCCGGAAAGACTCGTTAACTGTGCGATAGAATCTTCGAGAGTTTTGATGCGAGATTCATCGACGGTGTTACCCCCGCTCAGTTCCTGTAATTGCGCGATAGTGTCCTCGAGAGTTTTGATTCTCGATTCGTCGACGGTGTTACTCCCGCTCAGACTCTTTACCTGTGCGATGGAATCTTCGAGAGTTTTGATTCTCGATTCGTCGACGGTGTTACTCCCGCTCAGACTCTTTACCTGTGCGATGGAATCTTCGAGAGTTTTGATGCGAGATTCATCGACGGTGTTACTCCCGCTCAGTTCTTGTAATTGCGCGATAGTGTCCTCGAGAGTTTTAATTCGCGCCTCGTCAACACCTCTGGTTCCAGCCTGCTGCACTTCACCGAGATGGGCAAATGGGTTTTCAGCCAGGTTCATTGTCTCACGTACGTCAACGAGAACTTTCTTTATCTCGCTCTTCACCATGTCCATCTCTTTATCCAGTCCGTTTATACGATCTATTAGTTCCATTGCTTTTCTTCACACAGCCTTTTCCTTTGGCACACCCCAAAATTTAAAAAATAAAAGAGCAGAGGGTTAAAAAACAAAAACCCTCTATTTTTGATTTAATACAGGTTCATCACGTCGTAGATTGCTCCCGGTACAGATTTATAGAATACAAGTGCCGCACCCTCTACGGGTTTCACTTCTATCGTAAAATCGGCATTCTTCGCAAGATCCACAAAATTAGCCTTTATCTGTAACTTTTCGTTCTTCTCTAACAGGGAATCCCCATCTCCGTCAATAAAGGTATAGGTCCAATCACCGTCATTATCCGCACCAGTCGCATTCATTGCTAGTATTGCGTGCGTAGTACTGCCCGTGATTGTTACGGTCGTTGAATTTATATCCACGGGAGTTTTCCCTGCTGTATTCCGGACATAGAAGATAATGTAATCAAGGTTTGTGTCACCACTGTCTGCGTACCCGACGACATCACCGCACAGTTCAACAGATGAAGTTGCCTGCCTCACACCGGTATGGACGGTAGACTTAGCTTTTTGTGTGGTGAAGAACCCTGCGTTCAGCACCACGTACGAGAATACAGCAGCTACGACGATGAACGCGGTCAGCACGATTGCCGCTTCTAGTCCTGTAAACGCTCGCTTATCTCTCCTTATAGATCTTCTCTCTATCATTTTTTCTTTTCTCATCATCTTTTCTCTAATTCAGCGAAACTGTTTGGTCTATTTGTCCTGGTGCTCTTTTGGGTATGGTCAGTGCAGCTCCGATATGGGGCTTCAATTCAATGGTAAACTCTTTGTTTACGGTCACTCCGTAGTCAGGCAGTGTAATGAGAACCCGTGCTTGTTCCATCGGTTCTAAATAGTTGTTGTGGACTGCTTCGGGGGTGTTTAATGTATAATAGGTCCATCCGGCCATTGCGAAGTCGCCCTCTGCTACATTACCGGTCTCATTAAACGAACCATCGGAGTCCCACGTGTAGGTCGCCGCACTGTAGGTCAAATTTCCGTTGTGTATCGTTTTATCCGTGTAGGCAACGGTCATTTTATCCAGATCTATGGGATTCTGTCCGGCTGCCAGAGTCAGATACAACTCTACACAGGTCAGGTTCGTGGTGGTAGCAGTGTTTGGGTAGTACGTTGTATTCGTGGCGTTATACGCCCAGCCATGTCCAATGACATCACCTGAAAGTTCAACTGACGAAGTCACCTGCTCGACGCCGGTATGCACAACCTCCTTGCTCTTTGACGAGGTGAAGAATCCTGCGTTTAACACGACATAACTGAATACAGCAGCTACGACGATGAACGCGGTCAGCACGATTGCAGCTTCCAGACCCGTGAATGCCCTTTTATCTTTCCTCAGCGATTTTCTTTGTTGATTCACTTTTTTTCTTTCCACCTCCTAATTTGTTTCTATCCTCAGCGCCAGATTTGATACGGCGTTACTACGAGTATTCCGGGTATTTAACAAAATGGTTTTCGTTTATTCAAATAGAAGTATCAAAAGAATCCAAAAATATTTCAAATATCTGTTATTATCCTTAGGGACGTTTAGCATATAAATGCTATTTTGCGAAAATTCTCTGGGGGGACGTGTAATGAATATGCTCAGGGGGGTAAGAAGCGGAAGAAAAAAGGGGTGAGAAATAGAAAACCACTGTTAAGGGAGGGGCACTGAGGATAGAATGGAAGAATGAGTGCGCGATAGTGAAGATAATGGGGAATGTTTCGCTTTTCTAGAACATATATGTTTTCTTCACGCGCTTTTTTCTTCTTCAGATTCATCATATCCTCCCTTGTTATCGTGTGTAGACCACCAAGAGCCTTTGTTCTTCCCTTTTCCTCCGCCTTTCTTTACTCACCGTTTCACGCAAAGGCCATGGTAGCAGCCTGTATCACCGCATCACACCGTTGAGTGATATTAGCACGAGGAGGCTATATATAGTGAACGTAACTGCATAGTGTTCATTTTGGGGAATCGAGCAGAAACCAAACAATGTTGCTACAATCGACATATATACAATACACAAGACACCATACGTTATACTATATAGTGATAAAATATTGTTTGTGATTTGGCAAGTTATGTTTTGGAAATTTTAACGGTTATCACTCGTCATGAAATCACTTACTGATTTTGCACGTAATGTGGAGTATAAACGAGTGCAACAACACCTTGGCAATTGGTGCGCGGAGATTGAGTGGGGGATTAAGGGCGAATGAGGCGATACACCAAAACGTCACGGGGTTGTGATGGCTAAGCTGTTTGTGCTCACGCGTGGTCTGGATAATCTCTTCTCTCATGAGTTCGAGAAGTAGGTTGCCCAGCGGCTCTCGATCAAAAAATTTCTTTGAGTTCCAGAAGATGGTATTCCAATTATACGACGATCTGGTATTTCAGCAAGCAACTCTCTAGGACAGGGAAAGACCAGGCGGTCTAGATAGATAAAAATCTAACGATAACGTGATGCTATTCGCTCAACATAAAGCACGAAGTCATCCAGGATACGACGTTATTACCGCAGATCTAGGGCATTCTAAGGCCGATAAGCCTCCCAGAGACGCGGCGAAGACGCAAAGGATCACAGCTAGCTCGTGGACAAGACAATTATAAATAATATTGGCTACAAGCTCCAGCGTAAACCGGATACAGACCACGCTTCATAAGGGCTCTCGAAGCAACCACCGCATCGGTGTAAGACTGCTAGGAAGACTCCAAAGAATGTAAACTCGTGTTCCGAAATAGTGATTATCCGGGCGCCGTGCCCAGAGGGTACTCGGTGACGATGAAAAGAAGTGTTCGTGGACATCCCCGGCCATCAAGAATAGACTGCGGAATCGTAGAATCCGCAAAAAGAGAGTGCTTGGCCTCTGTCACGTATTTTTCATTCTTCTTCATACTGCCTATTTTTCTTTCACGTCATCATTACAAAAAGATGCCATTTATTCTCTTTACTTACCAATCGATCCTCATTTTTATAACAAACATTTGAAACATTATTTCATAATATTTCAATATTTTTTATAGCATTCCAGAAAGCATATATATGACACGTTAGCAACATTGAAGTGGCGATGCAAACAATCGAGAAGATGTTCGGAAACAATACCCATATCAGGGTAATACTCTTGTACTACCACAACGGCGGCTATTTCAATAATATTACGGGGCTTGCAAAGATGCTGGATAAGAGCCACGTTACCGTTAGAAAAGTCGTTTCCGATCTTATAGATGCAGGGGTCTTAAGCGAGTTGAACATAGGAAAGTCAAGGGTGATAAAGATAAACGACCACAGTCCTTATAAGGATGCGCTCTATACCTTCATCGACTCCATGCGCGGTATAAACGAGAATAAGAGCTTAGAGGAGATAATAGAAAAGAGAACAGAGCAAACAGGTTCACGCTTAGAGCGATTTATCGCATGATAGCGGAACTGCAACGTGTAAATT
>Ga0163203_1000334_pt1 | contig 12624 bp, 13 predicted proteins | sample PL_2010_330m_FD_113534 | JGI IMG/M metagenome (GOLD analysis project Ga0163203, IMG submission 113534) | Freshwater microbial communities from Powell Lake, British Columbia, Canada to study Microbial Dark Matter (Phase II) - PL_2010_330m | ecosystem: Environmental > Aquatic > Freshwater > Lake ... | reverse complement strand
TATCATCTTGACAAGAAAGGTCAATCCCCATGGAATACGAGATAACAAGAGTAGCTGAAGATGATCCGTGGAGATGCCAGGCAACTAAGGCCAAGGGTCAATGTCTAAATAAAGCCACCACTCTTGGTGGCACTTGTGCTGTACATGGTGGTAATAAGAGGGTTGAAGACGAGGAGCGTAAGAATATCAGAAACTATCAGCTGAATAAGTTCCAACAGCAGCTGAACAGACACGCTGATTCACCGAGATTGAAGAGCCTCAATGATGAGGTAGCTATCTTACGCATGATGCTGGAAGAGCAATTGAACCAGTGCAATGATGTTCATGATCTCGTACTTAAGTCACATCTAATCAGTGACCTAGTACTAAGAATAGAGAAGTTAGTCAAGAGCTGCCACAGCCTAGAACGCAACCTAGGTTCCCTAATGGATAAGCAGGCACTACTCACTTTTGCCTCTGGTGTCATCGGTGCAATAGGCGATCATATCGAAGATGAACACATCCTAGAAGCATTAAGCCAAGACATATTATCCCTAGTCCCGGGCAGCGATGAAGCGGGTAGTAACTAATGCCCAAACTAACGCTACCACAAATGCTCGCCCAACGTATATCAGAAGGCCTGCACCGTGGTAGCATTAGGTCTTGCTCCAGGTGGGCAGAAGAATACAGGATGATGGTGAGCCCAACTGGCCCACAGCCATGGTCTTTCCAGCAGTTCCCTTGGCTAGAAGAAATGCACAACAGTGAGAACGAATTAAACATAGGACAAAAAGCTGCACAAGTGGGCTTCACAGAGATGTGCCTGAACCGTTGCTTCTACGTTATAGACGCCAAGGGTACGAGCGTACTATATGTGCTACCAACAGAGGGTGATAGTTCAGATTTCTCATCCAGTAGATTCGACCCAGCACTAGAGATGAGCCCGCACCTACAGAAGCTATTCAGTGATGTAAAGAATATCTCCCATAAGCGTGCGGGTGGCTCCTCTTTATTCGTGAGAGGCAGTAAGTCCAAGTCTAAGCTCAAGTCGCTTCCCGTTGGACAAATGTTCTTCGACGAAGTAGACGAGATGGACGAAGCAAATATCACCCTTGCCTTCGAAAGAATGAGTGGACAAATAAAACGACAAGCCTGGATGATATCGACTCCAACCATCGAAGGCAAGGGTATTAATAAGTTTTTCCAGAATAGCAGTCAGAACCACTATTTCTTTAAGTGCCCACATTGTTCCAAGATGACAGAGCTTACTTTCCCTGAGTGTATGGTGATAACGGGCGAAAGTGCGAACGATCCCCAATTGGTGAACACCTACCTAGTCTGTAAGGAATGTCAGGGCCGTTTGGAGCACAGCCAAAAACAAGAAATATTCAAGACCGGACAATGGGTACCATCAATACAGGAGAGCTTGACGCAGGGCTACCATATTAACCAGCTCTACTCCTGCAGACTAGACCCGTGGAAGATAGCTCAGCTATATCTAACAAGCTTGACTAATGCCACGGATGAACAAGAATTTTTCAACTCCAAGATGGGCTTACCACACGCAGTTAAAGGTGCACAGCTTACGGAGACAGAGATAGATGAATGCATCGGAGGTTATACAAGCCACCAGTTCAGCCCACCGAACTCCTTCGTTACTATGGGTGTGGACGTAGGCACTTGGATACATTACGAGATAGATCAGTTCACGTTCAAGAAGCAAGCAACGACCCAAGACATAAATTTGCTAACTGAGTGTCGAGTCCTCATGGAGGGGAAAGTTAAGAACTTCGAGGAACTAGACGAACTAATGACTAGGTATCAGGTCATACACTGCGTAATAGATAACCAACCAGACACGAGGAAGGCACTAGAGTTCGCAGGTAGGTTCGAGGGCATAGTCCATCTTTGCATCTACGGAAATGGTACAAGAGGTAAAAACATCACTGTTCATCCTAATGAACCTAAGGTAACAGTCGACCGTACCAATTGGCTGGACGTGAGCCTGAGCAGATTTCGTCAGGGAACAATTAAGCTACCAGTTAATACCAGTCCCGAGTACAAGAGCCATATGACTGCTCCAGTACGGGTATACAAACGAGATAATAATGGCAACGCTTACGGTTGCTATGAGAACACCAAAAACGACCATTTCGCACACGCACGTAACTATGCTGAAATAGCATTACAGCTAGGTGCAGGTGCTTACAGTTCAGTTGATATAGACTCACCAGTATAGAGGGTACCCCATGGCTAAAGCAAAGAAAAAGATCATCACTATCAGACATCCTGAATACTATAATTTGACATCTGAATGGAACAAGTTCAGGTTGGCTTATGAAGGTGGTCAGGAATTTATCGATGAGTACGTAAAGAAGCTGAGTAAAAGGGAAAGTGCCCTTGAGTTCAGCGCACGTAAGGCTGCAAGCTACTGCCCTGCACATGCGAAGACAGCTGTCAATGAAGTGAAGGATGCTATCAGCGAACGTCTGATTGATGTCGTCCGTGTAGATGGCCCAGTCAGCTACCAAGCTGCTGTCCGTGGTGTTGATGGTGGTGTAGACCGTTCAGGTAGTACAATGAATGGTTTCATCAGCAGTGAGGTACTGCCTGAGCTTTTGTCTATGGGTAAGGTCGGGGTGTACGTTGATAGGTCCCCACTACCTGATACAGTCAGTAAAGCCGATGTAGCAGCTCTTCCTCCGTATGTGTATACATACAGAACGGAAGATATCCTCGCATGGGACTACGTTAATGGCGTACTGAATGCCGTACTACTGCGGGATGAAATCTATACAAAGGATGATTCAGGCTTAGCCGATGGGACAACTACACGTTACCGCTACCTGAAGAAAGAAGCCAACGGTGTACAGATCTATATCTATGATGATGCTGGATTGGAAACAGGTAACCAGCTCCTCAATATCCAAACGCTACCATTCTGTATCTTTGAGCTGAAACAGTCACTCATGACCGATATAGCTAACTACCAGATCGCACTACTGAACCTAGGTAGTTCCGATCTATCCTATGCTATTAAGAGTAACTTCCCGTTCTACGTAGAACAGTTTGACCCGAAAGAGTTCGCAACTAACCTGCTACGTGCGGGAACAGCAGATACAGGCACATCCGAAGAAGGCAGCACAGGTAAGAACAATGAGATGAACGCAGGGGTATCACAAGGCCGTCGCTATCCTAAGGGTGTGGACCAACCTGATTTCATCCATCCAAGCCCTGAGCCACTACAAGCTAGTATGGCTAAGCAGGTAGCATTACAGAAAGAGATAAGGGAGCTCGTCCGTTTATCCTTAACTGATCTATCCGATGGTGAACGCTCTGTTGAGAGTGGTCTCGCCTGTATTGGTACTGAGCTAGAACGTGGCGAACGCCAAATCGGAATAGTCTGGGCTGATTACGATAAGAGTAACCCACCAGTAATCAAGTACCCAAAGAATTATACACTCCGTACAGATGCAGAAAGGCGAGCTGAGGTCTTAGAACTGACCAAGATGTTACCATCGCTACCATCAGTTGGTTTGCAGAAAGCAATCTCCGTCCAGATAGCACAGATACTAGTTGGCCATAAAGTTAGTGAAGAGCAGATGCAAGCTATCGAGGATGAGATCAACAACGCAGCTGTTATCATCACTGACCCTGAAGTAATAAGGAAAGACTTAGAAGCAGGGCTCGTGGGAACGGAACTAGCATCCAGTCTGAGAGGCTACCCGAAGGGTGAGGTAGAACAGGCTAAGATTGACCATACCGATAGGCTTGCCCGAATAGCTATAGCACAGAGTGAGGCTAGTGTAGATAGTCTGAATGCAGCTAGAGGTGTGAAGGATATGGATAGTGAGAATAATACCGCAAGCAAAGAGAAAGAAAAGTCAAGAGATACAACCAAGGACGGAACAGTTACCGATAAGACAAGAGGCAACGGCAAAAGTAACGGAAAGGATACAGAATGAATTATCTTACACCAGCGGAAGCAGAGGAGATTGCGAATGAAAGACTGAACGTAGAAGCATGGGATGATGCCGTAGATGAAGATGGTAGTAATTTCGGGGAAGTAGGAACACTGACCTATAAATCGCTAACAATGGCGACTAAGATCATAGATCGCCTAAATTATGCTGGCGAGAAATATGACGAGGATCAAGTGAACCAGTTCCCACGTGGAGAGGATACCACTGTTCCCGACGATATAGGTCAAGCCTGTTTCGAGATTGCACTAGCCTTACTAGATGGTGTCGACCCACAGTTAGAAGGCGAAAATCTTGGGATGACATCTCAAGGTTATGCTAATGTACGTTCCACATATGATAGGGGCATTCCTGCTCCTCATTTAGTTGCAGGAGTTCCAAGTCTAACGGCTTGGAGATATTTGATACCCTACCTTCGTGATGTTTACCTTATTGATATTAACCGAACAAGCTAGGAGAAGTTATGTATTATAATGCTAAGAATGATTGGGCTATTGCCCAGACGGCCTACTATGATGATGGCGCAGCAGGTGACGCAGGTGACGCAGCAGCAAAAGCAGCTGCAGCTGCAGCTGGAAACGCAGATGCAGCAAAAGCAGCAGAAGAAGCAGCAGAAGAAGCTGCAGCAAAAGCCGCAGCTGAAGCAGCCAAGGACACGAAAGCATCTTTCACTCCAGAGCAACAAGCTGAGATCGATAAGATGCTTCAAGGCCAAACAGATAGTGCTAAGAAAGCACTGGCTGAACTAGATGCAATTAAGAAGCGTAATGACCTTACAGATGGTCAACGTCAAGAACTGGAACAAAGATATACTAATATGGAAAAGGAATTGCTCACTAAGGAACAACTATTTGAGCAGGATAAAAAGAAGAAAGAAAAGAAACATAATGAGATACTAGAAACTATCACAGGTGAACGTGATACATGGAAGAACAGGTTCACCAATTCCACCATCAGTAAGTCCATTACCGAAGCAGCCGCGCAAAACGAGGCTTTCGATAGTGATACTATTGATGCTATATTGAGACCGAAGACATCACTTATTGAATCTCTGGACACCGATGGAAAAGCTACTGGTGAGTTCACCCCAAAGGTCAGGTTTCTTGACCCCGAAGGGAAAGATGGTAAGCCCGCTGAATTGCATTTAACGGTTTCTGAGGCTGTTAAAAGAATGACGGAATTATCAAAGTACCAGTACTTGTTCAAAGGAAGAGGTACCGGTGGCATGGATCTACAGAATGGCACCGGAGGAAAAGCAGCTGATATTTCTAAGCTGGCTAAGAACCCCGCGGCTTATCGTGAAGCCCGGAAAAATAAGCGCGTTTTAAATTAGGAGAAACAAATGGTTAAGACACTTTTTGCAACACCCTTCACCCCTTGCTACGATAACGATTTCGGCACAGATGGTAGAGCTTTCATCCCCGAAGTATGGGCGCAGGAGTCTCTAATGGTACTGGAAGAGAACCTCGTTGCAGGTAACCTCGTTCATCGTGCCTTTGAGGATGAAGTAGCAGAATACGGTGATGTTGTCAACACACGAAGGCCAGGCCGTTTCACTGCGAAACGAAAGACCGATAGTGATAACGTTACTATCCAGGATGCAACTGCTGAAAAGGTTCAGATCAAGATGAACCAGCATCTACACACTACCTTCCTGATCAAGGATGGTGAAATGAGCAAGTCTATGAAAGACTTGGTTGCTGAGTACCTGACTCCTGCTGTTCAGTCTATCGCTAACGCAGCTGATCAGATCATCTTGAATCAGGCATATCAGTTCATGGGTAACTCTGTTGGTCAGCTTGGTGTTGACCCTGGTAAGAGCACTGTCATTGCAGCTAACACTCTAATGAATACCAATAAGGTTCCTGTTGGGCCTGGAATGAGAAACTTCATCCTGACTCCTGGTGCTGAGGGTGCATTGCTTGACGTAAGTGATTTCACTAAGGTGAATGAAGCTGGCGACGGTGGTGAAGCTCTCCAGAATGCAATGCTCGGACGTAAGTTCGGTTTTGATTTCTACATGGATCAGAATGCTCCAAGTATTCCTGCCACTCAGACTACTCAGGCAGCTGCTGTCAATAAGGTTGGTGGGTATGCTATAGCTTCTACCACTATGATCATCGATGGTACTTCTGATGTTATGCTTCCTGGCCAGTGGTTCAGCGTTGTTGGAGATGGTACACCTCAAATGATCCTGACAGCTACTAGCACCCCGACCACTGTTATCACCTTCACTCCTGGGTTGAAGAGAGCAGTTGATAATGATGCAGTCATCACAGTTATGCCTTACGGTGCTGTTGATCTCACTGCTGGATACGCAGCTGGTTGGGTTAAGGATCTCACTGTTAAGAGCTTTTCTGACGCTCCTCTCGCAGGTCAAATGATCAGTTCTGGTATCACTGCAGCTACTGTTGATACTTACGGGCTTATTGGTGCACCAACTGCGACTAACATTGCTCTGGACCGTGAAGTACAGACGGCTCTGGTTAATAGTCAGCAATTGGCTCTTGGCCCAAGTGGTGATTTCTGTCTCGGCTTCCATCCTAACGCTATTGCACTTGTCTCCCGTCCACTGGTCACTGTGGATGCGAGCTTCGGTGCTAATCAGTTCGTTGCTAGCTTCAACGGATTGTCCATGCGTGTATCCATGCAGTACGATGGAACTGCTCAGGGTATGCTGACTACTGTTGATATGCTCTGCGGTGTCAAGGTCCTTGATCCTGACCTCGGTGTGGTAATGTATGGCTAGTCACTAGTTAATAAGCCGGCTGACAATAGGGTCAGCCGGCTGAAAGGGTGAGGAGAGAACATGTTCCAGAATAATCTAAGACAAATAAAAGTAATACTCTACCGCCTGAAACGTTCATTCGGGGAAACTGTGTACTTCCATATGCCAACAACTAATACTAATGACGTTACCACTGGTCAAATAACTAGAGTCTACACTGATATTAAAGTACGTAGGGCGATCGTCTTACCTGTTAAACAATCACGCGATTTCGCTTATGACCTCGCCTATATCGCTTCCAACAAGAATTTCACTTATGGAGGCTTCTTTGATAAGAGCACTCGCCTTATCATTGTAAGAAATTCTGATCTTAAAAGTAATACTCCAGCCTTAGATTGGAGCTGTACTATAAATGATAGAGAGTATACTGTGAAGGACCTTGATAAAACAGAAGATAATGCAGGCTATATAATGACCTGCACAGCCTTAGATAGGAGCAATGATGGATAACAAGGTTTGTGATAAACATGATAAAATGGTTCACAAGACTGAACTGCACTGGATGCTCACAGGACTAGTAGCAATATTCACATCAATAGCAGGAATAGTTTGGATATATAATATTTCAACATTTGCAACAAAAGAGTCGGTTGATTGCGTTAAAAACCGAATGGATAGAAGTGATAAGCTATATGAGAGAATAGATACCAAGCTAGGTAACATAAATACTTATATAAGGTCGAGGAAATGAAGCGGAAGGGGTGCGGGATACAATTGCACTCTGGGGACATCTGTTGGTTATGTGAGTTGGAATGTTCTGGCCTTGAATTTGTTTATGTCAGTGTCGGAAGGTTCGAGGACGAAAACGGAATACTAAGATTAAAGATAATTGCTTGGCAAAATTACAAGAGCGACCTTTGCCTGATTAAATTACCGTTAGAAGTATTTATTGCAGAAGTGCAACGGCAATACCGAGAGGAATAAATAATGGCACCAGACCCAGCAACATTAGGAACCGCAACAGCCGGAGATACACAGGTAACGCTTGCGGTAACAACCGACACCCAATCAGATACAATCTATGCAAGATACAGAATAGTAGGATCAGGCAACGCATGGAGCGCACAGAGCGATACATTCAAGCGCACAGGTGACGGTGATATTATTATTACCGGCCTAACAAATGGCATACAATATGAATTTATAATTTATGTTAATAATGGGGGTTGTCAATCTGATTGGTCTACACCTGCAATGGCTGCTCCATTCAGCGGTATATGCAGCATTGGAGCTGATCCTCACTGGGCTAGATGGATCTTTGCATCAGTCAGTAAACACTTCGATACCTATAAGGGTGACTTACTCATGTTCATCGAAGGTCAACACCGTGGGATACACCCACCCAAAGACTTCATTGAGCTACGGATGGATGGCCCTTATCTTACAGAAATCAACAAGAATGTGTTCAAAGTATATATCGAAGTTAATGTAATGGTACAGTCACGAATGGATGATACTAACTATCATCGTATTCATGATGATGTTGGAAAAGTATCCAGCATGTTCACTTCAATTGATTTGTACAAGTATGGCACTAGCAGTTTCGATACTGGTGAGCATTTCGGTTGCCTATCTCTTTTACAGAGTACTCAGAATCGTAAAAGAATTCAAGTCAACCACTTCGGCCAGATCGAACCTGAGCTCCAATTGATGCAAGCATCAGTCGAGGGGCATTACGAGATAACACTCACCATTTAAGGAGAAAACAATGGCGCAGATTGATCTAAAGCAAGCGACTGTAACAATTAAAGACGGAGCTGGTCACTCCTTGGAGGTTCGGATCGGTGAGGGTAACCTGACTTATACCGAAGCTAAGACCATGGAGTATAAGCTCAACCGTGGCCTTCTGGATGAAGTTCGTGAAGGCGACCAAGTACCAATTGCGGTCGCCTTTGATTTCGTTTGGGATTACTTGAAAGGGCCAAGTTCTGCAAGTGGCTCTGGTGGTACTCCCACTATTGAAGATGCTCTCAAGAAACGTGGAGCAGCAGCTGCATGGACTTCATCTGATAGCGATGAATGTCGTCCATATGCTGTTGATCTGGTGATACTGTATACACCCGATTGTTCTACGGGTGATAAAGAAGAAATCACTCTTCCTGACTATCGTTTCGAGTCACTAGCACATGATGTAGGAGCAGGTACTGTTGCTTCTTCTGGTAACTGTAACGCGACTGATGCTATTGTAGTTCGGTCGGCACAGTAGTAATTCCCTGGGAGGGGCATGTGCCCCTCCCATTATTATGCTAACACGGAGAACACTATGAAGATGAACGGCAAAACTATACAAGGGCTGACACCGGAAGTTATCGTTATCCCTAAAGGTGAGACTGAATACGTTTTCAAAGCAATGCCCATTTTGAGTTACGATGAATTCGAGAAGTTGTGCCCGACACCGCTTCCTCCAGAAATCATCAAGAAGGGAGGAGCTAAGAGCCTGGACTATGAGGACAAGGAATATGATAAGCTCATCACTGCTTGGGCTGAGAAGAAAGCAGCATGGACAACAATAACATCACTTGCAGCTACCCCTGATCTCGAATGGGAGACAGTTGTTCAGGGCGACCCTGCTACTTGGACAAACTACATCGCTGAACTAGCCACAGCTTTCACTGATATAGAGATAAGTCTCATCATCGGACTAACCCACACAGCTTGTGGTTTGGACCAAAGAAAGATAACTGAGGCAACAGACCGTTTTTTAGCTTCTCAGGAGCAGGCGCAAAGCATGTAGTCATGCCCCGATACAGAACGGAACATTATGCTATCTGGTCTGCTTGTGAACGTTTCAATATTAGACCACCAGGGATTAAGCCAACATGGGATGAATGTAATGTTGAAGCAAGAGCACACTTAATAGGTTACAATCAAATCAGACAGTATGAGGAAATGGAAAATGCAAACCAAGGTCAAAGTTAGAGTAATTCAGTTTGAAGACCTGGAGGCTAAGCTTAGAGAAGCTGGCCTCCAGGCTATTTTGATTGCAGCAGCTGCTCTCGTACGTGGAGCATCAAGGAATGTTCCTGTCCTCACAGGTATGGCCCGTAGCACGTGGAGTGAATTAGCAGCATATGTAGGAGTAAATCTTCCAGTAGGAGGGAATCCTACGCCAAGTAGAAACCCTGCAGCTGGCCGATCTCAATCAGACTTCAGTTTCCAATCATCTGGTGCAGTGGCTACCTTTAAATGGGAATCTGACGTAACCCACTATAACATATTAGAAAGTAACACAAACTCACGAGTAGCATCTGCTCCTTGGAATAGTCTAGAGTACGGAGTGATGAAAGCAAAAGAAGCTGTAAAGGCTGATATCATCCCTTTGATGGCATCAGCCTTTAAGGCGTCTATTAAATATAGCGAAAGGACATTCTAATGGTAGAAGGACTAAATGTAGAATTCACAGTCAATGCCGTTAATGCAGTGGACTCACTAGCCAACCTCAAGAAGGAGCTAGGTGAAACTGGTAACGCAGTCAAAAGTGTTGCCCTCAAATTAAAGCAAATGGATGATGGTAGTCAACAAGCGATAGCCACCATCAAGGCTCAGACGGCTGCAGGCCAAGATATCATCCAGGTCTTTAAAGAAGAGGCTGGAGCCTACCAATTAGTATCAAATGAAATTAAAGAAAATACGCTTGTACGCAAACAGAACGCAGATGCAGCTGAAGCTGCTGCAAATAAACAGAAAGCCGCGAATGAAAAAGTGGCTGCTTCCCTCCTAAAGAGGCAGCGAGTTAGTGCAGCTAATGCACGAACACAGAAAGAGTTAAAGAATGGTGCATTAGAGAACGTCAAAATTATTACAGCTGAAAATGCAGCAACTAGAGAGTTGACAACTACTTGGACAGGCTTCGATAAAAAAGGACGAGAGGTAGTCATCACACAGCAGAAGCTGGATGGTGCCCTAGCGAGTGTGAAGAGAAGGGTTGTTGATACCAGTAATGCTCAGCTTACTGCTGGGGCAAAGCTTGAAGCCAGCCTCAAAAGAACAGCTGCACAACGTAAAGAAGCCGCCCGTATTCTTAAGGCAATGACAGCAGATGAGAAAGCACATGCAGATGCTATTGCTAAGCTGACTCCACAAGCCCTTACTGCAACGAAACGTCAGACCCAGGCTTACAAGGAACAAGCTAAAGCAACAAACAAACTAGTCCTCTCTCTTGGGACTATGACTAAGCTCGTAGCTGTACAGCTGACCCACAGGTTGATATCTGGGATGGTTCGAGCTATCCGTGAAGGACTCACAGAAGCTATTGAACTTGAGAAGCGTATTGCAGAAATACAGACCATCGCTCAGGATGTTCCCATCGGCTTCGATGCGTGGGCAACTGGAATACGTGAAGTATCAGACTCTTTCGGTTTCGATATTCTGGATACAGCAGAAGCTAGTTATCAGGCACTGAGTAACCAGGTTGCTAAAGGGGCTGACACCTTTAGGTTCATGGCCGAAGCTGGTAAGTTCGCTATAACTACGAACTCAACTCTTACCGATAGTGTCAACGTACTATCATCTGCAATCAATAGTTATGGGTTAGACTCAGCTTCAACTAATAAGATTGCTGCAACACTGTTCAAGACTATCGAACTCGGTAGAATACGCGCGAGTGAGATTGCTAATACTCTTGGACGTGTGACGGTTGTTGCTAGCCAGCTAGGGATCCGCCTCGATGAGGTCAATGCACTACTTGCACAAACATCTGTGAAAGGTCTTAATGCTAGGCAATCACTCACCCAGATACGTGGTGCGATGAATTCACTACTTAAGCCTACAGATGCTATGAAGGGCTTCCTTGCAGACCTGGGCGTTGCAACAGGTCAAGAAGCTGTTGAAGCTCTTGGACTGGTAGGCGTTCTCAAAGAAATGGCTAAGTACACCGATGGTAACATCACACTAGTCTCAAAACTTGCTCCACGTATTCGTGGCCTGACTTCTCTCTTAGTTGGTTTGACTGATGGAGGTGAAGAGTATGCTAAGACTCTTGCTAAGATTCAGGATGCTCAAGAGAGCTATGATAAAGCTGTAGTCCTTGCAGCCGATAATGCGGGACGTAAGATAACAGTTGCAATTGAACGAATTAAGAACTTTTTCGTCGAGAGTGTAGGTCGGACTCTTATAGAAGCTGTGGCGGAGGCCCTTGGTAGTTTGGCTAAGTTAGAGTCTAAGCTATCAGGTATTGCTGATGCTTTTAAGTTCGTCTATAAAGTAGCAACGTCGGATCTATTAGGTCTCCCTTCACTTATCGAGTTACAGGTAGACGCAATAGACCATGTTCTTACTTACTTGGCTAAAGAGGAGATAGCTGCTAAGAAGCTTCGGGAAACTTATAAAAAGAACCAAGAAGCCTATGCAAAAGAACAACAGAAGCAGGTAGACGCAGCGAAAGAGGCAAATCAAAAGATTACACGAGAGGCATTGAATACTGCTAGAAAAACAAGAAAAGCTTGGCAGGATGAAAGTGAAGGCATCACCCAGATATTGGATGATATTAATACAGAATTTAAGGCTTCTTTCAATCGGGTTGAGAAATCAATAACATCAAATGTCAAGAATATTACGACAGTCATTAAAGAAGCTGAAAGCAGGGTTAAGTCTCTTAAATCAAGTACAAAGAGCCTAGTTTCTGGCCTAGAGGATGAAATCTTTAAAGAGCGACTAAGTGGCCAGACTCCTAATCAGCAGATACAAACAGTTGTAGCTGAGATCAAGCAGACTGAGCGTCTCCGTAAAGAAGCTGTTCTTGCTGGGGCTACTGAGCAAGCTAAGGAGCTATTAGCTAAGAGGGTAGAACTGACTAAACAGTTAGTGTCCTTAGATAAGAAAAGGGCTGAAGAGCTCAAGAAGGTTAATAAGGAAATAACTAAACTGGAGGCTGAACGT
>Ga0163203_1000332_pt1 | contig 12645 bp, 15 predicted proteins | sample PL_2010_330m_FD_113534 | JGI IMG/M metagenome (GOLD analysis project Ga0163203, IMG submission 113534) | Freshwater microbial communities from Powell Lake, British Columbia, Canada to study Microbial Dark Matter (Phase II) - PL_2010_330m | ecosystem: Environmental > Aquatic > Freshwater > Lake ... | reverse complement strand
CTGCGCGCCCTCCAGGGCCTCGGCTTTCTGCAGGGTCACGGCCATGGCGGCTACTCTCCTCGTCTGTTCCTCGTCGAGGGCCGGTGCCTGCGAGACGGCGTCTCCCTTGAGCCTCTCAGCTGGAGGCAGCTTCTCGATGACGCCTCTACGGTAGACCTGGGCCACCCGTTCGGCCACCCCTTTGGACATCTGGCTCATCTGTGAAGCCACCTGCGCGGCCCTGCTCTCGGTCTCCCTCTCCAGCACCGAGTCGGTGGGCTCCACGGTCTCGGTGACCTTGGGGAACCCGACAAGCGCGCGGATGGGCACGGGGACGCCGGTAGACGGAGCCTTCGGCTCCTCCCTTACCGCGCTGGGCATCCCTATGGCCTCGATGACCACGGGGCTCCAGTTGAGAGGCGCGGCTCGACGCTTTCCCCCCTCCACCCTGTCCACGATGGTGTCTCTGACCGTGGCCTTCGTCTCCACTATGGTCTCCATTACGCTGGTCTGAAGCTGCACCGGCGGCGCCGCCTGCCTCGCCGCAGCCATCACGGCGACGCGTTTACCAATCTCTGAGACCCGGGCCACCCTGGGTGTGGGCCTCCACGGCTCCTCTGGGAGCCTCACCCGGGAGATCGTCGTGACAGGTCTCTCTAACTTCGGCGGAACGATTTCTTTTAGCTTCAAGTCTACTGGATATCTGGTTAAGAGACGTTCAGGCTCATCAGGCTCCGTGGGATGAGTGAACAGCGGAGGCACCTTCGCCACCACGCGTTCCTTGATCTCAGGAATAGAGACGGTCTCCTTCGGCCTCGGTGGGATCCACCGCGGCCTGCCCTCCTCCGTGACGACCTCCTCGACGACCTTAACCCTCTCCAGCGGAGGCGACGGCTGCTCCACCGGCTCCCTGGGAACCCGCAGCCGCCTGATCATCCGCCTTATAACGGCGCCTATCGAGGGGGTCTCCCGAGTCAACCTTACGCTCACAGGCTCAGGGACTGGAGCCATGCGGGTCGCCACCCGACCGATCTCCGCCCTCTCGGAAGTGATCGTCGGCAGGACAGGCTCCTCGGCGAAGGAAGTGACCTGGAGGGTGCTCATCCTCCGGAGGGTGGTGATCACCCTCTCGACGAGGGTGAGGAAGCCGTACCTGTAGGCCCCCAAGCCGTCCCTGTGTAGGGCGAGCACCGACTGCGCCTGTTTCTCTAGGGCGGCGTTCACCGGGCTAGCCTCGCTCATGGAGTAAATCCGTTTCACAAGGTTCTCGACGCCCGTCAACGCATCCACCTCATCACTCGAAGATTATCCGTGTGACCCCTTCCTCGGCCGGCCTCTGGTAGCCAGCCTGCTTCAACCTATTGGAAAGTGCAAAAATAAGGAAATTGATCTGGTTTCGGGTGAGATCCCTTGGGTGGGGGGCCAGCTTGTAGCCGTAGTCTAGGCATAGAGCGGCGAGCTCAAGCCCCTCCGGGCTCTTCACCAGCCCCTCGATCTCTAGGCTTTTTTTTTAGCGTCCTCCGGGCTGGTGACGCCGCTGAGCTCGAGAACCCTGGTGCCGATGTACTCCGGTACACCGAACTTCATGTCCCCGACCTCCTCAAGCGTCAGCTTGGGCTCCACCATGCCCTGAGAGGTCGCCAGCCGCAGCGCCTCGAAGTTCTTGTTGACGTCCATCTTGGTGATGTCCGGCGACCCGTCAGGGTTCAGGGGCACGCTGCCGATGAGATTGAATATCTCTGTGAGCTCCCCGTCTGTGAGGGGCCTGATGACCACCTCCGCGTCGTAGTCGTCGACGAAGATGGGTTCATGCCTCTCCTTGCCCTTCAGGATGTCCTCCTTCGTGAGCCTTCTCGCGCTGCTCATGCCTTACCTATGACCTCGCCCTTACTCCTCTCTCGCTCGTGTAGCGGTGAAGTTGTATACGGTTAAGGCTACGCCGTTTGCTGTCATCTCGAAGCTCTTGTCGTCGAGGTAGCACTCGTCGAACGTGATCTTCTTGACCAGCTCGTCGCCCTTGTTGAGCTCGGCCACCATGTTGTAGCTGTCCGGGACTTCCATGTACAGCAGATCGTCCAGCTTCTTGAACATGCTGCTGACCCTCAGGGTGCCCGTTACAATTACCTGGCCCGACTCGACGCCGATGCGCTCGCCCCAGCCGACGCTCTCCACGTCGGCCTGCCTTCGGCGCACCTTGAAGTCGATGCTCTGTATACCGTCCACGATGTCTCCGTCGATGGTTACCTTGCTCTTCGCCGCCGAAACTATCATTGGTCCCATTTACATCGCCTCCTATCCCTGCACGGTCACCGTCGCGTAGATGAAGTCTATAGCCCGTACCGGTCGTACAGCCAAGTCTACACGCACGATGCCCTGTGCGAAGTCTAGCTGGGAGCTGTAAACGTCCACCAAGAAGGCCGGCTCTGTGCCGTCCGTGCTGGGGACGATGGCTCCCTCCTTCTCCATCTGGAGGAGCACCTCTGTCAGCTTCTCCTTCAAGGCTGATCTGCCCGTGGCGCTGTTCAGTGTGCCGATGAACTGGTCGCCGATGGCTTTGACGAGCCGCACGGCATGGTCTGTCGTCCTGATGACGCTGATCTGCTCCTTACTTGTGGTGATGCCCTTGACCACTATGATGCCCCTGCCACGCTGGGCTCGTAGCGGTAGTATGCCTGCGTTCAGTAGCTGCCTTATCTTGCTGGGTGTGTACGACGCCTCGATCTCGGATACGCCTCTCAGCGGCTTGAAGGTCGGCGACTGGTAGTAGTCTAGGTTGCCTATGAGCCCCGCGACGGCTCCCGAGACGCCGTACGGCGCCACGATCACGAACCTGTCGCTGGCGAGGGCCTCCGTCCTCTTGAGGATGTCCTTGATGTCCTCTCCGGGAGCTACGCAGCCGACGCCTATCCTTCCCATGGCCTCGCCGCTCATGTTGGCGCAGTGAGCCTCCACGAGGGCGTGAACCTTGGGGTCGGAGGACTCGCACGCGTAGACCATCTCGACCTCGGGCTCGGCCTCCAGCATCTCCAGGGCCTCCTCGAACGACGAGACGTCAGGGTCCCCCGGCGGCTTGCCGCCCTTGAGGATGCCCTCGACCTTGGCCGGCAGGTTTTTGGACTTCAGCGCCTTGGCGGTGACGAGCTGCGACTGGTCGCTGAGCACCTTGACTAGGTACTTGCCCGACCTCGTGTTCATGTCTAGGCCGTCGAAGACCTCGAAGGTCACGCCGTCGCTCACGAGGACTCTCACCGTGTTCTCGGTGGAGCCATCCTCGACCTGGTACTTGACTTCGTTTCCTGCGTCGCCGATAGACTTAGCGGTCAGCTCGACAGCGTCACCTTTCTCCCCGTCCTTGAGGGAAGCCTTTGCGTAGTCTCCGCCCTTGCCGACGATCCTCGTCGCGACTACCTCGAAGACTCCGTTCTGGAAGCACTGTTTTGCGTTGAGCGTCAATGTGAAGTCTGTGCCTGCGCCGAATGTGTCAGTGAACTCTCTCCAGCTGCCCAAGTGAACCGGAGTCAACTCGGGTCCCTTCTCGGCCGTCCCTATGACGGCTACTGTGCCTGAGGGGTAAGCTGGCGGTGGGATTATCTCCTTAACGACTTTTACCTCTACACCTGGTATTACTCTTACCATAGTAAACCCCTGAGACTTAATCCTGTCATGGGTATTTTAAATTTTAGTGAAGTTTCAAGACCATGAGCCTAAGCTAACATTAACATCAATTAATTTCATGTGATTTTGATGAGCCAAATTTCTTCAAGAAGAATCAATTTTTAAATACATTTAGCGACTTGAGACGGTATCACCCATCTCAAAGGAGTATCGTGTAAAAATATCTGTTTTTGACCTCGGCGGCTACCAGCAACGCGAGTAAAACAATCAGGGGCCTAACCCAGCCCGGCGTCAACCTCACCAAGTTTACATTGGTGTCTGTGGCTATAAATTCTTTTTGAAAGTAAGCTACTCGGGGTCCGCGGCCACTAATTCGATGCGTCTCCCCTCGATGAGGGCCAGCGCTATCTTCGTCCTCGCCCTCTTCTGCAGCCGCCAGATGGTGCCCCTGCTGACGCCCATCTTTTCTCCGGCCTCCTCCTGTGACAGATCCTCCAAGTCGGTCAGCCTTAATACCTCTACCTCTGCGGGCTCCAGCTGGACGGGTTCACCGTGCTCTCTAGGCTCGGGTCTGAAGGCTTTGATCCTTGTGGTATAGCCTATTTTTACTGGTATGGGTCTTCTGCCGTAGCGGCCTCGGCGGCGTCTTCCACGCATCATACGTTATTCTGTGCATTATCACAATATTTATATGTTTGTGTGCATATGCACATAATGAATTCTGTGCTAACGCATGGAAAGGTGAGAAACATGGGATATAGAGGAAGAAGAGGAGGATACCCCGGAAACGGGCCATTCAGAGATCTGCCCCCGTGGCAACGGCCAGGCCGGGTCTACGGCTACGGCCGCGGTTACGGCCTCGGCTACGGCAGAGGATACGGGTACACGGGCGACCCCACGAAGTGCGCCAGGTTCCCCTGGCTACTCAGGTGGTGGTGGTCGAACCCTGACTACCAGGGCGCCGTCCCGGTGCCCCCGGCCGACGTCTCAGCGATGGGCCCGGTCCCCGATGAGCGTGTCTACCTTCAGGACCAGACTAAGTACTTGGAGCAGGAGCTGGCGGCCCTCAGGAAGCGCCTAGAAGAGCTCGGCTCAGAGGAAACAGACTAGTACCCCAACCCCCTTTTTGTGATTGAGATGAAGATAGCGGTACCCTCCAAGGGAGAGAAAGGGCTGAGAGACAGAGTAGCCGACACATTCTCGCGGGCGCCAGCCTTCACCATCGTAACCATCCAAGACGACAAGATACGTGACGTCAAGGTAGTCAAGAACAAGGCGGCCGAGATGAGCCAAGGAGCAGGCCCAATGGCCGCGAGGACGCTGAAGGATAATGGCGTAAACGTATTATTATCGAGTGACATAGGTCCAGGCGCCACCAACATTCTTGAGACTATCGGCATTGCAATAGGCAGCGCCTCTCAGGACGAAAAAGTAAAAGAAACCGTAGATAGATACTTGGCTCAGCTAGAGGTCTAGGAACGAGCTGAACTTTATCCAAGCCTCCTTAAGGGCTAGCGAAGCCGGCGAGTCTGGGCTGTAGACGACAACAGGTTCGGCCTGAACCATGGCCTTTGTGACGTTCTCGTCGAAAGGAATCATCCCCAGTATGGGTATCTCGTTCTCCTCGCAGAAGACCCTTATGGACGCCGTGTTATTGCTGTTCAGGTCATACTTGTTTACGATGACGCTGGGTATAATCTCAAAGTGCTCCAGAAGCTGAAGTAAGCGCTTCAAGTCATGTATCCCGCTTAAGGTGGGTTCTACCACCGCGACCGCTGCGTCGACGTTGCTGAGGCTGGCGATGACTGGGCACCCGATACCGGGTGGACCGTCCACTAGTATGAGTTCTCTGCCCGCCTCCTCCGCCAGCTTCACGGCGTTCTGACGGACAAGAGACACGAGTTTGCCACTGTTCTCCATGCCGGGGATCAGCCTGGCGTGGCTCATTGGGCCATATTTTGTCTCACTGAGGTAAGCGTGCCCGCACACCCTATCGTTGAAGTTGATAGCCTCCACTGGGCAGTTGACGACGCAGACCTTGCATCCCTCGCAGTGGATGGGGTCCACCTCGTAGTCGTGGATTGCGTTGAACCTGCATAGCTTTTCGCAGAGGCCACATTTTATGCACTTCTCTGGGTCGATCTCGGCGAGGTTCAGGCCTTTGAAAGCCATTGTCTCCTTGACATCTGGGTTGAGGATTAGGTGTAGGTTGCTGGCGTCTACGTCGCAGTCGGCTAGGATCGGCTGGTCCGCTAGGGCTGCAAAGCTACCTGCGACACTTGTCTTCCCTGTCCCGCCTTTACCGCTCAGTATTGTTACCTGCTTCATTTGACCATCGTCTCCACGGTCGCCAGTAGTTCAGTGAACCTTGCGCGCCACTCTGTCATCTCGGCTGTGAAGGGTACCCCCCTACTGTACAGTTCTGCTATCCTCCGGTCGTAAGGTATCTCCATGAGGATCGTGATTCCCTTGCGCTCGCAGAACTCGTATACTCCCCTATCGCCGATTCCGGCAAAGTTCACCACAACGCCCATGGGAACGGTGAGCTGCTCCACAACCTCGGTAGCGACCTCCAAGTCGTGCAGCCCGAACGGGGTTGGCTCTGTGACCATTAGGCAAAAGTCTGTACCGTGTACGGTCTCCACGAGCGGGCACGCCGATCCGGGCGCAGCGTCCAATATGATAAGTCCTTCGTCAACAGCCTGCTCCTTGACGGCGGCTATCACCGGGACCGCCAGGGCTTCCCCCACGTTAAGCTCGCCGTATACGAGGCTCATGCCGCTGGACTCGGAGACTGTTATCGTCCCTATCTGCCTGGGCTCCTCGGTTATGGCTCCCTCAGGGCAGACGAGCTTGCATCCGCCGCAGCTATGGCAGAGCTCGTTGAATACCATCGCGGTCTCGCCAACTACGAACAGAGCGTTGTACTGGCAGAACTCTGCGCATTTACGACAATAAGTGCATTTTTTCTCATCGATAATGGGGACAAGTAGCTCCACTGGCTGTTGCCTCTTGTGCCCGGGTTTAAGGAATATGTGGGCGTTGGGCTCCTCAACATCGCAGTCTAGGTACTGCTCCGCCTCGACGCTGAGCGCTAAGTTGACGGCTACGCTGGTCTTACCCGTACCGCCCTTGCCGCTGGCTACAACTATCTTCATAAAAGTCAGTGCCCGAGGTCGTGTAGGCAGCCTTGGGTGAGTTCCTGCAACTCGCCGCGGATGAATGCTTCTACGTTCTCCACGCTGCTGGGACTTTTTCCCTGTAGCACGGCTATGTTAAATTCCTGGAACATCTGGATTGCCTTCATGCCCATCCCAGCGGAGATCACGACTTCGCCTCCTAGGCTCCTGATCCTTTCAGGCGGGCTGCCTATGCCCCCGAAATGGTCACTGTCGTTGGGTACAACGCCGCTTTCCTTAACCTCACCGGACTCGATGACGTACCACGCGTAGTAAGGTACACGCCCGAAGTGGGCTGAAAGAGTAGCACCGGATTCGTCTTCTGTCGGGATAAATAGCTTCACCATCTTTCTAGACTCCTATGGTCGGCGTCTGCCTTGACCTCCGCCTCCGCCCATTGCTCGGCCGCCTTGGCCGAAGTGTCCGCCCACCGTCGGGGAGGACGCCGATCTCAGTTCTCCCCGTTTATACGCCTCTACGGCCTGGCGTACCGTGCCGGAGGCCCCTGTGTATATCTGGACCCCTCCCTGGCTTAAAGCCATGTGGGCGTTAGGGCCGACTTGGCCCGTTAGTACGGCTTTAACCCCCAGCTGGGCCACGCTCTGGGCTGCGCCTATGCCGGCGCCGTGGGCTGCCCCTATGCTGGAGTTGGGCACTGCCTGGTACTTCATCGTTTCCGTGTCCACTATGAGGAAGACGCTGCAGCGCCCGAACCTAGGGTCCACGGCGCTTTCGAGGCTTCCTCCGGTGGAAGATACCGCTACTTTCATTCATGTTTCACCTTTTTCTCTATCTTTTCGACTACTTTTATGAACGACTTGGCTGCGGGGGAGTCGGGATGTCTGAGTATGAACGGGGTTCCCTCGTCGCTGTCCATCGATACCCTAGGGTCGATGGGTATGCTTCCGAGGAGCTCCACGCCCATTTCCTCCGCGACCCTCGCTCCGCCCCCCTCGCTGAACACCTCGATGGTCTCGCCGCAGTGGGGGCACACCAGCCCAGCCATGTTCTCTATTATGCCGAACACGGGGACCTCCATCTTGCGGGCGAAGGTGACGGCCTTCTTGACGACGGCCTGACTCACCTCGCTGGGGATGGTGACTATGATGACTCCATCCATCTCCGGCAGGAGCTGCAGTATGCTGAGGCTCTCATCCCCAGTGCCTGGCGGCAGGTCCACGAGGAGGAAGTCCAGAGGCCCCCACGCGACCTCGCCGAGGAACTGGCGTATGGCGCCCATCTTCAGTGGTCCCCGCCAGATGACGGGAGAATCGTCTGTGGGCAACAGGAAGTCCATGGAGACCACGTCGACTCCCTCGGGCCCCTTAACAGGGGCTATACCCATGGGGCCTACGTCGAGCCTCTTACCTTTCAGGCCCATCATCTTCGGGACGCAGGGGCCGGTGAGGTCCGCGTCCAGTATGGCGACCCGTCTCTCTTTGCTGTTGACCGCCAGCCCCATGGCTAGGTTGACTGTTACGAGGCTCTTCCCCACGCCTCCCTTGCCGCTGATGACCGCGATCTTGTGCTTGACCCTGCTCATGCGCTTCTTGATCAATTCCATCTGCTGGTTCTTCTGCTCCCCCGGGTTAGGGACGTCGTCTCTGTCTGCCAAGTCTAACATCTCTATCTAATCTAGGTTAAATCCTAGTACCAGTGTAATTGTACCTGATAAAAGTATTCTTACACGGTCTTACGGACACGACATAAGTGACCGCGGTTTAACTGATAACCTTATCTTCTCCCCTGAGGCGGATCATAACATTTTAGACGGATTGCGTCACCAATTTGAAGGAGAAACAGATGCACCCCAGGGATGGCCTAACCAAGCTCGCCGGTCGCCTGAAGAGGGCCCCAGACGAGCGCGCAGACGCAGCTGTAGCTATTCTCATAAGGCCGAGCCCGGACGACCTGGAGGTGCTTCTAGTAAAGAGAGCCGAGGTGGAGGGGGACCCCTGGAGCGGTGACATGGCGTTTCCCGGAGGGAAAAGGTGTTCTCAGGACAGAAGCATCGTGGACACTGCAGTGAGGGAGGTCATGGAGGAGACGGGTATCGACCTCAAGGCCCTGGAACCCCTGGGATACTTAGAGTCACTCTTCTCCTGGGTGAAGAACACCTTCTCGGTCCAGCCTGTCCTCTACCTCTTCGAGGATAATCCTACCATCACGCTGAACTACGAGCTCACCAAGTACACGTGGACCCCCATGAAGGAGCTGAAGAAGACACGGTCTCAGGCCGTGGTGAAAGGCTGGGACAGCCCAGTGTTCAGAGTAGGGGAAGACGTCGTCTGGGGGCTGACCTATAGGATGCTTGAGAGACTCATGGAGATGTTGGGGGAGGACTAGAGGAGTTCCTTCAGGGACTCCGCGACCTGCCTCGGAAACTCGCCCACGGCTACCCCGGCGTCTCTTAGGGCGTTCATCTTGCTCTCAGCGGTCCCCATGCTTCCCTGGATGATGGCGCCGGCGTGGCCCATCCTTTTACCGGGCACAGCGGCTCTGCCTGCGACGTATGCGGCCACCGGCTTGGTGAAGCCGCCGTCCCTGATGAACGCGGCGGCCCGCTCCTCCGCGTCTCCACCGATCTCTCCTATCAGGGCGACGGCCTCGGTCTCGGGGTCCTCCTCGAACCAACGGAGCACGTCTACGTAGTCGAGGCCCACGACGGGATCCCCGCCCAGGCCCACACATGTGCTCTGCCCGAGGCCCACGCGGGTGATGTGGGCGGCGACCTCGTAGAACAGGGTGCCGCTGCGGCTGATGACCCCCATCTCGCCCTTCTTGAAGACCTGGGCCGGCATTATGCCCATCTTACACTCCCCGGTCTTGATGAGCCCGGGCGTGTTGGGCCCCACGATTGTGGTGCCGCTCAGCCTAGCCCTGGCCATGAGCTCTATGCTGTCCCTGACGGGCATGCCCTCGGTGATGATCACCACGGGGTCGAGTCCCGCCTCCACGCTCTCGAGCGCCGCGTCCAGCGCGTAGGGCGCCGGCACGAATATTATGCTGGCGTCGACGCCGTGGCTCTCCTCCGCCTCTACCACTGTGTCGTAGACGGGGAGCCCTTCGATGGTCTGCCCGCCTCGGCCGGGCACGGTCCCCGCCACGACCTTGGTGCCGTACTTCCTCATGAGATGCGTGTGGAAGGCCCCCTGGCTACCCGTTATGCCTTGGACAAGGACACGGGTGTCCTTGTCTATGAACCGCGTCACCTAGCTCGCCTCCGCCAGCTTCACAGCCAGCTCCGCCGCCTCCTCCATGGAGCCCAGGGTCTCGATCCCAGCCTCCTTCAGTATCTTCCTGCCCTCCTCCTCGTTTGTGCCCATCATGCGGACCACCACGGGCTTCTCGACGGCCACCTCTCTCCGCGCCGCCACGACGCCCTCGGCTATGTGGTCGCACCGGGTTATGCCGCCCAGGACGTTCACGAGGAGCGCCCTGGTCCTCTCATCGCCGAGCACGAACTTTGCGGCCTCGCCTATGCGCTCAGGGGCGGCGCCTCCCCCCAAGTCCAGGAAGTTGGCGGCTCTCCCGCCGTAGAGCATCACGGTGTCCAGCGTAGCCATGGTGAGGCCGGCGCCGTTCCCGATGATGCCTATGTCGCCGTCGAGCTCCACGTAGGTCAGGCCCTGGGACCTGGCCTCCATCTCCCTCTCCGTGAGCTCACCCCGGTAGCTTTCCAAGAGGCGCTCCTCAAGCTCCCTGTGCCTGAACAGGGCGTTGTTGTCGACGTTGAGCCTGGCGTCAGCCGCCATGAACCCGTCCTCCACCTCCGCCAGCGGGTTTATCTCGGTTAGCTCGGCGTCCATCTCCAACGCCAGCGTGTAGAGGCTCTCGACGAAGGCCGCGAACTGAAGCATCTTCCTCCCGCCGTACCCGAGCCTCTTCGCGACGAGGTTGGCGTGGTAGCTCCTCAGCCCATGCGCTGGGTCCACAAGGTGCCGCACGATCCTGTCAGGGGTCCTGGCGGCGACCTCCTCGATGTCCATGCCTCCCTCGCTGGAAGCCAGCACCACGTATGATTTGTTTCGGCGATCCACCGTGACCCCCAGGTAGATCTCGTTGACTATGCTCAGCTTCTCCTCGACGTAGAGCTTCTCCACTGGGAGGCCTTTTATTTTCATCCCCAGCAGCGCTTCAGCCGCCTCTGCGGCTTCCTCCGGGGTGTCCGCGAACTTGACTCCCCCGGCCTTGCCTCTGCCGCCGACCGGGAGTTGCGCCTTGATCACGACGGGCTTACAGAGCTCGGCGGCGTAGTCGCGGGCTTCCCTAGAAGTAGTGACCATCCTGCCCTGAGGCGTCGGTATTCCGTGTCTCCTGAAGTATTCCTTCGCCTCGTACTCTAGCAGCTTCAACTCATCGCCTCTACTGGTTCAACCAATCTACACGATGCTGGTAAATATTCGTTCTGGGAGAACCAAGCTACCTACTTTGACGTTCAGGGCGGATAATAATATCAATGTCTAAATTGAAGTTGTATGATTTGAGGTTCGAGACAAAGGAGATCGCCATCATCGTGGTGTTCAGCGCCCTCGGAGCCGTCATGAGCGTACCCGTGGGCTACCTAGGCAACTACCTGAAAACCTTCCCGGCCATCCCGCTGGGCACAGGCCAGATCCTCGCAGGCGTCCACGTCTTCCCCACCGCGCTAACCATGTTGCTGGTGAGGAGGAGAGGCGCCGCGGCCGCCACGGGGACCGTGAAGGGGCTGGTCGAGGCGGTTCTCTTCAGCTTCCACGGCTTCTCGGTGATCATCATGAGCGGCGTCCAGGGACTGGTCCTCGACGCAGCCGCCACATTCTTCGGATACGACTCAAGGACCGGGCTGTGCGTCGCCTGCGGCCTATCGGCCGCCAGCAACGTAGCTTATCTCCAGTTCTTCCTAAGGCTGGGGTTCCCGGTGGAGGTCTTTACGTTGATGTACATCCTGGCCTTCGCCTCGGGGGCAGTCTTCGGCGGCTACATGGGGGACACGGTTTACCGAATGGTCCAGAAAAGAATAGACCTCTAGAAAAACAATCATGGATCGGCTGATGGGCACAAGGTGACCTCTCGTTTTAAATCGCCGTGAAGCGGTTCATAAGACGATGTTCATGGATAAGACAACCCTCAAAAAGAAGGTGCTAGAGGAGATCGACCGCAGGGCGGACGAGATCATCGAGTACGCGACCGCTATATGGAAGTACCCTGAGCTCGGGTTCAAGGAGTTCAAGACAGCCGAGCTCACAGAGAAGAAGTACGAGGCGGCGGGCTGGCGCCACGAGAAAGGCATAGCCATAACAGGCAGCAAGGCCTACCTCAAGGGAGACGGCTCCAGGCCCTCCATCGGCATAGTGGGCGAGCTCGACGCACTCCACATCCCGGTGCACCCCGAGGCTCATCCGGCCACCGGGAACGTCCACGCCTGCGGCCACCACAGCCAGATGGCCGCCATGCTGGGCGCCGGCTACGGCCTCGACGCTGTGAAGGAGCACCTGGACGGCGAGGTCGTAATGGTCGCGGTCCCGGCCGAGGAGTACATAGAGATCGACTACAGGAACAGGCTCCGCGAGGAGGGGAAGCTGGAGTTCTTCGGCGGCAAACAGGAGTTCATCAGGCTGGGCGCCATGGACGACGTTGACATCGTCTTAGGCAGCCACAGCGCCATGGATCAGGAGGAGCTCATAGGCGTCGGCGGCAGCAACAACGGCTTCGTGGGCAAGCTCGTCCGCTACATAGGCAGGGAGTCCCACGCCGGCGGCGCCCCGGACAAGGGGATAAACGCCCTGAACGCCGCCATTTTGGGCCTCATGGGCATCCACGCCAACAGGGAGACCTTCCGCGAAGAGGACACCATAAGGGTCCACCCCATCATCACCAAGGGAGGCGAGAT
>Ga0163203_1000331_pt1 | contig 12653 bp, 18 predicted proteins | sample PL_2010_330m_FD_113534 | JGI IMG/M metagenome (GOLD analysis project Ga0163203, IMG submission 113534) | Freshwater microbial communities from Powell Lake, British Columbia, Canada to study Microbial Dark Matter (Phase II) - PL_2010_330m | ecosystem: Environmental > Aquatic > Freshwater > Lake ... | reverse complement strand
GTGGTGAGGAAAATCGTTACACCGCTCTCGGTGAGTTCTAGTATGACCTGTCTTAAGTTTCTAGCGCTCAGAACATCAAGCCCAGATGTAGGCTCATCCAGGAATACTATTTGGGGTTCATGGAGCAGGGCGGCTGCTAGAATCGTGCGCCTTTTCAGGCCTTTTGATAACTTGGCGAAGCGTCTGTTAGAGTATTCGTTGAGCTGGAAGGTATCGAGGACCTTTTGGATTCTTTGCTCTCTTCTAATGGATGATATATGGTATAGTTTGGACACGAATCGTAGGTTTTGGCTTATGGAGAGTTCATCGTATAGGTTTGAGCTCTCTGGGACAACGCCTATTCGCTTCTTAACCTCTCTGGGTTCCTCGACTATATTATATCCGGAGACGTAAGCGGAGCCGCTTGTTGGCTTTGTGAGTCCTACCAGCATCTTGATAGTAGTAGTCTTTCCTGCTCCATTTGGTCCTAGAAATCCAAATACCTCCCCCTCCTTGACCTGGAAGCTTATATTGTCTACTGCCAAGGTCTTGCCCCAGGATTTAGAGAGCTCTTTTACATCAATAGCCACCATGAGTTATCATCACTACACGATATACTTCTGTAATCGTTAGCGTGGTTATTTAGACCTGTTCGCTGCCTTCAACTCGTCAGCGTCTTTTTGAGTGGGTTAGCGTTCCAGACGGATCTCCAGTGTTCGATCAATCCGTCCCTTGCTTTGAATAGGTGAACAGCTGTGATCTTGAAGCTTTTCCCCTTTCCTGGGATTCTCATGAATTTTCCAAGTATGCATGCGTGATTCCAGTCAAAACGAGTGGTAGATACTCAGTCATGAATAGACTTACGGTGAAGTGAGGATAAAATCTTCGACCCTGATGCATACTTATTCTAATTTCAATATTTTTGCAGCGTTACATGGAATAAGCGTTTTTTTTGGTGGGGGTTAATTAGGTTTCGGTGGCTGTGAGGTGGTGTGCTTGAAGTGTGACGTTGTCGTTGACGAACTGTATTCTCTTGTCTTCATAGCGTGTTCGCCTATCGTTCTCGTTGATTCTCCTCAGAGCCGCTACGGAGTGGTTTGCCAGCGTCTCGATGAGTCTGGCGTCGTACTGGTTGAAGGCGTTGTCTTCGCAGCTTTCTACGTTTATGACGCCGATGATCTCGCCGTAGCTGCTCATGTCGATGCCGTAGAAGCAGGGCCGATGATCCTTGGGTATGTGACGAAGACATGCATCTCCTGGCCCCCAGCGTATACGCCGAATACACCGCACTTCTCTCGGGCCCTCACCCGAGCTCCTCCATAATCTGGTCCACGGTCATGAGGTCGAAGTCACCGAGGCTGGCCTTGCCGCTTATGACCTCGTAGGACGCGACGCATCGCTTGGAGACCTCGCGGACCACGGGGCTGGGGATGACTGGGGGCTCGCCGTCCCCCATGTAGCCGATGCGGCGGAGGTAGCTGCGAAGGAACTCCTTGTCCAGGCACGTGGCCTCCTGGGGCCTCCCGGGCTCGTAGAACTTCTGGGCCCAGTACCGGGCGCTGTCGTGGGTGGGTGGCTCGTCTATCTGGATGAGCCCGTCACCCAGTCGACCGAACTCCAGTTTGAAGTCAGGTATGATGAGGCCCCTGCCCTTGGCGACGCCCCGGTACTTGTCGAAGAGCCTGAACGTGGCCTCCTCCAGCTGGTCCCACTCGTCCCTCGTGACGAGCCCGGCGTCCATGGCCTCCCCCTTGCTGATCTCCATGTCGTGTCCGGACTCCTCCTTGGTGGTGGGCGTCAGGATCACCTCGGGGAGCTCCTCCGCCATCACCAGTCCGTCCGGCAGCTCCACGCCGCTGATGACCCTGGCGCCCTTGCTGTACGCCCTCCAAGCGGACCCGTAGAGGTAGGCTCGGCACACCCACTCCACGTCCACGCGCCTAGCCTTGACGACCTTCATCGTCCTGCCGTCCAAGACCTCCATGAAGTGGTTAGGGAAGACGCTCCAGGTCTCCCTGAACCAGTACTCGCTGAGGGCGTGTAGGCTCTCGCCCTTATGCGGGATGAGCGTGGGGTACACGACGTCGTAGGCCGATATCCTGTCGGTCGTCACGATGAGCATGTGGTCCCCCATGTCGTATACGTCGCGTATCTTGCCGCGCCTCGGAGAAGGGTTACCGTCGAAGAGGTCGCTGGCCTCCAGGACCTCGACCCTGCCGTCCCCGAGGGGGTCATCCACCATATAGGAGTTCTTCATAGAGATCAACACCCATGAAACTTACACGCATAGAGCATATCCGGTTATATTTAGAGTTTCTTTTAACATCATCATGCAACATTAACATGGGTGAAGCAAAAACTTCAGAGAAAAAGGATGCGGATAACTTACTTTGTACGTGTTTTCTTAAGGCACTGAAAGCAGACTCTCTGTTCCTGGTCTCCGCAGTACTCGCAGAAGTTCTTACCGCAGACCTTGCACTTCGTGATGAAGTCCTCCAGCTCGCCACAGATCTGACAATTCATGGTCGTTACTCAATATCGAGGCGTGAACCATAATTCAAGCTTTTCTACGGTGCCATCGCACCGTGATAGGCGACGCGGCAGGTAAATTAATCTTGACATCCAATGTTAAGTAACCCATGTTCACCGCCCGACCCTACAGCCATAGAGCCATCATAAAGGACAGGACACCCGAGCAAGTCTATGAGACTGTTAGGTCATGGCTCGCGATGAACAGATGCAGCTTCCAACAAGCCACGCCCCCCACCTACATAGAGACGGTGTACAGAGCCAGCCAGCCCCCCATCCAGGTCGGGCTCAGAGACGACTACCCCAAAGACATGGCCATAATGATGACGGCCTTCGGCCGGGACACCGTCCTCCAGATAGTCGTGACCCAGCGGGAGCCACGGTTCAAGGACAAGGGGTACCTCTACTGGGGCAGCCGCATCGAGGGCCTGCTTTGGGAGCTTGAGACGCCGCCCACCAGAGAACAGGTCCTCAGCCTCTACCCCAAGGAGATGGTGAACAAGGAGATGAGGACCAAGTTCAGGTTCTACGCCGTCGTCACCGCGGCCCTCATACTTGTGCTGGTGGCCTTCCCCGTCCAGCTCGAAGTCACCGTCCTCGTCGTATTCGTTATCATCGCCCCGGTAGTCCTCATCGGCGTACTCGACACCGTAGACTACTGGAGGCTGCTATCGAGAACAGCAGCCCCAGATCAACCATGGAAGTGAACGACCTCAGGCGACGCCCCATATAGACTCGGGGCGTCTACAAACTGTTTTTATGCTCATCCTACCGTTTCATGAGGGGATTACGTGAGGGTCGTCATCGTAGGCGCCGGACCTGCGGGGCTCTTCGCGGCGCACGCGTTAAGCAAGCAACACCGCGTAACCATTCTCGAGAGACGGGGCTACGTGGGGGGCTCCGGGCTCCACAGCGACGGTAAACTCAACTTCCACCCAAAGATCGGGGGAGACCTCACCGAGTTCATGTCGGAGGGAGACGCCTGGGCCCTCGTGCAAGGCATAAGGGACGTCTTCACGGGGCTCGGCGTCGAGATGGCTCACAGCGACGAGGAAGGGCTCAGAAAACTGGAGACCCAGGCCTCCCAGGCGGGAATCAAGTTCATCAAGATCGAGCAGAACCACATAGGCTCAGACTACCTGCCAGACGTCATCGCTAAGATGCAGCGTCGTCTCGAGGAGCACGACGTGGACATCAGGCTTGAGACGGCCGCCGACGAGGTGGTCGTGGAGGGCGGCCGGGCTGTGGCGGTCTCTAGCGACGGCGAGTCGTTCGAGGTGGATGCCGTGCTCCTCGCCCCCGGCCGCATCGGCTCCGGGTGGCTCATAGAGCAGCTAAGCAGTCTCGGGGTAGGCATGAGCTACAACCCCATAGACGTGGGCGTGAGAGTCGAGGTACCCAACGAAGTAATGGATCAGGTGATCAACGGCTACGGCTGCTGGGACCCCAAGTTCCATCTGTATACGCCCAGCTACGACGACTTCGTCCGCACCTTCTGCGTCTGCCCAGCCGGCTACGTGGTCCGCGAGCCCTACGGGGACGGCCTCTTCGGCGCCAACGGACACAGCATGAAGGACACCAAGAGCGGCAACACCAACTTCGCTCTCCTCGCGAGGGTGAGCCTCACAGAGCCCCTTGAGAACACCACCGAGTAGGGCCGCCGCATCGCCCAGCTCGCCAACACGCTCGGCGGCCACAAGCCCATAATACAGAGGCTAGGCGACCTCCGGAGCCACAAGCGTAGCACGTGGGACAGGCTCAGCAGGAGCCACGTGGAGCCAACCATGGAGGACGTGACCCCGGGGGACATCGCCATGGCGTACCCTCGACGGATAACCATGGACTTCATGGAGAGCCTGGAGATGCTCGACAGGGTGATGCCCGGCATAGCCGCCGACAGCACCCTCCTCTACGCCCCAGAGATCAAGTTCTACGCCATGCGCATCCAGACGGACGATGGGCTAAGGACCAGCATACACAACCTCTACGTCGCGGGGGACGGCGCCGGCGTCAGCCGCGGTATCGTGGGCGCCGCCGCCACCGGCCTGGTGGCCGCCGCCGGCATACAGACGCAGCCAGGCTAGGCTCCGGGCTAGGCGAGCAGCCCCCTCATGTTCCTCCTGTACTTTTCGAAGGCTTTTCTTCCCGCGTCCGTCAAGCTGAGCCTGGTGTTAGGCCGCTTATCCACGAAGGATTTCTCGACCTCGATGTAGCCGGCCTCCTCCAGCCGGGTCATGTGGCTGCTCAGGTTGCCGAATGTGAGCCCCGTCTGGTTCATGAGGTACAGGAAGTCTACGGCCTCCACCACGTAGAGGTGGGCCATGATGAGGAGCCTGGCGGGCTCGTGGATGAGCCTGTCGATCTCCTTCACAGGGGGTAGGTCAGGGTTTTTGGGTGGAGGCGTCAACTGGTTAAGCCTCTTTAGGGTACCTTACGATGAAGCGTCGAAGGTGTAAGGCTCCATATCCCACCATTACTACGCCGATGATCGCGCACTGAGTGCCCATGTTCTGCAACGTGACCATGTAAGGTGAGTCTAAGTAAAGGTACCCTGCAGGAAAGACTAGTAGTGATAGGACGGAGTAACGGTAGAGCCGACTCACGCCCATTATCCTGCCCAATGTGAGAAATATAAACGCGAGAACCCCTCCTTGGAAAAGTAGATTATACTTGTTTAGGAGCAGAACCCCCCAAGGAGCACTTTCGGGCGCCCCCATGCCAGTGAACAGCCCTGTGAGCGTCACAAACCCTGTGACAACAATCACAATGATTGAGTTTCTAGCGACTCTCGCCCTCCTCTCATGCGTGAACTTCATGTAGCCTATGCGGGGATACGTCACAAGTTTCTTTACCTCATAGTAAAGCAATGCGCCCAGACCGGGAAGAAAGGATACTAGAATGTTGAGATGCTCCAGCTGGATGAAAGCCATCAAGCCTATGAACAGCAGGAATCCGCCCATGAAGATGTCGAGCAACCCATCCTCATGGTAAGCCGTCAAGGCTCTGCGCTCTATCTCCTTGAGGTCTATGTCGTCGCTCAACGTCGGTACACTTGCACCATAGAATGGTTTCCCATATAAATAACTTTGTGTGGCAAAGGATAATTGTTGGAACCTGTACGTGTTCCACTCCGGCAACCTAGTCATATCCATGGCGCCAAGGATAATCTTAAACCACGATCAGCCCATATCTGTTCGACTTTGGTGTCCAGCGTCCTCAAGAAACAGTTCGAGAAAGCGGTGGCATCCGCAGTCAAACCACTGGGACGCTTAGGGGTGACGCCGAACCAAGTCACGGCACTGGGGCTCGCAGTCGCTATAGTGTCAGCCTGGCTCTACGCTGACTGGGACGGTGACAGGCTTTACCTAGTATACGGTGCGTTGACCATCCTACTCTCTGGGTTCCTGGACGCGATAGACGGGGTGCTCGCCAGAGGCACAGGCAGAGCCTCGAGGTTCGGCGGCTTCCTCGACTCGGTGGCCGACAGGTACAGCGACGCCCTGGTCCTCTCAGGCATCATCGTCGGAGGATTATGCAGCGTACCCGCTGGCCTCCTCGCCCTATTAGGCAGCCTCATGGTGAGCTACACGCGAAGCAGAGCCGAAGCGGAGGGCGTCAAGATGGCGGGAGTGGGCTTATTCGAGCGAGCCGAACGAATGATCTTACTCGCGGCATGCAGCGTAGCGGCCTACTGGTGGCTACAAGCGTTAGACTACGGCGTCATGGCACTCGCGGCGCTGGCTCACGTAACGGTTGCTCAGCGGGCGCTCCACTTCAAAAAAAAGGTCGAGAAGACCTAGCTTCTCGTACTCCTGCGTCTACGGGGCACGTATTTCCGGTCATCCTTTGACCGGATCTTCACGACTCCGCGGTGTATGGCGCAGCTTATGCAGAGATACTTCGTCGTCTTGGTGCGGTTGATCTGTGCACCTTGATCTTGAAGCTCTTTCAGAACCCTCGAGTCCACCAGGCTGGTGTACTTGGTCACTCTCTTGGCTTTGTCTCGTGGTACTTGGGCGCCGCAGTAGCTGCACTGAACCATGCCGGACCGCCCTTTCCCCCCTTTGCTGCGTCCTCCGCTACTTCTCTTCTTAGGCATTCCCAAGCCTCACCACGGATATACGGAGGTCCGTTATAAACCCTACGAGGTCTCAGTCAGCCCCTCCAAGATGAAGGAGACTACCTCGTCGAACATCGTGCGGGCGGCTGCGCTGTAGCCTTGTAGTGAGAGATGGACTCCGTCGTCGCTGTTCAGGGGGTTCAGCCGTCCATCGGGGCCGGCGAGGGAGGAGAACAAGTCTACTATCCTAATCCCTTTGTCGTCGCAGTGCTCCGTTATGAGGGCGTTGAGCTCCCTTATCCGCGAGTTCATGCGGTCATCTGCCTCGGTGGGCGTCAACGTGCACGCTATGGGCTTGGACCCAGTCTCGAGGGCCCTCGCGTAGAGCCTCGTCAGGTTCTCCATGACCTGCCCCGGCTCCCTTCCGGCGTAGAGGTCGTTTATGCCGGCCCATATGATGACGTAGTCGGGGCGCTCGGCCTCGACGCTTGTCCGGAACCTCCCGAGCATCCCGTCTGTGCTGTCGCCGTTGATGCCCTTGTTGATGAAGAACGCCTCGTAGCCCTTGAGCCCCAGCTCTTGGAGCCTGACGCGGGTCATGGGTTCAAGCATGTCCGTGTAGGGCGTCTCTACGTAGCCGCCGTAGGGGCTGGGCGACTGGTAGCCCACGGTGAGGCTGTCCCCGAGGCACACGAAGGCGACGACCCTGGTGGCAGGCATCTCAAGGCATCTGCGGGGCAGGGATATTAATACCTTGACCCAAGAGATGTACAGGTGAATAGTTTTGCCCGAGAGCTTAAAGAGCAGCGTCATGGGCGCCGACCTCGTCATGGTGAACGGGAAAGTAGTCACGGTGGATGAGAAGGGCACCGTCGCCGAGGCGGTGGCGGTGAAGAACGGCAAGGTCGTGGCGGTGGGGACGACTAGGCGGGTGAAGGCGCTCGCCTACAGCGGCACGAAGGTCATAGACCTGGAGGGGAAGCTGATGCTACCAGGCTTCATAGACACCCACGAGCACTGTATCAGGCGGGGGCTCCAGACGGACTGGGTGAACTGCAAGTCCCCGCCCATGCGCAGCCTCGGCGACGTGATAGAGGCGTTACGAGAAAAGGCGGAGACCAAGCAGAAGGGGGAGTGGGTCATAGGCTCGTTGTTCGACGAGAGCCAGTGGGAGGACAAGCGGTTCCCCAACAGGTACGACCTCGACAAAGCCTCCACCGAGCACCCCATTTATCTTGGGAGGGCGGGCGGCCACAACTCCGTGGCTAACAGCCTAGCCCTGGAGCTGGCTGGGATAACCAAGGACACGCCTCAGCCGCCGGGGGGCAACATAGAGAGGGACGATAACGGCGAGCCCACGGGCCGCCTAGACGAGATCGCGGCCATGGACATGGTGAGGAGCCTCCTCCCCAAGCCGTCAGGATTCAAGGAGATAGAACTGCTGATCGAGAACTGGCCGACCCTGGAGGAGCAGTACCTCAGCTGGGGCCTCACCACCATCCATGAGGCCCACATAAAGGCGCCTGAGGCCCACGCTTATCAGGTCCTCGACAAGGAGGGAAGACTCAGGATACGCATAGGCCTCATGCTCGACGGCATGACTCCCTACAATGGCTACGCCACGAGCGACCTGAGCCGCCAGGGCATCCGGACGCCGTTCAAGTGGAGCGACAGGCTATACGTAGTAGGCGTCAAGGTGGGCACCGATGGCGCCATGGGCAGTCTCACAGCGGCTCTCCATGAGGACTACGCCAACGACCCCGGCAACAAGGGGATCATCAGGTGCACCAAGGAGGACCTCACGGACGAGATTGTCAGGTGCCACGTCGCCGGCATAAGGACGTGCACCCACGCCATAGGGGACCGCGCCATAGACATGACCCTGGACGCCTTGGAGGAGGCGATCAACTCCAGGCCATGGCCCGACCACCGGCACAGGATAGAGCACGCCGGATACGTGCTGCCGTGTCAGCTTGAGCGGATGGCGAGGCTGAAGATCAACGTCTCGGCGAGCATAGGCTTCTGCTACCCCATCGGGGACAGCCACATCGCCGCCCTCGGCCAGGACAGGCTCTGCGGGTACTATCCCATGAAGAGCTTCAGGGACCACGGCATCGTGGCGGCGGGGAACAGCGACGGCTTCGGCGACAACTACGCCCTCACGGGCATATACGGCTGCGTCACACGGAAATCGAGGAGCGGTAACTGCCTCTGCAAAGACGAGGCGGTCCCCATCATGGATGCGATAAAGGTCTACACGTGGAACGCGGCTTACCTGGAGGGGAGCGAGGACTTGAAGGGCTCCATAGAGCCGGGTAAGCATGCGGACTTCGTGGTCCTGGACAGGGACATAACCGCCGTGGACCCCGAGGAGATCATCGAGACCGAGGTCTTGATGACCATCGTGGGCGGCGACGTCGTCTACGAGCGGTCACCGTGATCTCTCGTATACATCCTCTATCTTTTTGATGTACTCGGGCGCCAGCCCATGAGCCTTTGCACCGGTGACCATCAGCTCCACGTAGCTCCTCGCCGGAGTAAAAGGCCCCTTGGGTTCCGCCACCCTGTAGAGGTCAGCCCCGTGCCACTCCCCGTCCTCGCCGAGGACCAGGAAGGTCTCCCGCCTGTAGAGCCCCTGGGGGACGCTCTCCAGCACATCCAAGTCCAGCAGCTCCTCCTCGGGGACGTCGTAGACGACTCCGTGGACGAGGCCGCCCGGCTTCTCGATGATGGTGCTGATGCCTCCCTGACGCCTCTCGCTCCAGAACCTGAACTGTACCTCGTAGTTGGGGAGGTAAGCCCTCATGACGAACTCGGCGCTGGGGCAGTAGCTGCGAAAGAACTCCATGTTCAGGTTTGAACCGTAGCCGAAGTGGTGCATGGATACCCCGTGCGTTTCAGAGATTTAGAGGTATCCACATGTGCGTGGGCTGGGCAGGCAGAGTTTATTCCACGTCAGCACAATCTCCACCGGTGACTTCTTGTCTGAGCCGAGGACGGTCAGGAGGACTTTCACGGCTCTCGTTCTCATAGGCTTCATCGCACGTCTGAGCTACGGGATGGCTAGGACGCCGTTGCTGGCTTTGTTCGCAAAGAGCCTGGGCGCGTCGTCGGCGGCGATCGGGCTCGCGGTGGGCATGTCCACCGTGACCGGCATATTCAAGGCCCCCGCGGGGACCCTGTCGGACGTCTCCGGCGGCGGTCTAGCTCAACAGTTCGAGGCCGGCGGCGTACGCCCCGAGCTCGGCGAAGAATACATGGTCCGCGGTGCCTATGATCACGGCGTCGCCGTCCTCGGGCCCCAGCTCCATTATGGACTCGACGATGGGTTTCTCCACAGCATCAGGTAGCGCTGGGACCCTGAAACCTCCATCCTCGACGATCAAGGTGGTCGCGCCGGACGCGCCTGAGATCAAAGCGTTATCTCTCTGCTCGACCCCCAGCCTCACCTTAGAGGCGCCGCCCTTCACAAGCACGGCGTGGTTGTACTCTCCGACGGTCAGATGGCTCCTCGGAACCGGTCTCCCTCTGATGCGTTGGGTGAGTTCTTCCACCAGGCCCTCGCCCACGGAGGTCAAGCTCACGCCCCGCCGGGTGGATGAGACGAGCCCCTCCTCCGCCAGCCTCCTCAGCAGGTTCCTGACGGTTCCCTCGCCGAGGCACAGGTCGGCTGAGAGCTGCTTCCTACCGGGGCTCTTTTCTCTAATGATGCGTAGAGCGATTAGCACGTGGGCTGAGGTGAACTCGGGTGTGCGGCCCGGCGCCGTCTTCCCGGAAAGAGCGAACAATGTCTCTACGGGTCTCACGGTTTCAGGTACCCCCGGCCCCGGTTAAGTTTTATGAGAAGCCGGTGTAGGTCCACGCCGCTGCGTCGCCGTCGTGTAGCCTCCACTGATCTGCGCCCACCGATCCTGACTGCCACCCGTCCTCGTAGTAGCTCCAGAGCCAGTACTTGTCTGTCTCGCCGCCGACGCCGTTCACCGTGTTCACGAATGCGCCGAACTCGAACACCGTGCAGTCTAGCTCCGCGACGCGCCGCGTGGCGTTCAAGAGAGACGCACCCGCCCCAATCCTGGTCCCGTTGAACCATGCCGCGGTGCCGTTCCCGTAGTCTATCATTATGTCCACCGTCGCTGTGAAGCTCTCGAGCTCGCTGAGAGCTCTCTGGTAGTCTGCCTCTAAGGCGCCTACGCGGTTGTTCAGGTAGACGGCGCCGGCGCCGGCCGCTATGGTCGTGCATAGAAGGAGGGCCGCCGCCCACTTGTAGCTTGAGTCACTCATCAAAATGTATCATGCTCCTGATGGCTTGAAGGAGAGGGGGCAACCCCACGGCGAAGAAGACCGCGTTGCTCAGCTCATGCATGATGGCGAAGGGCACGCCGCTGATCAAGGCAACGGATACGGGGATGCCGGCTACATAGGCCGAGACCACGTTGGTAAACAGGTCGTAGACGAAGGTAAGCAGGAACCCTACGACGCCGAGTCGGAGGTCTGGGCTCCAACCTGGCTCGACCCTCAGTCCTCCGCGGAGGGCGCCTCCTGCGACGCCGTAAAGCATCTCGCCAAGGATTGTGGCGGCCAGTGTCAGCAGGTTGACCCCATAGGGGTTGACTGTGCCGTAAACCAGCCAGATGAGGGTCCCCAGAGTGGCACCGAAACCCGAGCCGTACAGGTACCCACCCGTGAAGACGATGAGGTCCATGAACTTGACGTTGACTACCCCTATCAACACGTAGTTGGTGGCGACGGCCGCCGCCGCCATGACGGCGAGCATGGACGCCTTCCTTGCCGGGGTCAGCCCGTTCTCCTTCAAACCCACACGTATTGGATGGACCATCCATCCAATAAGCTTTTCCGCTGGGCTTTTACACAACCGACGCGGAGACAAACCCGTGATCGAGTACTTCGACGCCCCGGACATCAAGAAACGTATGCTGGAGATAATAGAGGTGCTCCGATTCGACCACGTGGACCCTGAGAGGGTCCACTGCGTCAGGAGCAGGGGCAGCCAGGCCAAGAACACCGTAGCCAGGATACACGGCCTCGGCAGGATATGGCAGGAGACCCTCAGGATGGAGCCCACATACATCCTGGAGATCATCCACGAGCATTTCGACTACTATCCCAGGGAGGCCCAGGATAGGACCCTGATCCACGAGCTCATGCATATCCCCCAGGGCTTCCGCGGCGGCTTCAGGCACCACGGAGACCACGTCACCTCCGAGAACGTGGACACATGGTGCCAGCGGTACCGGCAGAGGCGCAGAGACATGGGGCTGGACAAGGTATAAGTCACGCCGCGAGCAGGTTCACTCGATGTACCCGAGCCTCACCGTCAAGGTCGTCGAGGAGCCCACCACCCTCAGGGAGTTCATAGCGACCCTGGGGAAGGACGCCCTCTACGCGTACGACAGACGCGTCGTCGGAGTAATCGTCAACGACAGGAGGCTCTGGGACTCCGCGAAGCTCAAGCCAGGGGACAGGGTCGTCGTCTTCCCCATCATAGGGGGTGGATGAGCAGAGGGTAAAGCTCCAGCTGTGTCAGCGTCAGCAACACGGTCACCAGGACCCCCCACGCGACCTGCCCCACCGTGTGCATCTTCAGCTCGAGACGCGCCCAGCCTACGACGACCATGACCAGAGTCAAGGGCCAGAGCCTCATGCCGTACTGGTGGACGAGGAAGGTGGCGGGCCCCGCGACGCCGGAGGCGTGGATGCTGATCTTGTATCTCAGCGTGATGATCATCATGAAGAGGCTGTTCACGAGGTAGCAGGCCATCAGGTAGACCATGGCGACCGGTGCCTCGAGGTAGGCGAGCGCCGACAAGCCCAAGAAATAGCTGGATATCGCTCCCAGGAAGGGTTTGGTCCTCTCGTCCTTTTCGTTGACCATCATCTCCGTCACCATGCCGCTTCGCCTCTGGATGAAGATTATCGACACAGGAAGGATGCCCGAGAAGAAGACCGCTGTGAGAAGAACAGTAGGGGATAGCCTAGCTCCGTCTGTATAGTAGATGTAGACGAACGTTGCCACGGCGAGCAGCGGCGCGTTCATAAGGAGAGTGACCGCCTTCGCCAAGGACTC
>Ga0163203_1000327_pt1 | contig 12682 bp, 11 predicted proteins | sample PL_2010_330m_FD_113534 | JGI IMG/M metagenome (GOLD analysis project Ga0163203, IMG submission 113534) | Freshwater microbial communities from Powell Lake, British Columbia, Canada to study Microbial Dark Matter (Phase II) - PL_2010_330m | ecosystem: Environmental > Aquatic > Freshwater > Lake ... | reverse complement strand
CCCCCAATCCCCCTACGCCGTAACCAAGCTGGCAGGGGAATACTACTGCCAGGTTTTTCAAGAGGTCTATGGACTGCCCACCGTCTGCCTCAGGTATTTCAATGTCTACGGGCCAGGGCAAGACCCCCATTCACAGTATGCCGCCGTCATCCCCATATTTATAAGCAGGACTTTACAGGGAGAGCCGCCTGTAATCTTCGGCGACGGCGAGCAGACCAGGGACTTCACCTTTATCAAGGACGCCGTGGAAGCCAACATCCTGGTTGCTGAGAGCAATACCGCCGGCGTTTTTAACATCGGCACCGGAAACAGGACTACCATAAACCAGCTGGCTGAGCTCATTATCAAGCTACTGGGCAAGGATATAAGACCGCTCTACCAGGAACCCAGGGCGGGGGATATAAAGCACAGCCTGGCTGACATTTCTAAAGCCAGGAAATTCGGCTATAACCCCGAATACAGCCTGGAACAAGGGCTAAAGGAAACTATTTGATTGCCCCGCCACAAGCCTGATTGGCTACCCTAAAAAAGCAACTACAGTACCATAATTACCCTATTGCATAAATAATGGTTTTAGGCTACAATTATACTCCAATAGGAGTGTCAATGCGGGAAAAGGTTACTATTAAGATACCGAAGGAGCTCTATCAGAAGCTGGGCCAGATGATAGAAGGCACCGGCTTTTCCAGTGTTACGGAATTTATTGTCTTTATTATGCGGACCCTGGCATCGGGTGGTGAAATAAAGGGGGAGGACAGGCTAACAGAGGAGGAGGTAAGAACAATAAGAGAAAGGCTAAGGAGGCTAGGCTATCTATGAAGGAAAAAGGGGGGAAGAAGGCTGTGTTTCTATCTGCCGAGCTTTACAGCAAGATAAAGGAAAGGGTAAAGGCAACAGATTTTAGCTCGGTAGAGCAATACGTTGCATTTGTCCTGGAGGAAATCATCAAGGAAGAAGAGGAAGAGGAGAAGACCTTCAGCAAGGAGAGCGAAGAAGAGGTAAAGAAGAGGCTTAAGGCGCTAGGGTATCTAGACTAAATAAGTTAGACGAGGAGTAAGACTTTTTGGAGAAATTTCTATCCCGGCTACTGATATGGGGTGGCATAGGTTTTTTAGCCCAGTTTATTGACGGCACTCTAGGTATGGGGTACGGAGCCTTCTCTGCTACCCTCCTTATTAGTGCCGGGCTTGCTCCAGCTATAGCCAGTGCCAGCGTGCATACCGCCGAGATTGCCACCACCCTCGTCTCCGGTGGTGCTCATCTCTGGTTTGGTAATGTAAAGAAGGAATGGCTATTACCGCTAATTATCCCCGGTGTCATTGGTGGCGCTGGTGGAGCTTACTTCCTAGTCTCAATACCCGGAGATACTATGAAGCCCTTTGTTGCTGGTTTCCTTTTGCTGTTGGGGATAATAGTTTTTTATAGATTTGTGTTCAGAAAACAAAACCCCCAAGCTGCCCCGGCAAAGGCTGGTACTCTATCCAGGATAACTAAATCGCCGCTGAAATTTCCGGTCTTAGGTTTTGTCGCTGCCTTCCTGGATGCCGTGGGTGGTGGTGGCTGGGGTCCTATCGCCACCCCCGGTCTTATCCTTACCGAGAATCAAGAGCCAAGCAAAGCCGTGGGTACGGTCAACTTAGCCGAGTTCTTCGTCACTATAGCCATCTCCGGCACTTTTATCTTTACCCTGGGCTTGGAAATGTTTGACTGGCCTCTGGTTATTGCCCTGCTTGTCGGCGGCGTCATTGCTGCGCCAGTAGCCGCCTTTTTGTGCAAAAAATTACCGACAAGGGCGTTAGGTATACTGATAGGTCTACTTCTCATTGGAGTGAACATAAGGACACTCCTTACGATTTTGCTGTAAGCGGGCTGAAACTGCGGAGATAAGGAGGAGGTTCAGATGCAGGAACTGAAGGATTTAGAAAACAAGAGTATATACATCCTGAGGGAAGCATATGCTGAATTTAAAAAGCCGGCAGTTCTGTGGAGCACCGGCAAGGATAGTACCGCCACCCTCTGGCTGTGCTATAAAGCCTTCTTTGGTAAAATCCCATTTCCGGTAATCCATATAGACACCACCTACAAGTTCAAGCAGATGTACGCCTTCAGAGACAATCTGGCAAAGCAGTGGGGATTTAAGCTGATAGTAGCCAGAAACGAGGAGGCGATTAAGGAAGGAGTCAACCCCAAGGATGGAAAATTTGAGTGCTGCACCAAACTTAAGACGCAAGCCCTGATGAAGTGCCTTGAAGAAAACGGGTTTGACGCCCTAATTCTAGCCATAAGAAGGGACGAGCACGGCATTCGGGCTAAGGAGAGATACTTCTCGCCGCGAGACGAAGACTTTAAGTGGAATTACAAGGACCAGCCGCTGGAGATGTGGGACCAGTACCAGAGCCTAACTGGGGACAAGACCCACACCAGGGTTCACCCCATCCTCCACTGGCGGGAGCTGGATGTCTGGGAATACGTAAGGCAGGAGAACCTGCCGGTGAACCCGATGTACTTTGCCAGGGACGGCAAGAGGTACCGCAGCCTGGGGTGCGAGCCGTGCACCTTCCCCATTGACTCTAACGCCAGAACTATAGATGAAGTAGTAGAGGAGTTAAAAATAACCAAGATAGCGGAGAGGTCGGGGCGGGCACAGGATAAGGAGAAAGCCTTCACCATGCAAAAGCTCCGTGCCCTGGGCTATATGTAAGGTAATTGAGATGAGTGTAAACGTTGTAATGATAGGTCATGTTGACCACGGCAAGTCCACCCTGATAGGCAGGCTGCTTTATGACTCCGAGAGCATAACCGAAGGGCGGGTGGAGGAGATACAGAGGCTGGCTGAGGAGTATAAGCGGAGGTTTGAGTTTGCCTATTTCCTCGATTCCTTTGATGATGAGCTAAAGGAAGAGAGGACCATAGATACTACCGGAGTGATGTTCAAGGGTAGGAATCTATACAGCATAGCCGATGTGCCCGGTCACAAAGAGTTCATCAAGAACATGCTCACCGGCGCTTCTCACGCCGATGTGGCTGTACTTGTCGTCGCCGCTGAGGAAGGCATTCAGGAGCAGACGGGAAGACATGCCTTCCTGATACATATGCTGGGCATAAAGCACCTCTTCGTGGTGGTGAATAAGATGGACACCGTTGATTATAAAGAAGACGTCTTCCGGAATATCAAGAATAAGGTAGCCCAGCTTCTGGCCTCGTTCGGCTACCACGATGTGGACTTTATCCCCGGCTCAGCGCTGGAGGGAGACAACATCTACAAAAGGTCAGAGCGAATGCCGTGGTATCATGGCTCTACTTTAATACAGACGCTGGATGGGGTGAAATTAAGCCGAGAGGTCAAGCCGCTCAGGTTCGTTGTCCAGGATATATACGCGGTTGACTCCGATAGGGTTATCGCGGGCAGGGTTGAATCCGGCGCCTTGAGTAAGGGCGATGAGGTAATCTTTCAGCCCTCCGAGGTCAAGGGTAAAATAGAGAGGATAAAGCTCTTCCAGGGTGAGCTGGAGAAAGCGGAAGTAGGGGATAGCATAGGAATCGTCGCCAGCTGCGAGCCCAAGCGGGGGGATGTTTGCGGGCTTTTAGCAAATCCTCCCCTGCCCACCCGTGAGTTCCTGGGCGAAGCCGTCCTGCTAGGTGATAGCCTGAGAAAGGGAGAAGAGGTGGAGTTGAGGTGCGGCACCCGAAGGGTGAAAGGTGAGGTAAAGGAAATACGAGAGAAGATAAACTCGGAGACCGGCGAGGTTATGGCTAGAAACCCCGACCACATAAGCGAGCATGAAGCAGCCACCATTATTTTTGCCACCGAACCACTGGTGGTGGAAAAATTCTCTGATATCCCGGAGCTGGGCAGATTTGTTCTGGTGCGGGATGGCAATATCGGCGCCGGCGTAGTTCTGGAGGCAAAGGTATGATTTTCGTCCTGGGTATAGATGCCGCCGCCTGGACAGTTATAAGACCAAACCTGGATAAACTAGAAAATTTCCGGAGGCTCTGCGACATCGGTAAAAGCAAGGAGCTTGTCCTGAGGGAGAAACCAGTCTCGGCATCGGTATGGTGCGGTATATTCTGCGGAAAGACGCCCAAGGAACACGGGCATGAAAGCTACGTCGTCGATGGAAATATTGTCAAGCGCCAAGATATAAAGGTAGACTTTATCTGGGATATTCTTCATAAAAAAGGCAAAAATGCTAAGGCTTTGAACGTTCCTTTTGTTGTCCCCCCTTACTCCTTTGGGGTCGATTTCAAGCCAGTAGGCTTCGGACTGCCCACCAACGAGAAGGAGTGGCAGGAAGAACTAGAAAGAATCACCGAGAAGACAAAGGAGCTACTGGCACAAAAGCCAGATTTACTCATCTCCGTTTATACCCTTCTGGATAGAATCCAGCACTTCCACTGGGGAGAGGACTGCGTTGTGGAATGGTACAAGAAACTGGATGATAAAATCGGAGAGAGCCTATTTGATACCGGCTTCTTAGATAGCAAGGATAACAAGCTAATTGTAATCTCCGACCACGGCTTTTGCTCCTTCGGGGAAGCTAAGGTTCAAACACTGCCGCGTGAGACCGAGCAGGGAACATTAAAGGGAGACCACCACGAAAATGCCCTGCTTATAACGGTCAATATCGATTACGAGATAGATAAACCGCAGGACGTATTTTACGCCATTCTATCAGCCACCAGCTGACCGACTAAGCAGTGGACTTTTTCTCCTCACCTAGCAAGCAAGATTAAGACAAGCTATAATATGAAGTTAGTATTCTCATGCTACAGACCCTGAACGATTCGCTGGCAAAAATCGCCAAAGGTAGCGGGGTAGCCTTTGTCGGCTCTTTAGCAGGCTTATTTTTTGCCTTTATCGGCAGGGTCCTGATTGCCAGATTCGGGACGGAAGCTGATTATGGCGTCTTCTCCCTTGCCTTTGCCATACTCAGCATATGCGCCATCATCGGCACCTTAGGTCTACGGGGAGGGGTGGCTCGAAGTATTGCCTATGCCAGAGGGAAAAACGATAGCCTAAGGGTTCAAAGGCTCATCCCCGCCTCCATTCAATTTGGTCTCATGGCAAGTTTCGCCCTGGGCATCATCGTCTTCTTTACCTCAGATATTATTGCCAGCAAAATCTTCCATGATGCTGCCCTTGCTCTCCCTCTTAAGATATTTGCCTTCGGTATACCGTTTTTCACGCTGATAAATGTTTTTATCTCCATATTCCGGGGGTTTGATAATATAAAGCCGACAGTTTACTTCCATGACATCTTGAGAAACCTGCTCTTCCCCGCCTTTCTTCTGCCCCTTATTTGCTTCAGTCTACCCTTTACTGGCATATATTACGCCCTCCTGGCTTCCCTGGTAATATCCTGCGTTGCCCTCATAGTATATGCTGTTAAACGGCTGCCCTCCCCGGTAGAACTTACCTCCAGGGTAATTGCCAGTCCTGTAGCCAAGGAACTCTTGTTCTTCTCGCTCCCCTTACTTGGCGTAGCTATGCTTTGGTTGACTGTCGCCTGGACAGATACCTTGATGCTGGGTGGTCTCAGGACCTCGGCCGATGTAGGACTATATAATGCTGCTCATCCCGTAGCCCAATTTATTTCCGCCCCCTTAGCAGCGATGCTATTAATTTACATGCCGGTTACCTCAGGGCTATACGCTCAAGGGTCGATGTCCGAAATAAGAAGAAACTTCTCCATTTTGACTAAATGGCTCTGTTCAGCTACACTGCCTCTATTCCTTATCCTGTTTCTATTCCCGGAAACAGTGCTTAGCTTTCTATTCGGCGTAAGCTATGCCCCAGCAGCAACCGCCCTCAGGATATTATCCCTGGGCTTTATTATCAACAACTTCTTAGGACCTAACGGTGCTACCTTGATTGCTATGGGAGAGGTTCGATTCATGATGTGGGCTACTGCGGCGGCTGCGGTTCTAAACGTCGGGCTCAACATCGCCTTAATTCCGCCTCTGGGTATTGAAGGGGCCGCCATCGCCTCCATAGCCGCTATAACCTCCACCAACCTGATAAGGTGCTGGAAGCTTTACTCACTGAGCGGCGCTCAGCCGCTGAGCAAGAACCTGATAAAGCCGATATTAGCCTCTCTAGCCGTAGTATCTCTCATCTATTTCATCGCCATAAGTTTTCTCACTATCACCCTCTGGATGCTTCCCCTGCTCTTTATCCTCTACTATGCTATCTATGGTGTAGCTATCCTGCTTACCAAGAGCTTTGACCCGGAGGATATAACAATGCTGCTGGCGGTGGAAAAAATGGTGGGAATAAATACCACATCTATCAGGAGGATTTTGCGTCGCTTCCTATAACCTGCTGGATTTCCTTAGCCTTCTTACCCTGTCCTTGATTCTTTCCCTCTCCGCATCAACCTGCCGGTATTTTACCTTCCTCCGCGCCGGCTCACTTCCCTCCCTGAGAATCTCAGTCAGCACTCTGCCGTCCATATCATCCGGCACCGGCAGACCCATAATGTGCAGTATAGTGGGAGCGACATCAAAGATACTAAACACAGTACCCAAATATCGGCTGTTAACGATATCATCGCCAGCCCCAGAGAACAAGCCATTCATTTTGTGATTGTACCTCCCGAAGGGCGCAAAATACTTATCAAACACTGAGTCTGAAATGGTGTAATTCATCTCTCTGGGGATAAAGAGGATATCCGGTGCCTTATTTATGTATGCCCCACGATAGTATTCCTCACGGGGCAACACGGACTCAAATACGGCATTGCCTTCAGGGTCTTTTATACTCTTCAATCTCCCTATTAGCTCATTACTTAATCCCTGATACTCATCGCTGCGCCGCGGGTTGATTTTAATCCCCAAACTTGTAGCCGAAGGGCAATACGCCAGGCTGTTTTCTTCATCTATTTCCACTCGGGGCACCCTGGCTTCAAGGCTAAGGGGAACCATGTATCTTAAGAACTCCATGTGCGAAGAGGACAGCCAGCTGCTAACACGTTCACCCGATATGCCCATCTTGGCCAAATAATCCATTAGCCTGTCAAATAAATGATGCCGGGCAGGTAAAACCTCTTCACCGCCTATAAGCCTTTTCTTCTCCAGATACAAATTGCTTTTATATCCCCCCACCCCTCTGGTTTTCAAATACCCTTCTTTTCTCAGCCAGGAATTTATATAGAAGGCGTAGTCGTGTTTTCCCATCCCGTGGTCGGAAACAAGGAAGATGTTAGCGTTTTTACCAAGCACTTCTACCAATTCTCCGATACACTGGTCAATGAACTTAAAGAATGTCAGGATATGTTTCTCATTGGTAAAGGTGTGGAAAACGGCATCCGTTTTTTGAAACTGTACCATCAAAAAATCCCACTCATATTTCTTTGCCAGGTAAATGGTAGCGTCTTTCCTGAGCTCGGTCACGTCGACATAACCCTGAAGCCTTTTCTTAGACGAAACTTGCCGGATTTCGTATTTAGAGTAGATTTTATACTCCCCCACTGCCTGCTTAACTTCCTCAAGAATGTGCGGAGGATAACAAATAGGGGGTTCTGGCGCCAGATACCCTGGAATGAGAATCCCGTTTATTTTCTTCGCCGGGTGGGTTATAGGCACATTTATTACAATAGAGCTTTTACCCGCTTCGGACAGATAGTCCCAGATAGCCTTGGCTCTGTTATCAAGTAAGCTAACCAGCTCCATCTGATGGTTGCCCTCGGGCTTAAAAAAATCGAATACGCCATGTTTCCCCGGATTCTTGCCCGTAATAAGAGACGTCCAGGCAGGCGCCGTCCAGGGAGGGATGACGCTTTGAAGCTCTGTGTATACTCCGCTACCAAGAAGCTTCTCCAAACAGGGTAGCTCACCCTTACTTATCCAGGGTAAAAGAGTATCCAAACAGGCGGCGTCTAAGCCGATAACTAATACCTTCCCCATTTTGCCCTCTATATTCTCCCCCACTTTTTCAACTCGCTTATCCTGCTCCTAATACCTCTTCATAATCTTAATATGGCTTTTAAATCACCATACAACCCCGAAAATACGGCTTTGAATTTATTAAAATCCTCACCTACTCCAATCCGGCTTAATTGATAAGGGTCTGCCCTAGAAGCTAATAAATTTGGGGTAGTAGTAACGGCGCAGGCATAGCCGCTTTCTCTAACAACCCTGTCTATCCTGTCATTAAAGTCGCCGTTGGGATAGGAAAAGGCGGTTACTTCTTTGCCAAGCCTTTCCTCGATAGCCCTCTTCGATTGAATAATTTCGTATCGCGCCTGCTCCAAAGGTATATTGGGCAGGATAGGATGGGTTACTGAGCGAGCGCCAAAGGATACGCCATTATTATTCATCTCTTTTATCTCATCCCAGGACAGGGTAAGCTCTCGAGCCAAATCAGGCGGGATTTCCACATGGCAAATACCGGCTAGCTTATCTATCAAAAGATTCTTGGTCTCTTCAGGTACTTTCCTTAATCGTTTGGTAACTATAGAGCTAGTCTGAAATCTATCAAGCTCTGATTGCAATGAGTAATTGCCCAATTCATCCAGATTCAGTTGACTTACGGTGGTATGGTGGATAATATAGCCGAGCTTGTCCCACCAGAATAGCTTGTCTGCTTCTATATAACCGGTGGTGAGGAAAATAGTGGCTGGAATCTTATACCTTTTCAGGATAGGATAGGCATGGAGATAGTTGTCCCTGTAGCCATCGTCAAAGGTAATCACCACCGCTTTTTCGGGGAGGGCTTTCCTCTGCTGGATATATTGCACCAGTTTATCAAGGGGAAGGATTTCATAGCTTCGGCAGAAATATTCCATCTGCCTTTCAAAGCTCTGAGTAGACAATGATTCAGGGGGCCAGTTATCCTTTTTGGGGCATACGCGATGGTACATCAGGATAGCCACCTGTGATTTAGTTATCCTGCTCCTCAAGAAAGCCCAGGCATCTAAAAGGCGAGAATGATTGGCTATAGAGGCGGCTAGTGCTTTAATCTCCATATCTCTCCACCGACCTTAATGCTTCCTGGCGACTAACATTATGTGGGGTGAGAGGACTTCTGAATTAAGATCAAGGAAAAAGGTCAGATAGCCTATCACATAACTAATCAGGTATGAAATGTACCTTATGCGGATAGGAAACATGATCGGATAAACATAGCTTAAATACCTGATTTCAATATTCTCAAGTCTTTCCGCGAAGTCCTTAAAATTAGCAATCTTCATCAGCTTAACATTGTGGGTTCTCAGTAAACGCTTCTCCCTACCGGCTAGCCTTACCCCTTTTCTGTAAATGGAGCTATCACCAAAATTGGGTATAGTTATGACCAGGAAGCCGCCTTTCCTCAGTAATTTTAAATGGGCATCAACTATATCATCGGGGGCGGCAAAGTGTTCAATAACGCCCCCTGAAAACACTACATCAAAATACCCTGCATATTTCTCCTGGAACGAGGTATCAAAGACATCCCCACAAATTATTCTTCCTTCTACCTTGTTTCTCCTTAATATTTCTTCGGCTAACTCACACCCCGCCTGGGAATAATCAATGCCGTAAACATCGTAGCCGAACTCCTGGTTGAACCATACCAGCTTCTTCCCACTGGCACATCCTATCTCTAAAATCCTCCCCTTCCTATAGGGAAGGTATTTCTTGAGAAGTAGCTCGAACTTGCGGTCTATCGGGCTCTCTATGAGTCGGCTCAAAAACCCATAGGTAACGAGCCGGCCCAACAATCCGTAGGTAAAGGATTTTTCTTTCTCCCATGTTCTTTCCCAATAGTCTTGGCTGGTTTTTTTACCCCTGGTCTTGCTCATGCTCTTTATCTCATCCAGTAGTTCAGGGTGTTGCCTCACCCGTGCCACGTACTAAATAGACATCCAGCCCACCGCTTGAGTACAACTTTTCCACAGTAGGGTCAGCTTCTAAGCGCTCAAAGTCCTCAGGGTAATATCTATATTTTGCCAGCGCGGGGTGAAGTTCCACATATCGCAGCCTGTCCCTCTCACTCAGCACCACGTAGATATCTTCACTATAATATTCACCAAGCCAGGCTCCTTTGTGATAACCGAAGTGCGAGGGAGGTGATGCAACCTGCCTGAACCTGAAAGGTATGTCCTGTCTCTGGCTTCTTTCCTCCTTGGTAAGCAGAAAATCAGCAAATCTATGTGATGGCAGAACGTGAGTTGTTATAGTCAGAGAATAGTCTTTCTTATCAAATAACCAGTCCATGCCGTTAATCTCGGGCTGGGTAATCTGGTTATTGTCCCTCAGGGTATATGGTGAGTTATACAGCTTGCTTATACTACTGCCAAAGGCACCGACTAGAACTATTGCCACTAACATTGGAGCTAATAGGCGAAGGTAGATACTATGGTGAGAAGCACGAGCTTTTTCTATTATCTCATACAAAATAAAGCCAACGAAGAGGATACAAATCAGCACAATGTATATCAGAAATCTCAAGGGGTTAAAGCCGAGGGCAGTAAAATAAAGAGCAGCTATTACCAAGGCAATAGCTGCCAGAGGACCGTAGAACGAAGCAAGATTTTGAAGATTGAACCGCCTGCTGATTCTCCTCCACAGGATGGGCAAGGCAATCAATGCCAGCACTACATAAAGGAAAACCACACCATAAATAATTAAAATATGCCCCGTAGCGCTGTAGCCATATGCCTGAGCATACCTGATAGCATCCATCAGGCGGACTAAATTAGACACCTTACCCTGGACGCGACTCGGCGCTGGAGCAGTTTCCAGTGTGTAAGGCTCAGGGCGAGGATAGGCGCCGGTGAGTGCTGATGGCTCGGTGACTGCTGGTGGTTCAGTGAGTGGCACTGGTTCGGTGATTGGTACTGACGATTCAGGCATGGAATAGCTTTCAGCGGCTAATGAAGTGATAAGCCCTTGCGATACGCGGAAGTAAGAAAGCCAGCCACCACCCCAGACAACCAACACAGCCAAAGCCACCAGGCTAAATTTTAAGCCGCTATCCATAACCTTGCGACCGCTCTTGGCTACTTTATCGAATATGAGTTTGGCCAAAGGCAATGCCACCAGCACCACGGCCAGAGCAACCGATGGGACCGGGTGGAATACCGGGAATAGAAAGACGGTGAGGATAAACAGCGCCCGCCACCGCCAGGCTCCAGCACTTAAACTTTTAACCAAAAGGAATAACGCCATAGGGAAAAGCAGGTCGGCTAATCTGTTTGGCGTAAAATTTAAATAAGAGAAGCCCGGCTGTGCACCGCAGATAAAGGTCAAGCCGACGACGGTAGCCAATATCACCCCGCCTTTATGAGGTAATACAGCTTTTGCCAGCAGATAGATAAAAGCCACGCAGATTAAGATAAAGAGAATAGGTAGTAATTTGTGGAATACCAGCGGGTCAAGATTGCATACCTGCGAAAGTTGTGCTGCGTATGTAGTGGCTATGGGGTAGAAGTTATCTCCGGCAAAATAGCCGGTGCCGATAATGTTTTTAATTTCCCCCAGATGAGTAGCCGCATCGCCATAGCTCCAAAAGGCATAGCCCCTGATGATGTACAACGATAATATCGCCGTGTAGCTGAACAGGATTAGCAGCAGCCCAAGCCCCCAGAGCCTTGAGGTCTCGTACTGCCTGGTATAAACCTGATGGACCACGATGCCGATGCCGCAGGCAGCACTGAAAATAAAAAATACCCACACCAGCATTGGCGTTACCTTATAGATTGAGGACTCATAGCCCGTAGCTGGTGCGTTCCAGGCTAAAAGCAGAGCCACAATAATCAGAACAAAGCAAATACAGGCTACCAACTTGATTATTGCCGCCGCTTTAGTCATGATGCTCTCCACCCTTTTAGATATAACATATTATACATTAGATTTCTCCAGGACTCTTGATGGCTCGGTGAATAAGATGCATAGCGCACCAAAGCTGGCACTAATTGTATGAGTAATGAGAGGACTAGGGTCATCCCAAGCCGCTACCGAATGTACCCTTCTAGTTCTTAGCGACTTGACTAGCTCTCCAATAGTAACCTCTTTCCGTTTCAGGTGTATCAGGGAGGAGAAAAAGTCAGTAAAATCATCTACCCAAAAAATGCTATTATCTTGGGGAACTGCATCTCTCGCCGGTTGTCCGATGGCATCAAGATAGGCTACGTACTCAATATCTACGCCGCATGCGGCTGCCAGCCTGTTTTGCATTATTGTCCGTGCGTTTATTTCTATTAGTTTATATTTACCGTCTCTCGGGTCTTTTTTCAGCTCCGGTGATGCCAGTCCGCAGTAGCCTATTGCCTTAAACAACGAGATAACTTGCTCCTCTACATCCGGCCGCCGGTTACTTTTACAGAATGAGCCAACGCCGAAATCAGGCGGATACTGCCTTATCTTGTCCAAACCACAAATTGCCAGCGGCTCTGATTTTTTGTTGAAGTAGGCAAGAAACAGGTAGAGCTCTCTGCCGGGGATTATTTCTTGTATCACAAGCTCTAAGTTTTTGCCCTCTAACCTCTCAACCGCCCGCTCAAGCTCTTGAGAAGAGTTTACTACGAAGCACTTTCTATGAAATTCTTCCGCAAAAGGTGAGGAATAAGCCGGCTTGATGATATAGGGGTAACCAATTTCCCTGCCCATCAGGCGTAATTCGGTAATATCCTCAGGGAGGTAGGTCTTGGGGTGGGGAATCTGCATCTCGGCAAGCAACTTATAAAAGTTCCTTTTG
>Ga0163203_1000326_pt1 | contig 12694 bp, 19 predicted proteins | sample PL_2010_330m_FD_113534 | JGI IMG/M metagenome (GOLD analysis project Ga0163203, IMG submission 113534) | Freshwater microbial communities from Powell Lake, British Columbia, Canada to study Microbial Dark Matter (Phase II) - PL_2010_330m | ecosystem: Environmental > Aquatic > Freshwater > Lake ... | reverse complement strand
TGAACCCGCGAAAAAAGCCGCGGAGGGCCCTGCTGAAAAGGCCGAGGAAACAGTTGAAGTGAAAAGTGGATCCCAACCCAGGAACACCGAACCGCAAAAGCCGACCGAATGCGCCACCTGCGGTAAAGCCTTGCTAAAAAAACTCTGGTATTACAGAAATGGCGCGTTTTATTGCACAAAACGGTGCTATAGCCGTAAAGTCGAAGAAGAAAAGAAAAAGGCCGAAGAAGAAAAAAGCAAGGCCGCATCTGCCGAGGAAAAGGTAGGCGAATAGCCGTCCCTTCAAGCCCATATGCATCAAAGAGTATTGATAAGCAGTTGTCTGGTAGGCGAAAAGTGCGCGTATGACGGTAAATCGAGAACTTCTAAGAAACTCACCGTGGCGTTCGCCGGGCATGAACTTATTCGCGTCTGCCCGGAGGTCATCGGCGGTCTTGACACACCGAGGGAACGCCACGAGATCGCTGGCGGGACAGGAGAAGATGTATTGTTTAGAAAAGCCAGGGTGATCTCCGCTTCCGGAAAAGACCGCACTGAATCCTTTATACGTGGAGCGCAAAAGGCTCTTGAGACGACACGGCAGAACGGCATCAAGATAGCCATCTTGAAATCCAAGAGTCCGTCCTGCGGCGTTCATACCGTTTTTTCCGGAAAATTCGACGGCTCCCTAAAAAACGGGCCCGGAGTGACTGCCGCTTTACTTCGCCGCCACGGCATTCGCATTTATACCGAAAACGATTTTTTTGACTCATCCCCACTGCCCTTGGGCTCCGCTTAATAATAATTGAAAAAACAATAGTAAGTGATATAATAAAATTACTATGACCGTGACTGGGGACTGTGTCTTCTGCAAAATAGCGGAGAAGAAAATAGAAACAGACGTGATATACGAGGATGAAGATATCTTTGCCTTTAAGGACCTACATCCAAAGGCCCCGGTACACTTTCTTTTTATTCCCAAAAAGCATATACCCTCTATGAACTATCTGACAGACGATGACGCTTCCATCCTTGGCAGGATGCTCTTAAGGGCCAAGGAGACAGCCGCAAAACACGGCATCTCGGATGATGGATATCGTATAGTCATCAATTGTAATAAGAACGCTGGACAGGAAGTCTTTCACCTGCACGCGCATCTTTTAGGGGGAAGGCAGTTTTCCTGGCCGCCAGGATGATAAAAGCTTTCGCGTTATACTCCACAAAATCAGAAAAAGGAGAAAAATGACAGATAAAAAAGAACGGCGAAGATATCCCAGGGTCAAAGATAAGGATATTTCTATCAAGCTCACAGGTGGAGGGTTTGACACCATCACCCAAAGCCTTGATATCAGCGCGAGCGGAATATACTGCAAGGTTGCGAAACATATTCCTATGATGACGCGTCTTCAGATACTTCTTTCCTTGCCGGATAAACAAAAAACATCCGAGCCCACTATCCTGAACATTGAAGGGATCGTGGTAAGGGAGCACCCGGTAATGAAAGATGGACGTGTTAAACATTATGACGTGGCAATATTCTTTAATTCCCTTATGCCAAAAGAAAGAGATAAGATCATCCAGTATATCAACCAGAAATCAAAGTAATCCGCATCTAATATCAATGGTTATCACCAAATCTTTTACGGTTCAAACACGCGGCCATACAGACGTTATCGATATAACCCAGGAGTGCCGGGAATTAATAGAAAAATCCGGGTTAAATAACGGGATTATAACCGTATTCAATCCCGGCTCTACGGGCGGGGTCAGCACGATCGAATATGAGCCCAATCTTGTAAGGGACCTGAAAGATTCCCTTGAAGTCATAGCGCCTTCTGACAAAGTTTATGAACACAGTAAAACATGGCATGACGACAACGGGTCTTCCCATATCCGATCGGCATTGATGGGGCCGTCTTTGTCTGTCCCATTCATAGAGGGGAAGTTAACACTTGGGACATGGCAGCAGATCATTTTCTGTGATTTTGACACAAGGCCCCGAAAACGCCGATTAGTGGTCCAACTGATCGGGGAGTAGCAGACGAGATGGGTGTTCCATTAGAACAAAAACCGGTAAAATTAGTAGCCAGTATTATATTTAGGGACGGGGAACTGCTGAAATACGCGGAAAAAAGGCTAAAGGCCCTCTACGGTCCGGCTGAACAACTTTCCAAATCGACTTCTTTTGATTATACGGATTACTACTACCCGGAAATGGGGAAACCACTGAAGCGGAAACTGATCTGTTTCAAGAATCTTGTCAACAAAGAAGCCTTGAACAGGATAAAGCTGAACACGAACAAGATCGAGAACCGGACCGGTGTAAACGGGAAACGCAGGGTGAACATAGATCCGGGTTATGTTACTGAGGCCAAACTGGTATTGCTTACGACTAAAGATTATACGCACAGGATATACCTGGGGCGCCGCATATTCGCCGAATCGACATTGTTCTATCAGGACGGGTCCTTCCGCCCCTGGCCATGGACTTATCCTGATTACGGCTCTGACGGTCTGATAGCCTATTTTAACGATGTCCGGGAAATTTATATAAAGAATATTGGCCAACGACATGCTGATTAAGCGCAAACAGTTAACTCTTGTTCTATCCTCTTCTGCGATCATTGCGATCGTGATAATATCGACACTGGTCGGATACAGTCTCTATGTCCAGTGGAAAGAGGACACCAGCACCGTCAAGTATCGGAATTCAATATACAAACTAACCGCTGAGATATTTAAAGATGCCATTGATATTTATAATGTAAGGATAGAATTTGAAAAAGCCACTTCGTCACAGACGCCGGTATTAAAAGGAAAACTGAAAAACAGGTCTTCAAAGACAATGACCTCTATAATGATCGGATTGTGCTTTTCAAAACCAGACGGTTACGTGATATACAGGGATTGGTTTTACCCGCTAGGGGAAGAAGCGCTTTCCAGTTCCCCATTCTTCTCAAGCATCAAGAGGACAAAGAAAGTCCTCCGCCCGGGTGAAATAATGTCCTTCGGCTTTTTGTTGAGAAAATGCCCGCCGGAAGCCGTGTCCCAGCTTTCCGCGATGAAAGCGTTTGCCAAAACTAATCCGGATAAAGCAATAAAACTCGAACTGTCTATAGAAGGTGTGAACGTTTCATGAAGAAGCTCGTAGTGCTTGTCACACTAGCAATAATATGCGTAGCGATCTTGCTCTCTCTTGCCTTCTTCTATATAGCTCTCAGCGGGCACGAAAATTTTAATTATGACATTTATATTGACGGAGCGCTGCTGGGCAAAGCAACCGTGAATAAATATGTTACGGAAGACAAGATCATATATAAAAACAAAGTCGAATCCCCCGGATCTCTGGGATACCCCGTCTTGACCCAGAAACTCATATTAAGGAGAAAAACCCGGATGCCCCTGAAATACACCGAGGAAGCCACGGGTACAAGGGGAGCAAAGCAGTCACTCTTATTGACGCAGTCCGAAGATAAGACCGACCTCTTGTTCATGAAATGTCCTCCATTCTTCACGTTAAAAGGATTTGAAACAGGAGAAAAGACCCTTATCTTTTCTCCATACCGGCTGCTGTTATGCATGCCCTTGATGATGGAGTCATATAATCACTGGAAAAAAGGGACGCAATTTTTTGAGATAATGATACCCCTTGAGGAACCAATGCCGGTGCTCCGTGACAAAGTTGAAGTACGATATCTCCATGACGAGTACATACCCCTTATGGGTCGAAGGATCGAAGCAGAACGTTTTGTCATAAGAAGCGAAGGGGTCCCCGAAACAATAATAACTTCATCCAGGTATGCTCACTCGCTTCTGTCCGTGGAGATCAATGAGAAAAAAATGCGTTTTGTCCTTACAGGACTTCACAGGAAATTCGAACATCTATTCAGCCGGCTAATGAGTTTCAAAAAAGCCAATATCGACAACGAAGAAAAACCTGCCGGGAAGCCCCGGAAATCCCCAGACACAAAAATACAGGATTCCCTGGAATCCCAGGAGGTGTTCTTTGAAAGTGGAAACCATATAATATCCGGACGGCTGCATGTCCCGGAGGGCAACACGCCTTTTCCGGCAGCTATACTCGTGCCCGAGGACGGTCCCATGACGAACGGGGAGCAATTACTCTTAGAATCCCTTGGCAGAATATTGTCAGCCTCGGGCATCGCTGTCCTTGCTTTCGACAGCCCCGGGCAGGGCAAAAGCCCGGGCATTTTTCAAGAGCTAGACGATGAAAAGCGGATACGGGACATCCAAGCGGCATTCTCGTTTCTGGAGGACCACCCGTCCGTTGATGCGAAAAAGATTATGCTTGTCGGGCACAGAGGAGGAGGATATCTGTCCCTTAAAGCGGCTGGAAATATCCCCCCTGTTCTATCCTGCATTGTTCTTGGCATGCCCCTCGAATACGGGCTGACAAAGACAGATACTGCGCCTGCCTTTCCGGATGAAAATATCCGCCAAATACTTGACATGCACGGATTTGGACATTTCGATGAGCGGTATATACAGACTATGCGGGCGCTCATGGAAGAACAATTAAACGAAGTCAGAAAACCTGGTGGTGACCTTTTGTTTTTTATGGGCAAAAAGCTTCCTCTCAAAGCCTATCGCGAGTATCTTGACCGCAAGCCCTATGAAGCCATACTGGCATTTAACGGGCCCCTGCTGATGGTTTTCGATAAAGAGGACATATATTTCAGACCGAAAATCGTCAAGAGCCTGAAATCTCTGCCTGCTGGCGGCAAAAATGCCAGGATAGCGATTTTTCGTGACCTGGGTTATTATATGGGCGATATGGAAAACAAAGGGGGGAACCGGGACTTCAAGCTCGATCGGGACGTTATCGTAGTGATCAAAAAATGGATCGCTGAATTGCCTGAGTGATGTGCTATAGTATATATTCATTTGACTTTTATTATAGTTTATGCTATATTTCATGCGAATGAAAGGGAGGTGGGGGATGAAAAAGTTATTGGTATTGGTTATAAGTATAATATTCGTTGTATCCGTTACTGGTCTTGCACCGGCAGCAGACATGCCAGTGAAGGATGAGGGGGTATCGACTAAAAAGGCAGCTCCGACAAAAACCATAGCACCCAGGAGAACCCCGACTAAAGCAGCGCCAGTTAAACCAGCACCATTAAAAACGGCTGCCTATAAGGTGGGGCCCATTCAAAAACTGGAAAGAGGCGTCAGCAATGCTGCTTTCGGATGGACTGAGATCCCCAAACGCATAGTGGATAAGACCAGGGAGTACCACAATCCTATCATTGGGTTTATGTTAGGGACTTTCCAGGGAGGGTGCAAAGCCTTTGCTCGTACAGCTTCTGGCATTTCGGAAGTTGTGACTTTCCCGATAGGGAGATATGACAAGCCACGGGTGTTGCCGGATATGCCTGCTGTCTGATAGGATCACACTATTTATATAAAATAGATACAAAACGAGCGATTGACCAGAAAATCGCTCGTTTTTCGTAATAAAAAGGAAATGATCGCGAATAAAATAGAGGAACACAGAGCAAGAAAAATGAAACCAAAATTAGCTGAAAGAAGAAGATACATACGCATAGGAATTCCATTAAAGGTAAATGCCTCCGGTAAAGGATGGGAAAAGGAAATACTTATCAAGAATATTTCTCCCATCGGGATAAGGTTTGAGATCGACAGAAAGCTCGCCAAAGATGAAATCATTGATATGGCTCTATCCGTGCCTTCATCAGATACTCCCATCACTGTCCAGGGGAAAGTCGTATGGCAGGAAAAGACATCACTTGAAGACAATGCCCCGTATGATATCGGCGTTGAAATAATAAATATTGAAGAAGAGAGCAAAATAGCCTTACTGAGATATCTATGTGACCTTTTGTATAATGCTTCTCATAAGTTAGGCTGATAACCTGTTAGATAATAGAGGGGGTTTTTTTGAAAACAAGATATTGTGTACTGACCTTTGTATTATGTGTGGTATTGTCAGGGTGTGCTGATATAAAAACGCCTGACCCTGGACAGATCATAAAGAACCCTATCGGGCCGAATCTAGCTAAAGTCGGGATGACAAAATCCCATGTGACATCCCTGTACGGGGAACCGAATTTCAAAAAGATCGACGTCGTATCAGAAAAATGGGAAGGCATCAGGGAAGAATGGTTCTATAGAGCTACTATGACCGGTCTTCCCATGAACGCGGATTACCTTGCAGAGGACCTGTATCTTTATTTTGACGGAAATAACCTCACTAACATCAGCCACGTTCCTCTGGAAAAAATGAATAAAGACAGGAAATATGCAGACCAAGCGAACATTAAGTGATATTGCGATATCAAAAGTTATCATCGAACGATTCTCAGACAAACTTACCCGGTTTCTGAAAAATGATGTTACCATCGTAGGCGCCGGACCTGCCGGTCTTACCGCCGCTTATTATCTGGCGAAAGAGGGGATCAAGGTATGCGTTTTTGAACGAAAGTTAAGTATCGGCGGCGGGATGTGGGGCGGAGGGATGATGTTTAACGAGATCGTCGTCCAGGACGAGGGTAAACGGATATTAGACCTCTTCGGGGTTCCCGTTAAACGCCACAAAGAAGGCTATTACACCACCGATTCCATCCTGACAGTATCAACGATCTGTTCAAAAGCGACAATGGCAGGAGCACAGGTCTTCAACCTTATCGAAGTCGAAGATCTCATGATAAAAAACAACAAAGTCAAGGGTCTGGTGATAAACTGGTCCGCCGTCAGCCTGGCCAACCTTCACGTCGACCCTTTAAGCCTGGAAGCCAAATTCGTGGTCGACGCGACCGGGCACACCTGCGAGATAGCGCATCTACTGGAAAAAAAGGCAAAAGTAAAGCTTGCTACAGAAACCGGGAATATCCTTGGGGAAAAGCCGCTGTGGGCCGAAATAGGTGAAAGCTCCATGCTTGGGAATACCCGTGAGATCTTCCCCAATGTTTATGTGGCTGGCATGGCCGCGAACGCTGTTTTTGGCAGTCCGCGGATGGGACCGATTTTCGGGGGCATGCTTATATCGGGCGAAAGGGTCGCTCAACTGATCAAAAAGAAATTAGATGAAACAAAAAAAGATTCTGGAGAAAAGGTCCATGTTGAGAACATTGTGTAAATCGAAAATACTGAACGCTTTTATAACGGACAAGGTGCTTCATTACAGCGGGAGTATCGGTATTGACAAGGCGATCATAGAAGCCACTGACCTTTTGCCCAGCGAACAGGTACAGGTTCTGAACGTTAATAACGGCGCGCGTTTTACGACATATGTGATCGAAGAAAAGGCTAATTCCGGAAAAATAGTCCTTTACGGTCCTGCGACGCGCAGGGGAGAGATCGGAGACGGTCTGATAATCCTGTCTTACTGCCTCATGGAAACAACTGAATGCCGCAATTTCAAGCAGCGTCTTGTCTCGCTTGCGAAAAACAATCAACTGAAGGCACCCAAGTGAACACTTTGGAATTGAAAGAATATCCTGACCAGTGTCTGCGGATAAAAACAAAGCCTGTAGAGCGATTTGACAGTGAACTTGAAAGCACTGTGCGCGCGATGGCGGATACTATGTACCTGCACCAGGGTATCGGCCTGGCTGCCACTCAGGTCGGTCTTGGACTGAACCTTATGATCATTGATATAGGAGAGGGCCTTACGGTCTTCACGAATCCGAAAGTCGTCGAACGGTCATCCAAAAAAGACAAGATGGAAGAAGGCTGTTTAAGCTTACCGGGGGTTACGGTAAATGTCACGCGTCCTGAAAGAATAAAGGTTAGAGCGCAGGATATTCACGGAGGGGCCTTTCTCAAAACTTACAACGGCTTGATGGCAAAGACCATACAGCACGAGGTCGATCACCTGAACGGGAAATTACTGATCGATTACCTTAATCCCCTTCTTCGCCTGTTCGCTGACAGAAAGCTATCAAGACAAAAAAACGGAGCTAAAAAACCGAACCTTCGCATTTGATGACACGGAGGAAAGGGAGACATGATGCTGGAAGAAAAGATCAAAACAGAGCTTAAAAATTTCTTAAAGGCAGGGGGGAAAACTGAGGTTTCTGTCCTGCGGATGATACTGAGCGCGATCAAAAATAAGAAGATAGAGGAAACATCTAAAACCCTTGATGATGAGAAGATAATAGGGATCATCCAGAAGATGTCTAGGCAGCACAAAGAATCTATTGAGCAGTTCAAACAGGGAGGCAGGGAAGACCTTGTTGAAAAGGAGACAGAAGAACTGAAGATACTGGAAAGCTATCTTCCGGAACCCCTCACTGAGGATGAACTGGAGGGGATCATCACAGAATCGATCGACCGCCTCAGCGCTGCCTCTATGAAAGACATGGGAGCAGTCATGCGTGACGTCATGGAAAAGACTGGTGGACGCGCTGACGGAAAGGTTATAAGCAATACAGTAAAAGAGAGGTTGTCTTAACGCATAAAAGTACGAAAAGGGGGAGGAATGAAGAAAATGACCAAATTTGCAGCGATTGTGGCCGCTTTTGCGGTTATCGCGTGTGTCGCGTTAACGCCAGCATTCGCCGCAAAAGAAGCCGCGAAAGAAACGAGCGAAGCAACGGCTGATTATCCCAGGAGCCTGCTCACCGAGTCATTAAAAACTGTCGGGGAAACTGTTCATGGCACCGTGCAGACCGTGGGCGATACCGTCAAAGTGACGTCGCAGACATTTACCGGACAGCCCGAAAAGGCTCCGGAAATCGTGGCGACTCCCGTCAGGGAAGGCACAAAAACATTCAGTAAAGCTGTAGTCGATACTGTTGAGACTCCGCGCAGAGCCGGCAGAAAGACAAGCGAATAAGATAAGAAGTATTCCATAAGAGTTTAGTGTCAGAGTAGCACAGACGCGCTGAATTTGCTGTGCAGTTGGGTTAATCTGAACAATTGATACGTGAATATAGCGATATTAGTTGTATTATTTATATTTTCCTCATTTTTTTCCGGGTCAGAAACGGCTTTTTTTTCTCTCGGGAAAGTCAGGGTCAAACAGATCGAGAACCTGCGGTCTCCTGCCTCAAAAAAGGTAATCTATTTACTATCCGATCCCCATAAGCTCATCATAACAATATTGATCGGCAACACCCTTGTTAATATAGCCGCGAGCTCCATTATGGCGGATATCTTTTATACGCGTATGGGAGAAAAGGGTATCGGGATCTCTATACTCGTGATGATGATAGTCCTGCTTGTATTCGGAGAGGTCACTCCTAAAATGTTCGCTCTCTCAAACGCGCGAAAATTCTCTTTTTTCGCGTCCTTTCCGCTTCTTTTCTTTGAACGTCTTTTCGCGCCGTTTCGATATTTTTTCAGCAAAGTCGCAGGCGGGCTGGTCAGGGCCATGGGCCTTGATATCCCGTCTGAAAAGCCTCGAATAACAGAACAGGAAATACGCCATCTGTTTTCCATAGGCAAAAAAAAGGGAGTGGTCAAAGAAAAAGAGGAGAGCATGATCGAAGGCATACTCCAGTTCAAGGACCTGAACGCCGCAGATATCATGACCCCAAGGATCGACGTCGCCGCGCTGGACCTGAACGAAAAGCAGGATGAGCTTATCAGGGGAGTCAAGGAAAACCAGTATTCAAGACTACCTGTATACATACACAATCTGGACAATATCGTCGGGGTTATTCACGCGAAAGATTTTTTACTGGCCCCGGCTGCGACATCGACCAGGAACTTTGTGCGCAAACCTTATTTTGTCCCTGAAAGCATGCGTATCGACGATCTTCTCCAGGAGCTCCAGCGAATGAAAATACACATGGCTATAGTCACTGATGAATACGGCGTCACTTCCGGAGTTGTGACTATCGAAGACATCCTGGAAGAAATAGTCGGTGAGATCAGGGATGAACTGGACTTTGAGAGACCAAAGATACGAAAAATAGACCAGAAGACCTTTGCGGCGGCCGGTCAGGTCCATATAAACGACATAAACGAAGAGATCGGCCTGGGGATCGAAACAGAAGAAGTAGACACAATAGGAGGATTCGTGATCCTCAAAATGGGCAGGATCCCGCAGGCAGGGGACACCATCGAGGTCAACGGGTACCTGATCACCGTTGATGATGTCTCGAAAAACCGGATCACCAGTTTAAAGATCGAGAAGATAAAACCATGATACCAATCTGCGCGATCGGAGCGCTACTTGCTATTGCCGCTCAGGCGTTTTTCACGACTGCCGAGATGGCCTTTACGACCGTCAACAGGATCAAACTGAGGAACCTTGTTGAATCCGGCGATCCGCAGGCGCTGAAGCTGAATGATTTCCTGTCCAGAGAAGGGATGTTCCTCGGCACGACTCTCGTCGGGACCAACATCTCCGTTGTGATCTCATCAACCCTGGCAACCAGGGTTTTTATGGAATATTTCGGCACAAAACTTTCACCAGTCGTTACTACAATAATAATGGTGCCGCTGGTTCTCCTCTTCGCAGAGATAATACCAAAGCTCATAGCCCGGCAGTTTTCAACACCACTGGCGTTATATACAGTAACCCCGCTGAGCAGCTTTTTTAAGCTTTTTCGCCCATTGATCCTTGCTGTGAATTCAACAGTGCGGGTTCTGCTATTTCACTTCAGGGGAGAAAGCAGGCCATGGGATCTGACTTTCACGAAAAGCGACCTTAAAAACATCCTCCGGTCCGGCCATGAAGCGGGCGAGGTCGAAAAAGACGAGCTCGAACTTATCCACAAAGTGCTGGATTTCGGCGGGAAACCGGTAGAAAACAGCATGATACCTCTTTATAGAGTCTCTTCAATAAGTGAGAATGATTCTACCGAGGACCTGAAAAGGCTGGTCGCACTAACAGGGTTTTCACGTGTTCCCGTGTACAGGGACAGTAAAAATAATATAATAGGGATCATTAATATCTACGACGTCCTTTTTGATGTGAACCCGAACAGGGGAGTGCTAAGGGATTTTATCCGCGAACCTGTCCATGTAAAACAGGATGACGGGCTCGATATCGCGCTAACTAGGTTACGGCATCAAAAGCAGCCAATGGGAATAGTCACTAATAATGATGAAAAGGTTGTGGGGATGATTACCATTGAGGATATACTTGAAGAGCTTGTCGGCAATATCGAGGACAAAAAGTAACGTTTGCTTTTTTCGGGATATTTAGGTATCCTTTATTAAAATCTAATAATTAACGCTAACCGTAGGGGTTTGATAAATCAAACCCCTACCTCCGATGAAGTTTTGTTGGGAGGAACTATATGAAAAAAACTCTTTTTTTGGTATGCATGATGCTGCTGTTTTCTTTTCTTGTTTCCGGATGCGGCGAAACGGTAAACGGTATGGTGAAGGACACCAAACGCATAGGTGGGGGAGTTAAAAAAGTCTTTATAAGGGACAGCTGACCTCTGGATACTGAACGGAAAATAAAAAAATCGGAAAAAATACTTCCGGACCTACTGAAATCATTTGAACGCTGCGACCTCTGCCACCATAGATGCGGGATAAACCGAGCCAAAGGTGAAAAAGGACGTTGCCTTGCCCCACCCGACCTTTTGGTCTATTCATATCAGGCACATAGGGGAGAAGAACCCTCCTTATCCGGAAGAAAAGGATCCGGGACCATTTTTTTTTCGCATTGCATCTTGAGCTGTGTATACTGCCAGAACTGGCGGTTCAGTCAGAAAAACAAGGGTACAAAAGTAACTCCGCAGGAACTGTGTGATATCATGCTCAAACTGCAGGATGAGGGTTGCCACAATATAAATCTCGTAAGTCCTACGCATTTTACTCCCGGCATAGTGGAAGCCATAAGGCAGGCCTGCCTCAAGGGCCTGACATTACCGATAGTGTATAATACCGGCGGTTATGATTCCATTAAAAACATAAGGGTGCTTGAAGGTATTGTTGATATCTATTTGCCTGACATGAGATATTCTTCAGACCGTATGGCGAAAAAATATTCCACGGCGCCCGGTTACACGGCAAATAACCGTTCTATCGTCCGCGAGATGCACCGCCAGGCCGGGACGCTGCATATCTCTTCTGATGGCATTGCGACAAAAGGTCTATTGATCCGTCTTTTAATACTTCCCGGTGGGATATCCGGAACTGAAGATTCACTTGAATTCATAGCTTCGAAAATAGGCCGTGACACGTACTTAAGTGTAATGAGCCAGTATTATCCAGCGTATAAGGCGCAGCGGTATAAGAAATTGTCCCATAGAATAGCTTCAAAAAATTATTATTCAGTTATCAAAAAAATGCGGGGACTTGGTCTTCACAAAGGGTGGATCCAGCCGTTTGCAGGCGACTTTGGGAAGGAATTTGCTGGAGAAAATTTCAAGTCTTCTTTTTAGAAGAGACCAGGGAACCCGTGTCTGTTTTTTTCTTCCACTTGCTTTTTATCGCTCTCAGTCTTTTCTTTCTCTTTCCGGCGCTTGGCTTCACGCTCTGCCTTTTCTTTAGCGCGGGCCTCTTTTTCTGCCTGTAGACGAGCTTCTCGTTCCGCCTGTTTTTTGACGCGTTCTTGTGCGCGTTGCTGTTCCGCTAACTCTTCCTGCTTCTCCTCCGCGGCTCTTCTCGCTTTGCGCTCTGCTCTTTCTTTAGCGCGGGATTCTTTCTCGGCCTGTAGACGAGCCTCTCGTTCCGCTTCTTTTTTGACGCGTTCTTGTGCGCGTTGCTGTTCCGCTAATTCTTCCTGCTTCTTCTCCGCGGCTCTACGCGCTTTGCGCTCTGC
>Ga0163203_1000324_pt1 | contig 12715 bp, 12 predicted proteins | sample PL_2010_330m_FD_113534 | JGI IMG/M metagenome (GOLD analysis project Ga0163203, IMG submission 113534) | Freshwater microbial communities from Powell Lake, British Columbia, Canada to study Microbial Dark Matter (Phase II) - PL_2010_330m | ecosystem: Environmental > Aquatic > Freshwater > Lake ... | reverse complement strand
GTTTGAAACAAAGCGGAATGAAATTATTGCGGAAATAGAAACCCCGAAGAACCTGCCTTTTAACGCAACCAGCCTCAAAGCCTACATCAAAGACCTTGCCGACCTTTTGAACAAAGGCTCAATCGTTGAGCAAAAGTCCTTCCTTCGCTCCTTTATCGAGCGGATTGTTGTTAACCACCCGGAAGTCACAATTTACTATAACATCCCGATAATAAACAACAAAGGCAGAACCTCAAAAAAAGAAGTTCTGCCCATGTTACAAATTGGCTCCCCGGGTTGGATTCGAACCAACAACCTATTGGTTAACAGCCAATCGCTACTACCGTTGAGCTACCGGGGAGCGTACTGTAGTTTGACAGGTTTTAATTATAGGTAAAATGCTTTTTATTGTCAATCCCAAAGGTTTCCGTAACAAGGTATTTGTGGTAAAATCATGGCATGGGGAAAAAAGAGAAATTCATCGTCCACGTTGATATGGACGCCTTTTTCACCTCGGTGGAACAGCGGGATAACCCCGCGTATATGGGAAAACCCGTTATCGTAGGAGCTGACCCCAAAGACGGAAAAGGCAGGGGCGTGGTATGCGCCTCTTCTTACGAGGCCCGTAAATTCGGGGTGCATTCCGCCATGCCTATCTCTATCGCCTACAGGAAATGCCCCAGAGCTGTATTTCTGGGAGTGGATATGCCAAAATACGCGAGGGTGTCTGACGAGATATTTGACATCCTGGAGGGGTTTACCCCTGACATAGAACCGATAAGCATAGATGAGGCCTTTCTTGATATATCCGGCAGCTATCAGCTTTTCGGCACACCGGTCGAGACCTGTTGCAGGATCAAACAGGCCATAAAAAAAGGCTCAAGGCTCACTGCTTCCATCGGGCTCGCGCCAAACATGATGACCGCGAAGATCGCTTCTGACCTTGATAAGCCAGACGGGCTCGTAGTGGTCGAGCAGAATGACCTCTTGAAATTCCTCTATCCCCTGCCGGTTGGAAAACTCTGGGGTGTCGGAGAAAAAACAATAGAGATGTTAAAAAAGGTCGGAATAACGACCATCGGCGACCTTGCCAGAGAGAAGGCTGAAAAGCTCATCAGCCTTTCTGGCAAAAACGGCAGGTACGCGTGGGAGCTCGCAAACGGTATAGACCCGCGCGAAGTAGAAATAGAGGAGTCGGTCAAATCCATAAGCAACGAATACACGTTCAGCGAAGATACCAAAAATAAACATCTTATCAGCGACACTCTCATGTATCTGAGCGAAAAAGTTTCCCGCCGACTGCGAAAATCCTGGTTCAAGTGCAGGACCGTCACCCTCAAGATCAGGTTCGAGGACTTCAAAACCTTTACCAGGGCCGTTACCTTGAAGCGTCCTACGAATTTTGTCAGCGACCTGTACGAAACTTCCCTGCGAAGCGCGAAAGAGTTTGATCTTAAGAAAAAAGCCGTCAGGTTGCTGGGCGTGAAGTCTTCAAACCTTGTGGACAGTTCCTGGCAGCTCGATCTTTTCAGCGAAAGTACCGATAAGACGGGAAAAAAAGAGAAGATACATAAAGCGCTCGACCGGATAAAGGACAGGTTCGGGGAGAACGCGATCGGATACCGGGGTTAGGATAGAGATCAGCCGGAGAAAAGTGTCCCCTCGGCTATTGAATCAGCGGTCTCTTTGCCGAGCAACCTTTCCAGGATCTTGAGCGCGAAAGGAAAAGTAGTTGCCGGTCCCCTGCTTGTTATGATGTTGCCGTCCTGGACCACATTTTCTTTCACCGCCTTTACTGCGCTGGAAAAATTCGCCTCCATGCCCGGGTAACATGTCGCGCTTTTGCCGTCCAGGACCCCCGTAGGTGAAAGCACCAGCGCCGGAGAAGCGCATATAGCGGCTATGAGTTTCCCCTTCGAATTCATGGACTCTATCAATCCTCTGACCTTGAGGGAACGCGAAAGGTTCTCCGCTCCGCCCAGACCTCCCGGAAAAATAATGGCATCGGGAATAGTGTCATAATCATCCAGGTTTACGTCAGTATTGACCGTGACGTTGCGCGCGCTTTTTATTGATGTCCCGCCAAGTCCGGCTACGGTTATGTCAACGCCGGCGCGTCTGAGTATATCTATGGGGGTTATTGCTTCTATCTCTTCGAACCCTTCGGCTAAGATGATAAGGGCTTTCTTTTTCATGAGGTCCTCCTTTTTGGGGTTTGATAAATCAAATCCCTACATTGTCAACGTTTCTGTAGGGGGCGGATTTATCCGACCCCTAATGCATATTCCAGGGAAAATCGCGCCAGATCCTTAATCCCCCTGTCAAAAGCTTTTTTCTCACAGGGATCAAGCTTATGCCCCATCTTCTTCTCAAGTGGTGTATCACTTACAACAACAAGGCCCGAAGCTTTAATACCCGCGACTTCAGCGGCCCTGAACACGGCTGAAAGCTCCATTTCAATGCCTTTAAAACCCTTCTCCTGGATACCCAGCAGATTCTTCCGCTGTTCGGCTAAAAGCGACCCGACGGTAAAAACAGCGCCTTTGGTAAGGGGAGTCTTCTTGTCCAGGCGTTCCCGCAGGAAGCAAGTCAATTTTTCCGTGTACACAGGATCAGCCAAGACCATCTTTCCCGTCTCAAAAATTTTCTCAATGACGAAATCCCGTTCATAATACCTTGAAAACCCTTCCCCGTCAAAGGCGCTTTCAGGCACGATGAAACCGCCGATGCCGCAACCGTTCAATCCTCCGCAGGTGCCGGCAAAGACCACCTCCCGCACCGGAGCGCATTCCATGAGCAGGACCGCGTCCCCGGAGAGACGGTCGCCTATCCCGCAGTAAACCACGGTGACCTTTTTCCCTTCTCCTGCCGCCGTGAACCCGGAATAGAGCCGGCCCCTGAAAGCCGATCCGACTTCGCAATGCGCCTTGAAATATTTCAATGGGAGGAACGGGGTTATAATGACCTTGTCCGTGAACACAGCGGGAGAACACCCGAAACAGAAGTTAAATAAGGATTGTTTATCCATGGTGGTAGCCTTGCCTACTTGAACATCGTATCTTTCTTTGATATCGGCTTCCACGCGGGCTTTGGTTTGCCGCTTTCGTAATACTCTTTTCTCTGCACAAGAATGCCGTCATCGTATTCCATTTCACGCCTTACCGCCTGGCTCCGGTAATACTTTTTATTGACGCCGTGCAGTTTTCCGTTCTTAAAATTCATCTCACCGCTTTTTTCCCCGGTATTATAATAAGTATATGCCGGCCCTTCCCTTTTCCCTTCCTTGAAAGTCCAAACGGCTTCTACCTCGCCGGTGTGATATCGCTCCGTCACTGTGCCGTCTGGTATATTGCCTGTCAGGGTTACTTCGGGATTCTCGCCCTCTTTTTTTCCTTTGCGCGTAAATTTTTCTCTGGCGATCTCCCTTTCGGCTTCAAAATAAACAGCCCCCTGCGGCCTTCCAATAGAATCATAAATGGTTTCCCTTGTAACTTCAGAAAACGCTACCGAAGATAACAAAAACAGTATCACAACCGCCCAGCAGCTTATCCTGATCATGGATGACCCCCTTGTTTATTTCGCGGCCTTGGCCGCCTGCATTTATTGCACACATTGCTGAGGTTGGGAGTTGTCGTGCCGCAATACTCGCATACCCAGAAACCCTCAGGCGGATGCTTTATCCGCCGCCGCCTCTCCAGATACGGGACAAGCCGGTATACAATGCCGAGATACACGGCAATAGATAATACAAGGACAATAAGATAAAAGAAAACAACGGGAAAACCCGCAACGGGACGCACCCTGCCCAGCTCTATGCCGTGCTCTGCCAGATGCTTCTCCACCATCTTATACGCAACGCTGTAGTTTTCTATATCCCCCTCTGTAAGAACGCGTATCAGGGTCTCGGATATCTTGTGTTTACCCCTGTGAAAATCACGCAGCTTGTTCAAATAGCTTTTGTAAAACCTTGAGGCTAAAGCGATATTCCCCGAATCTTCATAGACAAGCGCGAGAAGGAAGTCCGTGCCGAAATACTCGGGCCATACTTTCATGGCCCTGAAGAGCTCTGCCTTGGCCTCTTCCAACCGGCCTTCGGAAATCAGTTCTTTCGCTTTTGTAAAGCTTTGCGTGAACCTGTCCAGCTCTTTGCGGGTCCCCTTGCTCTCCGATACTTTTCCGATCAGACCGATATTGAGGACAAATCTTTTGTGAGAGAAAAAAACCTTTTCGGCTGGTAGTGTCTCAGCGGAAAGGTCATGACATGTGTAAAATAAGAGGATGGAGCAGAAGAAAACGCAGGATAAAATTTCCCGAAAATCTTTACTGATCTTTCGGCTGGAAAGTCGCTTACGCATTCTTGTTTCGTATCAGGCTTAATACTTTTTCTATTTCGAAGGGTTTGTATATGATGTCTGACGCTTTTTCTTCAAGAGCCTTATGGACAAGTTCGTCAACGGAATACCCGGTCATCATTATGACAGTGGTATCCGGCTTTAATTTCATGACTTCCTTCAATGTCTGGATGCCGTCCACGTCGGGCATCCTTATGTCCAGGAACAGTATGTCATAAGCTCCTTCTTTGACCAATTCGATCGCCTCGGCCCCGCCGTAACAGCTTTTGGCCTCGTAGTTGTTGGCCCTCAGGATATCGCAGAAAACATCAGCGAAATCCTGATTGTCATCGACTATTAATATGTTATGCCCGTTGCCCATGTACTCCTCCCTCGAATACAGAGAACACTCCCCCTGTAAGAAACAAAAAAGGCTGCTAATAATTTTACACTATACAAACGGGTTTGTCGACAAAAATTTTGTTTTTGCAAAAATCCCCATACCTTGCTTTTTAAATGGAGTTGTGATACCCTTGATTCGCGACTGTCTGTATAAGCCGGCCTTTTCAAATGCATAATATTATTTCTATTATTAAGAAAAAAATGCGGAAATTAGAAGACGAGTTGGACCCCGGACTTTGGCTTACCCTTCTCTTCTCATTTGTCTATTTTCTGGTGGTTTTTCACTCGTGCCTGTTCAGGTATAACACACTACAGTATCATGACTGGGATTTTTCGCTCTATGCCAACGGCATGTGGAACATTATTCACGGAAATCCTTATATTTCCATAAGTAATAAACCTTTCTTGGGGAACCATTTCAACATTATAGCGTTTATAATCGCTCCTGTTTTTTCCATATTCAGGAGCCCGTTGACGCTGCTTTTCCTGCAGAGCCTGTCGCTTAGCCTGGTTACAGTGCCTATCTATCTGCTGGCAAGAAGGAAATTCGACTGGCGCGCCAGTGCGGGATTCGCTCTTATCTACCTCCTGTATCCATCACTTGTATACGTGGCAATGTATGAATTCCATTTTGAGGCATTCGCGCCGCTTTTTCTCGCACTCGCTTTCTATTTCCTGATAACGAACAGGAAACTATGGCTGTTTGTCACAGCTATCCTTGCCATGTTCTGCAAGGAAAACGTACCGGCGGTTGTTTTCGCGATGGGGCTGTACGCTGTTCTATTCAGGCCCCGCAGACGTCTGGTTGGCCTGGCATTGGCCCTGGTCGGTCTCGCTTGTTTTTTGCTTGTAACGCTTAAGCTTCAGCCTTATTTTATCCCTGGAAACGGCATAGGATACGCTGGTCATTATGCGAAATACGGGGAGGGGTTCGGGAATGTCTACATTTATATGCTGACACATCCCGTTGATATTATCAGGGATCTTTTATCAACCCCTCTCAAGAGGCAATTCTTCAGCAGAACCCTGTCCCCGCTGTTATTTCTGCCACTTTTAAGACCGGATATACTGCTTATAACAGCGCCGACGGTATTGAAAAACCTTTTGTCAAAGGTCCCCACGACACACCAGATATACTGGCAATACACGGCCACCATAATACCTTTTATGATCATATCCACTATGTATGGGCTGGAAAAACTGTCAAAGCTGCATTTGATCAAAAAGCTGCTCCTTTTCATATTAGGCGGAATAATAATAACCGAAATAATCCTGAGCGTCCGTTTTTACCAGGAGAGCCCCTTTTTCGTTAAGTATCACCGCCGCATGACCCCAGTTGACATGGCCAGAAAAAGCGTCCTGCAACTGATCCCGAAAACCGCTCCTGTTATGGCGACATTTGATTTCCTCCCAAACTTAAGCATGCGCAAAGGGCTTTACGCGTTTTACTGTGCGTGGAGAGGGGGATATTACACGGAGTTCCCTGTGATCGATTACGCCCTTGTTGATTTTAACGATTATTTTATACGCAAAGACGTGAATTTCAAAGCTGCGAAAATATCCAAACTTTTTACCGGGTTCCTGGTCGGCAAGGACTGGAACGTCAAATATGCCAGGGGTGATATAGTTCTCTTTGAAAAAACTCCCACGCCGCACAATCGAATCGTCACTTTAATTGATGCCAGCGAATTTAAAGCGCCTGGTGAAGGGCTTATGCTTATAGATAACGCCCTGGAACTCGTGGATTACACGGTAGAAAGTCCTGAAAAGGATACTCTGCATATAACATTCTACTGGCGCGCTAAAAGGCCCGTAAATTCTCTGTATGACATGTACTTCTTTATGGCTGACGGTAAACTTGACAGGATGTTCCATAGTCATGCCCTGGCGTACTGGTTCTTTATTCCCGGCCTCAAAAAAGATAAGATACTGAAAGAGGAGTACTGGCTCATGCTGCCGGACAAAATGGGTCCTCATGTTTACGCGTTTTCCGCGGGTTTTGTCAATCTTTCACAACGCCGCAGGGCCAATATAAAAGTTTTTGACAAAGATATCGCGGACAGCCATAATAAACTTATACTGGGAAATTACGATAACCGTTGATCATGATCAAAAAAGGGAACTGACATGTCACTGCTTACAAATATAATCAAGAGTATGCGAATTAAACACTGGATAAAGAACCTCTTTTTGTTCGCGCCTCTTATCTTCGGCGGAAAATTGCTGATCGGCGCGGACTTTACAAAAACAGTGCTGGCATTCTTGGTCTTTTGTATTGTAACTTCCGCCACTTACATCATAAATGATATAGCGGACAGAAAAAGGGACCGGTTCCATCCGGAAAAACAGAAGAGACCCATAACTTCCGGCGCTCTCGGCGTGGAACAGGCTTCTTTTACGGCCGTATTGCTCATCATTATCGCCGGCCTGCTTTCAACATGCTTGGATATCCCACTCCTGATAGTGATAACCTTATATGTACTCCTGCACCTCCTCTATTCCTTTATTCTCAAAAGAGAAGTGATCCTTGACGTTATAATAATAGCCATGGGCTTTGAACTGCGTATCTGGGCCGGAGCAGTGGTTCTCCGGATAATTCCCTCCATCTGGCTCCAGCTCTGCGTATTTCTGCTTGCTATCTTTCTGGGACTGATCAAAAGAAGGCATGAGAAGATATCGCTCTACGCGCACGCGGCTAAACACCGTGACGTGCTGGTGCATTACAAAGTCTATTTTCTGGACCAACTTATCATGATCTCGGCCGCGCTCTGTGTGGTCTTTTACGGACTTTACACCGTGTCTCCGGACATGGTTCAGAGAATAGGCTCCACCTACATGGCTTATACCATTCCCTTTGTCATATATGGCATCTTCCGGTATTTATTCATAGTACATGCCCGAAAAAAAGGTGGAGACCCAAGCGAGATACTGATGTCCGACATGCCTTTTCTGATTGATATACTGTTATGGATGGTGACAGTGATATTGCTCTTGTATTTCGGCCCTAAGCCATAACGATATCGGAAAACAACGATGCGCAAAATAAACATTTTAAAATTTCTTGACAGGCTTATCGGCATGCCATTGACGTCACTCCTGCCCTCTGCCCGGGGATCCGGGATCCCCGTCTCCCTCGAAAAGATCAATAAGATCCTTATCATACGGCCGGGAGGGATCGGGGATGCCGTGTTGCTCCTGCCGGCTGTAAAAGCGCTCCGGGAAAAGCTGCCTTCTGCTAAGATCCATGTGCTGTGTGAAAAAAGAAATTTCGGTATTTTTTTGCTGTCAAAGGCCATAGACAAGATATATCTATATGATCAAAGTGTGGAACTTTTTGGTTGTCTTAGAAACAATTATGACGTTGCCATAGATGCTGAACAGTGGCACAGACTCTCAGCGGCCATAGCGTATTTTACTCGAGCGCCCGTAAAAATCGGCTTTGACACCAATGAAAGAAGAAAGCTCTTTACGCACAAGATCCCGTACAGCCATGACGACTACGAGGTGTACAGCTTCTTTCATTTGATCGGACCTCTGGCGGGAAAACCGCCTGAATTCAACATAAACGAACCCTTTATCGCGATCCCTGATGTATCCCCGAATTATCAATTGTCCGTATCGGAAAAGGACAGGGGCAAACTCATCGCTATCTTCCCCGGAGCTTCAGTAAAAGAAAGAAAATGGGAAGTAGAAAAGTTCAGCAAGGTCGCGAAAACATTTATGGAGCGCGGTTTTAAAATAGCGATCCTCGGTTCACCCGCTGACAGGAAGGATGCTGAATATATAACAAAACATACAGGCACCTGCATGGACCTTACCGGCAGGACAACCCTGACAGATGCAGCTGTAATCCTCAAGAACAGCAGGTTATTGCTGACAGCGGACTCGGGCCTCATGCACATCGCCTATGCCGTGGGCACGCCCACCGTAGCGCTTTTCGGCTCAGGTATCGAGAAAAAATGGGCCCCGAGAGGCGATAAGCATACCGTCATAAACAAGCATCTTGACTGCAGCCCCTGCACAAAATTCGGTTATACTCCGCCCTGTAAACATGATGTGGAATGTCTCACCGCTATAACAGCGGAAGATGTAATAGAAAAAATGACGCGGCTTCTGGAAAAGACGGGTATTTAGGGCGTCCGGCATCAGGGGAAATTCCTGCCCCCGGCCTGTATCGTAACAAATGAGGAAAATATCTTATAAAGGGCTACCGGGACCAGAAAATAGAAACCCACCCTTAATCCAACAGCCGGAAGACATATTATCGGAAAAATGAAAAGCGCCAACGCCTCAAAATCCGGAAGCGACAGAAATGACTTGAAATTCCTCCTGAAAAAGAATTCCCTGTAACCCAGAAAAGCCGAGATCACGGGGTTCTTCTCGATGTCACTTACTCGCGCCGAAAGGTTCTCCTGTTTTTCCAGGACAAGATTGACTATCAGCGTAATGTAATACTCTGATACGTATATATATATGATCCCGACGGTAAGCAGCGAGAAAAGCATTTTCTGTCCATATGCAAGAGCGGCCAGCATGAGCACTCCCCCGCACAGGTCCGACATGTGGTCAAAATACCGGCCGAACGTGGATGTCTTCCCGGTAAGCCTGGCCAGAGACCCGTCAATGCAGTCGGCCAGGTACCCGAGCTGGAACAATATAGCTCCCGCGGCCATGAAGGGGTATTTCGCGGTGGCGAAAAGAACGGCAGCCGTAATTCTGAAGATCATTGATATGGAAGTAAAAAAATTCGGGGATAGCTCGGTATAATTGGCAAAAAAGAGAATAAGCCTTCTTGCCATGGGTAGTATCACCAGCGACGCCCACCATGACTTGAGCTGAAGTGTCTTCTCGACTTGCTGTAAACTAAAGTTATATTTCTTTTTTGACATTTATATACACTCTTTTACTTCTGTGTCCTCACATCTATAACGAGACCCGTTTCCCGGATAACACAGCATTTAACCACTTCTTCGGCCACTTCCAGCGGCGATAATAAAGTAACGCTCACTTCCTTCCCGAAACTTTTTTCCCGCATTGGAGTGTCCACCCTTTGAGGTGAGACTACATTGACATAAATATTATATGGCAGCAATTCCTCGGATAACCCCTGACAGAAATTCACAAGCCCTGCCTTGGACGCTGAATACGCGGAATAATTCGCCCTTCCCCTTGTATACGAGCTGGAGGTAATATGAACAATATGTCCCTCTTTTTTTCTTTTCATTATCGGTATTACGTGTTTTGAAAGCAGAAAAGCCCCTTTAAGATTGACGTCCATAACTTTATCCCAGTTTGCCGCACTCATCTTTTCAATCTTTGATATCTCCAATATACCGGCTGAATTGACGAGAATATCGATCTTCTTATGCTTCGTCAAGACTTTTTTAAGGCTGCCTATTACGCGCTTCTCGCTTGTTATATCACATTTGATTTTTGAATCCAGGGACAAAGAGATTGACTTGCAACCATACTTTTCCAGTAAAGTGATTATCTCTCTGCCAATGCCCCCCGTTCCTCCGGCAACTACCGCTACTTTATTCCGAAGGCTCCTGTAATCATCAATACCCGCTCCTTTGCTGCTTATCTGGAAAAGTCTTTCCGCAAGATACAGGTCTGTCTGGTGAGTCAGTTTAATATTGAATTCAGAACCATCCACCAATTTAACAGGTTTTCCCATGGCCATAACAAGGCCGCAGTCATCGGTCGCGTTCGTTATGCCTTTCTTCTGAGCCATTTCATGGGCCTTTAGGATAAGACTGTATTTGAAACCCTGCGGGGTCTGCCCTCTCCTTAGATATTTCCTGTCCGGGATATTGTCTATAAAATCCCCCTTTTGGGAAATTATCGTATCCGCCGTCTTTATCACTGTATCTGACGCGCCGACTTCAATGGCTGCACTTAATGTATCTCCTATTACCCTTTCATCAACAAACGGCCTCACAGCGTCATGGATCAATACATACTGGGTCCCGGGCGGACAGCCCTTGAGGCCGATATAGGACGATCCCTGCCTGGCCGGCCCGCCTTCCAGAATCCTGTAAATCTTCTTCTTCCGGTTCTTCTTGAGGATCTCTTTTAATTCCGCCAGATAATCTTTGGCGCAAACGATCACGATATCTGAAATCAATTTATTCCTGTCGAATTGTTCTATGGTATGAAGCACGACGGGCTTACCGGCGATTCTCAGGAACTGCTTTGGTGTGACGGTCTTCATCCGCACGCCTGTTCCCCCGGCCAATATTATTGCAACAGTCCTTTTTTTCATGACTTTCGCCCCTCTTGTACGTTATAATTATATATCATCCGGTCTTCAATCGTCCAAGTTTTATAAGAACCGTCTTCTTCAGCCTACATAATAATTTGTACAAGTCCCATATCTTGTGCAAGATCGGCATTTTTGATCTGACGAGCGAACCGGCGGGCCAGAAACCCTTCAGTTTCTCTTCTGCTTTCAGTCCACTGATCCAGAAATCACTGTGGGTTATAATCGGACCCGCTTCCTGAAGATCCTTTTCTGTAACTTCCACGCCAATAATGAATTTACCATAAGCAGTGGCTTCTTCCATAGACGGTCTTTGAAGAAATAGATGCAATATCCGTTCTATAATTCTGTGCACCGCTTCCTCTTCTATGATATCCGGTCTACAGTGTTTCGTGAATTCATCTGCGAACTTCACAGCGCTCTCCTGTTGGATTTTCACTCCCCATTCAATCCCTTCCTCATTAGTCGGCTTATCAAAAACAGGACAAAATTTTCCATTCTCTTTAGAAAATCCAATAGTCCGACCTCGGTCAGAAGAAGCGAATATCTCGTAAATAGCATAGTAATCCAAAAAGCTGTATTTCTGATCCAACGATAAATCAAATAAAAAAGATTCTAATTTATCGTTGTTATAGCGCTTTTTCTTCTCACTTAAGCCAAAATAGAATCCCAGTAAACCGTTCTGTGGCCTGCAATTAGTTTTTTGCAGGATCTTGCTTATCGCGAACTGCGATCTGCCCGCCCATCCAGTGTCAACTATTCCAAAATTTACATCTTCTAAGAATCCTTCCTGTTCGAGATATCCAAAGGAATCTTTAAAAAACGGCTCTGTATTCCTGATAATTCTGTCCTGGACTGACTTCTCTTTAAGGCATCCTTCCATTCTTTCTCTTTCTTTCGAGGTCAGGGTCTTATCCCATTGATTTTCCATAAATCCGTATCTATTTAAAACTTCTTTTATGTCTTCCGGTTTTAAGTTTACCCTGCTGCATACCAAATTAACTGAAAGAGGGTTATAACCACAGGTCATAATGCAGCCCAGTTCAAATTTGCCGATACTATCAATGGCGGGCAGCATCCATGTTTGTCTTGAGCCGTAGAGATACCGGCATTCCGTATTATATCCCCAGCATTCGCATATAATGCGGGAAATTTTCAGCAGGATCTGCCCATCCCTGGCAAGAAAATACAGTCGCTCTACCCCCTGCTCAGCAGCTGTTTTCAGCACCCACCACATAAAGAAAAAAAACGCCGGACCTGTTACGTTAGCTCCGGTATCCCAAATTGTCTGCAAATGCTCGTTCTCCTGAGCGCCTGCAAGTCGAACAACGCGCGAAACCCCTGATACCAGCGATCTGAAAGCCCTGGAACCGCAGCGGAGGTTCAGTATTGCTTTCTCATACCTGTTCAGTTCCTGTCTGTGTTTAAGAAAAGATCCCATAATCTTATTATCGCTTTTCTGATAAAATTCTTAATCCTGTCTATTTTATGATATCTCAGAAGTTTTTGTAATTCTTCATCGGATGTCTTATAAATATGTATCCCCATTTTTGCGGGAATAAAAATATCGCTATGGATGTTGTTCCCACAATGTGCCATACGGTCAGGATCACAGTTTTCCTTTTCCAATATGTGCCTGAATAGATTCCCGGACCCTTTTGCGATCCCGATCTCGCCCGATGCGTATAATTTATCGCCTTCCTGATATGCCCCTACTCTTATTAACATATCCCTTATATGC
>Ga0163203_1000322_pt1 | contig 12732 bp, 12 predicted proteins | sample PL_2010_330m_FD_113534 | JGI IMG/M metagenome (GOLD analysis project Ga0163203, IMG submission 113534) | Freshwater microbial communities from Powell Lake, British Columbia, Canada to study Microbial Dark Matter (Phase II) - PL_2010_330m | ecosystem: Environmental > Aquatic > Freshwater > Lake ... | reverse complement strand
TGGGCCAGCCCTTCGACTATGGCGGTTTTACCTACACCGGCTTCACCGATAAGTACCGGATTATTTTTTTTGCGGCGTCCGAGTATCTGCACGACTCTCTGTATCTCTTTATCCCTGCCTATGACCGGATCGAGCGTATCCTCACTGGCCATCTGGGTAAGATCCCTGCCGAAAGAATCCAGCGCAGGTGTCCTTGTTTTCTTTTTACGCCGTGCATCCGGAGCGGCGGAATACCCAGGGACGGAAGACCCCAAGAGATTAAGGACCTCATCCCTCACACTTTTGAGATCGAGCCCCATGTTCACGAGGACCTGGGCCGCAACACCGTCACCCTCGCGTATGAGACCCAGAAGCAAGTGCTCCGTCCCGATATAGTTGTGCCCCAGGTTGCGAGCTTCGTCCATAGCCAATTCGATGACCTTTTTCGCTCTCGGGGTAAAAGGTATGTCGGTCTCGTTAACAGCAGAAGGACCCATTTGTACAAGCTTTTCCACCTCTGCCCGGATATTCTCGGCGTCAAGCCCCAACGAGTTCAGTACAGCCGCGGCAACCCCCTCTCCTTCTTTGACCAGCCCCAGGAGTATGTGTTCCGTACCGATATAATCGTGGTTTATCCGTTTAGCCGCTTCTTTAGCTAACAAAATGACCTTTCTCGCTCTTTCCGTGAATTTGCTGAATGCCGCCATGTTCTCATCTCCCTTTCTAATGTATAAGTGCGTTAACCGTTCCCTAATCTGACCCTTACCATATCCGCACGTTTTATGTCCCTTTCATGAGGGTTAAGCTCCCGGGCATTTATCTTCTGGAGATGCGCGGGCTGCATTAACAAAAGTATCTCATTGAGTGACGATGTGCTTACATCCGTTATCAGACCCAGGTCCACGCCGAGACGTACCGACGACAATAATTTGATCGTCTCTCTCGATGTTATTATGCGGGCGCTCTTCAGGGTTCCGTAAGACCTGAATATGCCGTCCTGGGTCTCGCTTCTTTTGTTCTTTAAAAGATGTCCTCTTGTTTCTTCCTCCTTCACTATAACTTTGTTGATGACCCTTTCAATATTATCGAGAACATCCGCTTCCGAATGTCCGAGCGCTACCTGGTTCGAGATCTGAAAAAAATTACCCGCGGCTTCGGTGCCCTCACCGTAAAATCCGCGGATCGTAAGCCCAAGTTTGGAGATCGCCTCGTACACGTTCTCTATCTGCCCGGTCATCTCCAAAGCAGGCAGATGCATCATGACCGATGCGCGAAGCCCGGTGCCGGGATTCGTGGGGCACGCGGTCAAATAACCGAACCTGTTCGAGTAGGCGAACGTAAGCAGCCCCCCCCAACTCGTATCGATCTCGTCCACTATCCTCCACGCCTCGGTAATGTTGAACCCTGAGTGTATGACTTGCAGCCTCATATGGTCTTCTTCGTTAAGCATGGCGCTTACGATCTCCTTGTCGCCTATAACAAGACCCCTGTATGCCGTGTCACGGGTATGCTCTACGCTCATAAGATGCCGTTCCACCAGGAACTCTTTATCCAGTTCGGATATATCCTTAAGACGGATGAAAGCGGCCGGTTTAAAAAAATTATTCTTCCCTAACGCCTTCATCAGTATTTCCAATACATCCGAACGTTGTTCACTATTCGCCCAATTAAAAAAAAGATGACCGTCAAGGTTGCGCGCTATCCGCACACGTGTAGACATCACGATATCGGACCGGGGCCCCTCACCCTTGAGCCATTCACTTTTCTGATTAATAAGACCGTTAAGATCCATTCTGCCCTTTATCTGTCTCGCCTGATTCCATTTCTCTTATCCTGTCCCGAATGATCGCGGCTTTTTCAAACTTTTCGGACTTGATCAGATCATCCATTTCCTGCCTCAATCTGTTCAGCGTTTCACGGTTATTGCTTTCTGCCGCGTCGAAGAACGGCATTTTTCCCAAATGCCGGTCTGAACCGTGTATTTTTCTCAACAAAGTACTCAGTTCATCGGAAAAAGCTTCATAACATTTCCCGCATCCCAGTTTTCCGTTCTTCTGAAAATCATAATAGGTCATGCCGCAAAACCCGCATTTCAGTTGGGGACCGGCGGTCTGAATTTCTTCGTTAATCTGAGGATCGATATCCATGAGCCCGGAAATAAGATCGGTCAAACCGAAATGCGCCTGCATTTGCTGGCTCTTTTCTTTGGCACATCGCTCGCAAAGATGCAGTTTGGTCACCTTATCGTTAACAACTTCGGTGAGATGTACCGTCGCTTCCTCTTTATTGCAAATATCACATTTCATATCAGTATCCTACACCTTCAACGCCTGTGATCTTACTAAAATCCCGGAGCAGCGCCTTTGTAACATCACCGGGTGTTCCCTTTCCTATTGTTGTGCCGTCGATCCTTATGACCGGAATGATCTCAACGGCCGTACCTGTCAGAAAACATTCATCCGCACTGTAGAGGTCTTGGGGTTTCAGCATCCCTACACATGTTTCCAGTCCGCGGTTTTCGGCAAGCTCTATGACGACTTTCTGCGTTATGCCGTCAAGCGTGCCTATCTCGCAGGGCGGTGTAATAACCTTTTTATTTTTGACAATGAAGATGTTGTCACCTGTGCATTCGGCAACATGCCCGTCGGTCGTAAGCATAATGGCTTCATTGGTGCCGGCGTCGATAGCATCCATTTTGCCTAAAATATTGTTGAGATAGTTCAACGATTTAACCATGGGAGGCATAGCCCCCGGGTGATTCCTCAATGTTTTTGCCGTCACTATAGGCAATCCCTTTTCATAGAACTCAGGAGGATACAATTTGATCCTGTCCGCTATTATGAACACCGTAGGGTTAGCACATTTACGGGGATCGAGCCCCAGATCTCCGATGCCCCTGGTAACAACAACTCGTATATACGCGTTATCAAGATCGTTGATCTTCAATGTCTCGAGGATCTTCGCCTGCATTTCTTCGCGCGGCATAGGCGGTTTTATCCTCACCACATTGAGACCGGCATACAAACGGTCCAGGTGATCTTCGAGACGAAAGACTTTTCGGTTATACGATCTTATGCCCTCGAAGACTCCGTCCCCATACAGAACACCATGATCAAAAACAGATATTTTGGCGTCTTTTTTATCAAAAAATTTACCATCAATGAATATTTTAAGTCCCATCGTTCTCCCTTTCTGATATCAGACGTCAGTGAAACGACCCATACTGTCATTGCGAGGGAGCACAGCGACCGAAGCAATCCCTGCCAATTATGTCTATTGAGATTGCTTCGTCACTCACTCCGTTCGTTCCTCGCAATGACGGCGGTCACCAGAACTCCGTCTTTCATAATATATTCGCTATGAAAAAAACCTTCTTCAACTTCCTGATGCGATACGACCACTACACTCATACCGTTTTCTTTGCTAAGCTCAAGCAGCATGTCATATATCATCCCGCTCATTTCAGAATCCAGATTCCCTGTCGGTTCGTCACAGAACAATATGTCCGGAGAATTAACCAAAGCTCTCGCTATTGCCGCTCTTTGCAACTCTCCCCCGGAAAGGCTGGAGGGACGGCACTTAAGGCGATGTTCCATCCTGACTTTTTTAAGCAGGCCGCTAGCGCGGTCCTTTATGTCCCTCTTTTTTCTTTGCCCCATGATCATGCCCGGAAGCATTACATTCTCCAGAACATTAAGTTCAGGTAAGAGATGATAAAACTGAAAAATGAACCCAAAAGCTGTGTTCCTCACAACGCTGCGTTTACTGTCGGAAAGACCATACAGATCCCTGTCCCGAAAAACAACCCTCCCTCCCGAAGGATAGCTTAAGGCCCCCAGCATATCAAGCAATGTAGACTTGCCGGCCCCGGAAGGTCCGTGTATATACACCCTTTCCCCTTCGGCTATTTCGATATCCGCGCCTTTTACTGCATGAACGGCCCGGTTCCCGCGCCCGAAAGTCTTTCGGATATTTTCCGCAACCAGCATCTTATTGCCCTTATTCATATCTTATGGCCTCGACCGGGTCCAGGCGCGATGCTTTCCAAGCGGGATATATGCCTGATGCCACCGAAAATAACATCGCAAAAATAATTACCGTTAACACATCCTGTGTCCTTATCTCAACGGGTATTCTGCTGAAATAATAAACATCATGCGGAAATATTTCATATCCGGTAACCTTGCGCAATAAACCGGCCGCTTCATTCACTCTTTCCGCGGCAAAAATACCGGCCAGAACTCCTATCGTTACCCCGACAACGCCGACAATAACCCCTTCTGTCAAAAATATCATGCGTACGCCGGCCGATGAAGCCCCTATGGCTTTGAGTATGCCGATATCCCTTGTCTTTTCCATGACCATCATGATAAGAGAGCTGCATATGTTGAAACACGCAACAATTATGATTATGGCCAGTATTATGAACATCATCTTTTTTTCCATAGCAAGTGCTAATACCAGATTGCGATCCATGTCCATCCAGCTTTTCACCACATAAGAATAACCCAAAGCCTTCCGTAATTGTTGCTGCACCTTGACCACATCGTTGTCATCCGCGACCCGAACGGCTATACCCGTAACGGTGTTTTTCATATTGTAGAGATCCTGTGCTGCTTTAATATCCACTATGGCAATATTCGCGTCATAATCATATCGTCCGGAATTGAACTCTCCCGTAACGGTAAAAGAGGATGTCTTAAGGTCTATCAAAGAACGCGGAACAATGATATCGACCGTATCACCTTCCGAAATACCGTTATTTTTCATCAATTCGCTGCCAAGAACGATACCGTTTCCGCTCAACCCACTTCTATCACCGCCCGTGAAAGAGATAACGCTGGTCACCGAAGTTTCCTTCTCGGCATTAACCCCTTTTAGAAGAACACCGACCATGGTCCCTTTTTTTCTCAACACCGCCTGGCCCGTAATAAATTCTGCCGTATCCGCTACACCCGGGACTGTCCTGATCAATTCAATGGTCCGATCCGGCTGGGTCACACCGCCATCGGCCAGTACCATTATGTGGGCGTATGTACCCACGATCTTCGCCTTAACTTCACGGTCAAAGCCGTTCATCACCGAAAGTACGATAATAAGCGCCGCTACACCCATAGCCATACCGACGATCGAGGCAAAACTTATGAACGATATGATCCCTTCTCTGCGTTTCGCCAGGAAGTACCGCATACTTAAAAAGAAAGGCCACATCATCAAGAATTCTCCGTACTACCGGGATTACAGGTCATTCCGCTTTCAACTGCGGAAAAAATATCACTTCACGTATACTTGCCGAATCGGTAAGCAGCATCGTAAGCCGGTCTATACCGATCCCCAAACCCCCCGCAGGCGGCATCCCGTACTCCAGCGCCCTTATGAAATCCTCATCCACTTTTACTTTGGGATCCTCTTTTGCCTGTTCGATAAAACGCCGCCGCTGGTCAATCGGGTCATTCAGCTCCGAATACGCGTTGGCTATTTCCATACCGCCGATAAAAAGTTCGAATCTGTCGGTAATTCCGGGGGCATTTTTTTTCTCTTTAGCAAGCGGACTCAATTCTTTGAACATGTCCACAACAAATACCGGATGAGTACCGGCCTCCGGTTCTACCAGATCACCCACTATGTTCAAAAGCTGCGTCTTACTTACCTTATTTCCTTCTACTTCGATACCTTTTTTCTTCAGCTTCTCCACCCACGCCGTAAGAGGATCTGTTACTTCTATCCCATAATTCTCTTTCATTAACTCCTCAAACGATATCTTTTTCCAGTGCGAAAGATCTATCTCCCTTTCCTGATAGATGAACTTATCCGACCCGAGAATTGACACAGCCGCGTTCCTGATAAGTTCTTCGGTCAGGCGCATCATCCCTTCACAATCAGAATACGCCTCATATACCTCGATCATAGTGAATTCAGGGTTATGCCTGGTAGAAATGCCCTCGTTACGAAAGGATCGGTTTATCTCATATATTTTTTCAAATCCTCCAACCAGTAATTTTTTCAGATATATCTCCGGGGCGATCCTTAAGTACAGTTCCATATCCAACGCTTCGTGGTGGGTCTTAAAAGGTTTACCCGCGGCACCCCCCGGTATCGAATGCATCATGGGAGTCTCCACCTCGAGAAAATCGCGGCCGTTCAGAAGATCACGGATACTCTTTATGATATTTATCCGGGTCTTGAATATTTCCCGAGCGGAGTCGTTGACGATAAGGTCCAGATATCTCTGACGATATCTGGCTTCCACATCTTTAAGACCGTGCCATTTTTCCGGCAAAGGCCGTAATGATTTCGAAAGAACCGTGAATTCGGAGACCTGAATGGTCTCTTCCCCCGATCTGGTCTTAAAAAGTTGGCCGCTCACACCGATGATATCTCCTATGTCCAGCACTTTAATGATCTTGAAGGTGTCTTCGCCGACCAGGTCCTTTTTTAAATAAAGCTGTATTTTGCCCGAAAGATCTTTGAGGTCCATAAAAATGCTTTTCCCCATGATCCTTTTCGCCATTATCCGGCCTGCGGCCCTGGCTTTACCTCCTTCAGAAAAGCCCTTTTTTATAGAGGCGACGCTTTCTGCGTCAGCGAACCTTTCACCAAAAGGTTCTATTCCGAATTCTTCCAGTTTTTGAAGGTTCTTGTACCTTTGTTCGATAAGATCGTTCTTATCTTCGGCGTTTAACTGTTTTTCTTCCATTCTACCAATCTCCGTGTTGTTCGCATATTATTTATGGAAATGATTATAATTAAGGCTGACGCGTCACTGGCACAAGACAATTATAACTATAATGGGGGGGGGTGTCAAATGGTGATTGTGAATAGTACAGGGCCTGGGGTTCAGGGTCCGGGGTCAAGAGTCATAAGTCTACAGAAAGTTGACCCTGGCCTCTTGCCCCTATGTTTTAACTAACTTGATAAATTCCTCTTCAGTAATGACCGGTATGCCCTTCTTTCTGGCCGCATCCAATTTTGACCCGGCTTTCTCTCCGGCCACGACCATATCTACGGAAGAAGATACGCTTGAGGAGGCCTCACCGCCTTCAGACTCGACCAACTTTTGGGCCTCTGCCCTGGATATCGTTTTTAGTGACCCGGTGAAAACTATCTTTTTACCGGCGAATTTACCTGCGGCTGCCCTTCCTTGGACCTTAACACCTTTTTTAAGGAGCCTCTCTATTTCTTTGAGATTCGTCGGGTTTTTAAAGAACCCGACAACGCTTTCAGCTATCTCCGGCCCTACCTCTTTTACTTCCATAAGCTCGTCATACGATAGGCCCATCACCCCGTCTAACGTACCCCCCTTGGCAGCTATAAGCGCAGCAATATGCTTACCAACGTTCCGTATGCCAAATCCGAAAATAAGCCTCTCAAGCGTGATGTTCTTGGAGGTCTCTATGGCTTCAAGCAGGTTATCGGTCTTCTTTTCTTTCCAGCCCTCCAACTTGATGAGATCATCCCGGTTTAACGTGTAAATATCGGAAATATTCTTGATCAAACCCTCTTCATATAATTGGTGGACCGTCTTATCGGAAAGCCCGACTATGTCTGCCGCGTCTCTCGATGTATAGTGCGTTATGGATTCTTTTACCTGGGCGGGACATCCCAGGCCTCCTGAACACCGGTAATGCACATCTTCCTTTTTAACCGGGGATCCGCAGCTCGGGCATTTTTGGGGCATATTGAACAGCTTTTCTTTACCGGAGCGTTTTTTATCCACGACTTCGGTGATCTTCGGTATAACGTCACCGGCCCTTTCCACTTTAACGTAATCCCCTATTTTAACGCCAAGCCGTGAGATCTCGTCCATGTTATGCAGTGTCGCGCGTGAAACGGTCACACCTCCCACTTCCACGGGCTGCAGCAAAGCCACCGGTGTCAAGACTCCTGTTCTTCCCACTTGCACTACTATATCCTCGATCCGTGTTATCTCTTTGCGGGGTTTAAATTTATAAGCGAGGGCCCAACGCGGATTTGTGGTCCTCATCCCCAAACGCTTTTGATGCTCCAGGCTGCTGACCTTCACGACAATACCGTCGATCTCATAATCAAGCTCATCTCTTTTACTTTCAAGTTCGTGATGATATTTTACGGCCTCGTCAATATCTTTACATTTGCGCGTATCCGGAGGGATCTTGAACCCAAAACCGGAAAGCATTCGGACCATTTCTTCCTGCGAGGCCGGTATTTTTCCCGAATGATCCAGTATATCGTAACAATACACCTCAAGCCTGCGCCCGGCGGTCACGCCGGCATCAAGCTGCCTGAGAGAACCGGCCGCCGCGTTACGAGGGTTAGCAAAAGCATCTCCTCCGGAGGCCATCTGTTTTCTGTTCAGATCATTAAAATCCTTTATGTGCATCAGGACCTCGCCGCGGACCGCTAGCCGATAGGGAGGATCGCCGCCGGAGATCTTCATCGGTACATTTCGTATGGTCCTGATGTTGCCGGTAACGTCTTCTCCTACTCTTCCGTCACCGCGCGTTGCGCCTCTTACAAAAATACCGTTCTCATAAACCAGCTCCACGCTAAGACCGTCAAGCTTGGGTTCGCAAACATACCCGATCTTGTCTTCTATGCCGAGCTCTCTTCGGCAGGTATGATCGAATTTTCGGCAGTCATCTTCGGTGTGAACGCTCCCCAGACTTAACATCGGCGCCGCATGTTTTACTTTGGAATAGCCGTCGCGAACGGGTGCGCCGACTTTTTGCGTAGGAGAATCGGAAGAGATGTATTCGGGATACTCAAGTTCGAGGCGCTTCAGTTCTTCTGCAAGCTCGTCGTATCTGGAATCCGATATTTCCGGGCGTCCCAGAGCATAGTACAGACGGCTATGCTTTTTGAGCTGTTTCTCAAGCTCATCTATCCTTTTTTTGGCGTTTTCTGTCATTGCCCTTTATTCCCGGTAATCAAGATGCATATAGTTGTATTCCGTCTCTCCACCCTTAAAAACATGAGGAAAGACTATTTTGAGAACGATCAGGACAAAACAGATCACAACAATAGCCGACAGAATTTTTTTATAAGAAGCTTCAACCATAACAAATAAATTCTACCCCTTTGGAGAGGAATACTCAAGGAAAATAGATTTTTTTGAAAGAATTCATAAAAAAATCTGTCTCTTAAGGTGAAGGCCCCTTCGCGGAGGTCCCGCAAAGAGGAATGCCTTTTGGAACATTAATAAAAGGAGACAGATCATGGAACAAAAACGAACCGTTAGCATCGAAAGAATGCATGTCCTGGACGGAGACCGCCCTACCAAAGCTTTCTGCGACATATTGCTTGGCGGGGCCTTCGCAGTAAAAGGCCTAAGGGTTATAGAAGGCAAGGAAGGGCTTTTCCTCGGCATGCCGCAGGAACAGAGCCGTGACGGAAAATGGTACGACATTTTCCGCCCGGCTTCTCCTGAGATCCGCAAGGAACTGCAGGATCTTGTACTGGAACATTACAAAAAAACGCGTTAAAAGACCATGGAGAGCCGAACCGACCGGGAAACGGGGCGTTTAGGAGAAAAGATCGCCCGTGATTTTTTAAGATCACGCAGGTATCTTATTCTTGAAAAGAACTATTTTACGCCGTTCGGGGAGATAGACCTGATCGCCAGAAAGAACGATTATACCGTTTTTGTGGAGGTTAAAACCCGCGTTTCCGATCCGTTCGGCTCTCCGCTATATTCAATAACCCGCTTAAAACAACGCAGTATAGTCAGGAACAGTCTCTCTTACATGAAAAAGAACGGCTTGACCGAAAAACCCTGCCGCATAGACGTGATATCTATCATACTTGACGGCAATAAGGAGCTTAAAACACTCGAACACATACACAACGCTATAGAAAGCGGTTCATAATGCCATAAGGTATATTGAATGCGCATATTAAAAAAACAAAGGAGTTCATAATGCTGGCAAAAATATATTCCGGATGCATCACAGGTGTGGATGTGTATTCAGTAGATGTCGAGATAGATATATCCGGGGGGCTGCCTTCCTTTTCCGTAATAGGCCTGCCCGATACATCCATAAGGGAAAGCCGTGACCGCATACGCGCGGCAATAAAAAATTCGGGATTCAGTTTTCCAGCGAAAAAAATAACCGTGAATCTGTCTCCGGCCGGAATAAAAAAAGAAGGCGCCGGGTTCGACCTTCCGATAGCGATCGGGATACTCGCCGCAAGCGGCGAAGTGGATCTCGAACAACTCGGGGAAACACTTTTCTGCGGAGAACTCTCATTGAACGGAAAACTTAAGCCTTTCCGGGGTGCGTTCCCTCTGGCGGTTTCTTTAAAAGACAGGTACAAGATCTTCATCCTGCCGGAAGACAATACCCGGGAAGCGGCCGCAGTTAAAGGCATGGACATATACGGCGCGGGTTCCCTGCGAGCTGTCATAGATCACTTAAAAGGAATAGCGCCTATACCGCCGGCTAAGACAACCGAACGCCATACTCTAAAACACCGCCTTAAGCGGGAAATGGACTTTATGGATGTTAGAGGCCAGGAATACGTGAAACGCGCTCTGGAAGTAGCGGCCAGCGGAAGACACAACGTCCTTCTTATCGGACCCCCCGGTTCCGGAAAAAGCATGTTGGCCAAGAGATTCCCTACAATATTGCCGGAGCTTACCCATGCCGAAGCGCTTGAAACGAGCAAGGTCTACAGTATCGCCGGTGAACTTAAAAATAACGGGCTTATTTATAAACGCCCCTTCCGTGACCCTCACCATACAATATCTTATGCCGCTATGGCAGGCGGGGGTTCCTGGGCCCTGCCCGGAGAAATAAGCCTCGCTCATAACGGCGTACTTTTCCTGGATGAATTTCCGGAGTTCAGAAGAGATGTCATAGAAACACTCAGGCAGCCTCTCGAATCCGGGGAGATCACCATCGCCCGCGTGGAACGCTCTATGAAATACCCGTCGCGATTTCTGTTTATCGCGGCGATGAACCCGTGCCCGTGCGGGTATTTCACCGACCGTAAAAAGGAATGCCGATGTTCCCCTTACCAGATACAGCGATATCTTTCAAAAGTATCAGGGCCTCTCCTCGACCGGATAGACATTCATATCGAAGTACCGCGCCTTGATTATGACGATTTGTGCGGCCGGCGGAGAGGTGAACCTTCCTCCGTCATAAGAGAGCGGGTAAAAAACATTGTCGATATTCAACGCGGCAGGTTCAAACAAAGACTGCAACATATGGCCTACAATGCATATATGGACATTGCGGACACGGAAAAATATTGCATACTCACCAAAGACGCTGAGGAAATATTAAAGACGGCTATACTCGAACTCGGCATATCGGCACGGGCATACGGTAAGATACTCATGATATCACGAACAGTAGCCGATATGGACTCAGCTGAAAAAATAGACTCGCATCACATCTCGGAAGCGATCAGGTATCGCTGCCTGGATCGAAATTTGTGGTTATAGAAAATAATAACGTAGATATGCGTTACTCACATATTGCTTGTGGTTGCAAACTAGTAGTTATCCACAATAGTAGTGCGGGTTTAAACCCGCACTACTATTGCTCTCGTAGTTGTATAGCCACAATTTAGAGGAGAAATGTCAGATATCAGAAGATATTCTGAAGCCAACATAGCTTATTTTGTGACTTCGGTCTCAAAAAATAGAAAACCAATCTTTACAAAAGAAAAAAGCAGTAATCTGCTATTGCTCTCAATTGAATACTTTAAAATTGTACTCGACTATAAAATATTCGCCTACTGTATATTGCCGGAACACCTTCATTTCATCATCCAACCTTTTGGGAAACATGATTTGTCGTATATAATGAAAATGCTGAAAGGCAATTTTGCCAGGAGACTCAACAAAATCAATGGCATAACAGGAGACGTATGGCAAAGGGGCTTTTACGATGAAGGAATTCGAAATGACTCAATGCTTTTTCAAAAAATCGAATACATCCACTACAATCCAATAAAGCATAAACTTATAACCGATTTATCTCAATATGAATACTCTAGTTATCAGCATTATTTTAATAGCAAAAAACAGATATTAACCATAGACGATATGAATTCCTGAAAACCAAGTTATCCACACCGTAGTGCGGGTTTAAACCCGCACTACTATTTCTTTCGTGTAATTTTACGTTTTTAATTGTTCCAGTTTCGCCTTGATGATATCAAGCTCATTTTGCTGCAGGCCCTGCTTTTGAAGTGATGCGGCTATGTCATCGGCTATGACAATCCTTTCATCTCGGTTCTCTACCAGCCTGTCGCGCAACAGAGACACTTTTTTTGCCAACCCTTTCAGTTCATCCCTTTTTCTGAGTGTCAACCCTCTCGAGTAGTCACCACTTCTGAGACTGTCGATATATTTACTAATCCGATAGATCGGACCGGCTATTTTGTGCGACAATAATATCCCCAGAAGAATAAAGAAGGGGGTAATGATCAATATGTTTATGAGAAGTTTGAGATTGGCGTCATGAAAAATATAAATCAGTCTTCCTCGCGGATACACGTTGGCCAGTTTTTCACCCAGCGTTACCCATGTGGTCCAGTACACAGTATACCCCGCTACCGCCGCGCCGAAATACAGGAACAGTAGGATATAGATTATGTACTTGAGCTGAAACTTAAAAAGTATGATGTATTGTTTTCGTATATACCTTTTCGCGGCCATCTATTCCCCCATTAGTTTATAATTTTTTCCATAACACCACATCGCGCTGTATCTTTAAAAAAATAGTGCTTCCTTCGCAAGAATCGATCGTTCTGAGAACATCG
>Ga0163203_1000321_pt1 | contig 12755 bp, 12 predicted proteins | sample PL_2010_330m_FD_113534 | JGI IMG/M metagenome (GOLD analysis project Ga0163203, IMG submission 113534) | Freshwater microbial communities from Powell Lake, British Columbia, Canada to study Microbial Dark Matter (Phase II) - PL_2010_330m | ecosystem: Environmental > Aquatic > Freshwater > Lake ... | reverse complement strand
TTTATTCATATATATTAGAACCTCCTTGTTTATTTTTTAAGGAATTCTCTTTCCTGTTATTTCAAAAACTCTGCGCTTGATAGCATCACAAACGATCTTTTTCCTTTTCGGACTGGACTCTTTTTCCTCTACGGATTTAGCAAATAATAATTTAGGAACAGAGTTTTCACATGATATTAATTCTTTTGCTATAGCAGTACTCTCTTGTAGATAATTGCCGTAGCCCGAATCCTTAATCTTGTTATCCTTTGGCTCTGATATGTCAACTGTTTTGGCATCTGTTACAGCCTTAGTTTTATCAACCTTAATTATTCCTCTATCTTTCAAAGCACAGAGATCTTTATCCGCAATAACCCCGTCTTCTATAGGATCGTTTTTTGCAAAATTCCAGTGTTCAGAGCCTTTACCATATCTAAAAGGTGTTAATGCAATTAGCATATTATCAAATTACCTCCTTAGTTTTTAAGCCAATACATCCTGAATGAGATATCCTGCTGTATTACAAACTATCTTTTCATCCGAAACCTGATGCTGTATTCTAACTACATCTGATTTAGCTGGTTTATCTTCATAAACTTCTGACTTAAGTCCTTCCTCCACTAGGGTATAAGCAAAAGACATCGTTCTGCGAGATGGCCTAGGGTTTACTACGCCTATCCAAACGTTATCGCTCCAAATTCTTGCTAAAACCTCAGTTAATCCAGGCATTGATGATACATGTCTTGCACCTGGATACACTGCTTTCATACCCCATAATTTGGCAGGAAAACCATCATCTGTTAATTGTGCGTTATTCGTTTCCAATATCATAGCTCTAATTGCTGGATGGCGTCTAATATCTCTCCATACAGCTACCGGAATGGATATTACATTTGGTTCTCCTGCATTTAACGCAACTTGTTCTCTTGCGGTCTCAACTACGGATTCTGGATCTGAATTTACATGATCACTCCATTGATCAGTACCGGTCAAAGTAGTGTAATAAGATGAAGAAGCATAATTAGATGGAGTTGTGAAAAGAGTTGCAACCCTATTCTCGTAATTTGTTAACAAAATTTCAAGACCAACCTCTTGTGTAGTTTTAGCTATATCAAGATATTTAGCCCATTTTCTAAATTCACGCCAATCAATGGCTTTTTCTTTCGAATGTTCCTCGCAAGCATAAGTTTCTTTGCTTAATTTCCAGTCAAAACTAGATGCTCGATCTCCGAATGCTCTTAGATCATCTAATCCTGATTGAATATTGGATTTATCAAAAGTAAAGAAATACCCTTCGAGCGCCCCTTCTTCTACGTCAACTTTTGGGCAAAGCTCATGAGCAACTAGACCGTCCAATGGATAGTGAATTGCCAGGTTTTGCAGGACAGGGTGTATCACAAATTCATTTGCTTTAGTTATAAACATATGTTAACTCCTTTATTATCAAAATTGTAATCGACCCCATAATTACGTGTTTCTTTTTAATAGTTGTTATATAGTAATAATTACATTAACCAGCAGTCATAGTAATTTGTGGACATATCAAAGCCAAAAATAAAGCTCCATCAGCAGCATCTTCAAGCGCTGTCCCAAGTGTCTGATGATTTGCACCAGTCGCCCCACTTACAACGGCAACTGCAAAACCATAACTATCCCCAGTTCCAGTCCCAACGCTTTCTAATGCAGCACCTCTTGTCACAGCTCCATATGCCTTTACAAGTGAAACACCAAATAATGTTACTAATACAGAACCACCTAATATTGCGTCATCCTGTGCTATTCCAACAGCTACTACTCCAGCCGAATCGCCTGCAACAAGTGGTGTTACATAATTATCACCAGAGGATGAGTCTTTGACTGGGCGATACTGACGAATAACTGTAGCTCCTGAAGCAAATGTTGTATCGTCATCTGCACAGTAAAAACTACCCGTGGTTCTTTGTTTAGTTGAAATTGAAGGCCTAATTGCCATAATTTTTCTCCTGTTATAATTTTTGTTTTAAATATCTAAAATAAATAATTAGACATTATCCTCTTACTTATTTTCTGTTTTTTTTCGTCTCTTCTGTTAAAATTATTGAATATGCTTCGTCATACGATGTTTTATTTTCCTCTGCATACCGTCTAATTTTAATATCTAGCTCAACCCCATCAGGATCATATCCAGTAACTTCAACTCTTTCTGGATCGCTAGGAGGGACGTTTGTTAATGGTACAATTAATTTATTCTCTTTTGCCATTTCCACAACCTCAGAAAATAATTCCTTGAATTGAGCATAAAATGTAGCTGGCTCTTTATTCTCTGAAAACTTTAAGGTATTCTTCCAATCAAGTGATAGTATGAAAGGTCTGAATGAGCTTTCATCAAAGATTGCAGGAGCAACCCCTTGCTTTTTTAAAGACTCTGAAAAATGTTGAACATCTTCGAGATGCAAAATTGACATCTCTTTTGATCGATCATCTTCGATTGTCTTAATTCTCGTTGTCTGCGTTTCAATAAGTGACTGTTGTCTTTCGAGCTCAGATTTTAATTTTTTATTTTCGTTCTGAAATTCCTGGAATTTCTCAAGTTTAACCTTGATATCTTCTGACATTTTTTCTGGATCTGGATACGGATATGTAGAGGTGGCCTTAAATTTTGTTGGTTCGCTACCATGTATTTCTGGCCAGCCATATTGCAAAATATCCTTGTCTATCTTAGACAAAGTGCGTTTATTTGCAGACGCAAGGATTGCAGACAGAATATTCGCTTTTGTACATCCAATCTTTTCTATTATCCTTTTACTGGTAGCATCAAAGTCTTTTTCATATGCGGCAGGGACTTTGCTTTCTGCAAAACTGCCTGTAGCTCCATTTGCATTAGAAAAAGTATCACCTTCTGCAAAATAATTCTCGGCATCCAATTCAACGCTGATAGTGTCCTTAGATAACTCTATTATTTTCCCAGTCTTCGATTCAGATATAATTATATCGTCTAAGCTAAATCGATTAGACTCGCTAAATCCGTCATATTTAAATCTTTGCAAAAATTTCTCCATTTTTAAATCCTCCACAAAAAAAGTTAATAAATTATTATTAGGTGAGATTTTGGATTTTTCCGAATACCGTGCAAGGATATCACCAAGTCCCTTTATCTTTGGAATATCAAAACCTAAAAAAGCCACCCTTCGCAAAACTGTTTTAAGATTATTCCCATTATAATCAAAATTTGGGTACAATTCGATAGATTTTTTTTTGTATGCTCCATTTTTTAATAAAGGCGCTATTAATTTGGGTACGTCCTTAAAATCTCCTACTAATCGTTTCCCAATTTGTCTTAAATTGCTCAACCATCCTGCTGCTGGAAGTCCACTTTCCTTAAGCATGTTTTGATCTTCGCTATGTCCTAGAACTGCCATCGGCACTTCATGATAGCTTTTAAGAATATTAAAATTCTTTACTATTTCTTTAAGCATTTCTATTGTAATATGATTAGAATATGGCTGACCAATTTCAAATAATTGAACATCTTTAACTTCGCCAAAGGATTCGAACTCATTAAACTTCAATATGTATAGTGGACATCCAGCTTTAGTTGCATGTGCACATTGTAGCACGGTCTCGTTATCAAAATTGCAAATTGTGTCATCGATAGGACAGGATTCAGCAAACTCACACAAAGATTTAGGATATGGTAGCTCTGGAAAAACCTCCGGTGGAATTGGATAAGGATATGGTTCATCGAACTTTTCCTTTATTCCTCCTAACTCTAATGCGGGCATTGGAAATTTTTTCTTATTATTTTTCATTTAAAATCCTCTAATTTTATAAAAAGTTTGATCTATCTTATCTAATTGATAGCAGGGACTAACATAATTGTCAAATAATTTCAAATATATGTCAAATATTCTTGACATATATTTGTTTAAATCATATAGTGATATCAGAATGACGGTTATCGTTCATAGTATGCTATTGATTTATAAGGATTACCGTACGTGCAGTTAACTTTTAACATGGAAAAGGATAGGTGATGCAATGACATAAAAATAATAAATCCTCGTTTCTATATATACAATACTTTAGTGCTATTTTGAATTTATCAAATTTAATATTTAGAAGTCCATTGATAGGCGTTGCGAGGTCACCAGTCAAGGGGCTTTTTATTTAAAATAAGTTTAAGATTAAACAGGAAATCATTTTGGACATATATAAATTAATAGGACAAGTAAAATTTTTAATGCCACGAAACAATAAATTATATTTCAAAGTAGAAATACTTGAGGTAAAAAGAGAATTTGGCTATATTTTAACAAAGGTTAAACCTGTCAACGAGAATGACATTACGAATTCTGGCTGGGTGCGTTTAAAATCGTTAAAAAATAATCCAGGAGAAAGCTGCCATGACCCGTCATAATAAAGCGTATTCTAAAGAAATTATAGAACAGGCAAAAAAATTATTTGAGAATGGAATGTCATATGAAAAGATATCCAAAACTTTAAATATTAAACGAATAATGACGGTGCGGGATTGGGCAGTAAAATTTAAATGGCATAGAAAAAATAGCGGTCCAAATACAAAATTTATTTTTTGTAATGAACAGGACATAAAAGACTTAGAAGGAGCTGGAAGAAAAGCGATTGCATTTTTACTCGCTGATGGAAAATTTAGAAGTATGACTGAGGCTATTGATGTGCTAGACAGAATAAGACAATTTTTAGATTTAGCTGTTAGACTAAGTGATGTTGACTTTGATAAAAATGATGAAAACGAAGAAAAAAATAAATCAATATGCAAAATTTTAGATATAAATTCGGAAAAGGGACTAAATATTAGCAGTGGCGATTAAACTAGATGAGTTAATAACAAAGTTAATAAAATATACTGAAAAATTTAATCTTATAGAATTTAGACCTTACCAAATTATAACAGCGCAAAAAATCATTAAATCACTACTTTTAAATGAAGGTATCTGCATGACTTCATTGTGGGCAAGGAAAAGTGGGAAAAGCAAACTCTTGAAATGTATATTCGCCGGCATGATGGCATTACTACCACAAATGGCACAATCTAGTTTAGTCATAGATTTCCCAACTATCAAAAGATTTAAGTATGGCTTTGTTGCTATAATATGTGGCCCTAAAATGGATACTAGTTCTATCCCATTTAATGAAATTAGGCAGCAGGCAAAAACTAAACATTTCCGAAATTGTCTTGATGAACTTGATTTAGAAATATCAATATCAAATTCTAAACATTTTGAACTATCTAATGGATCAAAAGCAATGGCATTCTCTGGATCTGAGAGTGCTAGTAATGAAGGAGCAGGGGCAGATTTACTTTGTATAGATGAGGCGAGTATGCTTTCTGCTTTTTCTGTGTATAAAATATTAAAACCATTTACAGCAGAAACTAATGGGACAATATCTGAAACAGGCACACCTTGGAGGCGTAAATGCGCATTTTTGACGGATATAGATTTTAATAGAAGATATTACCCTGACAGACATATTGAGATACCTTATACAGAAGTTATGAAATATTCGCCTAGCTACGCAAATTATATAGAAAATCAATTATTATCCTTACCTGGTGGGTTAGATAATGTATTCTTTAGAATGAACTTCCTTTTGGAATGGCTTATTACTGAAAATAATTTTGTAGACCCCGAAGAGTTTCAGACACTAGCAACTTCTACGAGGGGGGTATATGATAATGATTCAAGATTATATGCTGGTATTGATTGGGGTAAGATTAATTCTGACACATGCATAACTATTCTTGCTTATAATCAAAACGATGTAAAAGTTGTCGATCTTTTAAATTTAAGTGGAAGGTACTCAGAACAATTTGAAATCATTATTCCTTTTTTACATAAATATAATCTTTCTGCGATTACTCCTGAAAAAAATAATATAGGTGATCCATTAACCGAACAAATAGAAGCTGAATTCGGACGAATTGTACGTCCTCAATTTATGAGCGTTCCATTACAAGATAAAATATTTACAAATTTATCTATGTTTATTACTTCAACTCCGCCTAAATTTGCATGGTATGATGATAGCTCAAAAGAATCAAGATATTTCGCTCAGCAATTTTTAGATGCTGAACAAGAGATGAGAGGTACTTTTTTATCTGTTCACAAGCCAGAAGAAGAAGGAAGCAAAGATGATTTTTTATTCTCCACCGCACTTGCTCTTGATGGCGCTTTATCTGATAAATTTATAAAACAGACGTATACTTACAGATCAAGTGGCAAAAGCAGAGACGTTCTTAGTGTTTTAAAAGATTATGGTTAAAAATCAATAAATTATCTTAGAAGGATTCGACAATCTCGAATGAATTGAAAAGAAGGAAGCCCAAATGTCATTATTATCATTTATAAAAAAACGAACAAATAAGAGTAAGCCTGCTTTCACAGAAACCCAAACAGATCGAATTAATCAGATTGAAGACGAAGAAAAAGACTCAAAATTGGTTATCGAGAGTACTAACGCAGATAAAAATCCACCAACTCGCCTAATAAGTGGATCTCACACAAGAGCTAATATATCCGAAAGACAATCGATGCTAAATTTTATCGATATGCAAAATCCTGACAAAATCCTTAAGAAATTTGGGGTGGATATATACGATAATATGGTAGCTAGTGATTCGCACTTATTTGCCGTCTATCAGACTCGGAAATTAGCCATTTCTTTATGCCCGTGGGAATTAACTCCTGCAAATAGCGATGCTAGATCAATAATGATTCGGGATTTTGTGTTAAATGTTATTGAAGAATCAAGAGGTCCATTTTCAGAAAATATTAGGCAATTAGCTGATGCGATTGGAAAAGGGTTTTCAATTCTTGAAATCGTTTGGAAATTAATAAATAAAGGGCAATGGAAAGGTAAATTCGGGATTGATGAGTTTATTTTTCATAAACAAAAATTTTGGAGATTTACCGACAAAAATGCTAGGAAATATAGAGTTCCAGTAGTATATTTTGTAGATGATGAGACCAGGATTGATGGGACTAATATATCTTGGGAAAAACTTATTTTATACACTTATAATTCACAGGGTTCAATGTATGGAGAATCATCATTTAAGTCATGTTATTGGCAGACATGGTTTAAAAAAGAAGGCTGGAAAAGCTGGATGGTATTTCTTGATAAATATAGTTTTCCTGTAGCTGTTGGATCATTTCCAGATGGTGCAAGCAAAGGTGAACAGGATTTATTATTAGAAGTTCTTGAGACCATTCAAAAAGAAACATGCCTAGTAGTTCCTGAGTCAATGAAAGTTAAATTTTTAGAAGCTAGCAGATCCGGTCCAGTATCTTTTATAGAATTAATTCAGGCGTGTAACAGCGAAATTTCTAAATGTCTTCTTGGAGCAACACAAACTGTGGAGGAAGGCAGCAGGGGTTCGTACGCTTTATCAAGAGCACATTCTGACGTTAGAAAAGAGAGAGTGGAGGCAGATATTGTCTCGATCTCAGATGTTATACAACAACAATTAATTAAAAAAATCGTTGATTTTAATTTCAAAACAGATATCTATCCAAAATTTGTGATGAAGTATCCTTGGTCTCCACAAAAAGAAAGCGAAAAAGATACTTCCAAGGGTGGGCGTCCAGAATTATTCGCTGAAATTTTAAATCCTTTTGAGAAAAACATAGAAAAAGGATTATTGAAAACTTTCGGGACTATTTTAAATACTTATAAAGGGACATCGCAGCATCATCCTGTCAATGTCGGGCATTTAAAAAAAGCATTATTAGAAAAATATGATGAGGATACCAGTTATAAAATTTCATCTAAGATCAAGAATATTTTCGAAAGCGAAATTGGGAATAATAATATCTTAGGCTCTTTCGATAAAGCCTATGAAGCCATTTTTAACCTTATACAATTTAATTAAAACAAAAGAAAAGGGGAATTTTCATGAAGACTGTAATAATAATTACGTTTATATTTCTGATGACATTTACAGCAAAAATTTATGCTCAACCTTATTTACAAACCAATTCTCAAGCAAAAATTACTGAGTATAAGATTACGTCATATATAGATAAGGAGCAATCAGAAGGTTACGATCCCAACATACCGCTATTCATAGATCCCAATTTTACAATTTTAGCCGAATTGGATGGATCGTTGAAGTTCGATCTTAACAAAATGGAAGAGAATATAATTTATTACCTTAAAATACGATGTTGTCATAAAGATTTATGCAGTAATCCTCTGCATGTTGTAATTCATCGTAGACCTCTTCCTCCAACTCCAGAGATAATATTTACAGGAACTCATTTAACTTCTGACCCCCGAGATGGAGTTATTGAATATAAGATCATTTCGCAAATAGATCCGAATCTTTCCCCATGGTATGATCCAAATATTGAACCTTTTTTTGACTCAAATATAACGATTGCAGTAAATCAAGATGGCTCTTTAAATTATGATCTCAGCGAATTTGAATCTGGGATAAGTTACTCTATGCAGATATTTTGTTGCACTGAATATATGTGTGGTTATCCAGCTTATGTTGTAGTTTATAAATACCCTCCTATTCCACAATTATTAAATGCATTTATTTCTAAAGAAGGCCCATATGGTAGAGAGTTTTTTATTATGACTATCAATTTTGACAATAATTAGATAAAAGAAATGCTATGGATATTAAAGAAGAAATTCAGAGATTACGAAATTTATATGATGATTATTTAAAAAAACATCCTAATGGTAGCAATGAAACAATATTAAATAAATTCTTGATATTAACTAAGAAAGATGAATCTTACGAATTAAAGGATCATGTCTTAGATCGAGAAGCTTATAATTTTGAGCAACGATACAAAAAACCAAAAGCTAAAACTATTCTGTATCCTCGTACACCAAAAACTTTTGTAGAAGATAAGGATCTGGCAAAGATATATTCCTCTGGTGAACAATTATCAGAAATTTCTATAAGGATTAAAGATTTTATCGATGACATAAAATCATTTGTTGCGGTAAATCCTATAAGCTGGGTCGTAGGAGGTGTGGTCAACAACGTAGATGATGGTTCTAAGAATGATGTAGATATTCTAATCTCTATTCCAACAAGAGCAGAATTAGAAAAAATCATTATGTTCCGGATAGCGAGAATGGTATCGCCTGAAATTAGAAAACGGATTTCGTTCTTGCCTGAAAGCGAACATTCATACGTTGGCCCATTCACAAATAATCTTCCACTTTTTAGATTAACTGTAGAAAGGATTCCATCTGCTGAGATTGAAAAGATGTCAGAAGAGGCTGGCGTGAAACTTATGATTAAATCTGAGGAAGTTGCTAAACGTACTGCTGAGGCTAATAAGGCTATCAAGAATGATAAGATTACTGTAGGAGAATACCATCTACATGCTAAACCAGTACGTTCTTTCTACCCAGGCAAGCCGCAGACAATGGATCTGTTTCTTGATATTTACGATAAATATTATTCATTCCCAAGTTTATCGAGTAAAAAATTAGATGGCATGAATACGGCTATATCAAAAATAGGGAATAAAGTTGTGATTTTCTCAGAGGATGGTACTACCTTAAAAAAGCTTGTAAATTTAAAGGAAGAGATTAAAAAACTCAAGCCTGCTGATTGTGTATTAATGGCAGAGCTGGAATCATGGGATTTTGAACAAGGAATGCATAATCCAAGGGAATCAGTAAACCCAAATATTGATGATGATAACTTCGTGGCGAATATCTACGATGTATTGTATTACAAAGGCGAGATACCTGATGAGCTCTACTCAGAAATAAAATATTTCAATGATAACGGTATCGAGAAATGGCGAGAGAAATATTTATGATGATTAAAATTTAAGGAGAAAAAAAAATGAAACAGATTGATTTAGACCTTCATAAATATCCAGCCAGCATTCGTTTTAAATTTCTCGACCTTCTAAATGTAACCCAGAAGACAACAGAAATCCCTACTCCAGGTTTAAACATCGTAGAGCATTTCCTAGATAAGAATCGAGCAGGACTTAAAAAAAGAACTGAGACTCTTTCAAAAAAAATAGGTGGAGAAGGGAACGTCGTTTCGAAAGCAGATGGTTCATACCCCCTTACATCTGGAAAGAGGTTGTACAACAGCCTAAAGTTTCACAATTCAAGCACACTCACAGCCAAATGTATCTCATCAAAAGAATCTGCTACTAAGGATGTCTGGAATTTGTACTGGTCAATTTTACCTGGGGAAAAATACTCTAAATTCAAAAAAGATGAAACCATTAAAAAAGGCAATGAAACTTACATCAATGGTGGTACAACTTTCTCAACTAAATTTAATCCTGTCGGCAAGAATATATTATTAGAATTTGAAAACTTCAATCTAACTAAAAATGAAGACAAAGACTATTTTGAGTTTTCAGCCTGGGCACCACGATTTCTCGAAGTTACCCAAGACAATGTTGATACTGTTGATTCAGTGGTAGATAGAGCAATCAAAGATAGAGTATTTCAAGCAAAAACAATTTTCGATGGTGAGACTATCTATCATAAGGGGAAAGATTTTGATAGCTACGAAGAATTTGCAGAAGATGGTAAGGATAAAGCCGATCCAAAACTTACCAAAATCATTGAAAAGATTACTAAATTAAAAACAGAAGCTTCCGAGTACTCCCGGGATGATAAAGAAAAAGCTGATTATAAAGAATTAAGCCAAGAATTATCCGTGCTAGAAAATCAAATATTGGAATATTTAAAAAAGAAGGGTTTAAATAGCTATACGGTTGGTGAAACAACTATTTCTATTCGTAAAATTCCAACGTTTTATAGTATTACTTCTGAAAGACTAGCAATCAATTCTTTGAAAAAGGCTGGGTTAGAGCGATTCTTAATCGATAATCCTTTGATTGATATCCCTGCATTGAAAGATTTCTTGAATAAACAAGAGAATGAGAATTTAAAGCTCGAAGGAATAAGCAAAAAAGCCAATTCGAGTGCTCTATATATTTATAGAAATTTTGGTGAGGATATATTTATTGACGATATTGATTTTGAATTATTTTATGAGATGGAAGGATACGACCCGAAGAATCTTAGCCCTAAGGTATTAGCTGATGATTGGCGTTTAATGTGCGCACATTACCAAGTTTATCTTGCGACGAATGGTGAAGGAATTAAATTTACAGCTAAACAAATATTAGAGAGTGCAAAGAAAGTTATTACTGAAATCAAGGAAAGAATTCTTGCTGGGAAAATGAATTACAGCTTTAATTTAAAATCGCTTAAACCAACATCAAAGTCATTATATCTTAAGACAAGAAGCCGCCTATCTGAACAATTACAAAATGTTGGGGAGAAATAAAGTGATCGATTCTAAACTTTATACATTTTATCCAGACTATGAAAAAACATGGAAATACGTGCTAGATAGCCACATTCGTTCAAAATCTGTCCACCTTGATCTTCGAATAGAGATTATCAAAAATAAACAATTGATCGGCTATACTTTGGCAGCGATTTTGAGAATCCCCCGTGAAGCAAAAAATTTAGAGGATGCCAAGATAATGATCAATCAAAAATTACCTAAATTAGCCAAAGATTTTCACGATCCTAATTCTAAATTCATAGCGATTAAGAAAAAGATTCAGCCGTATCAATGGATCAATGTAGACAATGCGACTTTTGCTCCTGGTGAAATCGGTACTACATCCAAGAAAGCGGGGTACATGCATATTCTGGATTTTGGGAACGTAGAGTTTGGGACTCTAAAGCAAAATTTTTCAGAATATTGGTTCACTGGAAATAAAGATTTATTCACAGGAAAGTTCATCATTAGAAGTCTGCCAAATATTTGGAAGAAAAAAAGCATTGATGAAGGTACTGAAATAAAGACCGGAAAAGGATCACAGGTTTTAATGGCCACTTTTGCCGATGTAAACGATCCCTATGTTCTATCTAACAGAGCTGTCCGCAAACACTGGATGCCACCTGATGGTGTGCCTGCTCTTCCTACATTTATTCGCAAACAAATACTAAATAATTTTCATTACTGGAATTACAAAGGAGCGAAAGCACAGAAAATAAGAGATAACCTTGTTGCACATAACAAAAATGAAAAAGTAGTTTATGGAAACAAAAAATGACATTTATTTAAAGATCATAGAGTATGGGAAGCATGAATTTTGCAAAGCGATCACCTGTAATAATTTCAACAAAAATGCTTGCAGCGCTATCATCTGTTCACATACAGCGAAGGAATTTCATCATTGGTTAAATGAGAATGGATTTATCATATTGCGCAAAGATTGCTACCGGAAAAAGAATAATTGTAAAAAATAAAGGAAGATTTATCATAGCTCACGCATCGAAATTAGACATTCAAGGATGAGATGATACAAATGCCAGGCTTGGGTAAAGCATGGCGATAAAAGTGCAGTGAGGGCTAAAAAAAGGAGGTGCTGAGGACGAGGAGCTTAGTTGAAAAAAATAATCTTGAAAGATAATCAAAATTGGTAGCAAAAAATGGGAGTAGATAAAAATGAATAAATGTGGAGAACGAAGGCAGAGATCATTCCCCACATGTTAAAAGAGAAAAAGAATAAAAATTTATTATAATTCTTGTCACCTAATTTTTCAACAAATTTAAACAATCCCCAATTTTAGATATTCTACAGATTTGTATTAGCTCGAAAATAAGACTAGTGCTATGTTTAGTTGATTCTTGAGTCAAAAAAAGTCGGATCGAACCACGCAGTTATTTTTTTAGAACCTAACTCACATGGTGTGAGTCGTAAAAATCTACTATATTACATAATATTTAA
>Ga0163203_1000318_pt1 | contig 12767 bp, 21 predicted proteins | sample PL_2010_330m_FD_113534 | JGI IMG/M metagenome (GOLD analysis project Ga0163203, IMG submission 113534) | Freshwater microbial communities from Powell Lake, British Columbia, Canada to study Microbial Dark Matter (Phase II) - PL_2010_330m | ecosystem: Environmental > Aquatic > Freshwater > Lake ... | reverse complement strand
GCGACTAATATTTTACTTTATAGGTAAGCCAGCGTATTCTAAAAATTCAAGTGGAAAAATGTGGCACAACAAATATTTTATTTTTACTGGAAACGTAAATAAAGGAGATATGATCTTTTTGGGGCACAAAAAACAAGTCACTGGAAACGATATGTCTGACTCATAGCAGGTGCAGCAATCAATAACATACCACGATTCTGTCTGTTCAATTCAGACAATTAGTTGTCTCTATGGAAATCTGGTAGTTCCTGGTTCAATTCCAGAACTGCATAAAAATATAAACGTAAGAAAAATAAAAGAAAATTGATATTTTGATATCGTAAAATAGAATTGACGTAAAAATTGAAAACATACACCGAAGAAAAAGAAATTAATGGCAAAAGATACGAAATTATAGAACGACTTGGAGGACATAGTGTAGACGGTGCTATAGGATTTTTTGTAATAGTTAAAACCAATTACGGGGAAAGAGTAGCTGTGAATTTTATTTATCCTCAAAATCAATGGAACTTTTGGGGAGACAGAGAGAAATTTAAAAATCTTATAATAAGTGGCACAGTTAAAAATGTACCAGAAAAGAATTGATTCCGACGATGATATAACGGACCAAATGGAAAAAGCCTGTTTTATCGAAATTACAGAAGAGGAAAATTATGAGCGCTGGAAGGACGGAAATAGCTAAACAAAAGATAAGCTTAGCCATTGTTCCCGAAACAAACTTCAGGAACATCCTGGTAACCACTACTTTGTTAGATGAAAATATGTAGGTGGTAGTTTTGCACCTATTACACTATTAGATGGAAAGGAATAAAAATCATGGCTTCAAAAATTAAATCACTTACTATAGTTTGTAATCAAGGTGTTAAGTCATATTATGTCGGCAAAGAATACAATAAATTACTTCTTGATCACATAGAAGATAGAAGTCAAGAGTTTCCAGATTCAATTACAATAATATATGTGGGGCTTACCATAAATAATAATTTGGTATTTGAGTCTATAAATGTCCCGATAGACGTTGAATATGAAGCAATCTAACAAGCGCATGCATCAGACCGAAACGACACCGGCGGCTGATTAAGTCGCTACATACAAAAAGGCATTATGAAAATTTAAAGAAAGTTGAAATGTACGTTTGTGAAAAATGTCTAGGGATATTTAAACATGATGGAAATCATAGATTATATTGCGGGGGTAAATTATTATGGGTGTCACAAAAAGATGCTAAAACCATAAAAGAACTTAATGATATTCTTAAGAGTCAGATAATCAGAAATGGCTTTTTGAATATCTTTCTCTTTCTCTTTAATCTTAACCATTTATTTAGTCGTAGTTTTCGATAGTTTTTATGGTCCTAGCCATATTTTTAATAATACACTTTTCAAACCATTTGTTTTAATTATTGGTACATATATAGTAAGTATACGCCTAACAATAATTATTAACCCTATTGTTAATAGGACTATTAATATGTCTATAATTGTGGTACCATTATTTTTCATTTCTTAAAACTTTTATACATTTTGCATCTGGTATATTACTATTCATTTTCTTATTTTTTCTTTTCCACACGGCCATCTTCAACGACCCAAACACCAATTTCATCAGGTATATTTGCAGGTGCGTCACCTACTATTGTAGCAAGAATAGTTTTTTTTGAAATTTTTGCATCATCAATAAAATCATATATGGAAGTCCATAAAGCCTCTCCACCGTCTAATAATTCCAAGTGCAAATCATTAGGATATAAATTAGACAATAGCGAACTAAGTTTTATCATCTGAGATCCGGACAATAAATCCATACTTGTATTTTCAAACACAGCCTCGCTATTTTCATTAAACTCTAAGCCAGGCACGCCGCTATTTTTTGATATTTCTGCTAGACGTTTAATCTTTTCTGCTTGAAGTTCTCTGTTTTTAGTTTCGATATCTGATAGGCGCTGTTTATCTGTTTCTTTCTGCTTATTTTTATCTAAATTTTTTAAATATTGCTCATAATAAATATTATTAATCTTAGCAGCGCTTATTTGATTATCTAGTTCCTTAAGTTCAGATTCATCTGGATAACTTTTCAGTTTTTCTTCTACATTATTACGTATAAATTCTTCAATTTTAGCAGACTCTATTTCCAAAGCTTGTATTTCAATTTTAATTCGTGCTAATCTATTTTTTTTATCCCTTAACTCTAAATTTTTTGCGTCTATCGCTGCATTTTTTCTTCCAATCTCTATGCTTTCTGCAGTGAGTTTGGTTGAAAGTCTTTCTCTGTCAGATATTAATTTATCTGCATCTGGTTTTTCAATTGGCGTAATATCTATATCTCCATACAATTTAATTTTTGTCCGCAGCGACTTTGCCTCATCCTTTAGATTTTTTTGTACCATTTCTATATCTGATATATCAACATTAAATAAGTCGACAAAGTATTGATTTTTCTTCGTCAACGTCATATTTGCAAAATAGTTTTGATCTTTTAAAAAAGGGTTAAGGAGTTTTTTAATAGCATCTGTAGGATTGTTTTCAATCTCACCATCAGAATTCACAAATTCAATTTTTGGTTTTGCAACACATATATTTTCTTTTCGCACAAATGATCTTTTAATATATCCCATCGGAGATATATTAATTTTTATATATGCCGTATCTTTGCCATGTGTTATCAGATCATTAGGTATTGCTCCACCACATACATACCTAAAACAATCAAGAATTGTAGTTTTGCCTTGTTTGATAGTTCCAAAAAATAAGTTAAGCGGCTGGTTGATTTCTATCACAGCAGATTCTATTTTTGCAATATTTGATATTTCAATACTTTTAACATTCATGTTCGACCCCTTTTTATTATATTGTATTATTCTTGCTGTTGTTACTATACTTAATCTTACCATTAAATATATATAAAGTCAAGGGATACTTTAACTTTTTTACTGCTTCCGTGTATTTTTTAGTTAATATAATATTTCTATTTTTTCTATTTTAATGCAGGCAATCTCAATATCTAGTGTACCGAAGCAATTTTTAATATCTTTTTTATAAGCATGTCCAAATAGATTACCATTCTGTTTTTTAAAACAGGTAATTATTCCTATCGTAGGCAGTCGAATTTATTCGACCGACTTACAAGCCACAGGCTTATAGCCGGTTGGTAGTTGACTAAGCATCTTTAATAAGTTTTTTTCGCTTACTAGGCAAATTAAATTTATTTCCCCACCCCCTGATAGTGGTTCTCGAAACAGACAGTATTTTTGTTAATTCGGCAATGCTATGTTTATTCCATAATTTAATAAATTCTTTTTTAGTTACTGAATTCATATTACTCATTTTATTTTTCCTAATTATAATTATTATACTGCTTCTTTAATATAGATGTTATTAATAATAACATTGTAATCATTTTTGTCAACTATAAAAAATAATCATAATTTAAACTTTTTAGCATGTACATAAAATTATGTATTTTTTAGTCTTTAACGAATTTTAAAATATTCATTTCTCAAAGAGGCATCAAATTTAATTTTTGTCTCTTTTCCCGAAGAACCAAAATTCCCATCACAGAATCTCCTCTCCAATTTATATCTCAAATCCATTTTTTGGCATCTGTGCTTCCCAAGACGACAATCAAACATCCTTTGATAACCAAGATGTTATTAACTCAAAAATCATGTCCTTAAATCGAGCGTGAGACGAGAATTGATTTTTAATTCTGTTCTTCTGGTATCTGCAAACCTAAAATTTTATTCACTTGGTCTTTTAGGCGTTTAGTACTCGTTTGCACATCCAGTGGTTATTATATAATTTTTTATAATCTCTGCTTTTCCCACTGCGCAAACGATAACAATCCCAATTCCTCTATTTTGCTTTTCTTATAGTCTTGCTCTATGAAAGGATTTAAGAATGTATTTTTCTCAAACTCTCGATATTTTGGATACTTATTTAGAAAAATTTCTTTATACTGTTTCAGTTCCTCTTGCACCAGGCTTTTATCCATCCTGCACAAATGCTCATCAACCTGCTTGAATATACTCTCATAATACTGACTCATTAATTTTTCTTTCTTTTTTCGATCCTTCCCTGCTTTCTTTTTCCTTAATTCTTCCGGCAATTCCCATTTCTCTTCCAATGCCTTCACTAAAAAGCCAGCGTTGTTTTTAGGCTTAATTAAATTCAACGCATCCAACCAATTTTCAATATTGTCATAATTTTTGATAAGATATTCTGCTTTTTTCTGTGGTATTTTTAAAGATAACAATTTGTTGAGAAGTGTCTCAGAAGAACAACAACAACAATTTTTATTTTTCTTTTTATTTTTCTTTAATATTTCTTTTTGTTTTTCTTTTTGTTGTTGTTGTTTTACTTCTTGTTCTACTTCTACTTCTTCTTCTATAGCGGTAGTTACTACAGAGTTACTACAGAGTTTTTTGCCCTGTTTTACGCTAAGTCTTTGTGTCCAATTGTCAGCTTTTTCAATGAATTTGGGGATTTTTATTAATATATTTTTATCGTCAATTTTGATAATAAAAATTTGCTTTTTTGAATAGAAGTTGAGAATTAGTTCAACTTTTGTCCAACTTTTTCTCAACTTTCGTTTCAAAAAACTTTTAGAAAAGCTCATAAATCCCTCTAAATTTTTATGGTCGAATTCTCTTCCATATAATTCTAGCATCTTAAAAAAAACAGAATAAGCAGCGTCTCCAAACATATCTTCCGCATCGGATATAATTGGATCGTCGTGAGAATCCACGCTATGTTTAAACCACTTGATAGCTAGTGCCCCCCCAATTAATCTTTTATTATCGACTTGCTTTTTAACGGCAAATCAAATTTTCTTGCCCAATTCCGAATAGTTACACGTGAACATTTAAGCTTTTTAGCTAACTCATTCACAGGCAAGATTTTGTGTAATTTAATAAATTCTTCTTTTCTTATTTTTTCCATGCAGGTATCATTGTCATAGTTTACTTATTTTGTCAATTGTTTTCTATCACCTCTTACTTTTATGATTTATGTATGTCTAACCATACCTTACTTTTTGCTAATAAAACATGTAGAATTATTCCACCTTTAATCCAATGATATATGCTTGATTTAATAGTGCATGGTGGACGATAATAATGATCTATTTTTTTTATTGAAATTTTTACAGGCAAATCTAATGAAGTGAATTTTTGTTTGTTTTCTTTTTGGCTACTTCAACATGTTAATGTAAATCTAGTTAAATTATCTTTATCGATTCTGATGTAGCCATTGCCGGAAGGTGATATGTAATTTATTGTGCCTGAAATTTGCAATTTACATTGCAGCCATCTCCATTTTAAAACAAAAATAGGCTCTAAAATAAATTTATTATGTTTTTTATTGAACGGTTTAGTATCCCTGAATTCATATTTAAAATGAGTTTTGTTAAGATACAGGTCAGAAAAGATGACTAAGAGATCTGGCGTGAATGTTATATCTCTTAATTTTTTGCCGATGAATGGACGGATACCTTCTTGCATAATTATTTTGGGCTTTACTATTATTTGTTGGACATAATCTAAAGATTTTTGATATATGTAATCATCTCTCTCGGCGTAGCTATCAAATTTGTAATTATCATACAAACATTTTTTATTATTGTGCATCAATCTTATGTTCTATAATTCGTGATATCACATAGATTACAAATTTGAATTCTCAGAAGATTTATTTGATTGGCTATAATTATCATTATCAACGCCAAAAATAAATTTTGCGTCCTTGTCATTTTTTATGCCAGCAATAGCTGCATTAACTGTCAAATACCTAATTCCATTTTTTAAATAAAGATATTTCTTGCATTTGCGACAATAATATATCGCAATATGGTTATTTTTTGTCCTATTTTTTAAACGTGAGAAACAATAAGGACAAAGAACATTTAAATCGATATCAAAGAATGCGTCATATTTATAATATCTAACACGGTTTTTACGAATTTCTCTTATCAAATTTTTGTTCAAAATATATAAGCAATATAAAACAAATAGAATGCTACAAAAACTTATTATTTTATTACCGATAATTAGATTAATTATTTTGTTTATCATCCGCCATCCTTTTTTTTAAGAACAATTTTCTGTTTAGAATCTCTATATCTTCTATGATCCCGCTCTTTATCCAATACAAAATAGAAGATTTTGCACTTATAAATGATGAATAATGATGATCAACATTTTCTATGGCCTGCTTAATCGAACACCCTGGATTTAAAGATATGTATGATTTTATTTCTCCAACGGTTCGCTTAAATGGGCTAAATCTATCACCACTTGCAGTTCCTGCCATACCATGTGTCAATTGTTCTGGACACAGTTTTTTTTTGTAAGATTCAGCTTTTTTTCTATTTAATTTTGGTCGTACAGTTTCTGATGCATAATGATCGCAGCCAATCTGTATATGACCAATCCCTAGAAGCTTCAAAATTTTATAATGAGTGCTTGTTCGAGCAGGAGTTAGTATACTCACATAGTTAGCATACCCAATATGTCTTTCGGTTTGAGCTATTACAGAAAGTCCAAAATTAAGCTTTGCTTCTATTACCCACAACAGGTTATTCTGTGTGGCTATTATATCCGCTATCCCTCCAAGAGGTTTTAAATCTACTTCTTGATACACAGTCCATTTTAATTCTTTTAAGTGTTTTACAAGTATCGCAGCCAGATCAGCCTCTGTATCAAACAGTCTCATTATTTGCTATGGATCAATGTCTATTTGCGCTATTTTGCAAAATGTCACAACTTCATAAATATCACGAAGTGATAGTTTGAAAACAATAATCATACGCAAAAATATTATCAATGTCGGCAACCTAGCCCCAGTTTCATATTGCGATACCTCTGGACTGCTGATCCCAAGCTGTTTTGCAAGATTAACTTGCGTCAGGTTGGCCATTAATCGTTTATTTAGGATAAACACACCAAGTTTATTCCTTAAATTTTTAGCATAATATTCTTTATTTTTCATTAACCTCTTGAAATTCCTATATCTAGATCCTTATTGAATTGAGCAATAAATTTATCCCAATTATTAACATATAATTCTATATCTTTGGTTTCCATGTCATCAATATTTTCTACACCAGAATAAACAGCGAACTCTACAGGTGGTATTTCACTTGTTTTTATTAAATTTTTTAGGTTCTTGATTAAAGAATCTCTGTCTGTGCTAGGTTCATCTTTTGATGTTGGAATAGTTGTTTTATCTGCAGGAAGCGTTCTGTTTTTAATTTGATTGGTCATAGATACAGGTTCGACTGCTTCTGGGGCATTTAATTCTGTATCAATGGATATATCTGTTGATTCTGATAGTAAAATACCATCTAATCGAAAAAGTACCATTGAAAATAATTTTGAGAGAGCTTTGCCTACTAATGCATCATTCCCCATGCCTGCATTAACTCTAATATTAAAAATCATTGGCTCTTCATTTGGAGTCTTGTTAGTTTTTCCAATTGTATTTTTTTTAGCATTCAATTCCCATTCAGCCCAGCATGATATTTGTGCGTACTGGACTTTTTCGACTCCATTATATGCTAATTGATTTTGAATCGTATACTCAGGAAGACCAGTACCAAACTTAAAATTATTTATACCAGGATATTCTGTAATTTTTCTGTATTTTCCATTTTTAGCAGCGTAAAATCCACCGGCTATCACATTAAATTCATTTGAAATAAGTCTGTAACCTTTTAAAAGAGCCTCAATGCAGCATTCAGCCAGTTCATCATATGTGTAAGGGATTATCTCCTTTTTTTGTTTTGCTTTTGCATATTTTATTGCAGATGGTGACCTATCAGTCATAAATCCAATTTTTTTGTTAGCCATATTTAAAATTGTTGCTTTTATAGCAAGCGAGTTTTTAAATTCGGTCTGTAAAAGTTCCATTCCTTTTGCTAAAACAAGCGATTCCTGGATAGATGCATTTCCCAAATTATTCATGATTGGTAAACATTCAGCGATGATTGTGTCGATTTTGTCTGTGGTAACAACCAATGACTGTATAGAATCTTTTATGGTTAGTTTTTTATCTGTCTCCATTTTTTCTCTCCCTATCTTATTATTTCATTGTAGCACTATATCATTCGTTTCACAAAATGTAAATCAAATATGCAAAAAAAATTGCTAGGGAAGATATAAATCTTGTACCTCAATTGGATATCCTGCATGAATTATATTTTGAGTATAATGCTTGTATTTTAATTTTATTTCATCTATTTCCAATGCCGCAGCATCCATTTCAATCTGTGGGAGATTATAAATTGCGATCTGTTCTTGAGCGAATGGAGGAGTATTTTCTATACATACGTAATTCCAGTTTAACAGTTTACCGGTTAAAGATTTATATCCTTCCTGATACCACGACGCCTGATAATTATATTTGTATTTTTTTGCATCCCACCTGAATTGATTATATGATGCATCCTTGGTGGTTTTTAAGTCTACAATGAGATTAATATCAATGCATAAAAAGTCAATCCTGGCTTTACACCGAATACCAGTAGATTCATCTATCCAAAATAAACTAACTTGTGGCTGACCAGAAGCGAAAATATTAGAAGTTAGCGGGTGTGCCATTAATGATTCATACATCTTCTCTATCATGTTGATATCTTCCGGATGTAGATATAAAATTTCTCGATCTTCTGTAATATATTTGCGTGGCGTTTTTAATGGATGTGGCTTTATATTTAGTTTATAATTTTCAGGTTCGAAAAGACGCATGTCAAGTGCGCTACCAATGGCCAAAGCCCTACTTATTTTATTATTCGATTTCTTATTATTATAGTGAAAATGAAAATCACTGCGTTGCAAAGATGTCATGCTACTTTTATTGAGTGCAGGAATATTTCTATAAACGCTCATAGGCATATTTTCATAAATGCCTGGATTGAATTCCTGTATTGGTTCCATAATTTTTTATTCCTATTTTTTAACAATTAGTGATCTAATATTTGCAATTCATTTGCTTTTGGATTGCTTACGCATACTAGAGATTGCCTTTGTAAAATCTATTTCTTTTTTTGGCGCACACCAATTACTCCAGAAATCTACAGTTGCCGATATAGGCGGTTGTTGTGGCTTATCTAAAATTGTTCGTGCAGGGAAAGCAACACTATCGCCAATAATGATGGACTCCCCAACTTTTAGTATGGACAAATTTTCAAGTAGGTTAGAAAAGCTATCAGGTAAAAGCTTTTCAATTGTGGATCTATCTTTGTAATTTGAAAGTTTTAAAATTATAAAATTATTGATCTGTGATAATATAGTTTCTGAAATATCAGATGGTCGTTGTGAAACTACAAATAAGCTTATCCCTGCTTTTCTACCTTCTTTTGCAATTTTTTCAAAGGTATTTGCACATTTGGCTAAATTTGGATTTTTCTGTCCTTCTTTCGATGGCAAATAAACGTGTGCTTCATCAAGAACTAATGAGATTGGAGATCGTTCATAAGAAGTCATCCAAAACTGAACGGTACAAATTAATTTTGCAACAACAGAAATAATAACCGGTAAAATATCCACAGGTACAGAAGAAAAGTCGATTACTTTTATCTTTGATTTATCGTCTTTGGTATCCATTAATTTCATCGCTATAGCCTCTAAAGAATTAAATAGGTGCTCTGTGGTAGGAGCAGAGAATATAAACCCGTATCGCTTATCATTTATTTTATTTCTAATCCTTGTAAGCATTCGGCTAAATTGTCCATAAAAAGTGCCCTGTTTAACCCCTCCTCGTGAGCCTGTTATCATTTCTGTATTTTTCTCATCCAAATTTTCTATGACTGCATCTAAGTCAAACGGAATGGGAGAGTCAATCGTAAAGCTTTTCAATTCAGAATGTATATAGTTTGATGCTAAAAAGTTTTTCTTTTCTTTAAGAATTAATGATTGAAATATAGATATCTGGTTATGTGCAGAGAAATCATTCTTCGAAATGAAAAGGGAATTTAGATCTCCTGCATCTAATAGCCAAAATGGGAGATAAAGCAAATTTTCTGTATCGCTATATAACGCATCAGGTCCTGGAATTTGTAGGTGTTTCGCATAGTTAAGTTGGCTATATTCGCCATGTAGATCAAATACAATCAGATTGCTAGATTGTAATTTGCTTGCTTTTTCAAGAATCGCTGCAAGTGTCCAAGATTTACCTGAACCGGTGCTGCCTAGAATGCTACAATGCCTTTGAAAAAATTTATTCCCATCTACTAAAGCATTACCACCGTAATAACTGAATTCGCCGACACTAAAGACCGAGCTATTATTATTTGTTGCAAAAATTTTTTTAAATAAATCCTTCGGAAGCGCATAGCATAAATCATTTACAGATGGTGATACTGTAACTGATCTATCAAATTTTAAATCATCTGTTATGTGACCAACCAGGACTAAATCTATTACGCCAGTTTTGGTATCAATTCTATTAATTTTTGATTCATCCTCGTCTGTATAGAATTCGTCAATAAATCCCTGCGTAAAAGATATTTTTTCTACAATAGCGACAACACCTTGAACATCTGTACTTATCACGACCATATCTCCAATTTTTAATGAATCAAGATTTTGGAAATGCAAAGCTTTTATTGATGCTGTATTTGATTTAATTTCTTTTATTTTGCCAAGATAATTTACATCATTTAAATATTCTATCATTTTACTAACCACCTGTTATTTCTATCGATTACTTTTTTTATTAAGACAATAATTATGATTGTAGCTATATATATTTTTTTCATTTAATCTTTGTTTTATTTCCTACTTTTACCCATGATCTTAATTCTTCATCAATAACTTTTTTTATTTTACAATCACCACATGAATTAAGAATAGTATTATTTACTAATCGTGCTAATAAATTTTCTATTGTATTTATATGCTTGTATATAATGCACTTCCCTCCTATTAAACACTCATTACATTGTTCTAATATGTACTCTTCAAAATTTTCCATTATTTCTCCTGTGTTATAGATAAATTCACTGTACTTATTGTCAACACCCGATATTTTTTACTGCCAATCATAGTTGCAAGATTATTAATGACAAATTGTTTGTAAATCGATTTAATTCACACACTTCAGTCAGTTAGTTTTGGTTTTTCTGCTAAAGCAAATCTTGGATGATGTACACCATCATCTGTTATTATTTCAAGTTCATGTAGTTGAAATAATCCACCAAGTGTCCAATCACAACCTTTTCCTGGTTTATCTGCTTTTTTGCAAGGCCCTGCATTTGTCCATCTGCCAATACATGAAAAACCAATATAATTTTCAACTTCTTTTCTGTCTACTCCCGCTGCTACCAAGTCCGCTGCTGTTTGCTCTGTTTTGCAAATTGGGCAAACAAATTTCCAATTTATTGGTTCTGTGCCAAATCGTTTTTTTGCTTCATCCATATATTCTTTTAGTGACATAGTTTTCATTATTTTTGCCTTTCTTAATTTTTGTAGTTTATTCTTCTAGCTTTTTGTATCTGTTTTAATGTCTTGGTATAAAGTTTATTCATATCATTTTCATATTTTTTAATTTCCAGCTTTGTTGCGATTTTGGTGTGGTCGCATAAAAAACATGTCCATACCCACCCATTCCACTCATCTATTATCATCTCACTATTACATAATTTACATTTCATCTGTATCTCATTAAATGATGTTCTCTTTCCATTTTATATTTGATCGAGCAAAGGACATCCTTCGCAGCTTTTTTTGGTTTTTAATTCATTTTTAAGCATTTTAATTAATTGCCTCTTAGACATTTTCATCATTTCTTTTTCCCATTCTTCGCCAAACGGCTCATATTTTTTGTCCATTTTTTTCTTGGGGTTTTTGGCTGCTTCTCAGGCCAAAATATCCACTCTGAGTAGGATACGTTTGTTCATGAGAGGGAGACGCCCACTTTTCCTTTCTTTTTTTTTACGATTTCAATAAACTCTTTTCTATATATTTCTTTTTTTTTCTCGTTCCATAATTATCTCCAACGTCTTAATTGTTAGTAATAAATGCTTAATTTCTACCTCTGACACGGGCTGCGCTACCACAAGTGCGGGCATCTTGACCTGATTCGGCAATCTTGCATTTATTACTAACGTTCATAATCAGCCGCCGGACGCTTTCAAGGTCTGCTGTATTCACATGTTAGGGGACATGATTCAACAGCAGAATGGGGGCCGGTTGATTTGATTTTTATTACCCATTCGTCCGTTTTGTCTATGTAGATTATAAGCAATTCCGGCGGTATTTCGCTTATACCCAACCATTTTATATCCCGCCTATCCATAGACTCAACCTTTGCGTAGTTGGCATTACTGCTGCCTATCGTAATCCCCCAACAATATTTTTCTCTATAGCCTTGAAAATTTTACATTCTCCAAAATGATTTATAATATCATCTTTAACAAAGTCTAATATTTTGATGTTATTAATTATAAAACAATCTTTGCCATTGCCTATTAAACATTTACCGCAACATTTTAAAATTATGTCTTCTATTTCATTGCTTTTCATGTTCTTTCCATATTACAGCCCGTAATCTTCTTTCTTAGGCTTTTCATTCCGATGTCCCAATGTGTAATCACAATTTGCTTGTTATAAGATTATTTTTACTTCTTGCTTGGGGACAGTATCTATTAACTTATATTTTCCTAAAGAAGTAATTGAAGCTAAAAAATAATCACCTGAAATTTCAGGAATTATAACCTCTTGTACCTCATATCCTTCTTCTAAACATATAATCCTTGGATATCTATGTTTCTTG
>Ga0163203_1000317_pt1 | contig 12776 bp, 14 predicted proteins | sample PL_2010_330m_FD_113534 | JGI IMG/M metagenome (GOLD analysis project Ga0163203, IMG submission 113534) | Freshwater microbial communities from Powell Lake, British Columbia, Canada to study Microbial Dark Matter (Phase II) - PL_2010_330m | ecosystem: Environmental > Aquatic > Freshwater > Lake ... | reverse complement strand
GTGTAGACCGCGATAACACGTGTACCCTCGTCGCCGCCGAGCCAAGAGATCAAGTCCGCCTCGTCGACGTCTGACTTGTTACCGAGAGCGACGGACTTGCTGTAGCCGAGATGGTTATCGACGAGGAAAGACGGGGCTTCGAGGGCGATGGACCCACTCTGCGAGATCACGGCGACGTCACCCACCTGCGTGACCAGAGGCCAAGTCGCGCAGAACCCTGAAACCGGGTTGCTGACGCCCTGACAGTTAGGGCCAACGACTCTGATCCCTCCCCTAGCCGCGGTCTCCAGAACCTCTCTCTCCAGTTTAGCCCCCTCGGGGCCGACGTCCTTGAAGCCGCTTGAGATTATCACGGCGCCCTTGACTTCCTTCTGGACGCACTCCTCCATGACTCCTAGCACGAACCTGGCGGGAACCACCACCACTACGGTGTCCACGTCTCCGGGTGTGTCTAGCACGCTGGGGTACGCCTTCAACCCCAGTATCTCTCCTCCGCGGGGGTTGACCGGGTAGACCGCACCGGAGAACCCGGCTTCAACGATGTTCTTCAGTATCTTGTGTCCTATCTTGTCGGGGTTGGCCGACGCGCCTATGACGGCAACCGAGGACGGGTTAAGCACCGCGTCTAGGTTGTCAGCGGGCCCCATAGCCCCACCCATGTCGCCTTCATCTCCGAGAATGATCCTGGCGTCGACGATCTTCGCCGCGTCCCCATAGACTATGACGGGGTTGAGGTCTATCGCCGCGATGCCCGGGTTCTCAAGCATCAGCTTGGAAGTTTTAACGATTATATCCGCCAGGACCGCCTTATCCACCACGGGTAGCCCCCGTGCGCCTTCGAGGATCCTGTGAGACTTTATCTCCCCCATCATCTTGATGGCCTCGTCGAGGCCGAAGGGCGCCACCCTGAAGGAAACGTCTTTGATTATCTCGGTTAGTATCCCGCCGACGCCGAACATTACCGTGGGGCCAAACTGGGCGTCTCTGGTGGCTCCGACTATCACCTCTACTGACGGTGAAGCCATCTCCTCCACCAGGACGCCGTGTATCTCGGCCTCCGGGACCTTATCTTTGACGCCGTCGATGATCAGGTCGTAGCATCTAATCAACTCGTCCTCGTTGCCGATGTCCAGGACTACACCGCCGGCGTCAGACTTGTGGAGCACTTGGGGTGACACGATTTTCAGGACAACCGGGAACCCGATCTCATTTGCAGCCTTGACTGCTCCCTCCCTATCCTTCACAACGCGGTATCTCGTTGTGGGGAGCCCCACAAGGGAAAGCAGGTCCTTGGCCTCGTGCTCAAACAGAGCTTTCCGCTTCTGTTCTTTAGCTTTGTCGATTATCTTTTTCACGTTACTCATCTTCTACACCATTACGCGTATGAATGGATTTTTATCACATTCTTGGATAAGCGTCCCCTTGCTCAAGGCTACACTTCGTCGATGCACTTTATAGTCTCTTTGAGCGAAAAAGCAACCCATCTTTATAGTTACCTAATAACCGTCCCGTTACATCATAAGGTTCTCCAACGCCGACAAGGTCGACGCAGCCAGCCTCGACGGTAAAACAATCGGGACCACGGCTACGACTACGTGACCGCTTTCCAAGGGTTTCTCTTGACCGTAATCTGCCTAGGCAGTCAACCAGCAACCTCTTTTTCTTTCCCAAGGCTCCCCGATCCGCCGTCATGGACAGGCAGCGTATCCTCTATGAAGCCGTCGATGGCGTCACCAACCACAGACGCCCCATTGATTCTGTACACCCCCACGTAGGAGTCCCTCAGTATGTGGAACGGGCCCTCACCCACCTCGTCAGCGAGGAGAGCCGTCACCTCCTCCCCCAGCAGGAAATCCGTGATGGCCTTGCCCCGCCCCTTCTCGGCGCCCAGCACCGGGTTGCCCCGGGTGTACCACCTCTCCGCACCGGCTTCCCCCACGTCCACGAACATGAAGAAGGGCGCAGTCCCGAAGCGAGGAGACACAGGGGACCCCAAACCGCCGTCCAAAGCCACCGGAACCGCGATCTTATGATGGCTACGCTCACCCGGCTCCACGTGCACCACCAGCGACTCCAGCGAAGGCACGCCCTCCCTCACCTTGTTCTCCACCTCGTGGGAGAGGCGGTGAGCCTGCTCCACCGGCAGCCTCTGATCCACCCTGATGGTGATCTCGCCGAGGCAGAAGGGACCAGACCGTCTCATCCTTACGTCCGTGGCCTCCGCGACGCCCCTCACCTCCTCCGCGAGCCGCTTAACCTCCAGCAGCCTGTCCGGGTTCTCGACGGCGTCCATCAACACCAGGAGCCCCTGCCACGCCAGGCCAGCCCCCACCCGGATCACGAGGAGACTGATCACAACACCAGCTACGCCCTCCAAGACGGGGTACCCCAGCCACGACGCCGCGGCCCCCGCCAGCACCACCACAGAGCTGTACACGTCCGCCCTGAAGCCCGCGGCCTGGCTCATCACCGCCTGCGAGTTGATCTCCGAACCCACCCTCTCCGTGTACTCGCTGAGAGCCAGCAGCGCAGGCACCGAAAGCCCCGGAGCCATGGCCCTCGGCGCCGCCGACGACCCCAGGCTCACCGAGGAGGTCTCCGCGGTCCTCGCCGCCGAGATGCGGGCCCTCGGCATCAACTGGAACCTGGCCCCAGCCATCGACCTCACCCACAACATCCACAACCCCAGCGTCGGCGTCCGCAGCCTAGGCTCGGACTCCCAGCACGTCAAACGGCACGCGTTGGCGCAGGTACGAGGCTTCCAAGGCGCCGGCGTCGCGGCGGTGATGATCACCCACGTCCAGTTCAAGGCCCTGGAGCCAGAGTACCCCAGCACCCTCAGCCCCAAGATAATCAGGGGCCTCCTCCGCCGCGACATCGGCTACAAGGGCCTCGTCACCACAGACTGCATGGAGATGAAGGCCGTCACCGACGCCTACGGCCCCGGCGAGTCCGCCGTCCTCGCAGCCAAGGCCGGCGCCAACGTGGTCCTCTTCAGCCACACCCGGGAACACCAGGAGGCAGCCTACGACGCCCTGCTGGACGCCGCCCACACCGGCCGCCTACCCATGGAGCAGGTGGACTGCTCCGTCAACCTCGTCACGGAGATGAAGAGACGGTTCACCGCCGACAGGCGGCCGCCCATCACAGTCATCCGGCAGCCCAAGCACCTAGAAACCATGGAGAGAGCGGCAAGAGCCGGAACAGTGCTCCTGAGGGACGCACCCGGCCTGATGCCATTCGGGCCTGAGACCCGGGTCACGGTGATCGAGTTCGCCTCAGGCCTCGAAAAAGAGGGCTTAGAGCGAAGGGAGACGGCTTTCACAGCCCTGCTAAGAGACAGGTTCCCCAGCCTGGAAGCCGCCCTGATGGACCCATCCGCGCCCACCGAGGGGCAGCTGGAACGCGCCGAGAGGCTCGCCGAAGACGCAGAAACCCTGGTCTTGGCTACGCGGAACGCCCACCTGTACCCGGCTCAACTGGAGGCGGCCCAGAGGCTGCTCGCCGCGGGAAAGCTCTGCGTCCTAGTCTGCCTGCGAAACCCCTACGACGCGGGAGCCCTAGAGGCAGGCTCCGTGCTTCTCACTCTCGGAGACGCCGCGCCCTCCCTCGAAGCCGCCGCCGAGGCGCTTGTCGGCGGCTATAAGCCGGCGGGCAGGCTGCGTGTCCCGCTCACCATGAGCTGAAGCCTAGGGCGACGTTGAGAACACGTCCCCGGACAGTCTCAGACGCAGGAAGAGGAAGACGAGCATAAGCATGGAGAGAAGTGTAACCTCATGATATGCTATGGGGAAGAATATGACTTCGAGGATACGTCCCTTGTAAAGTATTATGGCTCTCCGGAGAGCTTCGACGGCCGCCACCCCGAGCAACGTGCCGGCGCCGTCCCCTCCCCCGATGATTATCATGAGCAGAGGCCAGAGGCTCCAATGGGGGTTCGAGAAGTTACACTCTATCACGAACAAGCGGTAGAAGGAGAGCAGGGCCCCGGAGAGAGCCATCAAGCCTGAGCCGATCATCACCGCCGTCTCCTTAACCACGTCCTTGCCGAGGCTGGCGGCCGCCACCTCGTCGTCCCTCACGGCCTCCAATAGCACCCCTAAGGGGGAGCCCTCCACAGACCTTAGAGTCATGAACACGCCCAGCTCCGTCAAAAGTACCAGAGCCAGCACCGCGAAAGACTTGCCGCCACGGTAGAACGCCAGAAAATCCGGGACGTAGACGCCCAATGTGCCGCCGCTGAGCGGGATCACGACTCTCCCGAGGAACGCGGCTAGATCGGTCAACGTCAACGTGGCAATCATGAGATATATGGGGCCGAGCCTGATGGCGGGCTTCGAGATCAGCCACCCAGACGCGGCTCCGAGGGCAACGGAGGCAGTCAGGATGAACGCTACGAAGCCGAGGCAGAGAAGCGGCCTAGACCCGAGGAACTCGTTCACCAGACCCATATTCTGCTCATTGTTGTAGACCCAGTCGCTGTCAGACGCGTACGGCAGAAGCTCGACCCCAGCGGCTCCGGAGGCGGCGAAGGCGAGGTGGGTGGCGACCGCGCTGACCGTTAACCCTCCCGCCATGACGGGCACGGAGCACCCGAGAAACGGCACACCAGCTCTCCTGTACATGAAGCCCAAGGACAGAGCCACGATGGACACCATGCCGAAGTATACGGGCCGTGTCAACCATGAAACGGGTCTGCTCGGCGAGACCGGCTAAGGCGCCTATTACAGACGTCATAACATCTACCCAGCTCAATCATTAGATAGATGTAAATCTATCATAACTCTTTCTAGGGGCATAACCAAGAAAAAAGGTAGGAGGTGTTAATCCTGGAAGGCGGGGGGCGTCGGTATCTTTTTCCACTCGCGTATGAACTCGGCGACGAACTCGACGCGTTCCTCGAACCGCCTCGCGTACTCCTCGGGGTCGGCGTTCCTCGGGCTCCCCAGCCCGTAGATACCGTCCGCGCTGAAGTCGTCGGTGTCTGGCTGGCTGCACGCCCCCCAGACTTGGCTGACGACCTCGTAGTCGTCCCTGTCGGGGTCAAGGAACTTCCGGAGCTTCGGGTCAACGTCCAGCGTGGGCGCCCAGTCCTCTGGCACCCTGTCCATCTCCACCAGCTCAGGGAACAGGTATAGGGCCGCTCCCGTCTCGTTGACGCCGCTGTGCACGTCCCAGAGCCGCCTCTGCCTGTCCGCGAAGACCTTCGCAAGCTCGGTGCCGCCGGGGCCGATCGGCGCCGCCACCATGACCCCGTACTCCCGCTTTGCCAGCTGTACCACGAGGTTCATTATGTTCCTGTTGCCGCCGTGCCCGTTCATTATCACGAACCGTTTGACTCCGTGGTACGCGAGGCTCCCGATGGTGTCCATCAAAACCCCCATCAGGGTCTCCCAGCTGAACGTTACCGTGCCTTTGAACCCGAGGTGGTGGGGGCTGAACCCCGGCCAGCAGGGATGCACCGCCACGCTGTTGCTTCGCTTCGCCACCTCGTGGATGTACCGCTTCACAGCCATGGAGTCCATCCCCAGAGGCAGGTGGGGCCCATGCTGCTCGATGGCGCCGATGCCGATGACCACTACGGGGTGCTCCTCGTGTTCAAGCCAGTCCTCGAACGCCGGCCTCGTCAGCTCGGTGATCCAGAACTTGGATAGCTTACCTTTCTCACTCATAACGACCGATAAACAATGAGCTGCGGATTGTTAAGAAACCTCTTACGATGATTTTAAACAAACAATCATCAACCAAGCTACATGATGACGCCGCTGGTAGTCGCGTTGATCGCCGTGATCATCATACTGGCCCTCATACCCCTCACCAAGAGAGCCACGTCAACCAAGCTGCGGACGTTCCAGGCGACGGTGACCGAAAAGCGCAAGGAGACGAGCATCATCTACGTGGGGTTCTTCACGCCCACCGTCAAGCACATCCTGGTAACCGACAGAGGGCTCCAGGCGGAGGCCACCAAGGAAGCCTACATGGCGACCGACGTCGGCGACACGGTGACCGTGGCCGAGTACAGCGACGGCGCCTACAGAGTGGATCAGTGACAAATAAAACTTAATAGACCTCGCTACGGGTGCAAGCCAGCCAAATGGATTCCTCCACTGCGTTAGAAGAGCATACCTCCAGCGGACGCAACACATTGGAGAGCAAGCTCGCAGCCCTCCACAGCCACGCCGTTGAGCTAAACACCGCGAAGACCCTCCAAGAAATCTATGAATGCACGATAAACGCGATGGTGGAGACCTTCAAATACGAGAGAGTGGACATCCTGAGGATCCAGGGCAGTAAACTTGTGCAGGTAGCCAAGTACGGGGGAATCCCCGCCGGCGTGGAGCTGCCTCTCGACGGAAAAGGGGTGACGATCCGAGCCGTCAAAGAGAAGAGAAGCATCCTCGTGAACGACATAGAGCAGAGCCAAGACTACGTCTTCGTGGTAAACCCCGATACGGGGCAGCCCTACTACGAGTACGCGCTTTCTAAGGCCGAGCTAGCGTCCCCGATAATCGTCGACGGCGAGGCAGTCGGGGTCCTCAACATAGAGAGCACCGAGAAAGACGCTTTCACGGAGCTAGACAGGCAGCAGCTGGAGATACTGGCCAACCACGTGGCCACGGCGATAGACCGAATAGCCAACCTCGAGGAGGTCCAGAGACTGGGCCGGGAGCAGAACAGGAAACTCATGGAGGGTTTCAGAAGGGTCTCCAGCATGGCCAGGCATGACCTGCGCGGACCGCTGGGCAACATCGGCATCGCGGCCCACATCCTGAGGCAGAACCCAGACAAATCTGACATGTTCAGAATCATCGAGAGCAACCTGAAGCATGCAGACAACATTCTGGACAACTGGAAGGAGCTCACGTTGAGAGGGGAGATCACAAGATTAAGAATAAACATGAGAGCCCTAGTGGAGGAGGTTCTCAGGAGCATGATGATCCCCGACAACGTCGAGACAGAGATCGACGTCCCTGATGACCTAGTTTACTTGCTTGACATGAGAGGCACGGCGAGGATACTAACCAACCTGTTTATGAACTCCATGGACGCCATGCCCCAGGGAGGAAAACTAGGGATAACCGCATACGGTGACGACGGCGGGCTCGTCATCGAAGTATCGGATACCGGTGTGGGGATACCGGATGAACACAGGGATAAAATTTTCACGCCCTTCTTCACGACGAAGGCCACGGGCGTCGGGCTCGGCCTCGCCTACATCAAGGAGACCGTCGAGGCCCACGGCGGCACTGTGAGGTACACGGCTACACCAGGCGAGGGAACCACCTTCACAATAAGAATCCCCGACGCATAGCCGGGCTACCAAAGCTTCCACAACCCTTTACATTAGCTTGATCTCGTTCATGTCGAAGAGGAAGACCTCCTCCACCGGCTCGCCGAAGGCCGTGGCGATCCGCACCGCCAGCAGCAGCGAGGGGTTGTACTCGCCGTTCTCGACGAAGCTGATGGTCTCACGCCTCACCCCCACGAGCTTGGCTAGATCCGCCTGAGTGTACCCCATACGGGCTCTGAGCTCCTTTATACGGGTGTTCATCTCTTCACGCTCTTCGCCATCATAAACCTCGCCACGAAGTAGACAGCCAGCTGAGCTGTCAAGCCGAGCAGCAGCACGGGCGGCGACCCGATCTTGGGCCAGGGCATCCAGTTCTCTGCGGCGAACTCGTACCAGAGCAGCGCGAGCCAGACGTAGTTGCCTAGCATGAAGGCGGCCCTGCCGGCCTTGCCCTCCAGGAGCATTGTCCGCTCGTCGGTGACGGCGAATCCCTGAAGCCTATCCTCCCTCTTCACCAGCAAACGGTCTACCATTAAGCCCCCTATGGCTATGATGACCGCGACGTTGGCTGCGCTGAGGAGCCCGAAGGTGCCTGAACCGAAGACCCAGAGGGCCGCGGCGGCTCCTGCTAACGCCACTACGATGGTTGCTATGTGTGTTCTCTTCATTCTCGTTTCCTCCTGTTTGGTTTACCATACATTCTGTGCGTTATACCACACATGTTGTTATGTTAACCTAACACCCAGCATATAAACGCTCCGCATAGTCAACCCTTAAACCCCAAAGAAACGTACTACAGTAACATGGGTAAGCATATCCACGTCTGCACCGTGGACCACCCACTCACAGCCACAAATACAAAACCGGAGCAGTAGAAGATGCTACAAGAAATAATAAAGAAGGTCACGGAACACCTTAGAGCCCTCGAGGAGGCCAAAGACGAGGCCTACCCTAAGGCCCGAAAGGCGAGAACCCTCAGCAAGCAGTCGATCCTCAAGCTACACAACGGTGAACCCGAAAAAGCCCAGCGACTCATCTCCGAGGCAGCGAACCTGCTCACCGAGGTTCGGGGAGTTGGAGAGGCGTTCCTCGGCATCCAGAGCAGCGAAACCGTGGTGGCGGCGCGGCAGGAATACGCGGAGGCAGCCATACTCCATTCTCTAATCACCCTGAAAAAGTATCCAACCCCCGAGGAACTAGGGGTTGAGGAGACCGACTACGTGCTGGGACTCGCGGATGTCCCCGGCGAGCTCAGGCGGCAGGCACTGGACGGCCTCAGAGAAGGCGACTTGGAGGCGGCTGAGAGCAGCCTCGAGACCATGGAGGAGATTTATCTCTACCTAGTCGAGGCCGAGGAGGCGAGCATGATGCTCAAGGGGATGCGCCGGAAGCTGGACGTCGCCCGCGGCGTCACAGAACGCACGAGGGCCGAGGTCACGGCAGAGGCCGGGAGACGCCGCCTCTCCAGGGAACTCGGGTCGTTCAGGAATAGGTTAGAGTCCTAGCCTGCGCCCCTCCGCTTCGAGCCCGTTGTAGACGTCGAAGAAGTGCCTCGGGCCTCTCCAGATGGTCTCGATGAGGGCTTCGCGGCCCTTCTCCGTGTCGATGACCTTGCACATCCCGGCCCCGGCGACGTAGTAGGCCCTGCCTAAGACTCCGACGTCCCATGAGAGCTTCTGCAGCTCGTCGTCTGGGATGGAGCCAACCTTGGAGAGTATGTCCTTGACCTGTCTGAAGCACTCGTCGACGACGGCGGGGTCGTCCATCATCTCGAAGTCCTTGTCGTCCGGGGCGGGAAAGATGTGCTGAGCGTTGTATGCCACGTAGGTGGCTATGCCCTCCCCCTGAACGTTGGACAGCACCTTCGTCAACGGGTCGTCGGGCTCCTCGACCCCGTGTTTCTCGCGTATGTTACTGCATCCGACGTGGTACAGCTCGTGAACAAGGGTGTTGAGTATGTTGTCCGGGTTGTTCTTCCAGTAGGTGGCGGCCACGTTGAACACTATCTCGCCCATGGCGAAGGCTCTCGGGGGGATGAACGCCGTGAAGTAGACGCCGATGTCCAGGCCTATGTCGTCGGGGAGGTAACCGCAGAGATACGGGACCGCCTTCTCCAGGAAGGCCCTTCTATCTTCGACTATCTTACGAGTGTTCCGCGTGAAGACGTGTCTCTCCCTCTCGCCCACGCTCAGCCTAGACCAGTCCGTGATCCTTTCACGCCACCCGTCGTAGTCTATCTCGTAGTTCACGGCCTCCGCCCAGTCCTGGGTGTACTTCTGCGCCGGGTACTCTGTCCAGTACTCCTCCTCGTTGGCTAACACCCACAGCGGCTCGTAGACTATTTTCTCGAGGGCGTCGGTGTTGAAGACTACCTCTGAGTTTAGGCATCCACCCAACAGGTTCTCCTCAGGTTGTGTTTCGTTACCCTTCGTTCATTTAAACGTGAGTAACATCTTGTGATTAAAATATACAAGTGGGTTCGGAGGCCTCTACTTGTGGCGCTTTATCCTGTCGGTCTTACGCTCCGCGGCGCGGTACGCGAACTTCCGGGAGGTGCTTATCTGGGTCCTGTGGTAACGGTATCGTCGGCCCTCCTCGTCGCTGAGGGCGTCGTAGAACTCGGGGTACGTGATCTCCTCGCTGAAAAGCTTGGTGATGACGTCGTTCAGCGTCTCTCTGTTGTCGGGCGCGGCCTCGTCGAAAGCCTTCTCATAAGCCTGGTAAGCCACGTTGAACTTGAAGTCGTTGCTATCGAAACTCAGCTTCTTAGTCTCTTCGCTGCTCATACGTCTACAGTCCGGTGAGACATGTATAGCACACACCAGATTTATAGGTTCCCTGTCCCGTCCACGGTTGAAAGATTTAAAAGAGCATCGACGGTGTATTGATGCGGATACGAGGAGCCTCTCGAGGCCCTAGAGTATACCTAACGAGTAGGAGTGAAAGAGATGAGTAATCGAAGACGCTTCGACAGAGGCCCACGCGAGATGCATAAGGCAACCTGCAGCGACTGCGGAAAGGAATGCGAAGTCCCGTTCCAGCCCACCGAGGGCAGACCAGTCTACTGCCAGGAGTGCTTCGCCAAGCACCAGCCGCCGCGTCGCAGGTATTAAACCGTGAACAGCCCAGCTGTTCACAACATATTTTATATTTCACCCGTTCTATGCATTCATCGCTAGACAGGAAGAATGAGACTATTGTGTTTCTTCCTCAGGTAGAACGATACCGAGAGCCTCTAATATCGAAGCCCTTTCGATTCTTCAAGGCCTCCAAAAATTAGGGGTGCTCCACGTGGAGCATCTTTTTATTGTTACTTGTTTGTATTTATTTTGAATTGAAATGTTGAAAGGAGATTGGTATATAATTTTAGGGCTAATTTTAGGATTAATTGGTCTTGTTGGGACATCTATTCTCATTAATTATGGATGGGATTTAAGGAAAAAGGAACTAACAACACCTACTGGTACTTTGTATGCACCAGAAGTAAATATATCCAAACCTTTTGAAATTCAATTTGGAGGATTTCATTATTTTGTTGATGTGGGTGATGAGATAGATCTTGGAAGGGGCATTGAGATATCAGGTTTTGAATATCCCTTTAAATTTGAATTCAAGGACGATAGAATTTGCGTTTCTGCCATTATTTTTAATGAAAATAACGAAAAGGTAGCTGTCATCAAGAATAATGATTGGACCGTAAACGAAAATGCTATTATCGCTCGAGACAGAAATTATAACGATTATGCCTTCGAGGTAATTGACGCTCAATTAAGACCGAGGTTACAAGTTATTGTAAAAGAACAGAATAAAATCCAAATTGGTGGATATTTCTACACTGAAAATGGAGCAATATTAGCAACATCAAGCCAATTATTCATAAATTGGCCTCCTGAAGAAATAGAAAGTAAAATAGAACGTATTTTCAAATACCCTAGTGAGAAATATCTTCATCAAATGGTGCAAACATATTAAAATCATGATAAATATCTAAACCCAAGCTTTTCTAGAGGGGTTTTGGTGCAGATTTCAGTTGTCTGGACTTTCCATTCGTGGATTTTTATCTCACATGGAGTAGCTCATAATTTAAAATTGGAGATGATCAGGTTGTTCAGCTGTCTTCTATGCTGGTTTTTTTCTACTTTCTGGGAGCTCAGCGGTGTGAGATAGGGGCGCATGTGGAATCCCTTGTAGAGCTTCTTGACCATGTAGTGGTCGTTGAGGGTCAGGATCCACTTCGCCTTCAGATTCATCAGCCACTCAGCCAGGTCCACGTGGTCCTGCTTCGTGAATCCCTGCCCGTAGCTGGCGGTCTCTAAGTATGGCGGGTCGAGGAACATGAAGCAGTCCCTGCTGTCCCAGGTCTTCAGCACCTTCCTGAAGTCGTTGCACTCCACCATCACGTCCTGCAGACGGCTGCTGATCTCTGACAGCTTAAGGATACGCCTGGGCTTCCAGGAGACCCGGCCTATCGCCCAGCCCGCGTACAGGCGGCCCGCGAATTGGCAGCACAGCACATAGTAGTACCTGGCCGCCTGCTCGATGGGGTCGCTGGGGGCCACCCCGTTTCTGAAGTCCCTGGCCCAGGTCTCGTAGAGGCTCCGGCTATTGGGGAGCCACTGTAGCCGTTCCTGCACCTTCTCCAGGTTGTCTCTTACCTGCATGAAGAGGTTCACCAGGTACCCGTTGACGTCGTTATAGACCTCCTCGCGGCTTCGAGGCTTGGCCAGCAGCACCTCTGCGCTGCCTCCGAAAGCCTCCACGTACCTTGTGTGGGGCGGTATTGCTTTCAGCAGGAACGGGATCATGGCTGTCTTGGCTCCAAGGTAGGGAAAAAATCGGCCCAAGGGGACGTCAAGACCCTCTGCGATGCCGCTGATCTTTAAACTTAACCCATGTTGAGAGACTAGGGAAGACTGAAACTACAATATTTGCTCCACGTGGAGCAATGCGGGGGTCACTTCTTCTTGTCTCTGGGCAGCCTGGGCTTCAGCCCGAGGGCCTCGGCGTGTTTCTTGATGTCGCCCCGGGCCTGTTTCATGCCGGCCTTGTCGCCCTTGCGCTGGGCGATGTGCCAGCCCTTCCAGGCTCCCTTGAGCTTCCCCCAGAGTGTGCCTTGGTTCTTCTTTCCTATGCTGCTTCACCTCCCAACCCTCTTTTCAAGCCACGCGTCGATTCTCCAGCTCAGAACTTCCCCGATGAGGCACCCGGCGACTATCGCCTCGAGGTGCAGAAGCCACATCATCTCTTACCCTCCACGGCCTTGAAGTAGGCGACGGCGTCGGGGTTCGTGACGTTCGCCTCCTTGAGATCCTCCGGGGCGTCTCTGTGTTTCAGGGCATCCCGGTGCCTCTCGACGTAGGTGATCGCGTCACCGATGATCAGAGGCGCGAGCTCGCCCTCCCCGCTATCTCGGACACGCCCCATCTGAACCAAGAGGCCCTCGAGCACCAGATCCGTGGTCAGGCCGCTGCCTTCCGCGTTATTG
>Ga0163203_1000316_pt1 | contig 12780 bp, 11 predicted proteins | sample PL_2010_330m_FD_113534 | JGI IMG/M metagenome (GOLD analysis project Ga0163203, IMG submission 113534) | Freshwater microbial communities from Powell Lake, British Columbia, Canada to study Microbial Dark Matter (Phase II) - PL_2010_330m | ecosystem: Environmental > Aquatic > Freshwater > Lake ... | reverse complement strand
TTCACATATAGCCAAATCCTATTAGTACAAGCATGGCAATCCCGAGCAGGACCATGATCACTCCCGTGATCAGGTGAAGTTTGCCAAGTTGCTGCTGCCGCCAGCGCTCCGCTCGTGCTGTAGTGGTGAACCCGAAAGCAATCCCCAAGGTTATGATTACAAAGGGGAGGACAAAGATGAAGTTGTAGAGAAGCAGAAAGAGGAATGCGTGGTTGCGAGTTGTCGTTTTGGCAAGAAGCCCAAGGATGACAATGTATGGCCCTGATGTGCATGGTAGCAAGAAGAGGCTAACGAGAAACCCGATGGCAAATGCCCCTGGCACCGAGACCACACTTGAGGTAATCCTCTTTAAGGCTGGCCTCCAGGAGACAGGAACCTCAATTGTGAACCAGCGTCCATACCACAAGAAGTCCTTCATCTCCCACAATCCAACAAGAATGACCAGGCTTGCCACAACTAAGTAGATCACATGTTGCAGGTGGGTTGCGTGAATTGCTGAGTAAAGCCCAAGACCCATCAATAGATAGGAGATGTAGGTTGCCAGGGTAAAGGCAAGCCCCGCTCCGACCATCTTGTGACGTTTGCCTGCCGCAATCAGTGTCCCCAAGAGGAGGACCAGAACACCACAGGCATAGGGATTGACCGCGTCCACTGCAGCAGCAGCAATGACAGCAGGAACAGTAAGTTCGGGAAATGCCACTTGTGATCTATCTCCCATGCTCTCTAATCGTAGGAGAGGCGAGATTGATCCATTCTCTAGCGCGAAGCGGACGGCCCCTGTTTGATACTGTATTCCACCGCTCTTCCCGCACCTTGGAAGTACTCGTCATCGATGAAGACAACTGGCACATCCTCAGCACGCATTTGGTAAAGGTCCTCGAGCCTCTGTAATAGGTCAATGTTCCCTTCAGTGTGGATCTCGCGGCGGTCGATAGTAACTCCAGTATGGGTCTCTTGCATCTGGTGCAAAAGGGCATCGATCCGAACACACTTAGGACAGGCATTCTTATAGAAGAAAAGGGCCTCTACTTCCTCAGCACAGGCGGCAAGAACTACCAAGAGAACCAGCACGACAAACAAGAGCAGCAATCTTTTCACAAAGCCTCCTCTCCTTTCACCAGTAACTTGCAGTTCTTGGCTCTGGGCTCTCGACTCTGGACTATTTTTCGCTAACCTTGGACCATGGACTTTGGACTGGTTCTATCTTACGCATCACTCATCACCGTTTCTAGATTCCTGACAACTTCAAGGATCTGACCCGCAATGTGGTCTACAGTACCCTCGGCACTGACTGTGACAACGTTAGAGCGTTCTAGACGGGGCACCCTTCGTTCTCCATGTTTCGCGCGTCCAGCCGTTCTAAGGCGTTGTGTGCGCGTCTTTTGTGTTGCTTCAAGCCATATGACAACATCAAACAAGGAGTCATCCACATATGGGGATGAGGCAAGAAGTGCACCTTCGACAACGACGAGCTCCGTACCCTGGGCTTTCTCATTCTCGATGATTCCCCGCAAGCGATTGCTCACTGCCGGATGAACTATTGCATTCAGATCATCGAGTGCCTTTGCCTCAGAGAAGACAATTCTACCAAGCTTGTCCCGAGAGATCTCACCATCTGAACGGAGGATCTGGTCTCCGTATCGAGCAATGAGCTGCCTGTAAACCAATGTACGCGGCTGATAGGTTTGCCAGGCAATCTTGTCTAGATCGATGTATATGACATCATCTTGCTGGGAAAGCTTGTGTGCCACCGTACTCTTTCCACATCCAGCCTCTCCTGCAAGTCCAATCACTTTCATTGTGGCCTCCGTAGCGCGATTCTATGAGGAAAGCAACTTGTCGTCGAACAAGCCTCTACAGAGGCATTTCATAGATACGCCAGGTTTTGTAACGGCGTCCTCCCATCGATTCACATGCACGCAGGATGAGATCATTATCTTCCAACAGCATCGACGGCTCACATGTACGGTATCCGCGGTTCAAAGCGTAGGAAAGTACCTCGTGGTAAAGCACAGCATCGATTCCTAGCCTGCGAAAGCGGGGGCAAATTCCAAAGAACATCAGACGAGTACGATCAATACGCCGACGGCCGAGCATAAGACGGCAAACCCTTGCCACATCAGTATCAAGAGAGCGCTTCCAGCAAGGACGCAAACAGACATTGGGATCAGGGATCGCGCCCAAGACAGCCGCAAGTTCACCGCTCACATATGCAAAACGTATCAATCCAGGATCAGCAACCATCCTTAGACTAGCTGCTATGACTTCTGCTTCAGTATCGGTTAAAGGAAGAAATCCCCAATTGTTTACCCACGCCTTGTTGTAGATTTCGACAATGTGGTCAACCTCTTCGCGCAAGCAGGAAAGATTGAGTTGACGTATCTTGATGTCGCGTCGAGCAAGAACGGCATGTGCAAGTCGCTCTAGATCTTGCTGTGGCTTGTTCTTAAGCTCAATCCAATAGGCGTGATAATCCTTGACTTTAACAAAGCCATAACGCTCAAGGAATTCGCCATAGTAGGAAGGATTATGAGTCAATTCTATTGTTGCTGGTGTATTGAAACCGTCAATGAGAATACCCTGATTCGACTCGTGTGTGGCTGTGGAGTACCCACCTGGTCCACGCATTACATCGATCTTTCTTGCGCCCAGCCAGTCTCGTGCATGATCTAGAAGAGCACGAGTTATTGCAAAGTCATTGGTTGTTTCAAAGAAACCAAAAAAACCAATGGAAGAATCGTGGTATTCGTTGAACCTGTGATTAATTGAGGCTGAAACCCGACCCAAGAGCCGTTTTCCCGATCGCGCAAGGAAATGAGTCACCTCGGCATTCTGATGATAAGGGTGTTCTGGGGTAAGGCGACCAGTAATACGCAAGATACGGCTTCCCAATAGATCAGCGCGAAGTGGTGGGGTCCAGTTAGGATCACCATAGTGAATTTGCCAAGGAACTTTGACAAATAAGCGCAATCGCCGATCTCCCAATAGAATCTGTTCAACGGAATAGCGCATGCAGCTCCTCTCTAGTATAGGATGCCTTATTATGCACAAACGCACCAGAAAATGGAACCTGTAGCAGTTTGGTGATATGCTCGTGATATGTATTGGCTGTGACCTTGATCTTCGCCGAATAGTGAGGTATCTCTTATGGCTATGAACGACAAACCTACACTTAAATTGCTTAAACTGGTGCAGATGCAGGCCGGGATCTCACGACGAAAGGCACGTGCCCTTATCGATACCGGTGAAATCGATGTAAATGGAGAAACAGTGTGCAATCCGTTCCTTACAATTACTCCCGGTACACTTGGGGAGCTTCGCCTACACGGATATCCTTTGAGTATTCTTCCTCCACAGCATCGTGTCTATAAATACTATAAACCAGTTGGCGTCTTGTGTAGTCACGATGACCCGCATTGTGGCAATACAGTGGGCCGTGTCCTACGTGCTGAAGGATTCATTGGTTATACATGGGCTGGTCGTCTTGATCAGGATGCTGAAGGACTCCTGCTGCTGACAAATGACGGCAAGCTCGTACAGCGCCTAAGTCATCCTCGATATCAAGTGAGAAAAGCATATGCGGTTTGGCTTTCTCACTTTCCCGCAGCAGGCAAAATGGAACAGGTTTTCTTGGAAATGCAGCATGGCATTACGGAAGACAAGGAGGTGTTGTGCATCGTCAAGGGTGAGTTGAAGAGAAGCCCAAAGCGTATATGTATAACCCTGGCTGAGGGGAGAAAACACGAAATCAAACGTCTATTCTCGCATTTTGATCTTGAAATCATTCGCCTCAAGCGAGTTGCGATCGGCCCGGTGAGCCTCGGTGACTTAGTGACGGGGAAGATTGCATGCCTTGATGATGAACAAGTGAAGAACCTTTGCCGTTTCAGTGATAGTCTGGCGTTCGCCGAAGAGAGTGGACCAGCAAACATATACAGCCTATAATCCAACCATGCGCATTGGAATTGCTCAAATAAATCCTCATGTTGGGGCGATTGACCAAAACCTAAAGCTAATCCTTTCCTATATTGAGAAGGCACAATATGCGGGTAGTGACCTTGTCATTTTCCCCGAACTGGCACTGCCTGGATCTCCACCACAGGATCTTCTCTGGCGACGAGATTTCGTCGAACAGGTTCAGCGAGCACTGGAGGACATTGCTTCTTCATCGGCAGGGATTGGCGTAATTGTTGGAGCTATCTCGTCTTGTGCAGCAGAAAGGCCAGCCGAGAGGAACGGTCGTTGTTTGCTGGGAGACAGAGAAGGACTTGGCCTTGGCAACAGCGCATTTTTCTTTGGCGATGGCACTTTGATTGGTAAGGAGAGCCAGCTCATCGTTCCATCGTATGACATTTGTAGTGATGGACGATACTTTACCTCTGGGCCCGGTGCGCAGGTATTCGATTTCCGTGGAATAAGGTTTGGAATCAATGTATGCGTGGATCTGTGGGGTAACGATGGGCCTATGGATGTTCAGGCAAGCCTGGGAGCACAGGTCGTGATCAATATCTCTGCGTCACCATTTGTTAACGGCCTGCAAATCGATCGCCGCGAGCTCGCAACAAAGAGAGCAAAGGAAAATGGAGTTAAGCTAATCTGTGTTAACCTTGTTGGTGGGCAGGATGAATTGGTCTATGATGGAGGAAGCTTCGTCGTAGGGGAAGAAGGCGATCTCTTGTTCGAAGCCCCTATTTCAGCGAGGGTTTGTTTGTTCTAGACCTAGAAAAGTTGATACCAGTCAAGCAGCGAACTCAGCATTCAATTGATTTGATCCATCGAGCGCTAGTACTTGGAATTCATGACTATGTACAGAAGAATGGTTTCAAGCAGGTAATCATTGGTATCTCTGGGGGGCTTGACTCTGCCGTAGTTGCTGCACTGGCTGCTGAAGCGCTCGGTGAAGCGGCAATAACCGGAGTCTTCCTTCCTAGCAGAATCACCTCAGAGATAAGTAGAGAGGACGCAAAAGCCTTGGCGAGGACGCTTGGGATAGAGCTTGTGGAAATTGAAATAACAAAGGCAGTTTCAGCCTTTCATGCTGTATTCCCGCAACCTGTGACTGGACTCAGCGCTGAGAACTTGCAGGCACGTACACGCGGAACGGTTCTGATGACACTCGCCAACCAGCAAAATGCCCTCATTCTTGCCACAGGAAATAAATCGGAGATTGCAGTAGGGTACAACACGCTGTATGGAGATACAGTTGGCGCACTTGCTCCAATCGCTGATTTATATAAGACACAAGTCTATGACCTCGCTAAAGGAATGAGGGGAAGGATCCCCAAACGGATTGTAAACAAGCCTCCTAGCGCTGAGTTGCGACCGGGGCAGCGTGACCAAGATGATCTTCCTCCATACCCGTTGCTTGATGCGATCCTTTATGAATTGATCGAGAATAATGCTTCGCGTAAAGACTTAATCGCACAGGGTTTTCCCGAAGCAGTGGTAACCGATATCCTTTGTCAGTATTACCAAAGCGAATACAAGCGAAAGCAACTCCCTCCCGCGATCAAGGTCTCCAAAAAAGCCTTCGGCATGGGCCGAAGAATGCCAATCACCCATGCTTACCGCAATTAGCAAAAAGGATACCCGATTGAGAGCGGCTAAGTCCTTTTCTGGCAGAGCTATTGCTTAGTTCGTATACTGAGTATTCTTGAAGGCAGACGTCTTGCGCCCTGAAACCTTCTCAGAAGTTCTTTCTCATAGATACACGTTGGCTTTAGTAGTTGATTGATTGATATAGCACTGTAATGACGATTAGAATGGATTATCAATCCATCTTCTAGGTATAGTGCGACATGGCCAGGGAAGAAACAAAGGTCTCCTCGCTCTAACTCTTCAACTGTGATTGGCTTTCCTATGTAACGTTGATCAGCTGTATCCCGAGGTAACCATTCGTTAAAACAATAATGAAGCAGTCGTTGGACAAAGCCAGAGCAATCAAATCCAAGCGGCGATACACCACCCCATAGGTAAGGCGTTCCCACAAAGCTGCGTGCTATCCGTTCAAGCGCAATTAAGTCATATGTGGACTTAGCGATGACGGCCGTTCCTTGTGGTATATACCCTTGTTCGCCGGTAGGTAAAACTAGAATAAGTCGACCTTCATTGGTTTTGGCAAAGAATCTTGTGTCAAAAATAACTTGTGTCAAAACCTGATTTCTACTAGGGGAACGAACCGTTACAAGTGTCTCTCTTACCTTCCATTGTTTGCCTGTTGGCGAAAGAAAAGTCGACAGATGCTTATTCTCGACAAATCCTTCGTAACCATCCGGAGTCTCAATAAGGCACCATTCATCTTTTACTTGTAGCTCTCTTACCTGTGTGCCAAGCAAAGCTTGCAATACCCTTTCAGATCTCACCGATGATTCTCGTCTTAGATCGATGATCGCCTTATTAACATATTTCATTTTAGGAATTGTGGGATTCGCTCCTTGGCCATGAGATCCGCGAGATCCTCGCGTTCTCGGACCAGATAAGCCTGCTTTCCTTGTATCATCACCTCTGCAGGGCGTGGGCGAGAGTTATACCTGGAACTCATGGAGAATCCGTAGGCGCCAACATCCCTAATTGCTAGATACTCTCCCGAGTTCAACTCTGGCAACAGGCACTTGGATCCAAGGATATCAGCGCTCTCACATACTGGTCCCGCAACATCTATCTCTCTTGCTTTTCTATCCGGATTGCCGGCAGGCAAGAATCGGTGGGAAGCTCCATAGAGACACGGCCGCATCAGGTCATTCATCCCAGCATCGATGATGAGAAGAGGTCGACAGGCCCCAGCCTTGTGATACAGAACTTGAGTCAATAGCAAGCCCGCATTGGCAACAATTGCTCGTCCAGGTTCAAGAATAAGCGTTCCTTCCCAATTCTTGATCATTGGCAATACAATCTCAGCCAGATCAAACGGAGTTGGGACAGGTTGTCCGGTATAAGAAATACCAAGCCCTCCTCCCAGATCCAAGAATCTGAGACTGATGTCTTCCTTCACGAGAGTCTTAATAAATGATAGGAGGGTAGCTAAGGCTTTCCGGTAAGGCGAAAGCTCTGTGATTTGTGAACCGATGTGCATATGAATCCCAATTGGGTCTAATTGTTGAGAGTCTCTAGCCTGGCGGTAAGCGTTCAAGGCTTGGGGGACGGCCAACCCAAACTTATCCTTTCTTTGCCCTGTTGAAATATATGGATGTGTCTTTACTTCCACGTCAGGATTGAGTCGAATAGCTATTGGAATTCGCATCTTCTGTTCGGCCGTGATAAGCCGCAGTAATTCCAGTTCTTCCAGTGATTCCACATTCAGCAAGAGGATTTGCGATTTCAACGCGTACTCCAGCTCCTCTTTGCGCTTGCCAACCCCGGCAAATACGATTCGCTCTGCAGGGATTCCTGCGGCTAGAGCGCGTACCAACTCACCACCTGATACAACATCCGCTCCACTTCCTTCTTGCGCTAACGTACGGAGTACTGCACCGTTGCTGTTTGCCTTGACGGCATAAGCAACTAGATGTGGAATCGAAGAAAATGCATCATCAAAAGCATGGTAATTTCGTACGATCTGCGAATAGCTATAAACATAGCAGGGGGTGCCAAACTGGGACGCCACCTCGCGGAGGGAGATCCCTTCACAGTACAGCTCGTTGGCTTTGTAGACGAACGGGTAGTATTGCTCATTCATGTCTTTTTGAGTTGCACCATCTAACACCAATTTCAAGAGCGAAGGCTAGCGCATCCTTGGATCCAGGATATCCCTGACCCCATCACCAAGTAGATTGAACCCAAGCACGGTGAACATGATAGCAAAGCCGGGAAAGACGCATGCCCACCATGCCGTGGGCAGATAGTTGCGGCCGTCTGAGACCATCACCCCCCATTCGGGGGTCGGGGGTTGAGCACCAAAGCCGATGAAACCCAGCCCTGCCACGGTGAGTATGATACCTCCCATTGCGATCGTCCCCTGAATGATCACCGGGCTGATACACATGGGAAGAATGTGAACAAAGAGGATTCGCCAGTTGGTCGCACCGCTGGCACGTGCCGATTCTACATAATCGGCTTCTTTAACTGCGAGTGCCTGGCTACGGGCGAGGCGAGCGAAGATCGTCCACGTAGTAAACGCTACCGCCAGTACAACGTTGTTCAGGCTGCTACCCAGGGCTGCCGCCACCACCATCGCCAGAATCAAGCGGGGGAAGGCCAGGAAGATATCTGTGATTCGCATCAGGATGTTATCGATGGCAGCCCCGAAGTAGCCCGCGGTAATCCCCACAAGCGTGCCGATCGTCCCTGAGACCACCAGGACAATGAGGGCAATGGTGACGGAGATCCTCGCTCCGCATAGGACACGTGTGAGGATATCGCGTCCCAGGCTATCTGTCCCGAAGATGTGCGTTTTACTTGGTGCTAGCAGCTTGTTGATCGGATCCGTGTTGTACGGATTGTAGGGAGCAAGTAGAGGACCGAGAACGGCGAGGAGCAGCAGGGCACCGATGAGTATCACCCCTATCAAAGAGAGCTGGTTTCTGAGGATGTGCCTTGAGAAATCCTTCCAGGTAATGCTCACTAGCATAGTCTAGCTCCCTATGTATAACGAATCTTGGGGTTCAGATATCCGTATAGCAGGTCCACGACAAGGTTGCAGAAAGAGTAGAGGAATGCAATGAATATGGTAACCCCGACGACTGCTGGGAAGTCGATAGACAAGAAGGACGACACACCATAGCGACCGAGGCCAGGCCAAGAGAAGACGGTCTCAGTGAGAACGGCCCCCTCTAAGAGGCTTGCCACACGAAGGCCAATCACGGTGATCGTGGGAAGCATCGCGTTCTTCAATGCATGCTTAATGACTACCCTTGATTCACGCAATCCCTTCATCCTTGCCGTCTTTATATACTCCTCGGGGAGGACCTCTAGCATGCTTGATCGCGTGATGCGAACGACCGCAGCCGTCGACAGCCATCCAAGCGTAAACGCAGGTAGCACCAAATGGCGCAGCTCTGTCAACACCAACGACCAATTGCCGGCGATCATCGTATCCAGGATGAGAAAACCGCTCACCTTAGGTGGGCGCCTCAGATAAGCAGGCATCTGCCCCAGTTGTGGGAACCAGTGCAATATATGACTAAACAGGATGATCAGCATCAATCCGGTAAAAAAGGCCGGCATTGACAGCCCCCAGATGGCAAAGATTCGTCCAGCATGATCGGAAAACCTCCCTTGCCGGACCGCAGAGATAACCCCAAGCGTTAGGCCAATCGTTGTTCCCATGATTAGGGAGACCAAGGCCAGCTCTGCTGTGGCCGGAAAATAGCGCAGGAGATCCTCGAGCACTGGTTGCCGGGTGCGGATCGATATCCCAAGATCCCCGTGCAGGATGCCGTTGATGTATCGCGAATATTGTACCCAGATTGGTCTGTCCAGCCCCATCTCCACACGCATCTTCTCGAGGGCTTCATCAGGGGCATTGCTGGGAAGGACCGCAGCCACCGGATCGGCTGGGATAACCCGGGCAATGAAAAAGGTGAGCGTCAAGACTCCAAAGATGACGAAAACCATCCACAAAATACGACGCACGATATACGTGATCATTTTCCTGTCTTAACGGTACGAACAAAACAGTGGCTGCCATGCGGGATTACAGCAGGGCAGCCACCCTTCCTTATATCTGAGACCGCTTATTCCTTATAGACCCCACAGAATTCGGGGTAGCTATCGCTGTTCATTGGGACGAACCCCTTTAGGTATTCAGGAACTGCATACTGATTCAGCGGATAGTGTGTGATGGCGAACGGGCCATCATCAAGAATGGTCTGCTGGATCTCTTTGTACATTTCGATCTTCTTCGCTTCATTGAGCTCGGTTTCCGTAGCGTCGACGAGCGCTGTCAAATCGCAGTTGGAATACATATTGCGCCACGCCAATTGTCGCACCGGTGCGTCGGATCCTGTGGAACAGCAATGAGCGAACGGTTTCACTAGAGAATCTCCGTGAGAGTAGTCAACCCCCCAGCCGGCGACCAGAAGCATGTGGCTCTGTGCCCGGTAGAGGGTATACATCTGGGCGGAGATGAGCTGGGTAATCTCTGCTTTAATCCCTACTTCAGCTAGATCCTGTTGAATCTGTATGGCGATGTCTCGGCGAGGAGACGTTGGCGGACAGATGATTTGAGTGCTGAATCCATCCGGATATCCCGCTTGCGTCAGTAGGTCCTTAGCCCTTTCAACGTCCTTGTGATACGGTGTTGCATCCAGGTGTCCCGGGATACCCGTAGGAATGAACGTTTGCCCCGTGACCGCTCCGCCTCTCATGATCCCATTGATGATGGCATCGTAGTTGATCGCATACTTGATCGCCTTGCGAACCAAGGGATTACCGAACGGCTCCTGGCCAACGTTCATGCATAAGTAAGTGATGGCCCAGCCCGCGACCTCAACGACGTCGAATCCTTCTCGATCTCTGAATTCGTCAATCGCTTCTGGAAGCAAATTCCATGCCAGGTCGATAGTCCCGTTCTCAAGAGCAATTCGCTGCTGCGCTCGCTCGGGGATGTCCAAGAAGATCAGGTTTTTCGTCTTGGGTGCGCCGTCCCAGTACTCATCAAACCCCTCCATCACAACGCGATCGTTCGGAGACCATTCAATGAGCTTGTAAGGACCTGAGCCTGCATCGTGGAACTGGAGCCACTTGTTTGCCCACGGATCATCCGCTGTCTTGTGTTCTTCAGTCACGGAAGGATCGATCACGGCGCAGATTCCCTGCACACCCATTACCGCTGTCATCAATCCCTCAGAAAGTGGGACAGTGAATGTTATGGCAACCGTATAGTCGTCCACCTTCTGCACATTTTCCGCACTCGGTACGTACTGGTCCAGCATCCAGATCGGGGCAAAGTCAAGTGCCAATGCACGGGTGAAGGAGAATACAACGGCATCAGCGGTGACCTCATTCCCACTATGGAACTTTACCCCTTGTCGTATGTGGAACGTCCAAGTAAGTCCATCGCTTGAAGCTTCCCAGCTCTGCGCCAAGGCGGGTTTGGCCACATCGAAAGTGCCCTCAAAATCGACCAAATTATCATAGAGCTGTTCAATCACTAGATTCGTCGTCGTTTCGTAAACACGAGCAGGGTCCAGATCAACAATGATGCCGAGATCCATACCAACAACAAGCGTATCTCTGGGGATTACCTGCCCCCACACTGGCATGACAACTAAAGCCAGAAAAGCCGCAATCACAATCATTCTTCTAAACATCTTGTTCTCCTCCTTGAGAAAATTCTAGCCTGCTACTTGCACCACAACTTTGTTCCTTTCCCACCTCCCTTTGTCTTATTTGTTGAATACCTCAAGAGGCTCACCGAGCCTCTCTGAGTTAAATCTCTTGGGTTCGAAATCTCGCGCCAGCGCCAGCGTTGCAGTGAATCGTTTCTGTAGGGCATTCCTCCTCCATAAGCCTTTCTTCAGGAAGGAAATCCATACTCAGATGAGAGAGTAAGTACGGTCGTAAGCTTGATTGTGAAAGCGCGAAACATACCACTGGGATACTCCTAATACCTCCTTATCACTAACCGATTATATCAGGAAACACACAGGAAAGTAAGTAGTCGCATTGCTTCATAAAAACGAGCTGATATGGCGCACTTGAGCTTTCGCTAGCTACACTTAGCAGGTATCAATCTCTAGTCGTGCGGAGTGACCTTCACAGTAGCTTTGCCAAGGATGCTAAGAGTTTGTCGATTTGTTCCCGTGTATGGGTAGAGAAGACGGCGATTCGCAAGGATTCCTTGTCCGGAGCATCGGAATAGCTGCGCGGGGGAACGTGAGCTACGACAATTCCTTTCTCTTCCAAGTTATGCTGAACCTGCTTCAGGTTTACTCCGGAAAGGCCGGTGACTGGGACGATGGGAACCGGTGAATCTAGCACGTCAACTCCTAACTGGCGCAACCCCTTGCGCATGGAAGCAACATTATCCCACAATTGCATTCGCATTTCTGGATGTTCGGATAGGATCTTGAGACCCATTGCGGAGGCTGCGGCTGCGCCTGTACACGGAGGGCTAGCACCGGCTGGTATTCTCACATTGCGGCTGACTTTTTCCATCAACTCATTATTGCCAGGGATGATTCCTCCGAGACCACCGAATGCCTTACTGAGGGTTCCGGCAAGATAGCAGTTGTCTCCCTGTACCCCACAGTACTCGAGCGTTCCCTGTCCCTTTTCCCCGATTACTCCAACAGCATGCGAGTCATCCACACACAACAGCCCACCTTCGTAAGGAGTCAACGCTTTCACATATTCCCTCAATGGAGCAATGACACCCGTTACAGGGAAAACACCATCTGACATGACAAGGGGAATCTGTTTGGATTTGAGATTCTCACGCAGCTTCTGTCTTAGATCCTCTGGATCTAAGTGACAAAAAAGGATAACGCTCTTTCCTGTTGAACGAATCCCGTCAAAGACACTGTAATGCGAACTATCATCGACAAACACCATGTCATAATCGTTGCTCAAGGCTTGCGTCAGCAACATGTCACTAAGATAACCCGAGATGATGTACTGCGCACTCTCTGTTTCGAAGAAGCGAGCTGCTCGCGCTACTACCTCGACAAGCGGTGGACTGGCCATTACGGTTCCTGGTCCCGTGCCATACGCGCGAGTTGCTTCGCATGCCGCGGCAATCACTCTTGGGTCGCCATGCAGCGTGTAGTAACTGGTTCCGCAGAAGTAGTCTACCTCGCGCTCATTGATCACCATCCTCGCGCCGAGCGGTGATCCCATTTG
>Ga0163203_1000315_pt1 | contig 12785 bp, 8 predicted proteins | sample PL_2010_330m_FD_113534 | JGI IMG/M metagenome (GOLD analysis project Ga0163203, IMG submission 113534) | Freshwater microbial communities from Powell Lake, British Columbia, Canada to study Microbial Dark Matter (Phase II) - PL_2010_330m | ecosystem: Environmental > Aquatic > Freshwater > Lake ... | reverse complement strand
GGGGCGGTGATGGCGAGGAAGACCTTGCGCGCGCCGGCGTCGCGCACCATCTGGACGATCTCGCGCGAGGTCGTGCCGCGGACTATCGAGTCGTCAACCAGCATCACGTCTTTGCCCTGAACCTGCGAACGGACCGGGTTGAGTTTCTGGCGGACCGATAGGATGCGCCGCTCCTGGCCGTGCATGATGAAGGTGCGTGCGATGTACCGGTTCTTGATCAGGCCTTCGCGGAGTTCGACGCCGAGCGCCGCGGAAAGTGAGCTGGCCGCGGGGCGGGCAGTGTCGGGAACCGGCACGATGACATGGGGCTTCACTCCCTGACGTGCGACTTCAGCCGCCAGGCGTTCCCCAAGACGCAGCCGGGCCTCGTAGACCCCGATGCCGTCGATCACGGAGTCGGGCCGGGCGATGTAGACGAACTCGAAGATGCAGGGTCGGGGGGTGCCGGGTTGAATCTGCTTCCGGTGTACCTTGCCCGCGAAGTCAACGAATATCGCTTCCCCCGCCTTCACGTCCGTGAACTTGTGGAATCCGAGCCGGTCAAAGGCAACGCTCTCTGAGGCGAATGCGAACTCGCGGCGCTCTTGTGCGAAGGTGAGCGGCCGGACGCCGAATGGGTCGCGGAACGCGAGCAAACCCCGTTTGTGAATGAGCGCGACGACCGAGTAGGCGCCGTGGACTCGGTCAAACACGCCGCGTACCGCCTTGAACACCGAGGCCGGTCTGAAACGGTTGAGGTCCGTGCAGTCCAGTTCCTCGGCAAGCACATTCAGTATCGACTCGACGTCGGAGAAGCTGGTAAGCTGGCGGAAGTCCTTGCGCATCAACTCGCGGCGCAGGTCGGTGTAGTTGGTGACGTTGCCGTTGTGGGCCATGGCGATGCCGAACGGGTGGTTGACGTAGAACGGCTGGGCGTCTTCGGGCGAGCCGGGACCGCAGGCCGGGTAGAGCACGTGGCCGATGCCGGCCGAGCCGGTCAGGCGTGAGAGGTTCTTCTTGTTGAAGACATACCCGACCGTTCCGTTACCCTTCTTCAGGTGGAACGTGCCGTCTGAGGTGAGAACCCCGGCCGAGTCCTGGCCCCGATGCTGGAGTGTAAGCAGGCCTTCAACAAGGTCTGTCCCGACTTCGTGTCGAGTCATCAAGCCGATTATGCCACACATGGCCGTATACTACCGGCGGGTGGAGGCGAAGTCAAAGCCCGGCGGCCGCGTGCGTTTCACGGCGGCGCGGGAGCTACTGGAGCCAGCGCCGGCGCTCGCGCTCCATCTGCGCGAGATGGCGCCGGGTCACGCCGGTCGGGTACTTGTCGTTGAAGCAGGCGGTGCAGAACGCCGGTACCACCGAATCGCCCCGCACCGCAGCGACCAGACCTTCGTACGTCTGGTAGACGAGCGCGTCGGCGCCGACGAACCTGCTAATCTGCTCGGCGGTCCGGTTTTTGGCCGCGAACTCGCCGCGCGTCATCATGTCGATGCCGTACACGCACGGGAACCGGAGCGGCGGGGCGGTGATGGCGAGGAAGACCTTGCGCGCGCCCGCGTCGCGTACCATCTGGACGATTTCGCGCGAGGTCGTGCCGCGGACTATCGAGTCGTCGACGAGCATCACATCCTTGCCCTGCACCTGCGAACGGACCGGGTTGAGTTTCTGGCGGACCGAGAGGGCGCGCCGCTCCTGGCCGTGCATGATGAAGGTGCGGGCGATGTACCGGTTCTTGATCAGGCCCTCGCGCAGGTCCGCGCCGAGGGTGGCCGCGAGCGAGCTGGCCGCGGGGCGGGCAGTGTCGGGAACCGGCACGATGACGTTGGGTTTGACGCCCTGGCGTGCGACCTCAGACGCAAGGCGCTCGCCGAGGCGCAGCCGGGCCTCATAGACATCGATGCCGTCAATCAGCGAGTCGGGCCGGGCGAAGTAGACATACTCGAAGATGCAGGGCCTGGGTGTCCCGGGCCGTATCTGTCTGCGGCGCACTTCGCCCCGGCAGTCCACGAACACGGCTTCGCCGGCCTTCACGTCAGTGAATCCGTGGAACCCGAGGCGGTCAAAGGCGACACTCTCTGAGGCGAATGCGAACTCGCGGTTCTCTTGCGCGAAGACGAGCGGCCGGACGCCGAATGGGTCGCGGAACGCGAGCAAACCCCGTTTGTGAATGAGCGCCACGACCGAATAGGCGCCGTGGACACGGTCAAACACGCCCCGGACCGCCCTGAACGCCGAGGCCGGGCCGAAGCGGCTGAGGTTCGTTTGGTCCAGTTCCTCGGCAAACACGTTCAGAATCGGTTCGACGTCTGAGAAGCTGGAAAGCTGACGGAAGTCCTTGCACGTCAACTCGCGGCGCAGGTCGGCGTAGTTGGTGACGTTGCCGTTGTGGACCATGGCGATGCCGAACGGGTGGTTGACGTAGAATGGCTGGGCGTCCTCGACCGAGCCGGGTCCGATGGTCGGGTAACGAACCTGTCCGATGCCGGCGGTGCCGGCGAGGCGCTCGAGGTTCTTCGGGTTGAAGACGTTCGCGACGGTGCCGTTGCCTTTCTTGAGGTGGAACGTGCCATCGGATGTGAGCACGCCGGCCGAGTCCTGGCCCCGGTGTTGGAGTGTGAGCAGGCCTTCGACCAGGCGCGTCCCGGCCTCACGCTGGGTCCAGAGTCCGATTACGCCGCACATTGCCGCATGTTACAGAGAACAAAGGCGGAAGTCAAAACGACCCACAGGGTCGCCCCGAGTGAGTCGGACGAATCGAGGGGTCTCTCTGACCTGCACTGAGCTTGCTGCATGGGAGAGATTGCTGAGCCATCGAATGGCACCTGCGAGGACGCAGAGCGGTTCCCTTCGGTTACTCGGAATGACGGGCGCCGGTCACACGCCTTTGCCGTTGAAATCCGGCGTGTAGTCGCGGGAGGCGGAGGAGAGCTCCTGGGCGAAGCCCTCTTCGAATCCGAGGTTGTCAAAGTGGCGGCGGACATCGGCGTACTCGTCGCTGCTCAGGCGGCGGTTCATGCCGTGTAGCTCTGCCGCACCGTGGACTGGGTAGTACTGAGACATCAGGCTGACGTGAGCGCGGGGGCCGAGGCTGTCGTGAATCCAGGAGAGTATCTGCTTGCTGTCATCGGCGTGGCCGGGGAGTACCAGGTGCCGGATGATGATGCCCTTCTCGATGATGCCGGAGTCGTCATACCGGTTCGTGCCGACCTGGCGCTTCATCTCGGTGATTGCGGCTGAGGCGTGCCGGAAGTAGTCCGGCGCGGACGAGCAGGCGCGGGCAAGCTCGTCGGAGTGATACTTCATGTCAGGCAGATAGACCTGAACGAGTCCTTCGAAGCGCGCGACAGTCTCCGCCTTCTCGTAGCCGTTTGAGTTCCACACAATCGGGACTCGCAGCTTGGCGCGGGCTTGTTCCAGAAGCGGGATGAGCTGGTCGGAGTAGTGGGTAGGCGAGACGAGGTTGACGTTATGCGCGCCCTGCTGCTCGAGTTCCAACATGATGGCCAGCAAACGCTCGGGCCTGACTTCGCGACCCTGGCCCAGTTGGGAGATATCGTAGTTCTGGCAGAACCGGCAGCGGAGGTTGCAGTGGCTGAAGAAGATGGTGCCGGAACCACGCGTGCCGGAGATCGGCGGTTCTTCCCAGTGGTGAAGCTGGGCGAGCGAGATCTCGAAGTGCTCGGGTGCGCGGCAGACGCCGAGTTGCTGTGACCGGTCAACACCGCACTCGAACGGGCAGGCGTGACATTCCACACGAGATTATACGCGCCGGCGCGGCCGAGGGAACTGCGGCCGGCTGATTTGACACGCGCCGGGCGCGTGGTAGCTTAGACCTTGGTGAAACCGGAAAGGCTGCAGAAGTACCTTGCGTCCGCCGGCGTCGGGTCGCGCCGCCATTGCGAGGAGTTGATAGCCGCGGGCCGGGTGCGGGTCAATGGCGTGACGGCGACGCTCGGGCAGTCGGTAGTGCCCGGCGAGGACCGGGTCGAGTACCGGGGCCGCGAGATGAAGCCGGAAACCGAGAAAGTCGTCGTCGCGGTCAACAAGCCGTCCGGGTATCTCAGTGCCTGCTTTCGCGGCAAGGAGGAAGGCTGGTTGGTCACGGAGTTAGTCGACCTGCCCTTCCGGCTGTATCCGGTGGGCAGGCTGGACCGTGAGTCTGAGGGGCTGTTGCTGCTGACCAACGACGGCGACCTTGCGCTGGAATTGACCCACCCGCGCTACGGCAAGGAGAAGGAGTACGAAGTTGAACTCGACCGGCCGGCTGGTCCGGAGCTGTGCGAGCGGCTGCAGAAGAGCGTGCAGTTGGCCGACGGCCCGGCCCGAGCGGTCCGCGCCACGTTGACCGGGCAGGGCCGACTCAGTGTTGTGCTGGCCGAGGGGCGCAAACGGCAGGTGCGAAGAATGCTCGAAGCACTGGGATGCGAGGTCGTGCGTCTGCGACGGGTGCGGATTGCTGGCCTGCGGCTTGGTGACTTGGCCTCGGGCAAGTGGAGGCGGCTCAGCGCGCAGGAAGTGAAAGAGAAGCTGGGGCGAGCATCGGACGAAGTCAGAAGTCAGAAGGCAGAATGCAGAAGGCAGAATCCAGAGGACAAGAAGCGGTGACATGGAAGCGGCTGGCGGTATTGTTCGGTCTGCTTACGCTTGTGCCTTGTGCATGGGCTGAGCAGCCGGTGCGGGAGCCGGTCGTGGTCGAGCCGCCGGTGCGAATCGGGCTGGCGCTTTCCGGCGGCGCGGCACTTGGATTTGCTCACATCGGCGTGCTCAAGGTGCTGGAGCGCGAGAATATTCCGGTGGTCTGCGTCTCCGGCAACAGCATGGGCTCAATGGTGGGCGGCGCGTATGCCGCCGGGTACAGCGCGGCCGAGATTGAGAGCCTCGCCTTGAACGCGAACTGGAGCACGCTGTTCAGTTCGAGCGTGCCGTTCGGCGCGCAGTATCTGCCCGAACGGCAGCAGGCGCAGCGTTATGTCTTCCATCTCCGGCACAAGAACCTGTTCCCCTCGCTGCCCAGCGGGCTCGTGCCGTTGCAGAACGTCGAGTTCCTGCTGATGCGTTTGCTGTCGGACATCGAGTACAACACCGGTTATGACTTCGACAGCCTGCCGATTCCATATCGGGCGGTCGCAGTGGACCTGAAGTCAGGCGAACTGCACGTGATGCGGCGGGGCAGGCTCGAGCAGGCAATCCGCGCGAGCATCGCGATTCCGGGTGTGTTCGCTCCGGAGAAGCTGGATGATATGGAACTGGTTGACGGCGGGCTGCAGCAGTATCTACCGGTTGACCCGCTGGACAGTATGGGTCTGAATCTTGATCTGAAGATCGCCGTACTCACGATGAAGCACAATCCGGAAACCGGAGTGTCGTTGATTGACATCGCCTCGCGGAGCATGGACCTCGTGAGCCCGGACGACCTGAAGAAGCAGAAGAAGCTGGCCGACGTGCTGATTGAGCCGAACGTTGATCCATTCACTCATTCGGACTTCGCCAAAGCCGCGGGCCTGATTGCCGCCGGCGAAACGGCCGCCGAAGCCGCGCTGCCGCGCATCAGGGAGCTCATCGGCGCGCGGAAGCCTGTCCGATACCGGCGACCGGTTGTGTGGAAACCGCTCTCGGTGGTCCGTTCCGTCCGCTTTGAGGGGTTGTGCGTCACGCGTGAGGGAACGGTACGAAAGGAAGTCACGACGCGACCCACCACGTACCTGGTTTTCAGCCGGCTGGTGGATGACATGGTTCGGCTGTTCCACACCGGCCTGTTCGAGGATGTGAACTACCGGCTGGAGAACGCACGGAACGACTCCGTGGATGTGGTCATCGAGGTTCAGGAGCGCGCCTATGGTTTCTACTCGCTCGGCATCAGATACGACAACGCCGACAACGTGGTGCTTGGGCTGGAAGTCGGACAGGGCAACCTTGGGGGCTCGGGCGCGAGCGTCCGGGCGGCATTCGACCTCGGCAATCCGAATGAGGCGCGGCTGGGGCTGACCGGGACGAGGCTGTTCCAGCTACCGTTCGGATACCGTCTGGACGGGTTCTGGGGTTCGGTGGAGAGGTCCTACTACGAACAAGGCGAATGGAGTGGAGTCTACACGGTCGGGTATCTCGGTGGCGTCGCCGAGGCCGGGTACATCCTCGGCCGGGATGCCTTTTTCAACTTCGGGCTGAACAGCTACCGGGCTTCGTACCGCGTGCCTCTGGGTTTTCCGAAGGACTCGCTGCCCGCCGAATGGGTCATCGGCCCGAGCTTCCGGCTCGAAGTCAACACGTTCCGTGACGTGGACTTTCCTACTGCCGGCACGGCTTCGCGGCTCGACGCGCGTTCCTCGGTCACGGCGTTGAAAGGGACCCGCCAGTTCCTGAGACTTGGCTACTCGACCGAACGGGTGATGCCGGTGTCTTCACGGCTGCTCCTGAGGCCGGCGCTGGACATAGGCTTGTCCTTTGGAGAACCGGCGTGGGCCGAGCAGTTCCGTACCGGCGGAGCCGGGTTTGTCGGGTTCGCGCCGGAGGAGCTCACCTCAGCACAGCGGGCGGTGCTGAGGTTCGGTGTTGACTTCCGGTTGTTCCGATTGTTCCGCCAGGCGAACTACCCGTTCTACTTGCAGGCGCTGGCGAACGTCGGGACGTTCGAGCCGTGGGGCAGCCTGTTATCGAGTTCGGACCTGCCTTCGCTGTTCCACTGGGGCGTGGGTACCGGCGTTCGGACAAACACGCCGATAGGTCCGGTTCAACTGACCTTGGGCGTTGGTGACTTCGACGGGAAGCTGCCGATGCAGCCGGTCAAGGTGGCGGTCTTCTTCTCAGTCGGGCGCGAGTTCCGCTACACGCGTTGATCAGTCGGACCGGTCGGACGCGTCGGACCCGTCCGACCCGGAGCACGCGCGCACGCACAATCCGCAGATATACTGGCTGACGTAGCGCTTGCTTTGGAACTCCTTGAGCATGGCGAAGCAGTCGTGATGCTTGAACTCGGCCGGGTTCTCGCCGATTGCCTTGGCCGGGCAGGCAGCGATGCAGGCGCGACAGGAGCCGCAGCCGTTCTCGAGCGGGCGGTCGGGTTCGAGTCCCAGGTCGGTCAGAACCGTCACTAGCCGCACTTGGGCGCCGACCCGCGGCGTGACGAGCAGGTTGTTGCGACCCAGCCAGCCAAGGCCGGCGGCGGCGGCAATGCGCTTGTGCGAAAGGTGCCCGCGCTGGTTCTGCCAGTCAACGAGTTGAGACGCCGCCACGGGCAAAGCCTGCGCGCCGAAACCCTGGATCAGCGTGGCGAGGTCAAGAGCCAGCCGGTCGAGGGCGAAGTTGACCTGCCGATAATGGTGCTCGTACAACTGGTTCGGATGGTCCTCAAGCGTGCCCAGCACGGCCGGGGCAAGGCGCAGGGCGATACTGATGGCAGTTGGCAGGTCGCGAAGCGTCGGCGCAGGCAGCAGGAAGTCGTCGGTCCTCACATCGGCCAGGCGTGCGACCCCGAAACTGACCGCGCCGCGCGAAATGCAGAAGTGGGCAAGGGTCTGGCGGGTATTGTCTGGAGTCATCGTCTTCCTTTCAGATACGCCATCAGGGCGAAGACAGCGGCCGGCGTGACGCCGGGCATGCGCTGGGCCATGCCCACTGACGCGGGCCGGTTGCGGGACAGTTTTTCGCGGACTTCGTTCGAGAGCCCGGGCACACGATTGAAGTCGAGCCGTTGCGGAATCACGATGGACTCCAGTTCCTCGAACTGGCCTAGTTGGTGCTGCATTCTCTTGATGTAGCCCTCGTACTTCACTTCGAGCTCGACCAGCTCCTGAACCGGGACAGGCAGGTCAGGCACTGACTCGGTCATTGCCGCAAGGCCGCTCCAGGTCACTTCGGGCCGGCGCAGGATCTCGATGGCCGGAAACGATTCGGCAATCGGTGTCGTGCCGAGGGATTCGAGCCTGCGATTCACCGCGGGAACCGGCTTGATACGGGCCGAGTTGAGCCATGCGGTTGCCTGCCTGCATTGTCTCTGTTTCCCTTGGACTCTCGCGAACCGCACGCCTGAGAGCAGGCCGAGTTCGTGCGCGCGGGAACTCAAGCGCAGGTCCGCGTTGTCCTCACGCAGGAGCAGACGGTACTCGACGCGCGCCGTGAACATCCGGTACGGTTCGTCCGTACCCTTTGTCACAAGGTCATCAATCATCACGCCGATGTACGATTCGGCGCGGGTCAGCATCAGCGCGGGTCTCTCCTGCACGCGGAGCGCGGCGTTAGCTCCGGCCACAAGCCCTTGGGTCGCGGCTTCCTCGTACCCGGTTGTGCCGTTTATCTGGCCAGCGAAGTACAGGTTGCGGATTGGGCGAGTTTCGAGCGTGGGGAAGAGCTGGGTCGGGTCAGAGTAGTCGTGTTCGATTGCGTAGCCCGGCCTGAGCATCCGGCAATCCTCAAGACCCTTGATGGACTGGAGCGTCCGAAGCTGGAGATGGATCGGCAGGCTCGTCGAGATGCCGTTTGGATAGCACTCGACCGTGTCCGTGCCCTCCGGCTCAATGAAGATGTGGTGGCGGTCGCGGTCGGAGAACTTCACGACCTTGTCTTCGATGGACGGGCAGTAGCGGACGCCACGGCCCTTGATGACTCCCGCATACAGCGGTGACTGCTTGAGGCCCGAGCGGACGATGCGGTGCGTCGTCTTGTTGGTGTACGTGACGTAGCAGCTTGCCTGGTTTCGGGGCGGCTTATCGGTCCAGTCCGAGAATGGAACCGGTGGCTCATCGCCGTCCTGCTTCTGCATCGCCTTCAGGTTGAGTGACCGCGTGTCGAGTCGCGCCGGTGTGCCGGTCTTGAACCGGCCGATGTTGAAGTCCAGCTCACGCAGGTTCGCGCTGAGCTTCTGGGCCGGAGCCTCGCCGAGGCGGCCGGCCGGGAAGCTCACAAGGCCGATATGAACGAGGCCATTCAGGAACGTGCCGGGAGCGAGCACGACCGTCTTGGCCCGCAGCTTCTCGCCGAGTTCTGTCTCGATGCCGACAGCGGTCTTGCAGCGCACCAGCACGCACGCGGCCGTGCCCTGGTGCAGGCAGAGATTCTCAGCTACCTCAACGGTTTGCTTCACCAGTCTTCGGTAGAGCTGCCGGTCTACTTGGGCGCGGGACGAACGGACCGCGCGGCCCTTGCTCGTGTTCAGTTGGCGGAAGTGTATTCCGGCCTTGTCGGTCAGCTCGGCCATCGCGCCGCCCAGGGCGTCCAGCTCACGCACCAGTTGGCCCTTGCCGATACCGCCCACCGCGGGGTTGCATGACATCAGACCGATGGTGTCCAGGTTCTGGGTCACGAGCAGGGTTGAGCAGCCCATCCGCGCGGCAGCCAGCGCCGCCTCGCAGCCGGCATGCCCGGCTCCGACCACAATCACATCATACGATCGCTCGCGTCGCACAGTCTTGATGATTCTAGGTGTCCGTGCGCCTTAGTCAAACCGCTGCGTCCGGAGTGGTGTGCGTACGAAGTCGCTCGCGAAGTTGGTGGCGCGCAGTCCGACGCAGTCCGTGCTGCAAGCGATACAGACCGAGGTCCTCAACGTCGCCGCGCCGGTAGCGCCGCAATGCCGGATCGACCGATGCGGGCGGGGTTCGGATACCGGACTCCGCCCGCTTCCGCTATCAGGACCAAATGCAGCAAGGGTAGGTGCGGGGCCGCTTGCCTGTCCGGCGGAATTGCGCTAGAGTGTTGACGTCATGAAGAGTACCATCGCTCTCTTGTCGGTGGCTGCGTGTATTCTTATCGGGGCTGCGTGCAAGCAGAACAAAGCGCCCGCGGTTCCCGGCGCGCCGGTCGGACCCGTGGTGGGAATGGCTGGCGATTCGCTCAGTTTCCGGGTGGCGACAACCGACCCGGATTCGGACAACGTCCGGTATCGCGTGGACTGGGGCGACGCACTGGGCGACTGGTCCGGGCTGCTGGCAAGCGGCGAGTCCTGCGCCGTGGGCCACAGGTGGTTCGTGCGCGATACCTACGCGGTCCGCGTTCAGGCTGAGGACGCGCACGGCCAGGCGTCGGAATGGTCTCCCAACCACGTAGTCTCGATTGAGAGTCTTTGCCGGCGCTAGCCGGGCATGAGGTCCCCGGTTCGTGGTTCGTCGTTCACAGTTCCCGGTTTCCTGGCAATGGCAGCGATCGCGCTGGCGGGTGAGACCGGAAAGATCTCCGGCCGGGTAGTGGACGACGCGGGGCAGGCGCTCGTGTCGGCGAACGTCGTCGTCGCGAGCCAGGCCCTGGGTGCGGCAAGCGACGCCAACGGGTTCTACGTCATCCTGAGCGTCCCGGTCGGGATCTACGCGGTCGAAGCCTCGATGATTGGCTATCGGACGGTGAGCGTGACCGACGTGCGGGTTGAGCCGGACCGGACCGCAAGGATCGACTTCCGACTCGTCGAATCTGCCATCAATCTTCCCGGAATCACCGTGCGGGCAGAGAAGCCGATGGTCTCCAAGGACGTGGTCAGCGCGCGGTACTCAATCCCGGCTCGGGAGATCAGTTTCCTGCCGGCCGAGTATCTGCAGGGCGGGATGGCCGTGTTTTCGCCGGGCGTGGCGCGGACCGAGTCGAGCTACCACGTGCGCGGTGGACGGGCAACCGAGGTCGATTACCGGATTGACGGGGTGAGCGTGGTCGACCCGCTCTCGGGCGAGTTTGGCATCGAACTCTCACGCAGCGTGGCCGACGAGGTGATATTCATGCCCGGCGGATTCTCGGCCGAATACGGCCGGGCGATGTCCGGCGTGGTCAACCTGATAACCGCGTACCCGAAGGCCCAACCGTCCGCCTCGTATCGAATCCGGTCCGAGAAGCCGATGCCGTACTACTACGACTTCGGGTACACGGACCAGGCGCTACAGGCGCACCTGCCGGTGACGCGAGGCCTGCGGCTGTTCGTGAACGCGGGCGCGACAACGATTGGTGACTGGGACCCGCGGCTGTTCAGATTGCCCCACAAGGAGCGCGCCGACTACTCGCTCTACGGCAAGGCGGTCGCAGACCTTGGTCCCACGATGAAGCTAACCGGGTCGGCCGCGGCGTTCAGGAGCGAGTTCGACCGGTACCAGTCGCAGTGGAAGTTCCGGCTTGATGATTACCGCTCGGACCTGCGGCACGGCAATCTCGGCAGCGTCGGCCTGAGCTGGCTTCCCGCGGAACGGTTCCTCGGCAAGGTACAGGTCTCTCGGTTCCAGACCGACAAGACGTTAGGCGTGAGACAGCCTGGGTCGGTGAACATCTGGGAAGACTTCAAGTTCCGCGATACGAGCGAGTACGGGCTGCCGGTGATTGACGAGCGCAACCCATGGAACGTGAAGTGGAACCGGTACTGGTACTTCTACACCGATGGTACGTATGACCAGTACCGCCGTACCGCGACCGAGGCCTGGAATTCGAAGCTGTTCGCTACCGCGCAGGTGACCGCGAACCACCAACTCACTGCCGGCGCCGAAGCCGACTTCTACAACGTATCGAGTGACTGGTATCGTTGGCTGAGGTCGAACAGCCCGTTCCTCGACACCTACGAGCTCCGGCCGGTGGAAATGAGCGCCTATGTGCAGGACAAGGTCGAGCACGAGGGTCTGTATGCCGACATCGGTCTGCGCTTCGACCAGCTCCGGCCCAATGCTACTTACAAGGAGAGCGTGCCGGACCGGGACTCGAATGCGACCCGCCTGCGGGCCACGCCCAAGAGTGGCCTGTCACCAAGGCTCGGCGCCTCGTTCCGGATAACCGAATGGCTGTTTGCCCGGGCCAACTATGGCTACTACCTCCAGTTTCCGCTCTTCTCGGCCCTGTACGACAACACCGTGAACCCGATGGTCTACCGCACGAGCTATCGTGACTCGCTGCTCGTGGTCGGCAACCCGAATCTGAAGCCGGAGCGGACCCAGGCGTACGAGATCGGGCTGCAGGGCGAGGTGACGAAGGACCTGCTCCTTACCGGAAACCTCTGGCGGAAGGACGTGTTCGACCTGGTCGGCACGCGCGAAGTGCCGGCTCTGCCGCAGGCGTACGTGACCTACTTCAACATCGACTACGCCAAACTGACCGGCGTGGAGCTAATCATCGAAATGCGCCGGAAGTGGTTCAACGCCAAGCTCTCCTACACGCTTTCCTTCGCAAGGGGCACGAGTTCCTATGCTAACGAGGCGTATTACGAGTTCATCCAGCGCGGCATCACCGTACCCGCAGTCGAATACACCCTCGACTTCGAGCAGCGGAACCGGTTCTTCGTGCAGGCGGACGCGACCGTGCCGGAGAAAGCGACGGGCACGAAGTGGCTAGATGCCGTGCTCGACAGCCTCGGTTGTCACCTGCTCGGGTACGCGGGCAACGGGTTCCCATATTCCCCGCCGGGCGGCAAAGGCGACCCGGCAACGTGGAACACAATCGTCGGGCCGTGGCGGTCGAACATCGACGCGGTCCTGACCAAGCCGGTGAAACTCGGCCGGGTGAAGATCGACCTTGTAGCCGAGGTGCTGAACCTGCTCGACATCAGGGACGTGCTGTACGTGTTCCCCGGAACCGGCTCGCCGATTGACGACGGCCAGCGGTTCTACTACTACGACTTCGAGTTCGTCCGGTACGATACGAGCGTCACGCCCCAGTGGTTCGGCAATCCCAACTACGACCCGGGGCGAGACCCGAACCATGACGGGTATGTCACGCGAGACGAAGCCCAGTTCGCAGAGTACGAGCGCGTGGTCGCGTACCACAAGGCCAAGATTGACTGGATAAACAACTACGGCCCGCCCCGCCGCGCCCGGCTCGGATTCACAGTCGGATTCTAGACAGCTAACAGC
>Ga0163203_1000314_pt1 | contig 12790 bp, 15 predicted proteins | sample PL_2010_330m_FD_113534 | JGI IMG/M metagenome (GOLD analysis project Ga0163203, IMG submission 113534) | Freshwater microbial communities from Powell Lake, British Columbia, Canada to study Microbial Dark Matter (Phase II) - PL_2010_330m | ecosystem: Environmental > Aquatic > Freshwater > Lake ... | reverse complement strand
CATTAAACTCCATCCAACTATTGGCAAATAATCGGACATAATTCGGAGTGTATCGGCCAACTGCGTAACTCCTACAATAGATAAGCCATCTGCTACAATGCCAGCGTTTTCTTGGGCTGGGTGCGTCTTGCGCATCGGATAAGTGTCAGACTTAGCGTTCAGGAGTATAATGACCCTGGTTCGCCAGGGAATACTCTGGTCGGAAATTATTGCCATTTTTAGGAGGGGGTCCGGAATGGAAAAACAAAAGAGAGAGATCACCGAGTTATGACGGCGTGTCCGTTAACATGGGATTGGTATTAACTAGTATTAACTCATGACATAATCTATCTGCCCAGTTACAGGTGATAGGATGGACGAAGAATTTAGAAAAGCTGCCGAGTTCCACGGGCATTACTGCCCCGGACTGGCGATGGGCTACCGGGTGGCCAGATACGTCAAGAACTACTACGACAAGGCAAAGGATGAGGAACTGGTGGCAATCGTAGAGAACAACTCCTGCAGCGTCGATGCGATCCAATATGTCCTCAGCTGCACCTTCGGGAAGGGCAACCTGATCTTCAAGGATCACGGCAAACACGTCTACACCTTCTACTCCAGGGACCACAAGAAGGCCTTGAGAATATACTTCAAGGGACGCAGCATATCCCAAAGCGAGATCGAAACCATGAAGGAGTACTTTGCAGGCAGGTTAACAGAAGAAGAGCAAAAAAAAGTCGAGAAAATGAGAGAGGACCATATGGAGTACATACTAAGCGCCGGCGACGACGAACTCTTCGAGGCAAGGGAGGTCGACATCCCCGCGCCTGGGAAGGCACGTATCTATCCCTCGATGAGATGCGAAGAGTGCGGGGAGGACTTCATGGAGATCAAGGGGAGGACCGCAGAGGGGAAAGTGGTCTGTAAGGACTGCTATGGGAATATGGTGGGGTAGCTTCGGTTTCCGGTGGTTATTATCTCAACGCCTGAAAGGGATTGTATCGGCAAGTCGGCGCCACACTGCGCCATACAAGACTTGGGGCCGCTGGAAGTCCCCTGACCGATAGAAAGATCTATAACTCCTCCACCCCACCACGCCCCATGGCTCTGCTGGAGATCCGGGGCGTATCCAAGCTCTTCGAGGCAAAAGGCAATACCGTCGAGGCGCTCCGAGACATCAACCTTTCCATAGGGGAGAACGAGTTCGTATGCCTCGTCGGTCCCTCCGGCTGCGGCAAGACCACCCTTCTGAGGATCATAGCCGGGCTGGACCGCCCCACCGACGGCGAGGTGCTCCTGGACGGCAAACTCATCGAGGGACCCGGCCCACTGAGGGGCATGGTCTTCCAAGAGTACTCCCTCTTCCCATGGAGGACGGTCCTGGATAACGTGGCCTTCGGCCTGGAGCTGAGAGGCGTCTCCAAGGAGGAGCGGCTCGCCCGGGCCCGCAGCTACCTGAAGACGGTGGGGCTGGAGGCCTTCGAGGCGAGCTATCCTCACGAACTCTCCGGCGGGATGAAACAGAGGGTTGCCATCGTCAGGGCCTTGGTCAACGACCCCAAGGCGCTTCTCATGGACGAGCCCTTCGGAGCCCTGGACGCCCAGACCAGAAACATCATGCAGTCGGAGCTCCTCCGGATCTGGCAGGAGAAGATGAAGACGGTGGTCTTCGTGACCCACAGCATGGACGAGGCCATCTACCTAGGAGACCGGGTCGTGATAATGTCTGCCCGGCCGGGGATGATCAACGATATCATCGATATCGACGTTGCCCGTCCCAGAAATAGAACCAGCTCCGAGGTAAACAGATATCGGGAACGTATCCTCCAAGACCTGCGCGCCCTGAGGAACCGATAGGGCAAAGGCGGGGCTCAGGAGCGTTTATATTTGTAGAAGACGACTACTACATACGACAGGTGAGATCGCTGAGCATATCTAAATGGATGGAGCTTCCACGAAGGGTAGTCGTAGGCAGCGGAGCCCTCTGTGAGGTTGCCGACCTTTCTAGAGACCTCAAGCTGGAGGGCAGGGCCCTCATCGTGACAGGCACCACGACTGGCGATGCCGTTGGCAAAGAGGTCTCTCGCCAGATGGAGGAGGGTGGCTTCGAGACCATCCTCCTGATTACCAAGCATTCAAATATGGAAGAAGTAGACCGGGCAGAAGTGGTGGCCAGGGAAGAAAACGCCGGATTTCTTCTCGGGGTCGGAGGTGGACGATGCATAGACATAGCCAAGCTGGCCTCGATGAAGGCAGGTGTGCCCTTTATAAGCGTTCCCACCGCAGCATCTCACGACGGCATCTGCTCCGCTCAGGCCTCCCTCACCGTAGACGGCGAGACGACCTCCATATCCGCACAATCACCCTTGGGGATCCTCGCCGATACCAGCATAATATCAAAAGCTCCAAAAAGACTCCTGGCTGCAGGGTGCGGCGACATAATCTCCAACTACACGGCAATATTAGACTGGAAACTCGCCAAACGGCTCCGGAACGATAGGTACAGCGAGTATGCCGCAGCGCTGTCCCAAATGACCGCCCAGATGATAGTCGACTCCGCATCCACCATAAGGCCCGGCCTGGCCGAGTCCGCCAAGATAGTGGTAACGGCCCTAATCTCCAGCGGTGTGGCCATGAGCATCGCCGGCTCTTCGAGGCCAGCTAGCGGGTCAGAACATAAGTTTGCTCACGCGCTGAACAAGATCGCACCCGGCAGCGCCCTCCACGGCGAGCTCTGCGGAGTGGGGACGATCATCATGATGTACCTCCACGGTGGCAACTGGAAGCGAATCCGAGAGGCTCTCGGCCTGTTGGACGCGCCGACCTCCGCCGCCGAAATGGGGATCGAAGACGATATCGTGATCGAGGCGCTCATCGGTGCGCGAGAGATTCGTCCAGAGCGCTACACCATACTAGGAACCGGCCTCACCAGAGAAGCTGCCAGGAAAGCCGCAAAGAAAACAAACGTAATATAATATTTATCGAGGCGTAAACATGTCAGAGGCAACTACCCAGATCACACTAATAGGAACAAGACTGGCGACCATAGGGATGGAGTTCGTATTCAACGGCCCCACCACGGAGTGCGAGACCTGCAAGCTCCGGAACACCTGCACCAACCTGGAAAGGGGGAGAAGGTACCGGGTCCTGGGGCTGCGTGGGGAGCTGATACACGAATGTCCCCTGCACGACTCAGGGGTGAAAGCCGTAGAGGTAACGGAGAGTCCCATAATAGTGGCCATCGACGTCAGGAAGGCCTTCGCCGGTTCCAAGATGATCCTGGAGCCGCCCAACTGCGAGGAGTACAACTGTAGCATGTACGAGATATGCCATCCCGTAGGCCTGAAAGAGGGCGACAGGTGCACCATCGTGGACGTCGTGGGCGAGGCTCCCGAAGAATGCCCCCAAGGACACAGTCTGAAGCTGGTTGAGCTGAGACGCTGATCCGTGCATGAAAGCCCGGCTGACCTACTCCAGGAACGTCTTCATACCGGTCACCCGCTTCTGCAGGAACAGGTGTCTCTACTGCAGCTTCCGCAGCGACGAAGGCGGGATCATCGGCAGATCGGAGGCCATCGACCTGATGGACCAGGGTGCTGAAGCGGGCTGCGCCGAGGCGCTCTTCTGCATGGGCGAGCGACCCTGGGACGTCCCCGGCTTCGAACTGGACAGCGAGGCCGTGCTTGACTACCTGATCGAACTCTGTGAACTGGCCCTGGAGAGGAACCTTCTCCCCCACACCAACGCCGGCATCCTCACCTCGGCGGAGATTAAACGGCTAGCTCCGTACAACGCCAGCATGGGCCTGATGCTGGAGACGACCGCCGAGCTGGAGGCTCACAGGCTCTCGCCGGGAAAGATGCCAGAGGTCAGGATAGAGACCCTGTCCACAGTAGGTCGGCTCAAGATACCCTTCACCACCGGCATCCTGGTGGGCATAGGAGAGAGCAGGGACGATAGGATCGAGTCACTCCGGACCATCGCCGATCTTCACAGGGCCTATGACCACATCCAAGAGGTCATCATCCAGCCCTTTGATCCCAAGCCGGGCACTCCCATGGTCTCGACCAGACCACCAGGAGATGACGAGCTTGCCGATGCCGTAAGGCTGGCCAGGGCGGTGTTGCCGCAAACGGTCGCGGTCCAGGTCCCACCCAACCTAGCCGACCCCCTACATCTGGTGGAAGCCGGTGCAGACGACCTGGGAGGGATCAGCCCCCTCACACCAGACTGGATCAACCCGGACAAGATGTGGCCCACAATCGAAGAACTGCATCGGAAATTCCGGGATCGGGAACTGCGAGAGAGGCTTCCTGTTTATCCTCGCTACATCGAGAGAGGGTGGTACGGCAGCCGGACAGGGGACCTGGTTAGGCGGCTGGCCGACCCTGATGGGCTCAGAGGTGGGTCGTAAGAGATATCTCACATCAGCTCAACATGAGGGCGATGAGCAAGAAAACGCTGGAGATCGGTGCGAGTGTAGGTCTCGTCGTCCTGATGATCGCGCTCATGGCGATGGTGCAGATGACGATGCCGGAAGAGATGCATCCGACTGGGTTCGTGGCAATCGTCCTGGCTTTCATGATACTTATGGGCGCCTTCGGCATCAAGCTGGCTAGCACGTAGGTGAGACACGACAGGTAAATCCTTCATTCGGTTTATATGCGATCAAAAAAACACCGTTCCTCGCAACAGGTGAGCATACATGAGCAGTTTATTGGACAGGTTGATGGGCAGGTCTGGTGACGAAGAGTACGTTGACATAGATCTGGGACAGTTCGAGGATGTCTCTGCAAGACCGAGCAAGACCTTTGTCAGGTTCGCGGAGCTGAGCAACCCAGAGGTCGTGCAAGAGATAAGGCAGGAGGTGCTCGATAACAACACAGTCCTAATCGACATCTCGCCGATGACGCAGGATAAATCCATGCTGGATGAGTCAATCGAAGATCTCAAGACGATCGCAGCGGAGATCAACGGCGACATAGCCGGACTGGGAGACGATCTCGTCCTGATAGTGCCCAGGGATGTGAAGATCGATCGCGAGAACGTTCTGGGAGGCGTGGATTGAAGGTCACCACCGAGGTCGAGTGTCCCCTCTGTGGATCCATTGTAAAGTTTGGCTGGAATACAACAGACATACCCCATTTCGGAGAGGCTATGGTGATCGCCGGGACCTGTGAGCGCTGTGGGTTCAAGCATACAGACACGATCCTGCTGACCCAGGGCGAGCCGACGAGGTACACCTTCGATATCAGAAGCGTCGAGGATCTGAACGTCAGGGTAATCAGGTCTACCAGCGGGACGATCAGGCTACCCGATCTGGGGGTCGACGTCGAACCGGGTGCGACGTCGGATGCTTACATAACCAACGTCGAGGGCGTCCTCCAGAAGATTAAGGGCGTGGTATCTTTCGCTACCAGATCTGCCAAAGATGCCGGCGCGGAGGAGAACGTCCGGAGGGGTGACGAGATCCTGGAGTGCATCGAGAAGGCCATGGAGGGCCGGTATCCTCTCACCCTGGTGCTGGAAGATCCCCTGGGTAACAGCGCCATAATCTCCGAAGACGCCATATCTTCCGAGCTGACCGATGAAGAGTGCGAATCGCTGAAGACTGGGATGATCATCCTGGACGGCGATGGTGATTGAGGAGCTATCTTGATCGTGCTCAGCGGAGGAACGGGGACCCCCAAGCTTCTGGTAGGGTTGAAGGAGGTCTTGGACCCTTTGGACCTGACCGTGGTGGCAAACACCGCCGACGACCTCTGGATCTCGGGGAACCTGGTATCTCCAGATCTGGACACCGTGATTTACACCCTGGCAGGTCTGGTGGACCGGGCCAGGTGGTGGGGGATCAAGAACGATTCGTTCCGCACATCGGAGTTTCTCAAGAGCTTGGGCCACGAAGAGGTCCTCACTCTGGGGGATATGGACCGAGCGGTGCATATATTCCGCTCGGACCTTATGAGGTCCGGAGCCGGGCTGAGCATGGCCACGGAAGAGCTCTGCAGGTCTTTGGGGGTGAGGGAAAGGGTGGTTCCCATGACCGACGACCCGGTATCCACGATGATATCTACCTCCCAGGGTGAGATGGACCTCCAGACCTACTGGGTGAAGAAGAAAGGCAGGCTCCCAGTCGAGGCCATAGGGTTCCAGGGAATAGAAGAGGCCAAGCCCAGCCCCGTTTTTCTGGACGCCATCTCCGGCGACGATCCAATTCTGATCGGGCCTAGCAACCCTGTCACCAGTATCGGGCCCATACTGGCCTTGAAAGGCGTCAGAGAGATGATGAATAAGAAGAATAGGGTGATCGCCGTGAGCCCCCTGATAGGAGACCGGCCGGTGAGCGGTCCCGCGGCCGAGTTCATGCGCGCCCTGGGTTACCCGGTGACCGACCAGGGGGTGGCCGATTTACTGGGATGTGTGGACCTCATGGTGGTGGGGCCAAAGAGCAGGTACAAGGGGTCGTGTGTCAGGATGAATACGACCATGAATTGCGAAGAGGACAGCGTCAGGCTGGCCAGAGATATAGTCAAGCTGATCTCATGTTCGTAGGGGTGGATCACGGGACCCGGGCGATCAGGTTCGCCAACACCGAGGGCCGGTGTTGCGTCTTGCCGAGAGCGGTGGCGAGCAGACTCTCGGCGACTGAGATAACGCAGAGGGTGGAGCGAGAGCTGGAGATCAAAAAAATCGATCTTCTGGCGCTCACCTATTCAATGGGAGACGGCATCACAGAGATCGTGAGGATCGAAGACGCGGTCAACCGCGGGGTCATCAGGCAGGATGGGGCGGGGGTTCACGTCGGCGGTGGGACGAGTGTCTTTGACGCCGTGAGAGAGGCTGGTTGGCCCGCGATACTTCTGCCCGGCATCCACCAGAAGAGTGGTACCGATCCCCGGATGAACATATTCTCTCATGGTGCCAGCCCGGAGAAGGTAGGCCTAGCCTACCGGATCTACAAGGACGGGGTATCGAGCTTCATAATATCCGATGCCAGCTCTAACGTCGTCACCATAGGCGTCGTCGACGGCAATATCGTAGGAGCCATCGACGCTCCCATATTCGCGCCCGGTCTGCTTCATGGCCCCCTGGACGTAGACGCCATCCGGCAGGTAGACTCGGGCAAGATGAGCGCCAACCAGGCTTTCACCGCGGGCGGGATTCTGCGCAAGCTGGGCGTCGACTCCCTGGACGACTGCGACCAGGATAAAAAGAGACGCGCCCTGGATACCCTGGCCCTCTTCACGGCGATGGAGCTAAGCGCCATGGGCGTCCTCTTACGGGACCTGGGCGCGGCGCGACCGAGGTTGTACCTGGCAGGCGATCCTGCCTCGCTCATAGCGCCCAGGGTCTCCGAGCTTCTGGACCGGAAGGTCCGGCCCCTGGCCAGCTGCGATGCCGCCCTGGGCGGTGCTCTGATCGCCCGGGACGTCTACCGGGGCGCAGAGAGCGTGCTGGGGGTGGGAGTGGACGAGAGGGTGCGATACGATCTGCTCAACACGCGCCGGAGATAGACGAACCAGGCACCACCCAATGACTATACAGGCCCTTTTCAGGCACCACAGAAGGTATTGATTAAAACCATTATCATGCGATTGATTCTGAGGGAGCTAAACACATACAATCTCCTTATTTCAACCGCTAATGAACGCTAATATTTTTCTTTTAATTCGCGTTCATTCGCGGTTTTACCCTCCGATTTTGACGATCTGGCCGCGCTCGACCACGATATTGCTCTTTTTGTTTTTGTACATAAAGTATAAATTTATGTGCAATAAGGTTGAGTTCCGGTAAGACGCTGATGCACCCACAATTTTACAGCTGGTTTTATAGTCTCATCTAGATATATCTCGGTTATGCCCTGGACACGGTATTCTGGCATTTCGTCGACGACCACAAGCACAACCCCCTCAAGTTGGTTCTCATAGGAGTTAAAGACTTAAACCAATAAACCAACCTATCACCAGCCGCGGAGGATCAACCGATGATGTTCGAAGTTAACGCCTTTGACATAGAGATAGGACAGTACAAGGTGATGCTCAACCTGGCCGACGCCAGGGAGCTGGGGATGAACGCCGGTGACCGGGTACGGATACGGGCCAAGGGGGTCTCCCTCACGGCCATACTGGATATCACCACCCAGATGGTCAAACCCGGCCATATAGGGATATTCACCGAGGCCCACCAGACGATAGGCGAGGTAAAGGAGGTCGATATATCCTCCGCGCCAAAACCGGCGTCGGTCGGCTACATAAAAAAGATCATGGACAGGGACAAGCTCACCGAGGACCAGATCAGGACCATCGTCCAGGATATCGTCGATAACAACCTCAGCGACGTCGAGATCTCCGCCTACCTCACCACCCTCTACATGCAAGACTTCGACTCCCAGGAGACCGAGTGGCTGACCCGGGCCATGATCGATACCGGCGAACGGATTCATTTCGACACTCATCCTGTGGTGGACAAGCACAGCATAGGCGGTGTGCCCGGAAACAAGGTCTCCCTCCTGGTGGTGCCCATCGTTGCCGCGTCGGGCCTCCTCATACCCAAGACCAGCTCCAGGGCTATCACCGGCGCAGGAGGAACCTCAGACCTGATGGAGATCCTGGCCCCGGTAGAGTTCAGCGGCGACGAGATCAGGGAGATAACCGAGAACGTAGGCGGCATCCTGGCCTGGGGCGGAGCCACCAACATAGCCCCCGCCGACGACAAACTGATCAAGGCAGAGTATGCCCTGACGATAGACCCCTACAGCCAGATGCTAGCCTCCATCATGTCCAAGAAGGGCGCCGTAGGCGCGGACGCCGTGGTGATGGATATGCCCGTGGGTCCGGGCACCAAGCTGGCCACGCCCGCAGACGGCAGGGCCATGGCCAAGGACCTGACCGACCTGGGAGACCGCCTGGGGATTAGGGTGGAGTGCGCCATGACCTTCGGAGGATCGCCTGTGGGCAGGACAGTAGGACCGGCGCTGGAGGTGAAAGAGGCTCTGACCATGCTGGAGGGCAGCGGCGGGCCCAACAGCCTGAGAGAGAAGAGCCTGGCCCTGGCAGGGATCCTCCTGGAGATTGGCTGCATGGCAGGCATGGGATGCGTGGCTGCCCGGGGCGAGGGCAAGGTAGCGGCGGAGAAGATCCTGGACAGCGGAGACGCTCACCAGAAGCTGATGGAGATCATCGAGGCCCAGGGAGGAGACCCCACGGTGAAGAGCAGCGATATCGAGGTGGGCGAGTGTACCGGAGACGTCCTCGCACCCATCGGCGGCTACGTGATATCCTTCGATAACAAGCGGATAGTAGAGATCGCCAGGAGCGCCGGAGCTCCCGCGGACAAGAAGGCAGGCGTCCTCATCCACAAGAAGGTGGGTGAGGTGGCGAAGAAAGGCGAACCACTCCTCACCATCTACTCCGGCAAGGAATGGGAGTTGCAAAGGGCGATGAACGACGCTCTGAGAGATATGCCCATCGTGGTCGAAGGCATGCTCCTGGAGAGGTACCCCCGGTACGAGGAAATATAGGAGATCGTTTAATAGCCATGTCGGGGATTGAGATCCATGAAGGTCGCGGTTATATATCACGAGGACTTCGGCACGGATGGTCACAGCGTCCTTAAGCTGAGGATAAAACCCTCCTTTGACGCCCTTATGAAGTCCGGTCTTGTCGACGGGAAGAACGTCCAAGTCCTCAGGCCAAAGCCGGTGCCATTGGGGCTTGTAGAGGATGTTCATACCAAAGAACATATCGAAAACATGCGTAACGAGCCCTGCAACAAGGTATACTACGACGTGGCCCTGCTCTCGGCAGGGAGCGTCGTCATGGCTGCCGAGATGGTGGCCGAAGGCGAGGCCGATAACGCCTTCGCCTACACCGGGACGGCGGGTCATCATGCCAGTTCCGGAAGCTGCTGGGGCTTCTGCTACTTCAACGACGTGGCCATGGCCATCGTCCGGCTGAGAGAGATGGGACTGGAGAGGTTCCTGATCGTGGACGTCGACCCCCACTTCGGCGACGGTACCAGGAACATCTTAGGCGACGACCCGAACGTTTTCCACATAAACTTCAACCACCAGTCCAGCTCAAACTACGACACCACGAATAACAACTACGACGTGGGCATCGGGTTCAACGCCGAGAACGACTTGTTCCTAAACGAGCTGAGGGGTGTGATGGAGCTGGCCAAGGACTTTGACTTTCAGCTATGCTTCGTGATATTCGGTCACGACTCACACCAGGACGACTATGGTGGGTTCGATCTCACCCTCAGCGCCTATCCCAAGATGACGAATATCATAAAAGACGCCGTGGACGACCGAGGCATAGTATTCGTTCTCAGCGGCGGGTCGAACGGCAAGGTTGCTTCCGCGGCCATACCTGGCGTGATAGCCGTCCTGGCAGGGGGGTGGCCAGTTTGAAGATGGCCTCCAACTGTTACAGCTGCATAATGGACAGGGCCAAGTTCGAGTGCGACATGCTCTTCGATAGAGATGAAGAAAAGTTAGAAGTCATGGAAGAGCTCGTGGACTTCATGGCCGCTCACAAAGGCGACGTCTCTTCGGTGGTGGGCACGGAACGAGAGAACATCATGAAGCGACGGAGCGGCAACCTCGATCCCTACCGCGATCTGAAGGAGGAGAGCAACCGGGCCGCCAGAGATCTTCTCCCCCTGGCTGTGGAGTTCTACGACAGTTCCGGAGACGGGCTGGAAGCCCTGGTCAGGATCGCCGCGGCTGCGAACTCGATGGAGTACGGGGTGAAGGGCCACGACTTCGATGCAAACACCTTCCACGAGGTCTTTTTGGACACCCTCGAGGAGAAGCTGGGCGGCGACCTGGAGAAGGCGAGAGGCTACCTGGACCGGTTCGAGAAGATCCTCTACCTCACCGACAACGCAGGGGAGATCGTCTTCGACCTATTCGTCATCGAGAAGCTGGAAGAGAAGGGCAAGAGGGTGGTGATCGCGCCCAAGACCGAACCGATCCTCAACGATGTGACCGCCGAGGAGTTGCGGAGTATGACCGATTGGCCCCTGGAGCCCTCGGGTCCCGTGGTGGGCCTATCTCTGGAGGACACCCGTCCCGAGCTTCTGGACCTGCTGTGGGACGAAGACTGGCTGGTCCTGGCCAAGGGGATGGGCAACTTCGAGACCGTCACCGAGTTCGACGATCGGCTGAAGGGCCGGCTGATCTACGTGATGCGTGCCAAGTGCGAGCCCGTAGCCAGAAGGGCAGGTGTGCCACAGGGATCCCTGGTAGTGATGCCGGTATAATGATTTATTATCACATCCAGGTCCAGATATACAGAAAGCCCTATACCCCTCCAGAGCAAAGGTCTGCATAACATGTACCTGATCGGCGCCGACCTGGGCACCACCTGTGCCAAAGCAGGAGCCTTCGACGAAGATGGTCAGCTCCTATCTCTCGCCGTCTTGAAGTACCCTCGCCCGAGCAAGATCGAAGAGGCCGATCCCCAAGAGTGGTGGGGCGCGATCGCAGAAAGCATAAGCCGGGTCGCCCAGGATCGGGGGCGGGGGAGACCGGCGGGCATATCCATAGGCAGCCAGGGTCCCAGCGTGGTGGCTCTGGACGACGCGGGCAGGCCCACGGGTCCCGCCATCCTCTGGATGGATCTGAGGGCTGAAGAGGAAGCCGAGATCCTCTCGAATAGGCTGGACAGGACGATCAGCCCGGCCTGGTTCGTGCCCAAGGTGATGTGGCTGAAGGAACACCGGCCCGGGGTGTACGGGAGAAGCAGGTTCTTCGTCCAGGCCATGGACTACGCGGTCTTCAGGCTTACTGGCATGATATCCACGGGGGTGGCCTCGCCGGAGATCGTCCCCTGGTCCGAGGACGAGATCGCCGGTGGCGGACTGGACAGATCACGTTTCCCAGATCACAAGATCATGGGCGAACTCATCGGCGAGGTGACCGCGAAGGCTGCCCAGGAGATTGGAATTCACGAAGGCGCGCCAGTCTACGTGGGCGCACCCGACTTCGTCGAATCGATACTGGGCACCGCCTCGACAGAAAAGGGCATGGTATGCAACCGGGCCGGAACCTCCGAGGGGGTCGACCTCTGCTGGGACAAAAAGATTAAAGACCACCGGCTATACTGCCGCCCCCATCCCGCCGCCCCGGGGATGTGGCACCTTGGAGGGACCATCGCCTCTACGGGAAAGAGCCTTGAGTGGATCGGCAGGATCCTCGGCAAGACCTCGTTCGAGGATCTTCTGGAGATGGCAGAGAGGGCACCACCAGGATCCAAAGGTCTCCTTTTCCTGCCCCACCTGATGGGCGAACGAAACGCCCTGTGGAAGGGAGCCAGAGGCGGGTTCTTTGGACTCACCCACCGCCACAGAGAAGACGACCTGGTGAGAGCGGTCATCGAAGGATGTGCCTACTCGATCCAACACCTCCTCTCGGTCATGGTCAAAGGAGGCGCGCGACCCACGGAGGTAAGGGTCACAGGCAGCCAGGCCAAGAGCGACCACTGGAACCAGATAAAAGCCGACGTCACCGGCCTGGATGTGGTGGCACCCCAGATAACCGAAGGCGAGGTGCTGGGAGCGGCAGTCATCGCCGCTTCTGGTGCAGGCCTCTACCCCGACCTCCAGACCGCCTCTTGGAAGATGGTCAGACAAGGTGCGAGGTTCCATCCCCGAGAGGATACAAAAGAAATCTACGATAGACTCTGCAACCTCCACGGGAAACTCTACCCTGCTCTGGAGGAGACTTACCGCGAGCTGGGCGAAACAATTCATATTTATAATATTTGAGAGGGGATGGAATATGAGGCATACGTTGATACTATTG
>Ga0163203_1000313_pt1 | contig 12834 bp, 17 predicted proteins | sample PL_2010_330m_FD_113534 | JGI IMG/M metagenome (GOLD analysis project Ga0163203, IMG submission 113534) | Freshwater microbial communities from Powell Lake, British Columbia, Canada to study Microbial Dark Matter (Phase II) - PL_2010_330m | ecosystem: Environmental > Aquatic > Freshwater > Lake ... | reverse complement strand
CAACGATGTATATCGACGCGATACCAGAAGAAGTGTTTGATGAATATATTATAGTGAAGTGGTACAACGCGCCGTATGAGCATGGATTTGAGCATTTTCAGGTCGGTTATACCATAGAAGATGACACGATAAATTTCGCGCCACTGGAAGAGTGGGTAGGCGGAGGATATGTATTTGTACTAGGTCAGAAATCAAAGGCGCGCGAGATTATAGAGTTGAAAGTCGGGCGACGGTTTAGCCGCGAGAGTAAGGAACAGTTTTTGCAGTTGGCAGAGCTAATTCGCGACACGGTGGGTAAGTTGGTAGAGTTAGTCGAACCCGCTGAAGGGGATAAAGCCGAGCCGCCTCCGCTGGAGGCACTCACTTTGCGCTTGATGGAAATTGAGCTTCTGGAGAACGAGTTAAAGTTAATGGAGGATTAGATGATGAATTACAGAGAGAAGTTAAAAGCCGCGCAAGAGCGGTTTAATCTCGTCAAAGCGGTGTTAGGCGGCGATGACGCAACGATTAAAGCGCTACCAGACGCGGCACAAGAGCGAGTTAAAGAAGCGTTGGCGTTGACGCCGGAGGAGCGCACCGCGTGGTGTAATGGTCTGGTAGCAGAGGCAAAGCAGCTGCAGAAAGAAGCGGCGCAACTGAAGGATATTGCACAGACAGCGATTGACACGGCGGTGGCGCAGGCGGAAGCGGCGCAGGACGATGCACCGCGCAGTCACGGGTTCAAGAGCTGGGGCGAGTTTTTGGTAGTGGCGAACGACAACATGACACTGCCAAAGAGTCAGCGTGACCCGCGCGTGGTGGTGTTCGACGAGGGTCCGGGGGCACGCAAGGACATGGCGGGCAGTTCGCTGGCGGGCGGGGGCGCGCTCATTCCGCAGCAGTTCCAAGAGCAGTTGTACGCGCTGCTGAACGAAAACTCTAACGTGCGGGCGCAGGCGACTATCATTCCGATGCGCCGGCGGCAAGTGCTCATTCCAGTGCTAAACCAAACAACTACGACGGTGGGGTTGCCGCACTGGTTTGGTGGACTCCAGTTTTATTGGGCGGAAGAGGGCGAAGAGAAGACGAATTCGGACGTGGCATTTCGCCAGATGGCGTTGACCGCGCACAAGTTGGTGGCGTTGACGCATACATCTGACGAGTTGCTGGACGACAGCGCGGTCTCGCTGGAGGCGTTCCTGCAGGGGCCGATGGGGTTCGCGGGTGGCGCAGCGTGGATGGAGGAGTACGCGTTCATTCAGGGCACGGGCGCGGGGCAACCGCTGGGCGTGATTAACGCGAACGCGACTATTTCAGTGGCGCGGGCGACGGCGAGCACGGTCGGGTATACCGACATCGTGAATATGGTGGAGAGTTTGCTCCCGAGCAGCAAGGCGATCTGGATGATTACGCAGAACGCGATGAGCAACATTATTCAGATGAACGGCCCCACGGGTAACGCGAGTTACGTCTGGCTGCCAACGGTGCAGGGCGGCGCGCCAGGCACGTTGTTCGGGTATCCGGTGGTCTGGACGGATAAACAGCCCTCCGTGGGTACGGCCGGCGATGTGTTGCTAGTGGATTGGAGCAAGTATCTTGTTGGCGACCGTCAAGCGAGTACGGTTAGCTCCACGCCGTTCGGTCCGCGGTGGACATATGACCAAACTTCGTGGCGGTTAGTGCATCGCGTGGATGGGCAACCCTGGTTGAGCGCGCCGTTTACGTACAGCGATGGTAGTACGCAGGTATCGCCATTCGTGAAGTTGAGCGACGCGGCGAGCTAGAGGAATTGGTAACGTTTTAGATGCGGCAGCGCGTCTCCGCGCTGCCGCGCGATAGAGAGGTGACAGTAGATGAATACGACAAGATTTACAGAGATTTGTTATCCGCTCGTGTGTATTCACGCGGATAGTGTGGCAGCGGGAGAGGTCAACAGTGGCTATGTGGCGTTGCGCGATTACAATCGCGCGGTGGTGCTGATTGATGTGGGCGATATGGGCTCGAGCGCGACGTTCGACGTGGACATAGAGCAGGCGACCGACACGAGTGGTACTAGCGCGAAGGCGATCACGGGCAAGTCGATCACGCAGTTGACGCAAGCCGGCGGCGATAGTGACGACATCCTCGCGGTGGAGATTATGACCGATGAGTTGGATGTGGACAACGGCTTTGACTGTATCAACGCCGAGGTCACAGTGGGCACCGCGGCGGTCGAGTGTTCGGTTTGGATTATTGGGTTTGACCCGCGCTTTGCGCCGGTGAGCACGACCGCGTGGACTGAAGTAGTGACATAGGCATAACGCGGGCGGGCGCGGTTATCCGCGCCCGCTCGATACGGGTGGCACGATGGAATTCAAAGAGATTGTCAGTTTAATTTCGGATCTCGGGGTAATCGCGGTGTTGGCGTTGTGGGTGTGGTTGTTTGTGCGCGGTCTAATCTTGCCAGCTACGGTGGTCAACGAAATACGCGAATTAAGTAAGATTTTGCAGGAATATTTGGAGCATGACCGGGAGCGATGTGTTGTACAGGACGATGCCATCGCGCAGATACAGGAATACGTGAAAGAGAGTCGCACACGGCAGCTATCGTTAGCCGTAGGATTGACGCGGTTTACCGACGGTGTCGCTCGTTTGGCGGACACTATCGGCATGAAAAAGAACGGCGAGCGGTTTAGACAAATACTTTCGGATACCCAGACATGAGTAGTATCTATGTACAAGTAACGGCGATTAAACGTGTAGAGCGCGCGGGTGTATTGACCACATACTACCCGGGCGACTGGGTAGAGGTCAATCGCGGGGTGGCGAAACGCTGGTTGGCGGCTGGTGACGCGGTCATTTTTAACATGGCTGAGACCGACTTGCTTCCGCGCCATGCCGGTGCAGTGATAAATCGGAACAACAAGAATGCGTTGCAGGCATTGCAACAGGTCGGCGTGGCGTATCAGACATCGCGTAGTCGATTGCAGTTGCCGTATGAGTTTACATTGCTATGGGATGTAGCGTTTGACCTCGCGCAGCCGGGGTTGATCGTCACCGGTTTGGCATTGTTGGAGCGGTGGGAGGTACTCGCGCCGTTTTATGGCTATGACGTGTTAGCCAGTACCTGCGGCGACGCGGAGAGTCGGGAGCGCACCCAATGCTTAGTCCACGACTTGCGAGTGCCGGTGTATAATCCGCGCCTGTTGTTCGTGCGCGATTGCCAGCGTACGCGGCAATTGTTGCGAGTGTGGCAGGATGAGGGGGGCGATAATGACCTGTCATTTTTACGCGCGGTGTATCGCGTAAAACCGCTAATTAACCCGTTGCCGAGTGAGTGGGAGCGAAAATGAGCGAGCGCGGCGTGGTTTACATCGCCTACGGCGCACCGGCGCGGCGGGAGACGGAGAAGAGCATCAAAAGTTTGCGCCGCGTACATCCAGCCTTGCCGGTGACGGTGGTCAGTGACGCACATTTTGGCATGGGTGTGAACCTGCGCCGCGTGCCGGAGCGCGATATGGGTGGGCGGTGGCAGAAGACTCGCGCGTATGAGTACAGTCCGTATGAATTGACGTTGTTGCTCGACGCGGATACGCGGGTACACGGAACGATTGACACGGGATTTGCGGCGTTGGCGGATGGGTATGAACTGGCCGTCACGGCATCGGTGAACGCAGGCGAACGTTGTCTGTGGCATGTGGCGGAGGCGGACCGCGAGGCGGCGTTTAACTTGTACGAGGCGGACAACTTGCTCGCTATGCAGGGCGGTGTGATATTTTTTCGCAAGTGCCGGCGGGTGCAGCGGTTTTTTCAGGCGTGGGCGCGGGAGTGGGCGCGGTACGGCGACAAGGATATGGGCGCGTTGCAACGGGCGATTTATTATCACCCGTTGCGAGTATGGTGGCTGGGGTATCCATGGAATGGGGTTAAGGGCGGCGCGGTGATTGCGCATCATTTCGGAGCAGCACAGCGGGATAGGCCATGATTAGATGGGGCTTAATTTTTAGCTATTTTAGCTTGGGCGTGGTGCTGGGAAGTATCTGGGGGGCGTGGTTGATTTATAGCGCGGTGGTGAGTTATATCGCGCTGCATGGTGGCGCGGCATTAGAGCGCAAGCTGGGCGAGTTCGTAGACTGGAACCGGTTACGGCGAGAAAATATCGAAGAGTGAATCATGGGGGAGTAAAACTATGCGAGAAGTTTTTAAAGCAGAGCATTGGTTCATGGACAGCGTAGGTTGGTTATACACGGTTAATGGTACGAAGCTGGCGCGCTTAGGCGGCGATAATATACTCTATTTGTGGGACAAACGCGCTAAATGCGAGGTTGCGGTTGGTTTGATCGATTTGCATCGCGCGGATTTAATTGCCGCGTTACGAACTGAAGGGGTTGAATGGCAAGAAATTGAGAACGAACGTGATCGCTGTTATTGAGAACTTGATGCAGCCGCTGTGGGAATGGATGGTTGTTTTTAATGCTGAACTGGCAACCTGCGCGACAAAGTTGTACTACAGGCTAAATATGTGCGCGGGGCAAGTGGCAGAAAATTATCAGGTATTAGCCGATAAGTTGTCGGAAGATGAATGACAGACAGGTTAATATTGTGTGCGAGGAATTAGATAGCGACCGCATTCTACCGCGCAAGGCGCGGGCGTTGGCGGCGGAGACCGGCTGGGCATTGCAGGAGACGCCGGACGCGAGCGCGGACGTGAATTATTTCATCGGTTATATCACGTTTACGCACAAATTTCGGAATTGGCAGGAGACGCCAGTTGCGGCGTATTTCACGCATAAGGACACCACGCGGGCGACTAAGGTGCGGTGGTGGGATACGGCGGCGCGGGAGGTGGATTTGCGCTGCGTGAGCGCGGAGTTATACGCGCGACCGTTACGTCTGTTGGGACGGACGGCAATTGTGCGCCCGCCAGTGGACGTGCAGTTCACGTTACCAGCTGCACCTGTGATGAACGAAATACCGATCATTGGCATGTCGGGTTTTTGGGAAGGGAGTGGGCGCGGGCGCAAAGGGACACACTTGGTTGAGCAACTCCTTCACAGCGCGGTGGCGAAGCAATGCGCGTTCAAGGCAGCTGGGCGCGGGTGGCCCGTATCGACAGAGTTTTACGATTGGGCGGACATGGTCGCGTTTTACCAATCGCTGGATATTTATTTGTGCAGTTCGCTCATCGAAGGTTGTCCGATGCCGCCGCTGGAGGCGTTGGCGTGCGGCACAGCGGTAGTGGTGCCTGACGGGGTCGGGCTGATGGGTGAGTTACCTACCTGTCCGGGTATCTATCACTACGCGGCGGGTGATTATGATGGTATGGAACGCGCGGTGCAGCGGGCTATTGATTATCGGCATAACGTGTACCCGGAGAAGTTGGCAACGGTCGCGAGTGAGTATTGTGCAGCGCACTGGGCGGTAGATCATGAGTACGCGTTTAGCGAGTTTGTGCCTGCCACTACGCGTATAACCGTACCAGAAATAGTACCACCGCGTGACGGCGAGTGTGGTGTGTACGTAGTCGCATACGGTGAACCGGCGCGGCGGTGCGCGACGCAGTTATTGCAATCGGTGCGGGAATATCTGCCCAACGTACCGGTGGCGGTGGCGAGTGACGTGCCGCTGGCGGGCGCGGATTTCGATGTCATTTGCGAGGACGTAGACATCGGCGGGCGGTATGCGAAGTTGCACGCGTACGATTTGACGCCGCAGGAGTGGAGGTATGTTTTATATCTCGATGCGGATATGGAAATCGTTGCCGATGCGCGGGTATTGTTTGAGTTCTTGCGTGACGGTTGGGAGATGCTGTTCACGCAGGCGATTGCGCGATATGGCAGGATGCGGGAAACGCGCCGGCCAGACTGCTATGCAGAATGGGAGACGACAGTACAGGAGCTAGGCACGGATAATTTGGTGCAGTTGCACGGTGGCGTCTGGGGCTTTCGGCGCACGGACGCGGTGGCGCGGTTTTTCGAGGTATTGTGGGAGGAATATGAACGCTGGGGGCGGCGGGATTCGTTGGCGTTGATGCGAGCGTTGTATCGACAACCGGTGCGGTTGTTTGTGTTGAGCACGCGGTTTAACATGCCAACTAATCACTGTCGCTATGCGGATAGTGTGATATGGCATAATCACGGTCAGGCGCAACGCGCTGCGCCGATTGCGGTACGTGAGCGGTGGGATAGCGCGGCGGCACGGAGTAGAATATGAGTAAGAAAATTCTGAATTTGGGCGCAGGAAATGAACCGCTTGAGGGCGCGATTAATCACGATAAAACTCAGCACGCGCCGTATATTGACGTAGCACACGACTTAAACGTTTTGCCATGGCCGTTCGCGGACGAGGAGTTCGACCGCGTGTACTTTAAGGCGGTAATTGAGCATCTGGAGTTGACGTTTTTAGAGTCATTGAACGAGATATGGCGCATCACGAAGCCGGGTGGGAAGCTGTATTTGAAATATCCGTTGTGTACGGCACGGAAGTCGTACCGCGACCCGACGCACCGCTGGTTTTGGGATAAGACTACGGTGGATAGTTTCGACGCGGACACGGCGCTGGGCGCGCTGTCGCAGTTACTAGCGTTTTTGGACGGGATTGATGAAGTGACGTTTGAGGACGCGGTGGCAGAGATACAGGCGTGGTGTCGGTATATGACGCACCTGTTGGCGCAGCAGGAACAGTGGCATGGGTGGATGCCCGCGACGGTGGATTACTTCGATACGGAGACGAAAATCGGCGCGACGTATGGGTTTTATATGGCACGAAAGTGGAAAATACTAAAGCGTAATTGGCATTATAGTAATTGCTGGGTTACGTTGCAGAAAGTGAAATAGGATGTTATTTACACCTAAACGATTGTTGATTATCGCGCACATGCGCACGGGAGCGACTTTTTTGACGCACTGTTTGGATAGCCATCCAGACGTGTATTGTGCGCGGACAGAGCCGCTCAATCGGTTGAGTTTATGGAGCAAGATTGAGCCGTTCGATTATCGGATGGATGCGGTGTTGGCGCAGGTCGGGTATAAAGTGTGCGGCATGAAGTTGACATATGGACACGTCGATGACGATGTTTGGCAGTATGCGCGGCAAAATCGGTGTGTGTTTATTCACCATGTGCGCGAGAACGTGGTGCGTTCCGAAGTGAGCAATACACTGCGGCAGCAGCGCAAGGAAGGGCGCACGAATTACCCGACGCACATCGTCACCGCGTCGCGGCGCATTAGTCCGGCTACGCTCGACGCGGCGGAGTTGGTGGCTAATTGCCGACGGCATCGGCGCGAGGAGCAAAACATGACGGCGTGGCTGGCGGCGACGGGGTTGCCGGTGCTGCGGACAACGTACGCGCAAATCGTAGGGGGTGAGGAAGTAGAGGCGCGGTGCATTCCAACATTGCCCGCGCAGCGCATTTGTAAGTTTTTGGACATTGAGGAGTTGCCGTTGATCAGCCGTATGCGCAAGGTGAATGTATATAGTATGAAAAGCATTGTAAGCAACTGGGCGGAGGTGCGCGCGGCATTGGCGGAGACGGAGTTCGCGGGGATGGTACAATGACCGATTATTGCACGGTGGCAGAAGTAAAGGCGCAAATTGAGAAAATTCGGGATACGAGTGACACGGAGATCGCGGCGATGATTACCGCCGCGTCACGGTCAATTGATAATTACTGTGGACGGACACGGGATGGGTTCGTCGCGTCGGATACGGCGGCGGCGCGGGATTTCGTGGGCAGCGGGACGAATTATCAATTGATCGATGAGTGTGTGGCGATTTCGACTGTCGCGGTGAAATACTACGGCGAGGAAGATGACGATTATGAGATGTGGGCGAGCACTGATTGGATTGGCGCACGGGGGCGACCGCAGCTCCCGACATATGGCGCGACGCCGTATACAATGATACTGGTGCGTCCCGATGGCACTGAAGCCACGTTCCCATCAGGTTACGACATCCCTACCGTGCGGGTGACGGCGCGCTGGGGCTACGCGGCGAGTGTGCCAGACGTGGTAAAACAGGCGTGTATTATTCAGGTGGCGCGCTGGTTCAAGCGCGGGCAGAGCGGCTGGGCGGATACAGTGGGCAGCCCGGAGACAGGGACGTTGTTGTATCAGCAGACGCTTGACCCGGCGGTGAAGCAATTGTTAATTAGCGGCCGGTTGGTGCGCCCGTCGCTGGCGTTTTGAGGTGTGATGCCCGGTCAAATAGTAGTAGAGATTAGACGGTTGAAAGAGACGCGGCGCGCGATGGAAGAGATAGCGGCGCAGTTGCATGGGCGCGGGATGGTCAATGCGATGAAGAAGGCGGCCGGTTTGGTGCTGCGGGAGAGTCGCAAGAACGCGCCGGTCAATCGCGGATTATTACGCAGTAGTTTGGCGATGGAAGTGCGAGCGACAGCGCGGGAAGTGCAGGGGGTGGTGGGCAGTCCAGTGAAATATGCGCCGCACATGGAGTACGGGACAAAGCCGTTCACTCCGCCCTTGCAACCCTTAGTTCGCTGGGTGGAACTGAAATTCGGCAAGCGCGGGCAAGATGCGATATTGGTGGCGAAGGGTGTCCAGCGGAAGATCGCGCGACGGGGGTTGAAGCCACGCCGGTATCTGCGCAGCGCGGTAGAGGATAACAAGAGTAAGTTAATCGACATTTTGGAGCAAGGGGTAAAGGATATAGTCAATGGCTGATGTAGGTATCGCGCCGATTTGCAGCGCCATCGCGGACACGTTCAAGGCGGCGAGTATCACCGACCCGGTGAGTGGGAATGTCCTGCGGGTGCAGGATTACGATGAGTTGACCGAGGGGTTGGCGGATATGCCGACGTTGCAGGTGTATCCACAAGGCGGGACTACGGACGTGGCAACGGCGAACGACCGTTCAGCGTTTCGCGGCCGTGTGCGTCAGACGGATACCACGTTCATTCTGGATTTGTACGCGCGGCGGCGGGTGCATATTGGCGAGGATATGGAAATCGTGGTGAAGTTGGTGGATTTGGTGATTGCGGTGCTGCAAAATCAGACCACGCAACCGATGTTCGGGTTGACGGTCGGGAACATCAAACCGATTAAGTCTTTTGAGTGGAACTGGGCGCGGGTACTGTTGGATTATAGCATTGAGCAATATGTGGGTGCACGGTTTGAATTGGTAGTGAGGACGTTCTAACTATGTTATATCGAGTGTTGAAACCGTTGAGTACGGGGCATAAAATTGGCGATGTGGCGCCAGCGAGCGAATTTCGGGTGGAGGCGATCCCGCGATTACTTGAGGTACGGGCTTTGGCAGAATTGCACGCGCCGCCATTGCGGGCGTTGCCGGGTTGGACGCGGCGAGCGGAGCGGTTGGCGCGCTTGGATATTGAGCTGGCGGATGAGTTTTTAGAATGTGACGAGGAGGTGGTCGCAACAGAGTTAAAGTATAAAGTAAAGACGATAGAACGCTGGAAAGCAGAGGTGTTACAGGCATTACGCGCACCGCGAACGCGGCGCAGGTGATGCGGGTAGGGACATAAGTTTTATGTGGAGGTGAGATTATGGCTACGAGTACGACGATAATTAACGCGTGCGACGCGGTCGTCAAGTTGGACGATGAAGCAGGTACTTTGACCGATATTACGGGGGCGAGCGCGAAGGCGACGATCAGTTCGTCCGCGAACTCAGCGAGTGTGCGGGTGTTCGCTGACGACGATCCGATCACGAAAGTGTGCGGCAAAGATACGACGATCGGTTTGGAGTGTTTTTATTCGACGGCGGCGGACGAGGCGGTCGATTTGCTCAAACATTGGTGGTTTAATTATTTCGGCACGGCGCGGTCTATCGAAATCTACGTGCCTGACAGCACGGTAGGCAGCGATAAGTTTTATGGCGAGGTGCAGGTGACTTCGTTGGAGTTGCCGCTGGAAGCGGGTAACGCGGAACCGATTCGCGTAAGTGTAGAGTTGGTGACCGACGGGGTGTTCGCGCTGATGACGGTCGCAAGCTAGGAGGCAATAGCGATGAAAGGGCTACAGGATAACGCAGTAGAGCCGTTCGTGGTAGAGTTGGACGCAGGCGCGGTGCGCACGATCACGGTCGATGAATTTGAGACGTTGATTACGATGCAGCCGTTTTCGGCAGCGAAGGTGGTGTTGAACCGCGTTGTGGTTGGCGGTGTGGGTAAAATCCCGTTCGTGCGACTGCGCGAGGTGATGGAAGTGGTAGGCACGGCGCTGACGGAAAGCGTGCGGGGGGAAAGCTAAGGCGACGCGTGGCGCGGCATTTACGGCATGGCGCGGGCGCGCCGCCGCCTGAGTGGTTGGAATACGTGCTGTGCAAGCACGTCTATCAAACAAGTTGGGTTTGGGTCAAGGATATAGCATATCATAAGGCAATGCAGCATTTGCTGTGTTGGGAGGAGGAGCAGAGATGGCAACAAGAACAGTACGACAAACATTAGGACTCGCATTGGTGGTGTGGTTATTAGTAGTAGGAATAGCGGGGGCTGAGGACGCATATCCACCGCCAGCTGCAGCGTACCCCGCGCCGCGGACAGAGATGCCGGTGGTGATGACAGAAACGTTGGGTACAGTGCTCGAACCGGTAACAGACAGCGCGCCGGTAAAGCTGCCGTTGACGGGCGACGAGAGTGATAATCCTTTCGCAGGGATGTCTTTAGCTGAGGTGTTGTTGTTTGCGAGTACGACGGCGGGCGCGGCGGCGGCACTAGGTATTGTATATAGTTTCGCGGTGCAGGCGTTCCCACAGTTTAATGAGTTATCGAGCGGGTACAAGCTGGCGGCGGTGGCGGGATTGGCGATTGGTATACCGGTGGTTTCGACCGCGCTGCGCGTGGCGTGGGGGTATGTGGACGCCAGCACGGAGTTATGGGGTGACGCGGTGTGGGCCGGTATCGTGGCGTTCGGCATCTCGCAGGTTACACATAATATTCGCAAGAACTTGAACCGCGATGATCGGGATGAGTTGGCGCTGTCGTTAATTGTGGATGCGGTGGCGCAATTGGAGCAGTATGATCGTGATGAAGTGTGGCAGTTGGTGCAGCAAGTGAAAGACCTGCGTGACGATGGTTTGGGTAACGCAGCGGGAGTGTTGTTCGACCGCGTGGTGTGGTATTGGGATAAGTGCGCGAATAGTTAGGCTAATATACCCGAATTCACAATGTGTAGAGAGCCCTTGAGCCGAATTTTTTTGGCTCAAAGGCTCTTTTTTATTAGTTGGTACTGATATGGCGAATAACACAGTTCAAGTCATAATCAAAGCAAAAGACGAAACCAGCAGCGTGTTCGCGACGGCGCAAAGCAAGTTAAGTGGGTTGGGTAACGCTGCGGGGGGCGTGGCGGCGAAAGGGTTCACGGATTTGCAGAGCGCGGCAAAGGGCGCGGGGCTGGCGGTGGCAGGCGCGGCAACGGCGATGGGCGTGGCGGTGGCGGGGATTGCGAAGGCGAGCGTGGACGCGGCGACTGAGTTCGACGCGGCGATGGGCACGATGGGTATTGCCTCTGGGGCAACGGCAGACGAACTGACGCTAATCAGTGATTTTGCACTGAAAATGGGCGCGGATAGCGTGTTCGGCGCGACTGAAGCGGCGGGCGCGATGGAGGGATTGTTCAAGTCTGGTCAGGACATATCACAAGTCATGGGTACTGTGTCGGAAGACGCGGGCGGGATGGCGGCAGCGTTACAACTCGCTAAAGAGAAAGGCATTACATTAAACGAGGCGATAGCCGAACTGGGCGGGAGCACGGGGACATTAAGCGCGGTGCTGGACTTGGCGACGGCGAGTAATCTGTCGATGGAGGAGAGCGCGGACGCGTTGGCGGTGGCGATGGCGACGTTCGGGAAGCCGGCGAGCGAGGCAACGGCGATTGTTAATAACTTCGTGCAGGCGGCGGACGCATCGGTGATGGAAGTGGGTGATGTGACCGAAGCGTTGCGTAATGTGGGGCCAACCGCGCAGGCGATGGGCTACAGCATGGAGGAGGTAACGAACGCGCTGGCGTTGTTGAGCCAGCGCGGGATTGCGGGGGCGGAGGCGGGCACGGCGCTCAAGTCCATGTTGAATAATCTGTCCCGGCCAACCAATCAGGTGCAAGATGCTATGCGCGAGTTGGGCGTATCGCTGTATGACGTGGAGGGCACTGTGTTGCCGCTGCGTGATGTGGTTGGACAGTTGTCGGACGCGTTCAGTGGTAACGCGGAGATTACTAAAATAGTAGGCGGCGTGACGGAGGAGATGGCAAAGGCAGCGGAGAAAGCGCGGGCGCAAATTCCCAAGTTGACTACTACACTAGATGAGCAGCACACTAAGTTAGGGATTCTCAATCAGGAATACGCACAGACAATAGAGAAATACGGTGAGGGTTCGACGCAAGCGCAAAAGAAAGCACTGGCGATTAAGAAGCTGACTAACGACATTAACGATAACGAAGCAGCACTGCACGGACACTGCGCGGCAATCGACGCGGTCAATAACGCGGAGACACAGACAATTAAGACGACTTTGAAGCTCACTGAGGAGCAAAAGAAACAATATGCCAGCACCATCGCAGGAACGTATGGGCAAAACGCGCTGTTTAGTCTGCTGGAGGGCGGCGTAGGCACGTGGGATGACATGGCCGATGCGACGGCGAACGCGGCGACGGCGAACGATGTGGCGGCGGCGAAGATGGCGACGTTCGCGGGCATGGTCGAGGAGTTGAGCGGCGGGCTGGACACGTTGAAAATCACCATCGGCAAGGCGGTGATCGACAATGCCTTGAAACCGTTGGTGGGTTTTTTGAGCGGGACGGTAGTGCCTAACTTGCAACTCTTGGCGGATAAGTGGATCCCGCGTGTAGAGGCGGCGGTGGGCGATTTGGGTTACGTATTTACGGCGTTGAGAGATGGCAAT
>Ga0163203_1000311_pt1 | contig 12862 bp, 10 predicted proteins | sample PL_2010_330m_FD_113534 | JGI IMG/M metagenome (GOLD analysis project Ga0163203, IMG submission 113534) | Freshwater microbial communities from Powell Lake, British Columbia, Canada to study Microbial Dark Matter (Phase II) - PL_2010_330m | ecosystem: Environmental > Aquatic > Freshwater > Lake ... | reverse complement strand
TATGATAAGTCTGTATCCGACTCCAGTCAACAAGAAGTTCCGCCAAGTCTTGCCGGGAGCGGCACCGCCGTAACCTCTTGACGGACGGCCGCTGAGCCTGCCACCCTCTGATGTCCAAGAAGGCCTTGACACTCCCCGCCTGTCCGAGGGTCCCAGAATCCCGTCTTCCCGCGCGTCGCTCAGGCTTGCGCTCAGGCTAGGTTCACGAGGAGCGGCCGGCCGCGTGGCGTCGTCCTGTTGACTGCGTCAGCCTGCGTCCTATAATCGGGCAAAGGAGAATCCATGAAATCACTTCCCGCGACGCTGCTGGTGTTCGTAACGCTGATGGCCGGTCCGGCCCGGGCCGACCTGAAGACCGAGACCCTGACCCGCGCTTCGCTGCTGACCGGTATCGGAACGACCGAGATCCAGTCGACCACCGAATACCAGGGCGACAAGCGCGCGGCGAACCAGACCTCCAAGATGGTCGGCGGTGTCGGCGGGATGTTCGCCGGCAAACCGCAGACCAGCGTCGAAATCACCCGGCTGGACAAAGACCTAGTCTGGGACCTGAACCCGCCGAAGAAGACCTACACCGAGCGACCGATAGCTCTGCCTGCCGAGACGGAGGTCAAGGGGGAGAGAAGGCAGAGCGGCCCGGACCAGGGCCGACCCTACAAGATTGTCAAATCAGAGCTGAAGGTGAACAAGACCGGTGCGAAGAAGGACATCAACGGGTTCCCATGCGTGGAATACCTGGTCACCTGGGAGCTCGTACTGGAGGACACGGCCTCCAAAGGCAAAGTTACCCAGGTGATGACGACCGACCTCTGGAACACTCCGCTCACCAACAAGCTGAAGCAGGTCCGGGAAATCGAGGCCGAATTCAGCCGCAACTACGCGAAGAAGCTCGGCGTGGGGCTGTCGCCGGAAGCGACCGACCGGCTCGGAGCTGGCATGCTGACCTCGATGTACGGGCTCGACCCGAAGGAAACTGCCGGGAAGCTGGAGGAAATCGGCAAGGAACTGGCCAAGGTCGAGGGCTACCCGATTGTCACCGAGGTGAAGTGGCAGGTGAAGGACGATTCAGCCGCCGCGAAGAGGCCGGAGCCCGAACCCGAACCGGCACCCCGGAGCCTGCGTGGCCTGATTGGGAAAGAAATTGCCAAAAGCATGACCCCCGACAAGCCCAAGGAAGAAGGCGTGATTTTCTCGTCGTACCTTGAAGTGAAGTCGGTGTCGCTCGACGCGATTCCGGAGACGGAGTTCGAAGTCCCGGACGGATACAAGAAGGTCGAAGCTAGGACCCAGCGGTAGCCGGGGCGGCTACAGCCGCTCGGACAAGAGGCGCGCGACCACCTCCAGGAACTCGACGTCGTCCGGGCCGAATGCGCTCGGCTGGTTCGACTCGATATCGACCTCGCCCCAGAATGTTCCGTCCTTGATGACGGGCACGACGATTTCCGAGCGCGTCTCCAGCGAACAGACCAGCTAGCGGGCATCGGCCGCGACGTCAGGCACCCCCTCGGTCTTCTTAGAGAGTGCGGCCGCGCCGCAGATGCCCCTCCCGACCGGAGTGCTGACATGCTCCGTCGGCTTGCCTTGGAACGGACCAAGCACTAGATTCTGCCCTTCCAGCCGGTAGATGCCTGCCCAATTGTAGTGCGGGGAGTTCTTGTGCAGACTGATGACCGCGCGTGCATGCACGTCCTCGGGCCCCTTGGCCGCAAGCACGAGCTCCCTCATCTCACCGAACTGCTCGTGATACTTCATGGCTCCTTCACCTGCTCTCCCGATCTTCAATCTGCAATCTGAAATCTAGAATGCCCTGTGCTTCCCGTCCTTCATTATCGACTTGCCGTCGCCGTAGACCGTGAACCCTTTGCGCGTGTCGCAGACCATGTCCCAGTGAAGCGACGACTTGTTCCGCCCGCCGCTTTCAGGCAGTGACGCGCCGACCGCAATGTGCATCGTCCCGCCGATCTTCTCGTCGAACAGGGTGTTCTTGGTGAACCGCTTGATCGAGTAGTTGGTGCCGAACGCAAGCTCGCCGACGTGGCGCGCCCCGGCATCCGAGTCGAGCATCGTCTGGAGGTAATCCTCGCCCTTGTCTGCCCTGGCCTCGACGACCTTGCCCTTCTTGAAGGTAAGCCGTACGTTCTCGACCTCGCGGCCGCCGTAAATCGCCGGGAATGTGTAGCGGATCCGGCCTTCGGCCGAGTTCTCGACCGGGCCGGTGAAGACCTCGCCATCAGGGAAGTTCTCATGCCCGTCGCAGTTTATCCACTTGCGGCCCGCAACGTTGAACGACAGGTCGGTGTCCGGCCCCACAATCCGGACGGTCTTCAGGGTGTTGAGGAACCGAACCAGCCTGGCCTGAGCCCGGGATACCTTCTGCCACTCCGCAACCGGGTCTCGCTGGTCAAGCTTCCCAGCCCGGTACACGAAGTCCTCATATTCGGACAGTGACATCTCCGCATCTTGGGCCGACGAGTTGTTCGGGAACAGGGTCCCGCACCACTTCAGGCTGCCCGACCCAATCCTCTTGAGATACCGGTCGAACAGCTTCTTGCGTGCGGCCTGAGCGACGGCCATCTTCTTTGGGTCCACACCGGAAAGCTCTTTCGAGTTCCAGCCGGCCCAGACGGAGAGGCTCGCATCGAGCCGGTCAGTCTCAACCGGCGTGGTCGGTGGGATGAACGTGAGCTGGTCCTGCGACGCGTGCGAGTAGAAATCATGGGCGAGGCGCGGCAGGGCAACCCTCACCATCGGGTTGCCGCCGGCCTTGAGTACCTCGATGTACGCAGCTCGTATCAACTCCTGCGCAACCGCCGTCCCCTCGATCTTGACCCAGTCACCCTTCCTGACGCGCAAGCTATAGTGCACCAGGACCTTAGCCAGTTTCTCGACTCTTGCATCTGCCAAATGTCACCTCCAGACAGAATTACCAATGACCAAACCCCAAAGACCAACTGATGTCCAATGACTCGAGCTCCGTTGGGACTTGCCGCGTTTGGTCATTGATTGGGAATTGGTCGTTATTCGCTAGACCGTGAACCTTCCGCCTTCGTACATCAGCTTCCCGTCCACGTACACCCGCCCCTGTTTCATGTCCTTGATCATGTCCCAGTGAATCGCCGACCGGTTCTGACTGCCGGTTTCAGGATAGCCCGCGCCGACCGCCATGTGGATGGTGCCGCCGATCTTCTCATCGAACAGGATGTTCTTCGTCGCCCGGGTGATGCCGTAGTTCAAGCCGAACGCGAACTCGCCCAGGAACCGCGAGCCGACATCGGTGTCGAGCGCCGACTGCAGCATGTCGTCGCCGCGTGCGGCCGTAGCCGAGACGACTTTGCCTGCCTTGAACTCGAGCTCGATTCCTTCGACTACCTTGCCCGAGAAAACGGTCGGCACGTCGAACCGAACCCGGCCATTGACCGAATCCTCGACCGGACTGGTGAAGACCTCGCCCGAAGGGAAGTTGGCCTTGCCGTCGGAGTTCACCCATTTCCGGCCGTCGACCGACAACGTGAGATCAGTGCCCGCACCCTCGACCTTAAGCGTCTTCACACTGTTCAGAAAGTCCACGTACACCTGCTGCGTTCGGGAAAGCTCGCGCCATGCCGCAATCGGGTCAGGCCGGTCCGCGAAGCAGGCACGGAACACAAATTCCTCGTAGTCCGCAAGCGACATTCCGGCTTCCTGGGCGCTGGCGTTTGTCGGATACTGGGTCAGGCAGTTCTTCAGTTCGCCGACCGCCTTGCGCGCCATCATCCGCTCAAGCAGAGGGCGCCGCGCCTGGCGGCCCAAGGTCAGCCGCGAGGACTCGACCCCGGCCAGCACCATGACGTTGTCGTCGCCGCGGATCACCAGCCGGGCGTTCAGGCTCTCCAGTTCCTGCTTCTCATACTCCGGCACGAACTTCACCTGGTCATCGTTTCCGGACCGGTAGAGCAGCTCGTTCAGTTCCGGATGCAGAGTCCTGACGACCGGCAGGACGCTGAGGGCGAGCGCCTCACGGTAGACCTCGCGGGCAAGCGGCAGGCCGGGCACCGACGTCAGGATAAGGAACTTGTCGCCGGGCTTAAGGCTCACGCTGTATCTGGTGATGGTCTGAGCCATCTTCACGACTCGGATATCTGTCATCGTCTACCCCACTTTCTTGCCGCGCGTCAGAAAGAACCCAACCACGCTCGTGACGGTGATGAGCACGCCGACCCCGAACAGGAGTCGGCGCGCGGATGCGAAGTTGGTCAGCTGGCCGATGACGAGCGCGGACACGGCAAAGGTCAGGTGGAGAAGCCAGTCGCGGGTCGAGAATATCCGGCCCCGCGCCGCTTCGGGTACCGACTCGTGCAGCAGAGTATCCATGCCGATGTAGACCGGGGACAATGCCAGGCCGGCGATGAAAACCAGGGGTGCGATCGGCGCAAAGGACTTGGAGACCGCCAGTCCGGCGGCCACGAGCCCGAGCACGAGAAACGAGGTCAGCATCACCGTGTGCTTCTTCAGCTTGTGTCCGAGCAGGCCGTAGCCCATCGACGAGAGCACCAGCCCGACCGAGCCGATTGCCCCGACAAACCCTACACCCTGTGTGCCGAGCCCGAGCCCGCTGCCGAGTCCCTTCGCGCCCTGGATGATCGGGATGTAGAGCACGAAGACCGCCGCGCCGAGGATGACCATCATAAACACCGAACAGTACACGAAGAGCACCGAGGGCTGCCCGCGCACGAGGTTGAACGCTTCCCGGACTTCGTGGATCATCCGCGCCTGCTGGGTGATGAAGAGCTTGACCTCCGGCGTCTCTGCCCGGCCATGGCCGCGCTGCTGCCGCCTCTGCCCCAGCCTTCGGAAAATCACCAGGAGCGCGACGACCGACACCAAGTAGGTCAGGGCGTCGATGTAGAACCCCGCAGTCCACGCCGGCTTGATGCCCAGGTGCGACCACCACTTCCAGTCAACGATCAACCCGCCAAGGAACATTCCGAGAAAAGTTGCGACCCTGCCGACAAAACTCATGAAGGAGTTCGCGCCGAGCAGGTGGCCCGAACCCACGAGGTTGGGGATTATCGACATCCGCGAGGTATTGAAGAAGAGCCCGCAGAGGAAGACAAGGAAGGCCACGGCATAGATCAGTATGAGGTTCGACGTCGCGATCGCGACCAGCGGTATTGAGAGCACCAGTATCGTCCGCGCCGAATCGCACACGATCATCACTTTGCGCCGGTCCCACCGGTCCACGAGGATGCCCGCGAGCGGCCCGAAGAGGACGACCGGCATCGCCACGATGACCGACAGGTAGGAGATTGCCCGTGAGCTTTCCCATCCATACTTGCCCGCGTAGAAGGCGATCATCGCCAGCAGCGCCATATAGTTGAGCTTGTCGCCGAAGAGCGACACCGCCTGTGACCAGCTGAAGACCTGGAACTCGGCGTTCTTCAGGACCGACCAGAGCTGGTTCTTCCCCTTGGTGCGGGCCGCGGTTGCGACGGTCTCGGCGATCTCGGACTCGGCGCTCAGAGTCTCTCCCCGCTGCTCTAGCGGGTCGTCGGGCGGGGCTGAGAGGGGCCGCTGTTCCTCGGTGTCCATCTCAGCTCCTTTTCCGGCCGTACTTCGGGACCGGGTACTCACGGGCCAGTTCTTCATAGTAGGCCTCGACCCGTTCGGCAAGCTTCGGCCAGGAGAATTGCTGCGCGCGCGCGAGACCGCTCGCGGCGAACCGGCGCGCTGCCTCACGGTCAAGCAGGATTCCCACAACGGCTTGAGCCAGGGCCGGCGGGTCGCAGGGCGGAACCATCAGGCCTTCGCGGCCGTCGGTCATCACCGAGCGATAGCCGTCGATGTCGGATGCTACCACCGGCTTGCCGGTCGCCATCGCTTCAAGCAGGACGATGCCGAAGCTCTCCTGTCCGGTCGCCGGCGAGCAGTATACGTCGCAACTGGCGTAGTACTTCGGCCGCTCCTCGTTCTGCACCAGCCCGGCCCAACGCACGTGCCGCTGTACCTCTGGGCTCAGGTATGACTTGTATGAATACCCGAGCAGGCCGGTGCCGACCACGACCAGTTCAACGTTGGGGACGTGCCTGACGATCTCGGGCATCGCGGTCAGCAGGTGTTTCAAGCCCTTGCGCGGTTCGAACCGGCCGACGAAGAGGATTCGCGGACGGCCGTCATCCAACCCGGGCACGCGGCCGGCGTCGGGTCGGAAGAAGCCGAGGTCGATACCGTTCGGGATGATTCGGTACGGCCCGGGAAAGTACTTGGCGCAGGATACTCGCGCCGTCTCGGACACGGCAATCAGGCCCTGAACCGCGTTGAAGTAAGGCCTGAGCTCGGACCGGAACAGCGCGTACCCAAGGCTCTGGTCATGTCCGGCGTGAAAGGTAACGACGTTCAGGGTGCGCGAGGCCTGGATCGCGGCCATCGGCAGGGTCGGCGCCAGCGAGCCGTGGACATGAACGACGTCAAAACGCTCCTGGTTGAAGTACCTCCGAATCTGGGCGGCCGGCCGCCACGCAACCGATACGCGGGCAAATGACTTGTTCGACCGGATTACCCAGCCTTCGCCGATTCGTTTCACATGCTCTTCACCCGGCATCTCGGCCATGCATTCCATCATCCTGCCGCCGATCCGCGCAGTCAGCACCTTCACGACGTGTCCCCGCTTGCGCAACTCAACCGCCAAGAAATAGACATGTTCGGCAATGCCACCGATGTACGGGTAGTAGTTGTCGGTGACCATGCAAATCCTCATCGGCCGACCTCAGAATTCAGATTGGGGATGAGTTCACCATTCCTGTGGGCTACGACTCCAGTAACGGCCCGACAGGGCAGGACGTAGAGAGGTCTTGGAGCGACAGTTCGCGTGCATTGGCGGTATACAGCCCAATTGTCGTCGAAAACGCGCAGTAGGCTTCGCTGAGCCATGATGTTGGCAGAATGGCACCCCACAGAATTGATGCCTTCATGCCCAGATTGCAGAAATCAGGAGTCAGAAGTCCGGGGGATTCTGGATTCTCCACTCTGACTTCTGCCTTCTGACTTCGGTCGGACATCTATCTCCGGTTGTACGCTGCGACGCCCGCGGCCAGCACCTTCATCGCCCGGTCGAGGTCGAGGCAGTTGAGCACGTAGGCAATCCGGACCTCATCCTTGCCCTTGCCCGGAGTCGCATAGAACCCATCGGCGGGCGCGACCATAACAGTCTCGTTGTCGAGGTTGAACTTCTCGAGCATGAAGGTGGCGAACTCCGCGCCGTCGCGGATCGGCAGCTTCGCGACGACGTAGAAAGCACCCCTCGGCTTCACGCAGAGCGCGCCCGGTATCTTGGCGATTGCCGCGCACACCACGTCTCTCCGGCATTGGTACTCGCGCCTGACCTCCCTGAAGTAGGTGTCGGGCACGTTCACTGCGGCCATCGCCGCCAGCTGGTCAACGGTCGGCGGGCAGAGCCGAGCCTGGCCGAACTTCAGGGCCGCGGCCACCAGCTTGGCGTTGCGGCTGACGAGGCAGCCGACCCGCGCACCGCAGGCGCTGTAGCGCTTGGAAACGCTGTCGACCAGTATTGCCCGGTCCTCGATACCGGCCAGGTTGAGCACGCTCGTGTGCTCGGTGTCGTCCTCGTAGATGAACTCGCGATAGGCCTCGTCGCCGATTAGGTAGAGGCCGTGCTCGAGACACAAACCCTTGAGCATCCCCAACTCCTGCCCCGTGTACACGGCACCGGTCGGGTTGCCCGGGTTTGAGTAGATTATCGCCCGGGTCCGGCTCGTGATGACCCGTTCGAACTCCTCCTTCGGCGGCAGGGCAAAGCCCGTCTCCGCCAGACACGTGACCGGCACGAGCCTGACACACGCGGTCGCGGCGAAACCGGCGTAGTTGGTATAGAACGGCTCGGGCACGATGATCTCGTCGCCGGCGTCGGCCACCGCGTCCAGCGCGAACGAGATTGCCTCACTGCCGCCGGTTGTGACCAGCACGTCTCCCGGTCGCACCGCGATTCCGACCCGGCGGTAGTAATCGACCAGCGCATCGACGTACTCCTTCAGGCCCTGCGACGGCCCGTAGGATAGCACCTTGATATCAACGTGGCGATAGCCGTCCATCATCTCTGCCGGCGTCTCGATGTCCGGCTGGCCGATGTTCAGGTGGTAGACCTTGATGCCGCGCGCCCTGGCCCGGTCCGCATAGGGCACCAGCCTCCGAATCGGGGAGGCCGGCATCTCGACCGCGCGACTGGAAAGCCTGACTTCGCTCATTGCGACTCCTCTCAGTTGCACTCTACGCCGGACGCTTCACGCGCCCAGCGTCCGGCGTACGGCGTCTTCCGACAGCGGCCCTACCGCACCGCAGTACCCGAAATCCCCGGACAGGAGCTCGTCCAGCAGTTGCTCCACGACCGGGCGCGTCAGGCGGTTGTACGCCTCGACGGTCTCGTCAACCGACACGACCCGGCCCAAAAGCTGCCAGGCCCGGGCCAGGCGCATCATCCGTATGCTCGGGCTCTCCAAGGCCAGGAGCACCGAACTCTTGGTCATATTCCGTGCCCGCTCAAACTCCTCGTCGGTCAGCCGGTCCCGGCGCAGCCGCGCCAACTCCTCGCGCAGCACGGCCATGCACCGCGCCAGCTTCCGGTGGTCGGTGACGAGGTAGACGCCGAGCAGCCCGGAATCCGAATACTGCTCGGCAAAACTGCCCACCGAATATACCAGAGCTTCCTGCTCGCGCAAGCGCTGAAACAGCCGCGACGAAACCCCGCCCCCGAGCGCCATGTTCATCACCGCCAGCGCGTGCCGCCTCGGGTCAGAGTAACGGAGCCCCGGCTTGGCCACGCACAGATAGACCTGGGACAGCTCCTTCTTCGTCTCGGCCAGCACCCGCGGCGGCTGGCTGGCGGCGGCCGTCCGCCCTACGGGACGGCACGCCTGCCGGCTGTCGAGCAGTGACTCCATGGCCGCAGCCAGTTGCTCGTGCTCGACATCGCCGACCGCGACCGCGACCCCGCAGGCCGGGCCGTAGCAGCTTGAGTACCATCCGCGCAGGTCTGCGTCAGAGAGGCCGGTGACCGAGTCGAGCGTGCCGGCGATCTGCCGGCCCATTCCGTGGTCGCCGTACAGCGCGCGGAACAGAAGGTTCATCGCCAGCGAGTCCGGGTCTTCCTGGCTGGTGCGGATTTCCTCCGATACCACTTCCTTCTCCTTGACCAGCTCTTCGTCCCGGAATGCCGGCCCGCTCACGGTTTCAGCCATCAAGGCGGTAACCGGCCCGAACTGGTCGCCGGGAAACCGGCCGTAGAAACAGGTCGTCTCCTTGTCGGTGAAGGCATTAAGCTCGGCGCCGTGCGACTCGGCCGCGATGTTGATGGCAATCACGTCCTTCTCCGGCGTGCCGCGGAACACCATGTGCTCGATCATGTGGGCGATGCCGCCCTTGTCCGGCGGATCATCGCGTCCGCCGGTCAGGAAATGCACGCCGAGCGCCACCGACCGGACGTGCGGAAGTCGCTCCGAAATCACGACGAGGCCCGACGGCAACGTCGTTGTTCGGATTCCGTCAGTCACGGAGTTGTCCGGCAACATGAAGAAGTGCTAAGGACAGAGTACAAAGGACAAAGCAGCAAGAAAAGGCGTCAAGTCCGACCGCAGCCTGGTGTTGGTGCTGTGTCCTTGTCCTATTACTTCGTCCTTTGTCCCTGCTACTTTGTCCTTTCACTGAAAGACAGGGGTCGAAGCGCCGATGCGGCTCGACCCCTGTCCGTTCTCAGCTTATCCGGCTCAGCGCCTCGGTCCGCGCCGGTCACGCCGGTCGTCCCCGCCCCGGTGCGGCGGCCCGCCGCGCCGCGGCGGCCGCGAGGCGATGCCGCTGTCGTCGGACGGAGGGATTTCGCCGCGCTCCTCCATCGCCTTGCGCCGCGACAGGTTGACGCGGCCCATCTCGTCGATCTCCACGACCTTGACCCATACCTTGTCGCCGACGTTCACCGCGTCCTCGACCCGGTTGTACCGCTCCGGCCCGAGCTGGGAGATATGGACCAGCCCTTCCTTGCCGGGCAGCACCTCGACGAACGCGCCGAAGTTCATGAGCCGGGTCACCGTTCCCTCGTAGAGCTTGCCGACCTCGGCCTCTTCCACGAGCGACTCGACCCACGCCTTGGCCGCGTTCAGCGAGTCGACCTTGTTGGAAGCGATGGTCACCGTGCCGTCGTCCTCGATGTCGATGGTCGCGCCGGTCTCCTCGGTGATCTTCCGGATCATCTTGCCGCCGGGCCCGATGACCGTGCCGATCTTTTCCTTGTCAATCACGATAGAGACAATGCGCGGCGCGTACTTCGAGAGGTCCGGCCGTGGCTTGTCGAGCGCCTTGTCCATGATGTCGAGCACGCCGAGCCGCGCGGTCGTGGCCCGGCGGATGCCCTCGGCCAGCACCGAGTACGGCACGCCCGGCAGCTTCAGGTCGAGCTGAATTGAGGTAATACCGGCGCGCGTGCCCGCGATTTTGAAGTCCATGTAGCCGTAGTGGTCCTCGTCGCCGAGGATGTCGGTGACGATGCGGTACTTCGCGCCCTTCGCGATGTCGCCGTCGGTAATCAGGCCCATCGCCATGCCCGCGACCGCCGCTTTCACCGGCACGCCCGCGTCCATCAGCGACAGCGAACCGGCGCACACCGACGCCATCGACGAACTGCCATTCGACTCGAGGATGTCCGAGACAATCCGCACCGTGTACGGGAAGTCATCGTCCTTCGGGATGACCGCATCGAGCCCGCGCTCCGCCAGGTCGCCGTGGCCGATTTCCCGGCGGCCCGGGCCGCGCAGGAATTTGACCTCGCCGACCGAGAACGGCGGGAAGTTGTAGTGGAGCATATAGGACTTCCGCTCCTCCACTTCCAGCTCGACGTCGTCAACCACCTGCTCGTCCTGCCTGGTGCCGAGGGTGGTCGCGGCGAGCGCCTGTGTCTGGCCGCGGGTGAACAGCGCCGACCCGTGCGCCCGGGGCAGCACGCCGACCGAGCACTCAATCGGGCGGACCTCGGTCTCCTTGCGCCCGTCGAGGCGCACGCCGGTCGCGAGCACCCGTCGCCGCATCTCCTCGCCGGTCATCTCATCCAGCACTTCCTTAATCTGCCTGTCCGACCCCGGGAACTTCTCGGCCAACTCGGCAATCACCGCCCGGCGGAGCTCCCTGCGGGCATTGCCGCACGCCAGCTTGTCCACGATGTCGTTGGCCGCCTTCACCCGGTCGGCCCCGACCCGGCGAATCTCAGCCTCAAGCTCGGGCGCAACGTTCGGCTTGTCGCAGACGAGCTTCGGCTTACCCACCAGGGCCCGCAACTCGTTCTGCAGGTCAATCGTCTGTTTGATGACCGGCAGGGCGAGTTCCCAGCCCTTGTCAATGTCCTCGGGCGACACCTCACGGGCCTGGCCCGCAATGGTCATCACCTGGTCGCCGATGCCGACGTAGAGCATCCACATGTCGGCCTCGGTTTCCTTCATCATCGGCGGGTTCAGAACGAACTCGCCGGCGATCTTGCCGACCCGGCACGCGCCAAGCGGCCCCTGGAACGGGATATCCGATATGTGCAGCGCCGCCGATGCCGCGACCATGCCCAGGAACTCACTCTCGTTCTCCATGTCGGTCGAAAGCAGGTACTCGATAATCTGCGTGTCGCTCCGGAAGTTCGGCGGGAACAGCGGGCGGATAGGCCGGTCAATCAGCCGGCAGGTCAGCGTTTCCTTGTCGCGCGGCTTTCCCTCGCGCTTGAAGAACCCGCCCGGTATCTTGCCCGCGGCATAGGCCAGCACGCGGTAGTCCACAATCAGCGGAAAATAGTCCAGGTAATCCTTCGGCGGCTCCTTGGCGTAGACCGCGCTGGCGAGGATTACGGTGTCGCCGTAGCGGGCGAGCAGTCCGCCGTCGGCTTGCCGGGCGACGCGACCATGCTCGAACGACAGTGTGCGTCCGCACACTTCCTTCTCGATTTTGTGCATCCTAGCCCCTCAACTTCAGGTCAGCCACGATCTTCTGGTAGCGGGGTTTGTGGTGCTTGGCGAGATAATTGAGATGGCGGCGCCGCTCGTTCACGAGCTTGATGAGCCCGCGGCGCGAGTGCTTGTCCTTCTTGTGAATTTTCAGGTGGCCGGTTAGCATCCCGATTCGTTCGGTGAGGATTGCTACCTGCACCTCCGGAGACCCGGTATCCGTCTCGTGGATTCTGTAGTCTCCGACTAGCTTGTCTTTGGTTTCTTTCGTCAACGGCATTTCTTCTTTCCTCCAGTAATTTGCGTCCAAACAATAGCCGATTCACAGGCGAAGTCAAATTGCGCCCCACCGGCCGGAACGGGCGTAGGAATTCACCACCAAGGCACAAAGGCACAAAGCCGGACACGCCGAAGTTGGCCTCGGCGGCCCCTGTCGGGCAGTGCGGTTTCGCCAATCAAGAATCGACAATCGGAAATCGAAAATCCATCGAAAGCTCCCTTGAAAGCTCCGCGGAAAGCTCATCGGTAAGCTCCCTACAAGGCGCCCTGCACGGTTCCCCAAAGAGCTTATTCGAGAGCCTGCTACGGAGCGCCGGCCAGGGCGTGCTACGCCGCGTAGCAGGCCGCGTGGGCCAGAACTTGTGACATCGCTTCTCACACCGCTCGCCGCGAGGTTCCTCCAAGAACTTGGGACTAGGGACTCCTGAGAGCTGCACTTCAGGTTCATCTCAGAGCTTCCTCCATGGCCTCTTCCAGAGCCAACTCGATGGCTTCTTGCCAGGCCGGTCCGGACTCAGGACATAGGTAACAGGTTATTATCAGGACATAGGTAACACTTTGAGTACATGGAGGTACGAATATGTCCTGGTCAGTTTGTGGGCTGAAAGATACCCGAGTTGAGTTCG
>Ga0163203_1000310_pt1 | contig 12877 bp, 10 predicted proteins | sample PL_2010_330m_FD_113534 | JGI IMG/M metagenome (GOLD analysis project Ga0163203, IMG submission 113534) | Freshwater microbial communities from Powell Lake, British Columbia, Canada to study Microbial Dark Matter (Phase II) - PL_2010_330m | ecosystem: Environmental > Aquatic > Freshwater > Lake ... | reverse complement strand
ATTAATACTCGCTGGTTCGCATACGTCTTACTATTGTGGTGTTTTTCATCCTCCAATAATCGATCTTTTTCAATAGCAAAAAGAAAGAAAAACTACTGCTACTAAAAATACATCTTATTTTTATTTAAAAAATGGTCTTGACAAACCCGCCCACCATAGAGGGAGAGGGATGATACCGGAGGAAGCCAGGAATATCAGGGGGTTCTTATCAACCCCGGCTCTATTCTCTCTATCTAATTTCTGACCTCCGACCTCTGACCTCTACCGTTTCCCTAATCCCCTCTTCAAGAGTAAACAGCGGCTTCCAACCAAGCAAATTCCTGATTTTACTGCTATCAACAAGAAGCGACCCGGTTAATTTCTCCAACGCTTCAGTCTTTCCAACGATTTTACACAGCGCTTTTAGAATACCGGGATGTAAAGAAAATAAAAACGCCTTCTTCCCCATCGCACAAGCAATCATTTTTATTAAATCCGAGGTAGAAATATCCTGCCCATCACTCACCATAAAGGTTTCGCCTACTGCTTTTGGATGAGTTATACATATACTAATCGCATCCACCAAATTACCGAGATAAATAAAACTACGCTGATTATTAATACCCCTAAACGGCAACGGCAAACCGATGCTAGCAATTTTAATCAAATTCTTAAAATTAGCCTTCACCCCCGGCCCATAAACCAAAGGAAGCCGTAAAATTACTGTCTGAAGACCAATCTCATTAGCTATGCTAGCCAATGAATCTTCAGCTTCTCGCTTACTGATACCATAAGCATCCTGCGGATCAGGAGCATCCCTCTCAGAAAAAGCCTCTTTCAGCTCACCTTCCCGACCTCCGACCTCTGTTCTCTCCCCATTCACCTTAACCGAACTAATAAAAATGAATCTCTTAACCCCGGCATTTACAGCCTTTTCTGCTAAACGTTGAGTACCAAAAGTGTTTACTTTGCTAAAAGCATCAAGAGATTCAGTTGTATCTCTACCCATATTATGTACACGTGCCGCCAAATGAATAACTGTATCCACTCCGGCTAAAGCTTGCAGCCAATCTGTCGATTCACCAATATCTCCTATCTGAAAATACTCATCAACCCCAGAAATATCACGCACGCTATTACGCACAGCTGCTCGCACACCATACCCTTTTTCTTTCAGAAAAGCGCATAGATTGCGGCCGATAAACCCACTAGCTCCAGTTATTAAAATATTTTGCTTAATTATTCTTTTCCTCATCAATTAGCATTCAAAATCATGTTTAGCTATCGCTTTTTAACGCAGTAATTCTTCATTGCTTGTTAAATCAACATCATTGGTCATTAGCTTGTTCCGCTTTAACAATGCCACCGTTCCTGCTAAATCAAGAGCGGTATTCTCTGAACTAAATTCGCCCTTTAAAACATTTCGTTCTTTTTTACCCGCAGACATAAGCTCAGGCAACATCGGTAAAATCGCATAATAATTTCCTCTTTTAACACAATGTGTAGCTTCCTCATCTGAAACCATTATTTCATGCATTTTTTCAGCTGGCCTGATACCAGTAATCTTTATATCAATCTTCATTTTACCAATCAACGCTTTTGCGACATTAATAACAGTTGCCGCAGGCACATTAGGCACATATGTTTCTCCCCGCCTCGCAGAGTTTATGGCAGCAAACAATGTTTCTACCGCCTGATTAAGGCTTAACAAAAACCTTGTCATTTCCGGGACTGTTACCGTTACCGGACCACCCTGTTTAATTTGCTCATGAAACAGAGGAATAACCGAACCACGAGAAGCTAAGACATTGCCATATCGAACACAAATAAAACGGGTTCCTGGATTTAGAATATTTGCCGCTATAATGATTCTTTCCTGGATAGCCTTGGTCATCCCCATAACATTTACAGGTTTACATGCTTTATCAGTACTAACACTAATGACAGTATTCACCGGATAACTATTCTCTTCGATGGCGCGTACTATATTTGAAACACCCATACAATTAGTCAAAACTGCCTGAGTTGGGAAATATTCACAAGTTGGCACCTGCTTTAATGCTGCGGCATTTACCACAATGTCAGCGCTTTTTACAACCGAACAAACATCAGCATAATCACGCACATCACCGATGCGGAATTCTAAAATATTCTTAAAATTATTGTAGATAACTTCTTCGGTAGCAACTAACTTATGCAGATAGGACATCCGCATCTGATGCTGCTTTGCCTCATCACGGGACATAACAATTATCTTTTTCGGAGTCCCTAACTTTCCGCTTAATACCCTCTTTACAAAAACCTTACCTAAGGATCCCGTTCCGCCGATTACCACAACTGTTTTTTTGCCAAATATATTCATTAACTCTCCTCTATTTCATCTATCAAACATTTAATATCAATTACTAAAATGAGCGAGGATCTGCTGGGCTGCCCGAGAAACAGAAAAGGTACTTTCCATCAGCAAACTTGCATTTGCCCCCAATCGACGCCTTAAATCAATATCCTTTATTAATCTAATCGCATTATCACGAAATTGCTGATCATCTCCATTTATCGAGACAAGTCCTGCCTGTTTTTCTTCTAAAATATCTCGAAGATCATTGCCGGGATTAATGCTTGCCAGTATAGGCATTGAATAAAGCATATATCCGAGCATTTTCCCTGGGAAATTCTGAGTCTTGAATTTACGATTTAACAAAATCAAACCCACATCAAATTCAGAAAGCATTGCCAAATATTGTGTCTGTTCGATGGCCGGGTGAATAGATATATTTTTTAGATTTTTACTTTTTATTACCTCGTTCAAGCGTTCCACCTCACTGCCGCTGCCTACGAGCAAAAAATAAGCCGCAGGTTCATCCTGCAATGCCTCTGCCAAGCGGATAAGATTATCCATATCCTGAGCAACTCCGATATTGCCGCCATAAAAAAATACTATTTTATCTTCTAACCCAAGTTTTTGGCGATAATTTCTATAAGGAATATTTTTTTCCTTCAGCTTTGCCCAATTATATAAAACCTCAAGCTTATATTTGTTCTCTAACCCCTTTTTTAAAAAATAATCGAGGTTTGCCGGTGACTGGACTCCTATCCTATCGGCCACTTCATACTGTTCAATCTCCTTTTTTCGAAAAAACCAGCATATCGGTCCATTTTTTAAAACTCCGGTATCAATAGCCCACTGCGGAAAGATATCTCTCAGGATCAGATAGGAAGAACAGTTAAAGAGTTTTTTAAGTTTTTTTACTAGTGCACCAAAAAAAATGCTGGGAGAGTACCAAACTATCAAATCACACTTATTGGGCTTAAATAACTTTTTTCCCTTTTGCCAAAGAACTAAAGAAAGCAGTGCCTCGTTAACTCCGCGTACCAGCCAAGATGCCTTCTCTATTTTACCAGTTTTTACACGCAATACTTTTATGCCATCAATATATTCAATCGCTGAGCAAGAAGTCAACTGATCATCCGGAGTAAGCACAATAGGTTCATGACCAAGCCGGAGCAATTCGCCTGCCAAATCATGCATCAACTTTGCTGAAGACTTAGTACTTGGTAAATAATATACGACTATTAAGAGAATGCGCATTTTAAAAGTAATTTGTTATTTGGCTTCGCAATACATTAATAACAACAGAAGACGGACTAGTGTCTTCGCAGAAATCATAGCGCGATTTCCACTTCAACCCGACCACAGTCTCCACTGATTCAACGATGTTTTTAGGATTTATTCCTGCAATAACATGTGCTCCGGCTTCAACTGTTTCCATGCGTTCAGTACTTTGCCTTATACTCACACAAGGAACCTTGTAAAACAACCCTTCTTCAGGGGTAGTTCCGGAATCAGCAACAAGACAAAAAGCATTCTTGTTAAATGAGTTAAAATCATAGAACCCCAATGGATCAAGAATCCTCACCCCTTGAGGGATCTTTATGTTCTTTAATTTACTTTTAGTACGCGGATGCATCGGATAAATCACTTCTTTCTTAAATCGTTGATAAATCAAACCCAGGCCGTCCATAATCGCCTGGAATGATACCGGATCATCCACGTTTTCCTTTCGATGTGCTGTAACTGCTATGTATTCTTTAGGCTCAATTTTTAAAGTTTTCAATATCTGACTTTCTTGGATTCTATTTTGAAAAGCACTCATTACCTCAAAAGTTGTGTTGCCGGTAACAAATATTTTTGACGGATGGATATCCTCTCTCATTAAATTTTCCCGATGATACTGATTAAAAGGAAGCAGTACATCAGAAATGTGATCTATCAAAATACGATTCCTTTGTTCAGGCATTCGCTTATCCCAAGCCCTTAATCCTGCTTCCATATGGAATATTTTAATTCCCCTGTTAGATGCCGGCATTACTGACAACCCGCTATAGGTATCGCCTAAAATAATCAGAGCGTCAGGCTTTACCTGCTCAAAAAGATCATCACTCTTTCTTATTACGTCAGCTACTTCCCGCCCATAAGATGTTGTATCGATTTCAAGATCATAATCCGGCTTTCTTAGCTCAAGGTCTTTAAAGAAGAAATCTTTCAGCTCTTTTGTGTGATTCTGACCGGTGTGAACCATTATATGCTCAAAATTAAGCTCGTCTAATTTTTTCAGAACTGACCACATTTTAATCATTTCGGGTCGAGTACCCATCATTGTCATAACTTTCATATTTTTCTCCAATATTCGTTTTTTTATAGTATCCTTTATTTTTAATTCAACAATATAAGAATAAGCAGTTATTCTGGATATATCCTTACCAAGGGAAGAGGTATAATAAATTTACCGCCTTTATTAATAAAGTCCTGCCTTTTCTTTATCACCTCATCTGTAAAAGACCAGGCAAATAAAACAGCATAGTCAGGATACTTTGCCTGTTCAACAAAATCCCATGATTTAATCGGCAAATGAGTTCCAGGAGTGAAATATCCGTGTTTGGCCGGAGCATCATCAACCACATAGTCTAAATAACGATCGTCAATACCACAATAGTTCATTATTACCGTCCCTCGGCCCGAAGCACCATAGCCGATAATCGTTTTCCCTTCTTTTTTTAAGCGCTCAAGCAAGCTCATAAGCTGCATTCTGGTATCATTGACCTTCCCTGCATACTCAGCATAAACCCCTACCTCATTAAACCTTTTCGTCTGTTCAAGCTGAGCCATTTGATCAACCGCAACTGTAATTGCTTCAGTACGCTGGTCAATGTTTCTCGCATAAAATCTCACTGATCCGGATCGAACTCCCGGAATATACTTAATATCAAAAATTTCCATACCAAAGCTTTTTAAAAATATTCTAAGTGTAATAAACGAATAATAGCTCATGTGTTCGTGATAAATCATATCGTACTGCATCTCATCTATCAAAGTTCCCAGATAGTAAATTTCAAAAATAAACACACCCTCATCTTTCAATAAACATTTTATGCCTTTCATCACGTCACACATATCATTAATATGCGCGAATGAAAAGCTTGATACTATTGCATCAACCGCCCCATGTTTTTCTCTTATCTGCACAGCGACTTCTTCAGTAAAAAAATCATTGATAATGATCGCTTCTTTTGAATCAATCCGCTTTACTACATTAGTAGCCGGGTCAACACCAATAGCCTTCACGCCTAAATCCAAAAACGGTCTAAGCAAGACACCATCATTGCAGCCGATTTCTAATACTGCCGGGTGAGCGATATTTTTAAGAAAACGCTGATGAACATCTTTGGCATAATCCTTAAAATGATCAACCAAAGTAGAAATCTCTGAGGAAAAGAAGAAATAATTATTCTGGAACAATGTCTCGCCGGAAACAACATTGCTTACCTGGACCAAATAGCAGTCTTGGCAAAAATCGAGGGTTAAAGGGTAATATTTTTCTGCAGCAAAATCTTTTTCTTTAATAAATCCGCCTGCCAAAGGAACATTGCCCAAATCAAGAATCTCGACTAGATTGGTTCCCTGACAAAACCGACAAGTATCTCGCCGGATAAATTTCCCGATTGGTCTATTGGTTTTAAGCACTTTAGTCTCCTTGGGTTTTAGAATTGCCCTTATCGTGTTTCTCATGATCGCAATACATCTTATCTATTAAATCCTCCCAAGTGGGCGGAATATAACCAGTTAAAGAGCGAAAAACAGAAGAATCCAATGAACGATCCAAAGCAACTTCATCATAAGGCTCAACTTCAATCTTTCTGTCATAGCGCTTAACAATTAATTTTAATAAATCATGTTTTGTTATCGGATTAGAAGAAACATGGAGAATCCCCGACAACTTATCATTTGGCAATATATAGTCGCTTATAATTTCTGCAAGCTCAATTGTTGGAAAACCGGAATATATCGCTTTTGTATAGCCGCGTACTTTTCCTCTCTGAGATAAAATCCATTCTACCAGCCCTGAATTTCCAATTAATTTATGACCTATAATAGAGGTCCTTAAAGTAATGCAGTTGGGATAGGCTACTTCGCCAAGCAATTTAGTTGCCCCGTACAGATCTAAAACATTCACCTGGTCATGTTCAGAATACATCCCCTTTTTCCCATCAAACACAATGTCTGAGCTGATCTGGATAAATTTACTATTAGATTCTTTGCAAATCAATGCAAAGCAGTGCGGTAATCTGGCATTCACATTAATCGCTGATGATTGATTCTTTGAAATCTCAGGGATACTAACAAACCCAGCGCAGTTAATGACCACATCAGGGTTTATATCAGAAAATATATCCCGTAATTTCTCAATGTTTTCAAGATCAATGTTGTATTTCAACCGTGCGGCAAGATTAGCAGAAAACCCTTGAAAATCCTTCGGATCAAGTAAAGTAGTAGCATAAACGTCAAAAGCCGGTTTATTCGCTAACCACCTGAAAAGAACATGGCCAAGCATACCCTCTGCGCCTAAGATTAGAATCTTTTTCATAGCTTTGCTTTGGTTTATTGGTTAAAAACAACTCTCTTAATTAAATTATCATAACATACCATATAATATTTCACATCTATTATTAGCAACTCAGATTGGTTTAAACACCGTCTTAATCAGAAATCCGGTTAGCTATTTTACTAAAAAAGTTAAAGGTCTCGTGGATACAATGCGCCCAATTATAAGCCTCAACTAAATCTTGCCCTATTTTAGCCTTATCGGCCCGAATAGTAGGCGAATCAATCAACACTTTAAGCACCTGAGCAATCTCAGCTGAGTTTTCAGGATCAAAATAAAGACCAGCACCACCTAATATTTCACACATCGGCCCTTGATTCGAACAAGCAATCGGTAATCCCGCAGCCATAGCCTCGATTACAATTTGGCCAAAAGTCTCACAGCTTGACGCATAAACAAAAAGGTCAGCCTGGGCATAATAGTTGAGCAGATCTTTATGATCCATCTTGCCCTGATAAAAAATAAACTCCCCTTGCTGATCAACTTGGTTAATCTTAGTGCGTAACCTTTTCAGCGCCGGAGGATAAGCTGCCCCAATAAAATCAAGCCGCAGAGGATAACCAGCAGTATTTAGTTTAGCAACCGCTTCGGCCACATGCCATTGGTGTTTATACAAGTCAACGCTAGAAACATACAAAACCCTAAACGGCCGATCCAGTGAGCAATTTTGCAAACTTTTTTGCTTACGCGGTGAAGCTCTAAATTTATCATCCACTCCATGAGAAATAATCCTAATTCGATCCGGCAACAAGTGCACCTTCTTCAAAACCATATTCTGAGCGTAATTAGTTAAAAAAATTACACCATCGGCATTCTGAAAAGTTTGTTTTTGCGACCAGAATAAAAGTAGATTCCGTAAAAACATCCAGGATATCCCATACCGCTTAACTTCCCTCCATTGAAAAGGAATTAAATTCTGTGACATAGTCACAAATGGCCGAAATGACCCAAAATATGATCCACCAGGAATAAAAAGCAAATCACATTCTTCCCGCCGTGCTAAACGATCTAATATAAACCGCTGCCAATATAAGCGCATAGGCAATCCCCGATCCAATAATGGCTCATAAACTTTGCATAACCATGGCCTTTCCTCAAGCCTATCTAACGTAGAAGAACCGCCCCATACAATAATTTGATCAACCCCATAGTCATGCGGATGCTCAACACGCAACAACTCCCTCAGATGAGTCACACCTCCGCCAGCACGAATATTAGATGCGTCAATACCCAGTTTCATTTTATGAAATCTCCTGTAGATTCCCCTGCCTTTACAAGCGGGGAACTCCCGCTAGCTTAGAGATGCAGGGCGAAATACAAAGTATTACTCCACGGGCTAAAGCCCAGGGATGGTCGGTCTATTATTACATAAATTCATGCCAATAAAACCGCTTTCTCCCGTAACTAAGATTTTCATACACCACTACAGTTAAATAATTTAAATCTTATCTAATACAAAGTAGCGCCCCGATTGATTTGTTGGATGACATGCTTCATATCGATTCCTATAGTATCACAATACCATTGAATGGCTTTCCAGCGTGGATGATTCTCAAGCTGAACTTTATACAGGGCTTCTTCACGTGAAATCATCCCCGCCCGAATCTGATTACTGCGAAAAGTATCATTTTCCGTAAAACCGGCCATAATATAATAGATATAGTTGTAAAAAGGCGCGGTTCCATCGCCAATACGCCAAGTGGAAGAATAATCAGGCTCTGTTTCCCAATCATATTCACTGACAAGTAGATCGACTATTTGTTTTTCATCCCAAGGGATGTAGTCATATATATTAGTATAATCGTGAGCCGAACCATAGTAAGAGACAAATGCCCCAATGGTGTCGAGTATTGAGCTGTTTATATATTTCAGATTAGTCAGATATTGAGACATATAAAACATAACCATTTTCGCTTTATTACCCGTTGAAATATGATAAGCCATAAATCCCGTCTGGCTTTGACTTGATCCGCTAAAGGCAGTTTTAAATCCTGTTTTTTCAAGATAATTTTCCCCCATCATAACCAATTGAATTTCATTCTGCCTTTTAAGTTTCTCAGCAAAATAAAAGTATTGTTTATCCCCTGCCATAAAAAGGGGGATCATTCCCAAGTGGGGCCGATGCAACCAAGCCAACACATTTTTACGGATATTGGCGCGTTTTCTCCGAATATCCGCCGAGACCAGGATATGCTCGACACCTAGCTTTCCACACAGCCGCGCCTGATTGCGCCGGGCTAAATCCGTGATCATACCCCAATCGTACGAAAAGACAAGAGGCGTAAAGTTTAAAACTTTTTTTAAATAATGAAGCATAAAACTGCTGTCTCTGCCACCACTGAAAGCAATTATACATTCCGCCTTTCCGCCTGTTCTCCGAAAAGGTGCTATTTCCCGAGTTAAATCCTCTTCCCCCTTTATAGTTAGCGCTTGATTTGAATTACAGTAATTACATATTCCCCCTGAATCAAACCGGATAAACGGAAACGTCTCCGGCAGGATGCACATGGAACAACGCTTTAATTGCTTAATCTTGATCTCACATTTAGCCGCGCGCTTCTCAAATTCCGAATATTTAGCCTGAGATATTTCGAAAGAACGTGGGTCTTTTTCAACCACAGCCATTTTTTTGGACAAATCTCTTATGGACATGGAAGTAGTTAATCCCTGCAAATGCCCAAACTCCTTTTCCGCATTGAACTCCCGTCTTTCAAGCTCTCCGGAAACTATATTAACTAACAGTGAATTATTTGCCGGCAAATGAGTAATATGACTTGGATTAAAATGTTTTTCAAGATGTAATGTTTCAATGAGACGTTTCAGAATAAAACGTTCAGAGGCAAATATAAAAACATTTTTATCTTTAGAACACAAGTAATAGAGCGAGCCGTTATTGGTGGCAAGCAACAAATTCCCATAATCGCAGAACAACATCCCTATAGAGGTCATGCCATCGATTTCCTGAAAAGTCTTCTGAACCGCAACCTTCAGCGATCCTGTTCCGGAAAAATGGTGGCGCAAAAGAGCTGGAATAATTTCGCTGTCCAACTCAGACCGTTTACAGAAGCGAGGATGTTGTTGCCATAAGCGTTGAACATTTACCACAATGCCGTTATGGATACAAACTAAATTATCTCTAGCTACCGGCTGATTGTTAAGATTATTTTGTTCGTACCCATCTGTAACTAAGCGCGAATGCCCAATGATGGTATGAATATTACCGGTTTGAATCGGTTGTAAAAAATGGGTCTTAAAAACATCTTTCTTTAATAATTTAGACACCGTAATGGGCGCCTTATCTATAACAATACTTTCCTCCGACAGCATCGCAAATCCCGCGGCCTCCCTGCCCCTTGATTCAGAAAGAATTGCCAGACGCGTTACCATTTTTTGAAACATAGCACCGTTACACCATGATGCTGATCTCACGCTAATTCCGTAAATGCCACACATTATTATTCTCCAAAGAATCTCTATTATCAACCTGCAATATAATAAAGCTACTGATAGTTTTTATTTGGAAACCTCACGGAGGAGTTTTACACCAAGAATGACCTTGCGGGTAAATTCAACCGGCGACTTGATACGCAGTACACGGTTTAAAATATATCTCGGCCGGCGATAAAATCGTTTATACCCGAGTTTTAGTAAGTCCCATAATTGCACATCTGAGAAGTGTTCATTCCAAAACTTTGGGATAAACTCAGGAGTTGGATTACAGGCAAACTCCCGCCAATAATCTTTCTTATATATTCCCTCAACCACTGCCTGCTTATAAATCTCAGTTCCAGGGTAAGGAGTAAAAACAGTGATACTAGCAAAATCCATCTCCAGGTTGACCAATAGGTCGAGACTCATCTCCACATCTGCGAGTGTTTCTGTTGGTAAACCGATCATGAAATAACCCAGTGTCTCAATCCCCTCCTTATGGGTCGCTAAGAATACCTCTTTCACCTGATCCAGATTAAGATTTTTCCTGATCTCTTTCTGAATACGAGCGTTTCCACTCTCCACGCCATAGTGAATTCGAACACATCCGGCTCGTTTAAGACAGCGAATCATTTCCGGAGTCATCGTATCGACACGGGCACGAATATCCCATCGAACTTGCAATTTTTCGTGCTCCAAAATATCACATAGCTCTAGCACCCTTCCTTGATCGATAGTAAACGTATCGTCGTAGAATATGATCTCTCCAATACCGAGTTCTTTAACGCAATAAGACATTTCTTCGAAAACGTTCTGAGCAGAGCGTTTTCGGAAAACTTTTCCCATCTGAGGCCGGTCGCAAAACGTGCATCGACAAGGACATCCCCGGCTGCTCATCATAGTCGTCACGTACCGGGAACTAGCCATTGGAGAGTAGTACCGGGACAAATTCAACAGATGTCGAGACGGCATTTTTAAAACATTTAGGTCAGGAATGTATTGCAGAGAAAGATCCAAATCGGTACGCTTTGCCGATTCCTTTGTCATCACCGAAGGGATATTGTCAAGCGACTCTCTTCTTTCTTTCCTTTGAAGGATAGCTTGAAATGCAATCTCCCCTTCTCCAAAGACCACTGCATCTATCGGAGCTAAATTAACCGTTTCACGAGGGTAAAGCGTTGGATGGGGACCGCCTGCCACCACGATAGCCCTGGGTGCAACAATCTTTACATTTTCAGCAACTTTTAACACGTCAATCATCGTGAATGTCATTGCCTGGATGCCGACAACATCAGGGGCAAAAGACCGGATGATGGATGCCAGTTCCTTATGGCTGTAATGTTCAGCCTGACAATCGAGTAATTTCAGGTTGCATCCCGGAAGAGATTCAGCGTAAGCCGCGACATAAAGCAAGCCAAGGGGAGGATAAACGCCAGTGCAATCCTCCACTACCGTTGGCAAACTCTCACGAATCAGATTCTCCGCGGGTGGATTTATCAGCAACACATTCATTGTTAGATATCCTTTTCTTATAAGCACAGAAAATAATATTCATATTGTATTCTTATTAACCCTCTATGGCAAAATAAAGAAAACTTCACGCATGAAGCTCCCTGCGCATTGAAGAAACCTGGTCACACAGTAAACCAAACAAAAATACCAAGAGTGTGGCAATGAAAAGAGACACGGTAACATCCCCAATCCCCTGTCCGCTATTATGATTGCTCATTATATCAACTGCCAAGCTGAATAATGTCAGCGCAAATAAAAATCCAGCAGCACCCAGAAATACCCGTAACGGATCAAAGAGCACCACGAGTCGCAATATCAGCAGCATAGTCTGAGGCCCGTGTTTCCATTGTTTTACAGAGCTCTGCCCGACACGTTTATTTACTGTAATCGGCACCCAACGGATCCGGTAGCCGCCCTTGAGCAGCGCAAATGTAGTGGTAGAAGAAAAGGAGAATCCCCTCGGCATAAGGTGAAGATATTTCAAAAGCACGTCCCGCCGGACAATCCTCAATCCGGAGTTTAGATCCGGAATTTTCATTCCCGCCAGAAAATCAGTAAATCGCCGTAAAATCCACTTACCGGGTACTCGGACAAGCGGTATATACGATTCCTTCCCTCTCGCTCCAACTACCATATCACAATTCTGACATGCCTCCAAAACGTGTATAACATCCGAGCCCGCATGTTGGCCATCCGCATCACTAAAGAGTACATACTCGCGTTCTGAAGCAAGCACTCCGGTTCGCAGAGCTGCGCCGTAACCGTAGGAGTCATCGTGGCGAATTACTCGGGCACCTGCTACTGCCGCCAATTTCCCCGTCTCATCTGTAGATCCATCATCCACTACAATAATCTCCGCCCCCGGAATATTTTTCACCAAATACGCCACAATTGTGCCGATTACCATTGATTCATTAAGGGCAGGGATAATGATGGTTACTTTTTTATTTAGAGTCATCCATCTCCTTTCATCACGGGTTAGACATTAACTCCAGGGACTCTTTTTACTTCTAGAT
>Ga0163203_1000309_pt1 | contig 12928 bp, 13 predicted proteins | sample PL_2010_330m_FD_113534 | JGI IMG/M metagenome (GOLD analysis project Ga0163203, IMG submission 113534) | Freshwater microbial communities from Powell Lake, British Columbia, Canada to study Microbial Dark Matter (Phase II) - PL_2010_330m | ecosystem: Environmental > Aquatic > Freshwater > Lake ... | reverse complement strand
CCGAATCCGACCACTACATCAGGACGCAGTTTTACAATAAGATACAACGACATCATTATATCCATAAAAAGCTTTGCCGCAAAACCGGCAAGCCGGACAAAAGAACCCTTCCTGGGCATGGGATTCTCTGAAAGAAAAAAACAGAGATGCCGATTGTTCTTCAGGATGTTTTTGTCCAGCCGTCTTTTACTCGAAATAAAAAAAATATCCTTGACGCCGGCCTTTTCGAGTTCAGTGGACAGGGCAATTGAAGGAAAAATGTGTCCCCCCGATCCTCCGGCTGCCAGGATAACTCTCATGCTATTCCGCCTCTTTCGCCATATTCAAAATAAGCCCCACCGCCGCGAGATGACATACCAGCGAACTTCCGCCATAGCTTATAAACGGCAACGGAAGCCCCTTCGTCGGCAATATGCCCGTTGACACTCCGATATTAACTATTACCTCAAAAGCCATCATCATTCCCAGTCCCAGAACGGCACACGACGCGAACCTGTCCCTAATCTTAAAAGAAATACGGATTGTGAACCATATGAGAACGGCAAACAAGAGAACACAGAAGGCCGCGCCAATAAATCCCAGTTCTTCCCCGATTATAGAAAAAATAAAGTCCGTATGTGATTCCGGTAGATAAAAAAGCTTTTGCTTTGATTCTCCGAGGCCGAGGCCGAAAAATCCTCCCGACCCGAGCGCTATAGTAGACTGAACAAGCTGAAACCCCGAACCCCTGGCATCACTCCAGGGATTTAAAAACACCATTATACGCCTGAGACGGTACGGTTCCGCAATAACAGCCAGGCACAGAACCGGGATAATTCCGGCTGTAACGAACGCCAGATGCTTAATTCGGGCGCCGGAAGCGAATAACATGATAAGTCCGATAAGCAGAACCGCAATCGCGGTTCCCATATCCGGCTCCATAAGTATCAGAACGCCCATTAACCCGGTAATAAGAAACGGTGGCATAAAACCCCGCTTAAAATCATGTATCAAATATCTTTTTCGCGCGGCAACTCCGGCCAGATATACTACAAAGACAATTTTTGCTATTTCTGACGGCTGTATCCCAATCCCGAAAAAACGCATCCACCTTCGCGCCCCCCCAATCTCCCTTCCTATCCCGGGGATAAGCACGAGCGTCAATAAAACGATAACAACGACCATGGCCTGCCTGGAATGCGCGGCAATCTCAGGTAGCGGGATTGACATGCATAACACCGCGGCGACCAGCCCCAGCGTCAGATGGATACAATGTCTTTTCACGAAGAACAAGCTGTCTCCGTATTTTCCGTAGGCATAGACAGCGCTGGAGGAATATATCATGACAATCCCCATCATGATGAGGAGCGAAACCGCCAATAAAACCATTCTTGCATCTTTACTCATCCTTCCGCCTTTTCTCCGGAGATGTGTTGTTCGACCGAGCGTTGAAACGCTTTTCCTCGCTTTTTATAATCCGAAAACATGTCAAAGCTTGAACACATCGGCGACAACATCACGACATCGCCTTCGGTGGCAACCGAAAAAGCTGTCCGCACGGCCTGGTCCATATCCCCTGCCGTAAATACCGGAACCACTGATGAAAAAACTTCCTTCATCTTAGGTTGGGCTTCTCCGATAAGGATAGCTGCTTTTACTTTATCCTTCAGACACGGAAGAACGGGTTGATAATCCCCGCCTTTTTCCCTGCCCCCGGCAATAAGAACCACTCGTTTGTTTATTGAATCAAGAGCACGCCGTGTCGCATCCACATTTGTGGCTTTTGAATCGTCAATACATTCCACCCCCCGAAAGGTCCCGATCCTTTCAAACCGGTGAGACAGCCCCTTGAAAGCCATTATCGCCTCGCGGATGCAGTTATCGTCCAGGCCCATGATTCTGGAGACAAGGATGGCGCACGCCACGTTATATCGGTTGTGTCTGCCTACCAGCGGAATCTCTTTCGTCCGCACGACAAAATCCTTTTCATCCGAATCTCCGGGGCGTATTCCTTCCTCGCACACAATCATTTCGCCTTCGGCGCCGTAAAAAAGTTGCTGTCCCCGGATATTTTTCAACGAAAGCGTGCCACGAAAACACGCATCGAGAACGGCCCAATCGCCGGAAGATTGATTCTTGAAGATTTTGAACTTCGCGTCCCGATATCGCTCATAATTGCCGTGGCGCTCGTAATGATCTTCGGCAACATTAAGAAGAACGGCAATATGCGGTTTGAAATTTTTTATCGTTTCCAATTGGAAAGAACTGACCTCTACAACCGCCACGCTTTCCGCAGTAAAACGATCGACTTCCCCGCTCAGGGGATTGCCCGTGTTCCCACAAACTACCGCATGCATGCCCGCAGAAGAAAGCATACTGCCTATAAGTTCTACAGTAGTACTCTTGCCGTTGGTTCCTGTCACGGCAACTACAGTTGCCCGACAAAACGCAAAGGCCAATTCCATCTCCCCTATCACCATGCTCCTCCGGCTCAATACGCCCGAACGGTATAACGGCGCGATGTCTGCTCCGGGAGAAACAACAACAATCTCGGCATCAGAACAGAATGACGCCGTATGACCGCCGGTTTCGTACCGGACGGAGTAGCGGGCGAGATCCTCGAGGCGTCGGCTTATGTCCGCGTTATGGGAACTATCGCTAATCTTTACACGTGCGCCTTTTCGCGCCAGAAGCGCGGCAGCAGCCTGCCCGCTCACCCCCAGCCCCAAAACCAGAACTTCTTTCCCTTTTACATCCATCATAATATAGAATTATAGTAATCTGTGAATAGTGAACAGTGATCTGTGAATAGTAAAATCCAAATGACAAAATTCAAAAGAAATTGAAACGCCCTAAAAAATCGCCTGGTGGCCTTGACTAATTCACGCTCTAACGACACCAAAAAGCCCCCGGGATTCCCTTCCCCGTCGGGTTTTTTAACGCCTTTTCTCTCATTATTAGAGGCCTCCCAAAACTCGTCCCCGTCGTTTTTAATTATAAATTATTTACTCCGGGAACTCGGTCCACCATCGCCTTTTATTTCTGGGTATGTGGCTCAGGCGGACTGTCCAGCTGGGAGATAGGTGCCTGCCTCTAATAACGAGAGAAAAGGCTAAAACCCTCCAAGGGGCCCCTTGGAATCCCGCGGACTTTTTGGTGCGCCCAACACTAAATACGGTGATACGGTCTCCGTCACAAGTAAGAAAGCTCTCTGAACAACCAACACACCCAAAATACACTACTCTCTATCGCGAAAGACGCGTTGGGAGTGTTTCGTACGGACTATGTCCGGTAGAAACACTCCCAACGTGTCCTACACAATGACACAGGCGAAGGATTGCTTGGGGAAGGGAATCCCGAAGACTTTTTGGTGCGCCCAACCCAAGTTTCGTTCTGTCCTCTCTATTTTCGTTTCTCAATTGTGTTACCCCACACTCACTGTTCACAAATCACTGCTCACAGATCACTATACTATACTACCGAACCTTCAGAGTCACCATACCGATAAGCGCGAGAATGGCGGCGATAATCCAAAAACGCACAGTTATTTTGGACTCGTGCCAGCCTTTCTCCTGAAAGTGATGGTGAATCGGAGCCATCAGAAAAATCCGTTTTTTCGTCATCTTAAACGAACACACCTGCAGAATAACCGAAAGTGCTTCCATTACCAGCACCCCGCCCACGATCAACAACAACACCTCTTTTTTGACCAGAATACTAACGATGCCCACCGATCCTCCGATAGAAAGAGCTCCGGTATCACCCATGAAGAGGGTAGCCGGATGACTATTAAACCACAAAAACCCCAGTCCCGCGCCGGTTAACGCCGCGCAAAAAACAGTCAATTCGCCGGCACCCGGCAGATAAAAAACATGCAGATATTTGCTGATATCGGCATGTCCCGTGATGTAGCATATAATAGCATAGGTGAGAGTAATAAAAATCACGCAGCCAATCGCCAATCCGTCAAGTCCGTCTGTTAAATTCACGGCATTGGAGGCGGCCACGATGACCACCAGAATGAACAATACATAAAATATGCCCAGATTAACAGCGGCGTTCTTCATGAACGGAAGGTAGAGATCTGATCCAAGCGCTTGGTTTTTTACAACAAAAATCCCGACAATCAGAGCGATTATAATCTGCCCTGTCAACTTCGTTGCCGCCTTCACTCCCCTGGCACTTTTGTTTCGAAGTTTCATGAAATCATCCGCAAATCCCACCATTCCAAGCCAGACCATGCCGCCAAGCACGAGCAGGAGATAATCATTGGAGAGGCGCCCCCATGCAAGTACCGAAACCAGAACAGAAGCAATTATCAAGAGCCCGCCCATCGTCGGCGTCCCTTCTTTATCCTTGAGAAAAGAGGACAAGGCATCCACATGTTTTTTTCGGACAAACTGCCCGACATTAAGGGCACGGAGATGTTTTATAATAAACGGTCCGAAGATAACACATATCGCGAATGATGTAACCGCAGCCATACTTGCGCGAAACGTGATATATTTAAAAACATTGAACCCAAACCAAATATCGTTTAAAGGATACAGGAAGTAGTAAAACATCTGAGAACGTCCTCCATTTTAGCCAAACGCGACCCTTTTAATAAAATCACCGCTCCGGGAGACGCCGCATGAACAATCATCTCCGCCGCTTCTCGATGGCTCCGGGCATACAGTACACGTTTTTTTTTCATCCCCGCATCAAGCGCGCCGCGAGCAATATGTCCTGCCATGTCTCCGAGAACCACGAGAAAATCCACACCCCTGGCCGCCATGCTTTTTCCAATCATCGCATGAAATTCCCCGCTTCCGGCGCCGAGTTCATTCATGTCACCGGCTACAACTCCTTTTTCACGACCTTGTTCGTCCTGTAAAACGTCAAGCGCGCTCTCAAAAGAATCAGGATTGGCGTTATAAGTATCGTTGATGAAGAAAAAACCGCCTGCCTCCACCTTTTCAAGACGCATCGCAGGCAAAGATATTTCCCGCAGCTTCGCCCGCACCTCTCGCCTGTCCACGCCAAGATGTTCCGCCACGACCACGGCCGCGGCCGCATTTAAAACATTATGCGCCCCGTGCGCCGGGAGGAAATATTTTTCGCCGTTTATACAGAAATCGTAGCCGTCTTTTTTTCTCAAAAGACCGGTAATCAATGAGTCGCAGCCGCCTGATGTTCCATAAAGTTTTTTTGCGGCATACTTTACGTCCGCTTTTGCAAGAAAACTGTCATCACCATTAAGAAACGCGACTCCGGCACGCGGCAAAACCTCCAAAAGACGCGCTTTTTCAAGAAAAACACCGCTTCGGTCTATGAGTCCTTCCAGATGTCCGCGACCGATATTGGTAATTACCGCTATATCCGGAGCGGCTATCTCCGCCAGAGAAAGCATTTCACCGGAACAACCGATCCCGAGCTCAAGGACCATGGCGGTGTGTGCGGTGTCCGCTTTAAACATCGTCAAACTGAGCCCTATCAGATTGTTAAATGAACTTTCACTCCTAAGAACTTTATATTTTCCGGAAAGCAGAATGGCCAGGATGTTCTTCACGGTAGTTTTCCCGTTAGTGCCGGTTATGCACACAACGGTTGCACCGCTTCTTTTTCTTATCGCCTTTGCGACCATACCCATGGCGGCGCGGGCATCATCTACGGTTATAACGTGCCCAAATCTCTTTTCAACCTGAGATAATGTTTCGGAACGTTCCGATATTAACCCTGAGGCGCCCTTAGCTGCAGCAGAGCCTGCAAAATCATGACCGTTGAAACGCTTTCCCTTTATGGCTATAAAAAACTCTTCCGGGTTTATCGTGCGGGAATCCGTTGAAAATCCTCCGGGAATATACTCAGGATTTTTTGAGAATAACCGCCCTTTTGTAATTTTCGCCAGTTCTTTTACTGTAAATTGTTTCATATTACGACTGCTCGCAGGGCGGACACATGGGTCCGCCCCTACTTTTCTTAATACCCGAGGTCTAGCAGAGCTTCATGCGCAACTTCTTTATCATTGAAACGGATTGTTTTTCCGCTCATCTGCTGATAATCTTCATGTCCTTTTCCTGCGATAATCACGATATCGCCCTTCCGGGCCGTTTCCAGCGATTCGCGGATTGCGATGCGCCTGTCGGGTATTACAGTGTATGAGGCTCCTCTCGGTATTCCTTTTTCGATATCACTCAGTATCTCGACAGGATCCTCTCCTCTGGGATTGTCATTCGTCAGAATTACATGGTCGCTTATTTTTGAAGCAAGCGCGCCCATAAGAGGCCTCTTCTTCCTGTCACGATCACCTCCGCAGCCGAACACGCAAATGAGCCGTCCCTCTGTCATGGACCGCAACTCTCCCAGAACGTTCTTCAAGGCATCCGGGGTATGCGCATAATCCACGAAAACTCTGAAAGGCAACGCTTCCTCACACACTGCGTCTAAGCGCCCCGGAACGAGAGAGGCGGTTTCTATACCTTCTTTTATCTCTATCAGAGACAGGCCGCTGTTCAAAAGAGCCGCTACCGCGGCAAGAATATTATACACGTTGTATTTGCCCGTAAGCGCGCTGTATACGCGAACGGAACCGAGTTTTCCGGCAATGAGATCGAACTCTGTCTTTCCCACGGATAAGCTGATATTTTCCGCGCGAACGTCCGCCGCGCTGCAATCAACCCCGAACGTTATTAAGCGCGGAATATCCACGGCTCCCGCAAGACCCGCCACGAAGGGATCATCTCGGTTAAGCGCGCCCGTGCCGCCGGGTTTCAAGTTGCGAAATATCTTTGCTTTATCCTTCAGGTATGTCCCCATGTCTTTATGATAATCCAGATGCTCCGGGGTAATATTCGTAAAAACGGCGCTGTCCAGACCTATCTCCCCTACCCGATTCTGACTGAGCGCATGGCTTGATATTTCAAGCGCCGCCGCTTTTCTGCCGCCGGAGACCATTTCCGCAAGAAGCCGATTCAGCGTCATGATATCCGGCGTGGTCATGGAAGACCGCGCGAAATCATCACCGCGGGCCCGCGTGAAAACCGTGCTGATTAAACCGCACTTGACGGAGGCATTATTCAATATGCTGTCTATCAAAAACGTCGTTGTCGTCTTGCCGTTCGTTCCCGTAACACCGTAAACGGCGAGCTTTTTAGACGGGTTTTTAAAAACCCGTCTGGCTATATGTCCCAGGGTTTCCCGGGCATTTTTAACAACCGTTATTTTTTCACGGAACCGCGGCGGCACACTGTCGGGCATTTTTTCACATACCACACGCGATACGCCCTTTCTAAGGGCTTTCATCACATAATCATGTCCATCATATTCAAATCCTTTTATCGCGATAAAAATATCGCCGGGACGTGCACGACGGGAATCTGTCTTGATATTCTCCGCGCTCAACTTCACCGTCTTTTCCAGAATGTAATTAAGAGTATTCATACTAATAAAAGTATACGCCGAAAATTACGCCGGGTCTATAACTATCCGCAAATTTACCGAGGGATCTCTCTCCTATACTGCGCAATAACCAATAACCAAGTTACAAGATACAAATAATAACCAATGACCAAAGGCGAACACATAGTGATCAGTGAGTAGTGAACAGTAAAATCCAAATGACAAAGCACAAAATCCAAAATAAATCCAAAATCTCAAATCCAAATAACAAAACTTTTATTTGTGTTTTGGATTTTGTTATTTGTGCTTATTTTGTGCTTTGAATTTTGTCATTTGACATTATTTGTATCTTGTGTCTTGTCTCTTGGTTATTTTTCCCGATAATTCTTATTTCGCGGATACAGCCGGGATTTGCCGCCGGTTCCGAGATATTGTAATACGCGTTCGGAGATCCTCTTAAATACCGGTCCGGCAACACTTCCGCCGAAATACACCGGATGGGGGTCATGCGCAACCACAACAACACTGATAGCCGGCAGTTCCATCGGCGCAAATCCGAGAAACGTCGCAGCGTATTTGTCGGGGTAGTATCCTCCACGGGGAGAGGCTACCTGAGCCGTTCCCGTCTTACCACACATCTCATAGAGCTTAGATTCGGCGCGTCTGCCCGTCCCTTCGGTTATAACGCTTCGCAAAATTTTCTTCATCTGCGCAGACGTTGTTTCTTTCAAGACCCTGCGTCCGGGTCCGGGCCGGGATCGCTCGCAGATTACCCCATCCCAGGTCGTAATATGGTCCACGATATAAGGCTGCACCAGATATCCGCCATTCGCTATGACACTTACAGCGCGCACCAGCTGGAGCGGTGTAACCGCTATGCCCTGCCCTATCGGTATGGTCGTAATATCGCTTCTAGACCATTTTGCGGGGGGCCGGCTTATACCTCTGGCTTCACCGGGCAAATCAATACCCGTTTTCTCACCGAAACCAAATTTTTTAATATACTCAAAAAGTTTTTCTTTTCCGAGTTTATGCGCAATTTTGACGGTCCCGATATTGCTTGATTTTGATATTACCTCACGGAAAGAAAGCGTCCCGAAACGATGAAAATCATGTAACACCCGTCCGCCTATCCGATATTCCCCTTTCTCGCAATAGATGCTGTCGTCAAGACCTGCCTTTGCCTCGTTCAACGCCGCACTGGCCGTAACTATTTTAAAAACGCTGCCGGGTTCATAAACACCGCTGATGGCCGTATTTGCCATGACAGAGCGCGGTGTTTTGGAAAAATCATTAAGGTTATAATCCGGATAATTTGCCAGTGCGAGAATCGCTCCGGAAAACGGGTCCATGACCACACAGGAAGCGCTGGAAGCGTGAGAGGTGCGAACCATTTCTCTGAGTTCCTCTTCCACGATGCACTGTATGACGCTATCCATTGTCAGAACCAGATTAAATCCGTTCTGGGGCGGCAGGGATCTTTTTTTGTCAAAGAATACCGTCCGTCTTTTTGCATCCTTTACCATGTAACTATATCCCGGACGACCCTTTAGTCTTTCATCAAACGATAATTCAAGACCTTCAAGTCCGTCGTTATCCACGCCGACGAAACCTATCACTTGTGAAGCCAGGTTATCATTCGGATAGCTTCTCTTACACTCATTTAAGAGATAAACACCTCTGATGCCAAGCTGCTCCACAACCTTTGCATCCTCATCGCTCACTTTTCGCTTCAACCATGCAAATGCTTTATCCTTGTTGAATTTTTCCAAAAGAAGGGACGCCTCAACCTTAAGAACCTTGGACAGGACGACGGCTGTATTTTCCTTGTCGCTGATACGCCGCGGATCGCAGTATACACTCGCGGCTTCCAAATTAATGGCCATGGGCTCCATTCGACGGCCAAATATGGCGCCTCGCCGTGGTTCGGTCTTAAATACCCGGTTATGTTGTTTCGCGGCTATGCCTGAAAATTCACTGAACCCGAGAATCTGAAGATAAAACAACCTGATAAGGAGAGCCAAAAACAATGGTATCAGCGTGAAGAGAAGCAAATATCGGCGTGCCCTAAGCATGGTATTATAGTGAATAGTGAATAGTAAAATCCAAATGCCAAAATTCAAAGCACAAAATAAGCTCAAATAACAAAATTTAAAAACAAAATGCTATCAGATGCAAAGTGAGCACAAAAAAGTTTTATTGTTTGAATTTGAGATTTTAGATTTATTTTGGATTTTGTGCTTTGTCATTTGACATTACTCTGTTCTACTCACTGCTCACTGTACTCCCGTGGTTTCGCTTCGGCATTCAGCGTAAAAAGATCCAGAAATTTCACGATAATACTCCCGCCGGAAATCGTCCCCGAGTCGGCAAATGCAGACTGAGACGCATTCATTTTCTCTGGGTTGAGCCGCACAAATTCTACTTTTTCGCCGGAAAGAGCAGCAAGCAATCGTTTCGGAGATTCCAACTTGGACAGATTATACATTAACTTAGAGTTGCGGTCAACGAGACCGGAAAGACGCGCTCTATTTTCCTGCAAACCATAACCGGCCTTGACGATTTCAACCCGCTGATGCACATATCCCATCGCCATGGCCGTTATCATTATCCCTGTAAAAATGACCCTATACAGTCTCATTATGCTGTCCTTTCAGCCACACGCAATTTAGCGCTCCGCGACCTCGGATTAAGCCGAATCTCCTCTTCTTTCGGTATCACAGGTTTCCGAGTAATAATCGTAACCTGTCGTGCCGCAGCCATATCCCGGTAAGTATTCTTTATTATGCGATCCTCGAGAGAATGGAACGATATAACACAAATCCTTCGCCCCGGCCGCAATAACATGATGGCCTGTCGAACCGCGTCTGCCAAAGCGTCAAGCTCATCATTCACATAAATCCGCAACGCCTGAAAAGTCCGGCAAGCGGGGTGAAGACGTTGGGAGCGATACTTCCGTCCGATTGCCGCCTGTATAATGCTCCTCAATGCGCCGGTCGTCGTAATCCGTTCCGTCTTGCGGGCGCTGCAAATAGCCCCGGCTACGAGCGCGGCATGCCTTTCCTCGCCATATTTCCGTATGAGATCCACAAGCTCTTCCCTGCTGAGCCTGTTTACCGCATCCTCCGCCGAAAACTGCTGACGGCTGTTGTAGCGCATGTCCAACGGACCGTCTTTCAAAAAGCTGAATCCTCTGCAAACATCATCCACCTGAAACGAGGACATTCCGAGATCAAACACCGCTCCATCAATATGATTAAAGTTCTCTTTTTCTAAAAACGCCGTGACATTCCGAAAATCCTCATTTATACAAACAATCGCGTCCTGAAAATCCTTCGAAAGGCGCCCGGCTCGTTCAACGGCCTCGGGGTCTTTATCAACTGCTATGAGTTTCCCTCCGGGAACAATGTTTTTGAGAATTTCCGCGGCATGACCGCCGCCGCCGAAAGTCGCGTCCAGAATAACATCGCCTCGTTTCAGGTCAAGACTTCCCACGACTTCCTGTAAAAGGACCGGCAAATGCAAAAAAAGAACCTTTCTAATCTTATTTTTTCTTCCGGAAAACCCTGCGCATGGCGGCAAACTGAGCTCTATACAGCCGATCATAAGCACCGACTGAATCATCCCTGTCCGTTTGCCTAGAACCGGAACGAGCCTTTTTGCCGGTTGTCTTTTCTTTCCCGTAAATTGAACCGCCTATTTCGCAGGCCTGCAAATATTTTTTCATGCCACCCCTCGTCTATACACAATCTCGCACGGTTAAATACATCCTCTCCCCTAGTCCGGATGAGGAAACAACATACCGTTTGACTCCCAGATGTGAAACCCCTGAAGGAAGTGCTCTTGCTTTCTTGATTCTTTCCACTATGTTAACGCAGTTAATAAATTCCATCTGCTTTTTATGAAACTGTATTGCGTATCGTCTATACATAATCCCCTGCTTTCTCATGTTGTGAATATACTCAAGGCTCCATTAACCGCTCGGCAATTTCCTCATAATTCTGTTTCGAACTCTTGTAAAAATCCCCCCATTTATCCCTGTCCCATATCTCTATGCGGCTTGAAACTCCGATTATCATTATATTTTTTTTCAATTTCGCGTACTCTTTCAAGTAATCAGGAATCAGTATCCGCCATTGTTTATCCGGAATGACTTCCGCGGCTCCCGAAAAAAACAGCCGCCGGAACTTCCTCACTTCTTTTTTCGTAAAAGACATTTCCCGGAATTTGCTTTCCTGAGCCCTCCATTCGTTATCGGAAAACATGAAAAGACATTCATCCAGACCGCGAGTGATGTAGAATTTTTCGATATACATCTCTTTAATCACGTCACGAAACCTGGATGGTATAATCATCCGGCTCTTTTTGTCCAATGAATGAGGATATTCTCCGTAAAACACTCCACTTCCCTCCATTTTAATCCACTTATATTAGGAGTATACATTACATTAACCCCTTTGTCAAGAGGGAGTTCTGGGCCATAAAACTCTTTTTTAAAGCACATTATATAGTTGGATGGAGAATGCGAGCAACTGTATGTTGTGGAAACTACAAGAAGTGAAGAATGCTGAAGATATCTGGCGCGGGTTAATTATTGTATCATTTTTTCTTTCTATCCATTCCTTCAAAATACCTCTCGATCCATTCCTTTGAAGCCGCCTCAAGCGTAATATCTTTGCCTAACTGAAGAGAGCGCAGAACACGGTATTCTTCTATGAGATATATCTGTTCAATCAGCTTTATCTTAAACGCATCGGCGTAACTGGTGAACGCGACACCGATCCGATATTGTCCGTCCGCCTTGTCGTCTTCGCAATGTACTACCGTGGCCTTTATCTTAAACGACTTGTCGTATAGAGGCATTTCGAGCTCTATAACAGATCCCGTTTTCACTTTCTCTCTGGTCGTGAACATCAGGCCGCCTTCACTCACATTGACCGTTTCGGTTTTTTCGAATTGTTTGGAGTCCCCTTCGACCCTGAACCGAACAGGGTTTACAAGAAGATGCCTAATAAAACGACGTCTTTCGCTTTTTTTCATATTTCTCCGAAATTATCTTTTTAGAAAAAAGTTACCGCTTCTTTATTTTCAGAAATTCGTTTCCTAAAGCAGATTATTTTCCTTCAGGTCTTTTTCCAGTTTTCCGATTGCTTCTTTGAGCTTCGAGAAAAGTTTAACATTGATATTTATTCCTTTGCCCGTCGGAACTTTTTCCTCTCCCTGAGGCGGTTGAGTCCAGATTCTGATATCAATCACGTCATTCCCCTGATATTCGGAGAGCCGGATCTTAACATCCTGATATTTGTTTTTCGCGAATTCCGCTACGTCTTTTTCCATCTGATCCTCCTTAATGTGCACATGACTTACGGAGTATAGCACCGAAAGTCATAAGTGCGAATTCACCCCGAGGCCAACTTGTCCCGAGCAAAGTCGAGGGAAAGCCGAGGGATCGTCTCCTACTTCCGTACCAAAACCCCACGAAGGGGCGCATACGCCGATATAAAAGCAATAATATATGATTTTTCGCGGAAATGCAAAAAAATATTGTCTTTTTGTATTCTTAAAAATG
>Ga0163203_1000308_pt1 | contig 12932 bp, 6 predicted proteins | sample PL_2010_330m_FD_113534 | JGI IMG/M metagenome (GOLD analysis project Ga0163203, IMG submission 113534) | Freshwater microbial communities from Powell Lake, British Columbia, Canada to study Microbial Dark Matter (Phase II) - PL_2010_330m | ecosystem: Environmental > Aquatic > Freshwater > Lake ... | reverse complement strand
TGTATATCCTTCTGTATCCTTATCTATCCCTATAGCTGTTCCGCCGTGAGCGGAATCAAGCCTATTTTGCACATCGGATTGAGTCGTCCCATACCATATTTCATAGGTCTTAAAGTTATCGTCAACCGCCGCTGTCCATCCGAGCGCAACGGTCGTATCGGTCGTGTCTGTAACCTCCAGGCCCGCTAAAGTGGTAGGAACAGCGTTATCCACTTCAAAATTCGCCGAGGTCGCGGGCGCAACGCTGTCCTCTATATCATCATTCACGGTAAAACGTATCTTAACTGTCGTATTACGGTTCGTTGAGAGGCCTGTCACGTCAGCGTGTTTGGTGTCGAAGGTAAAGGAATAAACTGTCCCGTTCCAGTCAGTTGCCGCAGTGTAATTGGCACTCGAATTATTCGCCCATCCGCTTGATAAGCACTCTGAGGAGTCGCCGTTCGTGGTAGGCGCGTTAAATGTCGAGCCATCTGTCGAATACTCGAACGTGTTCAGCGTGAGGTCGCTCTCGTCATCGTCAAGGTCTTTCAGGCGGAAACTTATCGTAATCACGCCTGTCCCGTCATCTGCCTGGACGCACTGCGCCGTAGGTATGACATTATCAGCCAAATATCCGCCGAAAGGTCTTCTGTTTGTCAGCTTACTCGTACCCGCAGTAGTCGATTCATATCCGCTATCATCTACCGCCCATATCTTGAAATAATATTCAACGCCCTCACCAAGACCCGTAACAGTGGTTAAGCCGGTTGCGGCAGTTGTTAAAGCGCCGTCATCATCGTCATCCCATTCCACCGCAGCGTTCTCGCCTGTCGCGTCCCTGTTGGCAACCTTCGTCTCGTCGAGCCCATACCATATCTCGTAATGGCTGAAATATGCATCCGTCGCGGCTGTCCACGTTAAGTCAATGGATGAGCTCGTGCAGGTTGGCGCCGCTAAATCCGCCAATCCTTGAGGCGCTTTATTATCCACCATAAAACTTTCGGATGTTGCGTAATCCTCGGAGGTTAAATAATAATCGGTGCTCTCCTGCGTAACCTTATCTTGTATCTTGAAGCGTATCTGTATATCTCCCTGCTCTTCACCGCCTAACCCGCTTAAGTTTGCATCGACTGTATCAAATGTAAATGTCTGGTTGCCTGCTGCCGCAAACGTGGATGCGCCTGTGTAGTCTCCGGGCCAGTCGCCGCCGAGGCCGATACCGTTTGCGGTTGCGTCGCCGATAGAGTAGAAGGTAGCAGGTGAATTCTGGTTGTTGTATGTTGTAGAGATCCACCCGGCTGTGCGGGCGCTCGAGGATACGCGGACTTCGTCGATAGTGCCGATGAAATCACCCCAACCACTGCCACCATTACCTATGCAAAAAACAGTAGTATTGGTGGTTGGCGTAAGAATTGCTGCTGATGATTCACTGTCACCGTTTATATAAAATGTTGCGGTCCCGGAATTAACTGATATAGCTACGTGTTGCCATGTAGCTGCTGTTATTGTTGCATCAGTTCCATAATCCCATGTGCCGGCGCTCCATAGGGCTAATTGATCCCCGTTGATAGGAAACATATAGCCCAATCTTCCCCCAGCATATTTTCCTAACATCGTTTTCCAGCCACTAATAGAATCGGGGTTAATCCAGACTTCAAAGCTAAAATCGCCGACTAAATCGAAAGCTGTATCATCAGATAAACTAAAATAATCATCCCCATCAAAAGTTACTGCGTTATAAATCTTTCCTGTCTGGTCGTAAGCCGGGTCGCTTCCTTCTGCTGTTACATCATTATCATTCGCAGTCGAGTCATCTATGTCGGTATACGCTGCTCCAGTCATATGATGAACCGCTATATAATCACCATCCCACACACCCGTTACATTCTCCTGCGATAATAAGATGGAACTATCTCCATAGAAAATGTAAATAACAGTGTCAACGCTTGAGGAGAGAGAAGGTATCCTTACCCATGCAACAAACGTGCCGTCAGATCCGTCATATCCTTCGATTTCGTGGTCGAGCTTATTAAAGTTTGAATTCGTAAAAATTATATCGTATCCGTTTGAGTCTGTAACATCCCCGCCGTTTCCGGTGGTGGCCAAGTCAGGATCGGTAACGCTGAATAACATCGGGAAGTTTGTAAGATCCTCGTCAACCTCGGTATTGTCAATGGTAATCACTTTGTAGTAGCTATAGCTGCCGTAGGTGCAAATGTCGGTAAAATTCGAGCCCCCGTCTACCGAATACCCGAATCCTAAAAGCTTGTGATTATCATTAATCCCTGTCGTATCGTTTATCGCGTCGCCCGGGTCCTTTATTTTGAAGGTAATTGTAACTAAGCCGTCGCCCGACGTTGACTGTGCGCAGTTTTCACTCGGGATTACGTTGTCTCCGTCGGTAGCATTGTCTCCGCCGATCGCGTTGTATACGATGGTGCCGGGTTCGCCGGCTATAGATAAGCTTGTACCACCTGCAACAGTAACTGAGGAAAAATTGGAAGTATCATTGCTAAACTGGGCACAGATTCGTCCACCTGCTCCGCCGTGGTACCCGCTGGTATTCGGAATTCTCTCGCCGCCTTTAGCCTCGATTGCTCCCGTGCCAGCTAAAGTGCCTGCAACAAGCCAAATACTCCCTCCTGAACCATGATTATTTTGTCCATTTGCATCAATAGTTCCACTAATTGTCAACGTGTCTGAAACAACAAGTTTAACTGCGCCTCCCCCTTGCCTAGAATAGTTAACTTGTCCACCGCTACCTAACGAAATAGGCGCAGTTGGAGACCCATAAATAGATGCAGTACTATTCCCGCCCACTCCACCGTAAGTTCCCCCATATGCGCCACTACCGGCTGACCCTGGGCCTTGTCCACCTGGAAAACCTTGTCTATAAGCAGATATTGTAGAGCCAGAGTCAACCGTAATATTAGTAGAATTGATAATTACACCAGTTCCGTCATCCAAAGCAGTTGTTGATTCTGTTGTCGTGTCACCTTGACAGAGTAAGGTAGCGTTATTTTTCACCTGCAAAGTAGGTATATTATAAGTTCCGCTAATGATGGCAATGGGGGAAGTAGAAAGAGTTGTAGCTGTAGAAGCTATGGTAGCATTATTAACTGTTAAATTCATACCAGCTGGAAAGGCGAACGTTCCGTGTTCTCCAACGCCATATGCCGTATTTTCGTCTGAACCTTTTACATTGAAAGTGCCCGTATAAGTACTGCTATTAAAATCTATGCACATCCTTCCGCCACCGCCACCGCCCCAAGTACCCTTAACACCTGCTCTTGCCGTGATACTTCCGGAGCCGGCTAACGTATTGCAAATAATCCATATACTTCCACCTGAAGCGGAACAGGCCGCATTTGTTCCGTTAGCACTAACAGTTCCGTCAACTGTAATAGTTCCTGATGAAGCAGAGAGTTTAATCGCCCCTCCGCCATTTGCCCCGGCATATGTACCACTTCCTAAGGCGGTGGGCTGTGTAGCAGAACCGTAAATAGAGTCGCCAGTATTAGATCCACCTCGTCCTCCGTAAGTCGCTCCATCGCCTCCGTCTTCTCCTGCACCAGGCCCTGTTGCATCTTGAAACCCCTCATAATCCGCGCTTATCGTGCCGGTCACAGTAGCATCCGTCTGTAAAACAATGGTTACACCTTCGCCGTGGGGGATTGCGTCTGTGCCTCCTGATGAGGAGTTTACCGCGGTCGTGTCGCCTGCGCATGTAACGATCGCGCCGGTTTGGATGTCTATGGAATTATAGCTATAAGTGCCTGCCGGGATTACCGGGTCATTTGTAACATTGGGTATAACAACGTCATCTCCTGGATTAGGAATGCGCCCTAAGTCCCAGTTTAAGGCAGTATTCCACACAGTTGACTCTGAGCCGTCCCAGGTAATCTCCGTGCCTGCTCCATCAAAGTCCCAGTTGTCGTTATTGCCTCCGTTGTTTGAAAGCATAGCATATATGGTATTTCCACCGTCCGCGTCTGAGTAGCTTACGTCAACGTAAGAGATGGCGTAGGTGCCATTCATAACGAGGTCCCACTTTTGGGTTGTGTTAGAGGCGAGTGTGATGTAATCAGAAGATGTGCCGCCGGCTTGGCCTACCAGTATGAGCTGGCCGCCGGAGTTGACCGTGACCGTGTCCGCGTTGTCTATCGTAATAGTCGTGCCAGCAGTCACGCACTTAAGCGTGCCACCATCTTCCACTGTTGCCCCGCCGTAAAGCCTGGTATCGCTCTCGAGCGAAATGGTGCCTTCGGTTACGGTTAGGAGGTTTCTAATTTCCAATGACCCTGAGGTTTTAACAAGGCCTGTTGTTTTATTTACGGTTACGGTCGGCAGATCAGAATAAGACGAACCATCAACATTGGTAATATTCTGCTCGACTGTGCCGTTTAAGAGAATCGTGGCTGAGCCACCTTGCGTATCGTCATTACATACCACATTACCACGCGCTTCAATTGTGCCGCCGTCTAATGGCACATTGTACGAAGGAATAAATGAAAACGTCCCAAGTACTACTAATGTATCACCGGAGGCAATGTTATATGTAAGGGAATAGCCTCGTATTGTTAGATTATAGAATGTCTCACTGGTATCTACGGCAATTACAGGGTTTTTCATGTAAAGTCGGGGATAAAAGGAAACTGTCCCGTTATTGTGGTTAAAGGTGCCACCCTCAGTATGAGTCCAGTTGCCGGTATCACGAGTGGCGTCGTACGCACCTATATAGAGTGTGCCAGAAGTAGAAGTGAAGGTTCCTGATGAAAGGATAAAATTCGCAAAACCACCATCCCCTGTAGCGCTTACTGTTCCAGAAGACTTGTTTATGTTAACGCCGCAGGTTACGCCTCCACCTGAAAAGGTAATGGTTTGATCCCCGGCAACAAGAAAGGAAATCGTGGCTGTGCCACCATCATCACCGCCATCCGCTGTTATCACCACATTGCCCCGAGGTTCTATTGTGCCGCCGTCTATTCTGCCATAGTACGAAGGCTGTTCTGTAAACGTCCCAAGTACTATTAGTGTATCTTCGGGGGAAATTTGTAAGTCCCACCCATAGCCTGTTATTGTTAGATTATTGAATGTTACAGAGGTATCTACGTTAATATCATTGTAAAGGCCTCGAGGATAAAGAAGTACTGTCCCGTCACTGTGGTTGAAGGTACCACCCTGTTTAGTAAAGTTGCAGCCAATAGTACCGGTGGCTGTTAACGATAGTGTCCCTTTCGTCGACGTGAACGTGCCGGCGCCTAAGTTTAATGAGCCGGTAATCGCAATGTTTTTCGTGGCGGCGGCGGTGTAACCCGTGAATGTGCCAGCGCTTGTCTGAACCCAACCACCACTACCGATCGTCATGGCATACGCGCCCTGTGTTATGGTGTGGGTGTAGCCGGTGATGTAGAACCCTTTGACGTTCACGGTCGCGTCTATATTGCAGTCCACGCTCGAGCCGTTGTCAAATATGGCAATATCGGATGAGCCGGGAACGCCGGCGCCGCTTCCACTGCCCGATGTCGTTGACCAGTTCAAGGTATTGTTCCAGGAGCTGGATGTTCCGCCGACCCAGTATTTTTCCGCGCCTGTGGAGAAAAACCAGTTTGTGTTGTTATTCGAGTCCGTGGAGTCTCTGGCGATAATGGGCGCTCCGCCTGAGGCGTCGGAATCCTTCGCGTTGACGTATGAGACGCTTGATGAGCCGTTCACTGTTAAATCCCACTGCAGGGCGCTCGTGTTAGAATTAAGAATAAGGAGTTGGCCCGAGGCACCGCTTAAAGTCAAGGTGCCACCTGAAGCGATTGTCTGTGTGGTACCGTGTTCAAAAAGGAGCGTGGAGGCTCCGGTAACGGTTTTACTTAAATTATAGAATGTCGTCGAGCCGTAGACGCTTTGCTGAACGCCATTAGCCCCGTTTAAATTCACGGTAGAATTATTGTGGGTGAATGTCCCCGAATTCAACCATTTATTGGCAACAGCAATAGTCCCGCCGGACGGGCCGATAAGAGTGCCCGAGTTAAGGAGCGAGCCCGCAACCGTGAGGTCGCCATTACAAGTAAGGGTGCGGCCCGATTTTACGGTAAGTGCTTTCACCGTGGCCCCAGCCACGCCGAGGGTGGGCTCGTTAGTAACGCCGCTTGCGGGTATCTCAACTACCGAGTCAGAATCTGGTGCGTTATTCCCCGCCCAGTTCCCGGCGGTTTCCCACGCCGTTGACTCGGAACCGTCCCAGACGTAACCGGCGTACTCGTCCGCGCCTACGTCCCACGAGCCGCGGGCATCTTCGTCAATGTCTTCGCCAAAAACATCCGAGAGGTTCGCTCCCGCACCGACGGCGCAGGACGTGCCCTGTATGCGTAGGTTCTCGGAGCCGGGAGTGGTGGAGATAAAATCCACGTCACCGAGCGTCTGGTTCGTGAGGCAGCTCGTTCCCGGGGCCGTCGCGTCGGAGGAGATGTTGTTGGACACGGCCGTGGGCGTTCCGCCGTTCATGTTAAAGTCGGCGGTCGTGTTTTCTATGGATAGATTATTTTTAAGGTAAAGCTTACCTCCCACGATCCAATATAATCCTGTGCCGCAGTTATAGATGGTATTATTGTAAAGGTATCCAGAATAGCTTGTAGAGTTACCGTAGAATTGAACCCTAATCCCTGTGCCGCAGTTATAGATAATGTTATTGTAAACTTCCCCGCTATGTATGGAAGCCAAGTAAATACCATTACCGTTTGTTGCGCCATGAACAATGTTGTTATAGCAACCGGCTAGCCAATATTGTAAATAGATAGCATCATACGACGCGGAAGTTGAGTCAGCTACGACAAGGCAGTTAGCGACAAGGTGATACGCATTCGATCCTTTAATTCCCGTCGCATCACTGGTTCTCGTATCCACGGCAATGCCGATAACCTGAGCGTAGTTGCATCCACCGTAATAAACATCTATCCCTGTACCGGATGTGGGTTTCAAATAGAATCCTGTGCCGATGGTTCCAGTGTGCCGTTCGCTTAATGGCGTGTATATCTTAACATAATTCGTACTATTGGCTATCCATCCTCTAAGCCTAACGCTGTCAACCATCCCGTTCGCCCAGTCGTTGTAGCACTCGGCGGTTATCTGGACGCTGTCACCAGCGTCGGAAATAGTTACCTTATTATTGTCATCAACCTTTACGTCTTCGCCGCTATTAAAAACGCCTGCGATGGATTTAATCAGTATCTGCGTGCTTGTGGCGTGGCATACCGTGCCTGACGCACCTGATGTCGCGCCGGTTACGGTGGCGCCGTCGGCAATCGCGCCGGTTATGCCTCCGTGAGAGAAAACCCCGATACTCCCCAAAACGCACTCGTTATTCGTCTCCCACGTGGTTAAGAGCGAGTAATCGCCTCCGGCTGTTGCCGCCGCGGGCACAAACGCGTCGATAGTCCCGCTTGTAGGATGCGTATATGTAAAATGCGTCTGGTCTGCGACTGTCGCGATGGTATAACTGCCGTTTAACGTAGGCTCTTCTCCGGCGGCTATGCCGGATATGACTATTCTCTGGTCGGCCTTAAGGTTAGAGTTAGGATAGGTTGCGGCCAAAACTACGGATACTGTCGTGCCCGAGCGACTGATGGAAGATATGGAATTGGTGGTGCCGCCACCCCTTATTACGCAGACAAACTCCGTAACCGCCTCGGCCGCTGGTACAGCAAGCGCGACTATTGTTGACAGTATTATAAGTAAAGTTAATTTACGCACTTTACTGCTCTCTATCCTCTATTATCTCCGCGGGATTGAGTTTTTTTGGCGTTAAAAGTTTTTCGACTGCCTCTTTTTCCTCTAACTCGTTTAACGATATATCCGAAAAACCGAGCTTCTCTAAGTTGACGCGTTTCTGGTTGACCCTCTTGAGAACCATTATGGGCATGCCTGATTCGTCTCTCATGCCGCTATCTGCCTCTTCCTCTCTGACAAGCGCGCCTGCCTCTTCCTCGGTCAAATACATCTGAAGGATCAAAAAGCTCCTGCGCTCCGTATCGGACCACGCGTTGCCCGAAGGCCTTACAATGACGATATAGCCTCTTTCATGCAGGTCCGTGTCATTGAACTGGACGACAACATCGTAGAGCTGCATCCCAACTTGGTCTTCTTCCTCCTCTTCGGCGACGGCTTCTTCCGTCTCTTCTTCTGAGATTGCTTCCTCCTCTTCTTTCCCGGCCGCTTCGACGCCTTCGCCTATCGTGAAGTAGTCGTTTGAGACATCGTATATATCTTCGTTTAAGGCGTCGTAGACCTTTAGCACGCATTTGTTGTAGGTTGAGATTGCTTCGCCGCCTTCGGCGGCTCGCAATGACGAAGTGGTATCTTCGGCGGCTCCTCGCAATGACGAGGGGTCGGGAACGAGCCAGGTGTATCTTCCGGTATTTTCGGTCGCTTCTGCGATTGTCTTATAGCTTTCCCCGCCATCGGTTGAGTAGGCTATGCCGAACTCGTAAGAAGGTTCATACTCTGCGGCGTCCCATACGATATCATATTCGGCGCCTATCTTTAAATACTCGCCGCCGTTGGCCAGGACTATGTCGATTGCGCCGGGGCGGAAGTCGAGGGATAGGAGGGAGATTGAGATTGCTTCGCCACCTTCGGTGGCTCGCAATGACAGGGGGGTTAGCCTCGCGCGCATGCGCAGAGCATCGCCTTCTGTGAAATCGCCTTTTGAAGCGTAATAGTATACGCCGTTTTCGCAGTTTCCCTTGAAAAGGCCGTCCTCTTTTGTGGAAATATCGATTGAGATTGCTTCGTCGTCTTGCAATAACGGGGTGGTAACTTTCCACGATGGCACTATGATGCGGGCTTCGAATGGTAAACTTATCAATGATGAAATATATGAGCCCGCGTACGGGCCGCTCAATATGAGATCTCCGTTTGGCGCTACTGTCATGCCATGGAATTCGGGGATGTTCGGGAACTCTTCCTGGGCTGCCTTTGTCCTGGTTGCATCGACCGCGGGGGCAGGTATTGCAAGCTTTCGCGCTCTTACCCAGTTGTAATATACGAATAGGCCCTGGCTTGCGGCGTATAATGAGATTGCTTCGCCGCCTTCGGCGGCTCGCAATGACGAAGTGGCTTCGGCCAGTAATACTGCGCCGGTTTCATCGAAGCGCTGGAATGTCAAATCCTCGCCGTTTGCGATTATTTTATAATAATAGAACGTGCCGAGCGTTATCGGCTCTCGCGTGTTCTCTTTTACGTCAACGCCGACGGCTATGGAGTGCTCGGCGCCTGCAACGTTCGAAGAATAGAAGACGCGGTTATCACGCAGGATGGCGGCAATCGGGCCGCTTGTGGTCCTGGCTTTATATTCGATTATGCCGTTCGCAAATTCGTAGGTTTCAGTGGTGACCTTCGCGGCGTCCAGCCGTAAAAGGGAATCAGAAAGCTCTACGACGCTGAATTCCGCGTCCATCACGGCGGTCCATTTATCGGGATCAAGGGACGCGCCGTTAAAGTCATCAAAAAGGTCAAAGACGTCTTCGGTCGATAGGCCTTCGGCTGCTGCATTACCATAATATAAATATAAAAGCAGGCCCTCTTCCGGAAGCTGCGGGATATTTAGCCAGAATAGGGCGGTGCGGTTTGGCGCCTCGCCCGTGATCGATTCGAGGTAATATGGGATAAGCGTTTCCTGGTCTTGTTGCGTGAACCGCACGTCGGCAAAATCGGCCTGGATCGAGCCTATCAGATAGAAATTGCAATCGGCCGCGCCGGCGGATTCGCCTACTCTTATGGGAAGCTGGTAGTGGAAGAGCTCGCCCGCCGTGGTGCCTGTTACGTATACGGGCTTCCTGAACATGAAGCCGGACAGTTCCGGCGTGCCGAAATCTCCGATGATTCCCGATAGGTCATTATATACGATTTTTAATTCGGTGAGTGTGCTATCGGGCGCCAGCGTTGCCCTCCACATAAGCTTGGCGCCGGCATTAGATTCGTCCATCTCAAGAGGCACGCCGTTTACAACCGGCGCATAATCGGCGCTATTACCGGTGGCGCTTACTTCCAATGTTACCTTTCCCGTAAACTTCCAATTTGCCGTGATATCATATATTAAGCCGTCTGTCTCATAAGGGGCCCTGACTTCATATCTGCCGGGGGATCCGGTGTACTCTACCGCACCGTCATCATCTATCGAGGTGCCGCTTAAGCTGCCTCTTTCGAATGTGTAATCGCCCGTGCCGTCCGCTCGCCACACGAGCGCCGATACGAAGGCCGCCTTCTCCGGCTCGGCCATATCCGGACTCGCCTCCGCAATGGGAACGAGCAGCATTATCGCCGCCACTATCGCTAAACTCGTCATTGCGAGGAGCGACCGAAGGGAGCGACGAAGCAATCTCTTCGTTTGGGATTGCTTCGCGCCGCTTCGCGGCGCTCGCAATGACGCTCCAAGTTGTACGGTCCGTTTAGGGTTCATCGTATCTTCTCCTCTTACACCAACAAGTATAGCATATTATAATAATAAGTTGTCACGTTCATCTCAATCTTCTGTCAAGATTCTGTCAACCCGCTCACCCGCTAACCCATCCTTGACTTACGTTTTCATCTGTGCTATACTTAAACCGAGGTGATAAATCATGAAAACCAAAGACCATGTTATTGATGCCCTTCGCAAAACAAGAGAAAAACTCTGGAAAGAGACAATTGCCTCCCCTGGCCGGTTTAAAATGAAGGCGAAGACAGCAAGAGTAAACAAACGTAGTGCCAAGGAGGCGCTGAAACATTTTGAAAAACTCTGTAAAATGGTTGCCCAGAGACCCTCTCCTTTTAAAGGAATGAGCGAAGGAAAAGTTATTGAGAAATTGCGTCAAATTAGAGAAAAACTTTGGGAGAAAAAAATTGGAATTAGTCTTTGATGCAAATGAATATATCTTTGCCTTCGGCTTAGTGAAGAAAGAGGTATGTACAATCCTTTTCAGGCGGATTCTGAAAAATACCTCTACCCACCATATCCATATCTGCCGGACAATCGTCGATGAAGTGAGGCAAAATCTAGTTCCTGAGGAATTTCGTGAGTTTATTCTCTTCATCAACCCGTTATCAATCATTGATGAAGATTTCTTTGTTCCGTTCGCATTAGGGGAAAAATACGTAGCGAAAGGTCTAAAACCCGCTGATGCTTTTATCGCCGCGTACACCGAGTGGACGGGCGCTGATATATTAGCTACGGAGAACAGGCACTTTCTTTCGCGCCAAGCTGATCTGCCATTTAAGGTACTCACCGCAGAAACGTGCTTGAAATTTCTCAAATAACCCGATATCCTATCGTTTGCCTTCATCTCACTCACTCCCATTCGCGTAAATTCGCGTTCCCTCGTCCCTCGTATACCTATTAGCAGAACCTGGGGTTCATCGTATCTTCTCCTCTTACACCAACAAGTATAGCATATTATAATAATAAGTTGTCATGCGTATCTCAAACTTCTGTCAAGAAGTTGTCAAGCTCTATCAGGGTACAGGGTTCAGGGGACAGCGGCCAGTTTTTGCTGCATACTGAAAAGCATGCCCCCGACCTCATTCCTTAAGCTTAACAATTCTTTTGATCTATCTTCCTTTATATACTCCAGGTCTTTGGATAAAAGCACCTGCGTTTCAAGCTCTGAGAGAGAAGCATATGCCATTGATAAAAAGTTAATATACTCTCTTTTGCCTTTTCTGGCATATCCTTCCGCTATGTTTGAGACTACCGAAACAGCCGCCCTTCTCATTTGTGTAACCAATCCATATTGTTCGTTTTTTGGAAACTCTGCCGTTATTTTGTATATGTCGAGAGTTAATTGATATGCCTTTTGCCATACTATCAAGTCTTTGAAGCTTCTAAGTTTTTCTTTCATTCTGTCCCCTGAACCCTGAACCCTGCTTATAAGTAAGGAGCTTGGTGTATCCTTCTTCGTAACTCATAGTCAGCCCCCCGCTCACGCCTCAAGCGAGCGCAAAATCTCCCCCTTGAACCTTCTAAAATCCTCCAATTTTGTCTTTAGCGCTCTAAATACGAGTTCGTCATCCACAGCCGCATATTCGTGCACCAGGATATTCCTAAAACCCCTCATTTCCTTTAACGTCGCGTTCATTTCTTCGGACAGCAGATTTTTCTTCCGCATCTTATCAAACAAATCGTTCTCCTCCGTCGGCAAACCCAGCCTTAAACCGGAAACAAACAGCTTACAGATGTCAGTCGCGGATTCGATAGAAAGTTGTAATAGCCGTTCGCAGCTGCGCTTTTTCTCGATTCTTTGATATTCTTTAAATTCCGCGGGAACAACCTGCTTGAGCTCATCAAGATAACCATCGAGCTCATCCAATTTCGCTAAAATTCTCTCCTTATCCAGCATTCGCTACCTCCTTTAAATAATCGCGGTAGATATTCCCAAAATCCTCAAATTCGCCGATGGTGTCAAAGACAAGCTGATATAACGCGTCTTCATCCGCGCTGAACAAGTTTTTACCTTCTTTTATTACCCTTATCTTGATGTAAAGGGGCAACTGTTGAAAAATCTGCACATCCAGAACGGATAGCTTCAGATATTCTAATCTCTTGCGCGAAAGTTCCAAAGGAGTACGACGGTCGGATTTCAATATCAGGCAGATATCCACATCGGATGCTTGATGATAATCGCCCCGGGCCGCGCTGCCAAACAAAAATACCGCCAAAACACCAGTGTCTTGTTTAGCTATTTTTACCAACTTATCTATCCGGGCTCCGTGATCTTTCATTATCTTTCCTTGCCCTTATCCTTATCCTTCTCCATCCCTGCCCTTGTCCTTATCCTCGTCCGTATCCTTCTTTTTCCTTCTTATTCCCTTTTCATCCTTTTCTATCCCAAACCGCTCCTTTGCCTTGGCCCAGAAGCGCCGGTCCGCGTCCCTGGCGCTCTTCCAGACCCTCTTTATCATCCTGCCTTGAGGCAACTCCTTATCCC
>Ga0163203_1000306_pt1 | contig 12939 bp, 10 predicted proteins | sample PL_2010_330m_FD_113534 | JGI IMG/M metagenome (GOLD analysis project Ga0163203, IMG submission 113534) | Freshwater microbial communities from Powell Lake, British Columbia, Canada to study Microbial Dark Matter (Phase II) - PL_2010_330m | ecosystem: Environmental > Aquatic > Freshwater > Lake ... | reverse complement strand
TTCTTCTGTTCGATACAGCGCTGCAATTCCGATCGGTGAATCATCGGAAAAGGCGATAAATGTACACCGGTCTGAGCCTTGAGCAGTGCTGTTTGCCTGCTCGCTCCAGCTTTCGGGACTGCGAGGCAGCGCCGCCTTGTAGGTAGACGCAAAGGCAAATGGTGATTGGCGCAGGGCAGTGAGCCTCATCCATTTGAAGAGTTCACCTTCGTCAATCTGTATTCGTCTTAGCGATATCATATTGGTCCTGTTGAAGGGTCGCGCTTTGCCACTTCTCCAAAACCACGCGCGTATCTGAGAACCGCCGATCATCTCGAATCAATTCTAGCAAGTTAGCCTGAACTGTCTGGATAATTGCCTCAGTCGTGGTTCTTCTTGCCTCTGCTACTCCTTGAACGACATCCTTCACCAGCACTGGCATGCCAGGCCCACCTATGAATCCTTTTGGCCCACCAGGGTTATCTGTTTCCGTCAACAGTTGTCTCGATGGTATTTCTTGCGCAATAGTCTGTATGTGTTCTGAGTAAACTACCTCAATTCCCACTGTCAAGTACACTCCTCTAGCCACCATTTCCCTAGAGATGTCCAAAGGCCCTGAATACCAGTGCACAATCACGCGGGGAATATCGTATTGATCCAACAACCCCAATACTTCCCTTTCAGCCCCCTTGGTATGTATGGTAATGATCTTCTCTTGTTCCCTGGCTGCACCCAAGAAGAACTCGAGCACTTTCCTCTGGGCCGGATAAGTGGAAGTGTCTTGAACAAAGTAGTGATCCAGTCCGATTTCACCGATCATCGGACTCTGCTCGATAGCCTCACTCAAGTTATCCAGACGAGTACTCATAGGTTCGTCCCAGTACAGTGGTGCCGTTAAGCCGACCGTCTGTCGAGCACGCTTACCCTCGTCGCCGTAGAGCCGATTGTTAGGTGCTGGTTCATGCACCCAGTGTCCCAATCCAGTCGCCCACCCAGTGCGTCACGGCAATCACGACGATTGCGATCACGAGGTGTTCGCCAACGATCTTCCAGGGTGGCTTGCCCTGCGATCTTGCGATGATGTAGCTCAGAACAGTGAGAATGGAGAGTCCCCATATCAAATTCGCGATGACGGCAGCGGAAAGTGAGAGAAGAAGAACAGGGACCAGAAAGGTCATCGCGAACAGAAACTTAGTCAGAAAAGTGGCAAAGGTGGCCTCCCAAATCTCTCTTGTGGTGTGAGCGTTCTCTGCTTCCTCTGAAATGTGGATACCCAAGGCATCTGACAACGCGTCAGCAACGGCAATGGTTACAATCCCGGCAAGGACCACAATCCTGGAATGCGTCCCTGAGTGGAGGCCAACGATGAGACCAAGGGTCGTTATGACAGCCGATGTCAGTCCAAACGAAACACCTTTGCGCAATGAATCCTTCATCTGTGTATTCTCATCTTACACTCAACAGTCCCTTGTAACCAGCAACGGTTATGCCCACCAGAGGAGAGGAGACCACTCATCAGAACGTTATAGATCTGCTTCGATCAATATTCAATCCCAGGTCGAGCCCGGATTCCCTTGTCAAATGGGTGTTTTACCGCTTCAATCCGGCTCACCAGATCGGCGCGTTCGAACAACGCCTCCGGGGCCCCGCGACCGGTGAGGATCACCTCCGTCTGTGTCGCTTTCCTATCTAGCAAATCGAGAACCTCTTGCAGCGTCGCCATACCCAGGTTAAGGACCACATTGATCTCATCGAGGATCACAAGGTCGTAGCCTCCTGAGGCGAGGACTTCCTCTGCTCGCTCTAAGCCTCGCTTGACAATCTCGCGATCTTCATCACTTATCGCGTCAGGTCTAATGAAGTGAGGCGGGCCGAACTGCTCCAATGTGAATCGAGATATTGATGCGAGAGCACGAACCTCCCCATAGGGGGGGAAGTTGTCCCCCCCCTTAAGGAATTGGACCATGTGAACTCTCAAGCCTTGTCCGACGGCGCGGATGCCCGCTCCGATAGCAGCAGTGGTCTTTCCCTTTCCGGTGCCGGTGTAGACCTGAACCAATCCCAGTTCATTCATTCTATGAGTCTGCCTCGACCCGTTCCACCTCTAACGGCATCAGATACTTTTTAAGCATCCGAACAGCACGTTCTGGATCTACCCTGCCATACAGCCCTCCTACTGTCGAGAGGACATAGTCGGCATCCAGGAGCACCTGCCCGTTAGGGCGCAGTACCGTGTATTCATCCTTGTTAAACAGAGTTCCTCTTGCGATCAGTCTCAGGTCCTCCATCTGTTCCTGTGTGCCCTCACGGGCCTTACCATAGATGGTCCCGCCTACCATGAGAACATTGGTCGGCTGAGAGAAGAAGTTAACGCCGTATTGGAGGAAGTACACGTCCGTCTCGCGTACATGCCCGACGTTATTCTTAGTGGTGATCCGCATGACTTCGTTGGTCATGAACGCACGTACCCAGTTTTCTTCTCGGCTTTTCGGGAGTTCGTGCGGATTGTTATGAATCCAGTTGATGTAGCTCCCAAGGTCAATCTCGTACCCCTTCCCGTCCTTTTTCAGGAACTTCCCAAAGGGATCATCGCTAAAGAGGGAGAACTTGGAGAATCTCTTTGAGAACAGCTCGTTCAGTTCGGTCTGCATCTCCCCGCTCTGGTAACGATCGATCTCAACCAGGTTCTCCGCGTTGTACGCCATACCGTATTTTCCTTCCACTCGGCGGTAGGCAAGCGGCATGTTCGGGGTCTTTAGAATCGTCCGCTTATTGCGCTTCTCGGCAACGTCCCACGGGTAGATGTAGAGAGGGTTATCCGGCACGTTGGCGTAGAAATCGGTAGTTGCCCCTCCGACATCGAGGCAGACCAAGGGTCCAATCCCCTTTTCTTTCCCATAACCGCGCACGAGCAGGTTTACGCCAAGGAAGGCCGCCCGTGGAGTGGGAATGAACGGGGCGTCCATGTACTGCTCCGCCACGTCGAACCCTTTCCCGCGGATGACCACCGTCTGGAACAGGTCACGGATCGTTTCGTTGACTGTCTCGATAGCGAATTGATTGACCTCCGGCATGACGTTGTCCACGACGCGGATGTCGATCCCTTTCTCCTTGAAGATTGCCTCTATTTCGCCTGCGATATCTTGATTTCCGGCGTAGATGACGGGCACCCCGTACTTGGTATGCGTGACGTACTTGGCTGTATCGGCGAGGATCCGCGCATTGTGCAGTTGCGTCTTGGCCTCGCCCCCCTCATCGGTTCCGCCAGTAATGAGGATGATCTCTGGTTCGTCACCTGCGTAGATCTTTCGTCCCAGCTCTTCGGTGAGCTTGCCGTAATAACGACCGACGATCTTCGCTCCAGAGGTCAGGGCGGCGGTGTCAGCGGCGAATCCACTCTCAGCATCGGTGAGTGAAACCGTGACCATCTTCAAGCCACCTTTCGCACTGGAGCAAGGCAGCTTGATGTCAAACTCGGCTAATTTCTCTTCTAACGGCTTCCAACTACCGCTCTTTGCGATCTCTTCATCTAGATCAAGACCGTTGGCAAGGGAATGACGAATATCCTCAACGATCGTCGGGACGTAGCGCAGCTTCACTTTTTCGTCCTTGGTGTTAAAGGTGAGCACCTTGGTGAAGGTGCTGCCGAAATCGACCGCGAGGACGTTCAGGTCATCGAGTTCCTTGACCCCCACCTGACGGCGAAAGGCCACCACCTGCGCGTCATTGACCTGCTCTTCCACTTCGGTAATTGTCGATTCTTCATCGCCGAAGGAAACATCTGGATAGAAGTACCAGGGGTATTTCTCACGGATGCGATCGACTCGTTCTAACTCGTCTTTCACAGGTCTTCCGTCGAACAACTTAATCTTACACATCCCCTGGGTATTGTCGGTCTTGCACCTTCCGCTCATCTCGTAGCGTTTGTCGATGACTGTCACCTGCGGGGCTTGAAACAACCCGGTCTGCAACGCAAGATCAAGGGTATCAGGGCTGATCATCTCGCAGCCCCCGGTGGGGTAGTTCGCCTCGTCGATGAGGTCGAGCAGCATTGTCTCGTAGTTCGTCTCACGAGACTCTTCTTGTGAGACGGCGTACTCAGAGAAGTTCTCCAGAGTTACCTTGCCCTGATACCCACCGAGTAGCGCCAGGTGGAAGATATTGTACATGGCGCCTTTTTTTAGTTCCTCCTTGCGCGCCGTCACCTTAGGATCGTTCCAGATGTCAGGCTGCGGGCCCCGCAAGAACTCCTCGAGCACCTGCTTTGTGATCTCACAGCTCTCCACGATATCCGCTGTCTTTGCCTCGTGGTGCGCCTCGGAGATGCTTACCACGTGGACAATGTCTGGCTCCATAAACATCTGCCAGTACGTAGTCAACGCCAGGTGTCCCTGCGCCTTGTCGAGGTTTGGAGGGAAGCTCGATAGGCCACCCCGTGTCTCGCGGATGATGTTGTAATCAAAGCGTCGGGTAAGCGGCTCGATCAGCTCGTAGGCAGCACGCATCTTCGCCAGGTCATAGAGGGGGTAGATCTCAGGCGGTAGATCGAACATCAACTGCATGACGTAGTGCTTGATCCCCATCTTTAGGGCGACTACCCCGCAGAGCACGTGATCCGTCACGTACATGTCATCGGTGCAGTTTCTAAGCTGCCATTGATGGGGGTCGTTTATCTCAAGCGGCTTGCCGATAGATGCCCACCACCGCATAACGTTGAAGTGCTCCACGAAACCGTCCCAGATCGACAGTGGTCCTCGTCCATCCAGCAGGTTATAGTAAAAGACAGGAACCGCAGGGAACGCCATGTTGAGCGTCTCTTCAAAGATCTTAGCCACTGCACCTAATTCGTCTGTTCCTGAGTAGATCCTTGAAAGTGGGAAGTTGCCACGTTTGGTTGCTCCTTTGAGGGCTAAGAGATCCTCCTTACTGGTGATGGGAGCTCCGCCTTGCCCGCGAGGGTGTTCATTTGGATCCTCATCCCCGCGGACGAACTTGGCAAGAAAGGCCTGCGAAGGCTGATCAGGGGCCAACGATACGATCTCAAGACACTCGGCGTCGCTCAGCTCCTCTACGCCCCTGATGGTCGGCTCGAGGGATTCAGACGCGATTCCGATGTGTGCACGGATGATGGGCCGATTCTCCCGCTTGCGAACCTGCTCGATTCGCTCAAGCAGGTCATCTGACCAATCGAGTTTCTCGTGCTTCACCCCTGGTGTTCGCTTTGCAAACTGTTCCAGCTCTTCCATCGTGATATAGTCGTCAACGATGATCTCGAAGAAGTCTTTGAACCCCTCCCTTTCCGCATATTCACTGGCAATCGCATCAAGGTCAAAGTGCCGATCCTCGGTGGGAGAGAACCGATCGGGCTCCATCTTTTGCCCGGTCATTGTTCGGACGAGGTTGGCCGCGGGCCGCGTCCCCCCAAAGGAATAACGGATTCCACTTGTCTTCGGACCAAGACCGCGCTTCAGAGCCTTCTCGATCAATTCGGAAACAATCTCATCCACGTGCAAGTCCCCCAGTCGATAGGAGATAGCTACGATTTCAGGATGTGATTCCTGAACCTTGTTGAGAAGTTCATCGATAGTGACCGCAGGTCCCAGCTTGACGGCTACGTAACTTACCCCAAGGTCTTCCAGCCACTCGGCAAACTTCTCTGTCCCCAGTGTGTGTACGCAAGGGTCCATTGACCCTGCCAAGACTCGCCGCTTCTTACTAATCTTGCCCAATTTTACTCCTCCTGAAGTCATAGAATTAGATTTCTTGTTGCAATAAACCCTTTAAAGAGTTAATCCCGTATTTCTGGGGCACTCGTGTTGCCGTTACGTCACATCCGATCATCCTTCCACCAACCAAGTATTCTTTCCCAATCCAACCACTGATTTTGGTGATCACCTTGTCAATTGTCGGTGTGTCAACATTCAGTATTAAGGCAATACCCTTTGTCACCAGCAGGCCAAACGGCACATCTTCCGTTAGGTAGCGGGCTTTCACATCTACCTGATAACCACTATCAACCTTTCTTACAGGAACCTTGAGTGTCTGATAGCCTGGATTGGTCTGGAACTTTCTTGCTAAGCTCGAGTTGTCTCCAATCTCTTCACCATATGCCTCCTTAAGCCATTGGGAGAGATGAATAACGCTTGGCATCTTAAACCCGGGCTGCTTTTGTTCCACCGTATCTTTGATGGTAAGAACCTCATCACTCATTCCGGATAGAAACTCTGCTGCTTCATCATCCACACTGGCATAAAACAACGGGACCTCATCTTCTGAAGGGAAGACCTTCGCATGGCGATCACCAAAAGCACCGTACATTATTCCTGGATGAATCAACTGACCGACGTTAGCCAGACTGAGCTCAAGCATTGACTGATACGGAATCATATCTATGCCTAATAGTGTGGAGAAGATCTTCGCTATTTCGGCAGTTTCTTTGCTCGGCAGACAAGCAGCTCCAACCTTTTTCTTGATTCCAAGAATGGCCGCCGAATGCCCAAAGTGTTCAACTCGACAGGCCCAAGGGAGTGTCTGGAAACCAACTACAGTACACTCCTCTCGGTCTGCTCCCCCAAGTATATCCCACGCCTGGTATTCCAGACCGCTACGGGCTGGCAAGGCAGCAATGGTGTTCTCCTTTGTCAAATAGGGAGCCAGTTGCGAGAGAATTGGCTCATGGGCAAATGCTGGCACGACCATGATGATGACCGATGAACGTGCAGCCTCCTTGGGATCCGCTGTAACGTGTATCCGCTTTGACGCTACACTGTAAACCTTTCCTGTCACTCGTAATTCAAACGATGATTGACAGCTAATTACCTCCGCGAATCGACTCCGTTCCTCCTCAATGGGCAGATACAGTCGGATTTGGATCCTCTTGTCTCGCACGAGAAGGGTCCCAATTAATGCATGCGCTCCGTTCCCTCCTCCACACACAGTGATCCAACTCATGATCGACTCTTTCGTAAGGCTTGCTTGACCAATGATTCTAGTATCCTAACCAGGGCAAGATGCACATCTATTGGAATTCCATCTACACTCCCCTCAACGTACCCTGTGACGCCGTCGATGAAACCAGCGTGTGAACAACTTTCGAGAACGCGCTGTTCTACACCTTCATTGTGAAAGACACCTCGGTCGTGCAGCAGCACAGCCAAACACGCCGCAACCCCGTAAGCTCCCCAGTTAGATACCGCCGCAACCAACAAGGCGTCAGTACGGACGCTGGGGGCAAAACCGCCAGGAACACTGCTACCGATACCATGAACCAGGATCTCTTCAGCCTCTTTACGAATCACTCCCATTCCAATCTCGTTGCCGCCGTCTCCGATACCTAACGTGAAGATCCCGCGTCCGCGCGCTTCGATGACGAGTTGATCGGCCTTGCCAGTGGTATTGGTCATATCCTCGCCCCGACAGGAGTAAATAAAGCCGGACTCATTCATCCCTCCTTTCTCGATAGCAATGACCGCACCAGGAGAGTAAAGTTCAAATAGGCGTTTTGCTTCGCTCTGTGCCTCTGGTACGGAGATCGGAAACGGCAGAACGGTCGCCGCGTGGATCGGTCCCTTGGATTCCCAGGTGCGAAGCAAGGACTCACAAGGCAAAACCTTCAGCCCAGCGGAGCCAACGACCTCGCACAAGGCAGGCACCAGCTGTTCCTCAGTAAGGAGAACGGGGACTACTCCAAACGCCCGGTCGAGGGTGCGTGCGAGAACGGCTGCTCCTGATGGCCCGTCCGTCTCGGCAATCATAAGATCGACTGCAGTCCGGTCTGGCCAACCGGTAGCGATAAAGACGGCTTTTTTATTCGACAAGGAACGCCGTAATCCCTCACTCGCTGTCAGAACGAGTGGTCGGGAAGATAAGGCCCGTGCAGCCTGGTACAGCTTACCGATTACCCCCCGACCGCCAACATCAACCGTAATCAAGCGATCGATCGCATCAGCGCATGTAATTAGCGAATTTTCCCGCTCTTCCAATGTTTTCCCCTTTACAGATAGTCGCGCACTTCTTCGACCGTTCCAGAGAAGTGCTCGCGCATCTCGCGAACCGCCCAATTGGCATCGCCCGCCTTGATCGCCTGAATAATACGCTGGTGTCGGCCAACATACGCCTTAATATGATCCGGATCGGTGAGGTATCGCTGGATGGATTCCTGCCACAGCTTTTTCTCCTCCGATATTAGCAGAGAGTTAAGCAGTCTCTGCAAAATCGAGTTTTGAGTTGCGGAGGCTACAGCAAGGTGGAACTCCCGGTTGGCCTGAAAGTAGCGGGAAAGATCACCGTGCTCTACAGCATCCTGCATTCTTTCCACGGCCTCCTCCAGTCTCTCCACATCCTCGTCAGTGGCTTGTGCAGCTGCAACTTTAACGATTCCCTCCTCCAGTACGCGCCGTGCTTGCATCACCTCAAAGGGGCTTTCAGTCTCTTCAAGCACTGACATGGTATTGCTTACCATCTGGTTTGCCGGGGTGGCGCTCTTCACGTAGGTTCCGTCACCCGGATGGATCTCAACGATCCCGGCAATCTGCAACGCGCTCAACGCCTCCCGGATCGGTGGTCGGCTCATGCCGAGCGTATCTGCAACCTCCCGCTCGGAGGGAAGCTTGGATCCCTCTGGGTAGACCTGCGAGCGGATTTGCTCCAAGATCCATTCAGCAGCCAACATACTCTTCTTTGGTTGATACGTCAGCCAGGGATGATCCGTCATTCTCCCCTCCTCTGTGCTTTGTTGGTATTACCAGTAACACCGAATAGTACCCATGCGAGTCAATCTTGTCAAACACTGAATACAGGCAGTCACTGCCATACCAGCTCTTGGTACTGTGCCATACATGGATAACCGCCGGAGAAGATCATTCTTTTCTGTTGTGGAAGGTAGAACACTGTTGAGATCGTACGATGAGGAGGTTCCAACTCCTCGTGTCGGCACAGGGAGTCAAGTGCGCCCCCGTGGTAGGCCATGATTTGCTTTGCTTCTGCGAGGGTAAGGCCGCCAGTAGAGAGAAGCTCAGACAGGCGAGAATACCGTGCCTCACTGGTTCCCTTAAGGGAAACGGGATTTGTCTCCAAAAAGGCGTTTTGCAACAGTGGATCAGTAAAATGGTTGGTATTGACGAGATACCCAGAGGTGCAACTGCGCACGGCTCGTTTGCAGTGGCCCAACTCAGCCACCCCTATTGCTCCTTGAGCATCAGCGAGGACCAAGTTTCCCCGACCCATCAGGGGTTCTTTCATGATCATTCCGAGAGCCTCATCCACCTGTGTGCATTGCGTGAGGATCTTCTCTGTGAGAGCAAACCGGGGAAGACCAGGTCCGATATCAGAGGAGGTCACGTGCGTATCCGCAACCGCTAGTCCATGTTCGTTCATGCCGCTGCTATTTACACCCGGGACCCCATACGTGGTCATTGCCAGGTAACCAAATCCTTTCTGTGGACGCACACGAATCGCTACCTGCCAAGGACCGTAAGCAGATTTGCAGTCACGGTTCTTGGCAAGGATTGGGCCCTGATCTGAGTGGGATACCGAGAACGTACTGCACCCATCCCTTCGCAGATTATGAGCGTGCGCCATATCACTAAAATACCCCCCTATGCTGAATAAGAAGAGTTCTTTTGCTGGGATGCCAAGCTTGCTTGCCATGCCCTCCACCCATTCGGTGATTCCTGGAGATCGCTGCTTAAGCAGGGCAAACACCTTGTTGAGGGCTTGTTCTGTGTAGACAGGAAGCATTCTTGCCTGGATGTTCTCCTGTGCGACGAACCTCTGAAACTTGCTGAGATGGGAAGGATTCTTTGCAAGAGTACGAGACATATCCGTCCCGAGCTTGTACGGGCTTCCTGCAAGATCAATAGTTTGGATAGGATAGGTCTCTTCCATCCTTATTTCTTCCCTTTTGTCAGCTTCGGATCGAACGCATCTCGCAAACCTTCCCCCATCAGGTTTACCCCCATTACAAGGAGGAAGATGGCAATCCCTGGAAATGCAGTGATCCACCAGGCTTGAAAGATGTAATCACGCCCTCCGGCAACCATTCCTCCCCATGTGGCTGTCGGAGGCTGTACTCCCAAACCGAGAAAGCTTAAGGATGCTTCCATCAAGACAACCCAGCCAATGCGCAGAGAGGCGACAACGATCACAGAAGCCATCACGTTAGGCAGAAGTGATCGGATCAGGATATGCCAGTTACTCGCCCCCATTGCTCGTGCAGCCTCCACATAGTTTTCCTCCTTGGCGACCAAAGTGTCGCCACGGATAACACGGCAGGGAGTCACCCATTCCTTATATACAAGAGCCAGAATGATGTTCTTTAGCCCAGGGCCAAGTACAGACATAATCGCTAAGGCAAATATCAGATAAGGGAATGCTAAGAGTGTATCGACAATACGCTGAATAATAGCGTCGACCTTCCCTCCGAAGTATCCGGAAACGAGTCCGATCATCACACCCGTAATAGTTGCCACGGAGACGACAACGACCCCTATCAGGATGGATATCCTTGATCCGTAAATGACACGACTGAGAATATCGCGACCGAGAGAGTCGGTGCCAAACAGGTGTCTTCTACTTCCTCCTTCCATCCAGAATGGAGGGCTCAATCGTTCCGTAAGCTTTCCTGTGTTGGGGTCTTGAGGTGCGATGAACGGAGCAAAGATCGCCATGACGAGGAAGAAAATCGTCAGGATTAGCCCAATGACCGCAGCTCGATTCTTTCGGTACAGCTTCCAAAACCGCTTAAATTCCATGGTTTATCCTTCGCAGCCTGTCTAGAACCTGACCTTTGGGTTGAGAGCTGCGTATAGCAGATCGGCAATGAAGTTCATCACTACATAGGTCAACGCATAGATCAATACCACCCCCTGCACTAGGGGGTAATCGCGCGTATAGACGGCGTTGATCACGAGGCGCCCCAGACCGGGCCAGCCAAAGACACTTTCGACAATCATGTTGCCTCCCAAGAGGATGCCAATGTTGAGGGTGACAACCGTCACTGTGGGCACAAGGGCATTACGCATCGCATGTTTCAGGATAACGACTTTATGGGAGAGCCCCTTTGCCAAGGCTGTGCGTATGTAGTCCCGGGATAGGACTTCGAGCATGCTGGAGCGAGTAACTCGCATGGTCAGGGCTGCCATATAAGAGCCCAAAGTGATAGCGGGTAACAGGAGGTGGCGGATGGCATCTCCTAATGCACCCCAATTCCCGGTAATGACTGCATCGATCAACAAGAAATTGGTAATAGGGGCAAGGCCATACCCATAGTTGGCCCTCCCTGTAACGGGAAGAATTTTGAGCTTCACGGAAAAGACGATGATCAGGAGCAATCCCAGCCAGAAGCTAGGCATGGAGACACCTGCAAGAGCTGATACTGTGCCAATATGGTCAAGAAGCGAATACCTTTTTACTGATGAAATAATACCCACGGGAATTGCAATGATCAACGAAATGATGATCGAGAAGATGGTGAGTTCGAACGTTGCTGGAAGCCGATCGGCTATCAGCTGCATTACAGGAGCGCGTTGGAGGATCGACCTACCAAAGTCGCCGTGGAGAACCCCACCCAGAAACCTGAAATATTGCACATAAAGCGGCCGATCGAGCCCTAACTCATGCCGGATCTGCTCTATCAGCTCTGTGGTTACCACGCTGCCCCTTCCCATCATGATCTCCACAGGATCCCCAGGGGTTAGGTGCATGATGAGAAATACGATAAGGGTAATCCCGATAAAAACAGGAACCGTTTGCAGCATTCTTCTAACAATATACGAAAACGTCACCTGTAGATGCCCCTTAATTAAAGTTAATAAATCCCGTGAGGAGTGTTGCGCACTCCTCACGGGCCTACTTATAAGCTATGCTGCTCCTCAATCAGAGACGGATACATCCTGTAGGTTGATCCGGCCGTCTGGGCTTGGAGTCCAATCATGCACACGTCTTGACACTGCGTATACCTCCTTGGTTACGTACCCCCAGATCATGGGGCAATCTTCGTAGATGATCTCCTGCCCTTGAATGAAACATTTCTCTCTCTCGGTGAGATCAGACGTGATTTGCGATAGACTGAACAGGAGATCAAGGGTTTTGTTGGAATAACCGCTGTAGCTTCCCCGTGCCCCGGTCCCCAGTTTGGGCACGAAGATCCCCTGCGGATCCATGCTCCCATTTCCCCAATCTGCGACCAACATCTGGCGCTTACCAGCTAGCAGTTCCGGCTTGAGGATGCTCCACTCCCACACCTGGACAGAGGCATTAATGCCTACCTCACGCAGCATCTGGGCATAGGCTTGAGCCACGTTCTTGCTAAAGTCCTCTGTGTCAATAACGACGGAGAAGCCGTTTGGATAGCCAGCCTCGGCCAGCAGCTCCTTGGCCTTGTCAGGGTCATATCCGTACGGATCAAGATCCGCGTAGCCGATCGCGTTCGGTGAGAGGATCGTTGGAATTACTTCGCCAAGTCCAGAGTAGAAGGTGTCAACGATCTGTTGCATATCGATTGCGTAGTTCATCGCCTGGCGTACCTTCTTATCTGTGAACACGCCATTGGAGCAGTTCAACTCAACAAAGTAACTGCGGGTTCCATTGCATGTGGCGATTGTTGCGTTGGAAGAGGCCTCGATCTGGCCCATGAGGTCGGTCGGTACCTGCGTGATGATATCCACCTCTCCCGCCAGCAGCGCCGCGATTCGGCTGGAGGTCTCCGGGATAACCTTGAAGATCACGGTCTTTACCTGCGCTGGACCAACCGGGAAAATATCCGGAGAGCCACCATAGTAATCATCAAAGCGTTCCATTATGATTTGGGCCCCTCTATCCCGGCGCACAAACTTGAACGGGCCCGTCCCCATCGGATGTTCGGCAAGGTAGTCATCGCCGAACTCTTCCACGTAGTTTTTGGCTACCATCTCCTGAAACGGGAGGAACGCGAGCAGATGCCCCATTGGCGCATCAAGGGTG
>Ga0163203_1000304_pt1 | contig 12998 bp, 8 predicted proteins | sample PL_2010_330m_FD_113534 | JGI IMG/M metagenome (GOLD analysis project Ga0163203, IMG submission 113534) | Freshwater microbial communities from Powell Lake, British Columbia, Canada to study Microbial Dark Matter (Phase II) - PL_2010_330m | ecosystem: Environmental > Aquatic > Freshwater > Lake ... | reverse complement strand
GCATTATTATGAACTTTATGGTTTCAAGAAAATTTTTGATCCAGATTTAGTGCGAAATCTAAAGGAAAGAAAAGAAATACCAGTCTTAAATATTGAAATGCCACTTTCACTTAGTGTAAGGCTTTGGAATAAGAAAAAGTATTTACCTTTTGAAAGACTTAAAGTGAATGAAGTAAGAATTAATCACCCACGGGATTTTTTGGTTCTAACATGTATTTCAGATGACAAACTTGTTCAGTTTGAATTGTATCTTGATTTCGCAAATGAAAAGTTAAAAATAGACCCTTTTGATGGTATTATTTTGATTGATAATAAAGATGAGAAATCTTCAAATTATTTTGCCGAGTATTTTCGATTTTTACAAAATTATTTTGCAAACGGACGATTAGAAGTCTGGAACGCAGATTCTGAAGAATGTTTAAGCCAGTGCGATGCTTTCATTCCAGTAAATATAGAGATTGGATCGACCATTGATCAATTTAAAAAACAGGAAGAATTTTACATAAACGAAGCTCTATCAAGAAAAATTAAATAAATCACTACCAATGGTGTTGAGCTATCCTTGCTTAGCATGATGATCTCATCCCCAATGTGATGACAAATGTTCAGACTTTTCACGTCTTATTTTAATGGATTTCAATTTATCTCTTCCTTCACACAATTTCCCGACCAGATCTTTAGGAATTAGAAATTAGATATTAGAAATTTACACGATCGTTTCTTCGGTTTCCATATCAAAGAAGTGAACCTTCTTCATATCGAATACAAGGGTCATAGTTTCACCCATCTTCGGCTCTTCCTTTGGTTCGAGGCGTCCGGTAAAGATGGTATCTCCGGTTTCGAAATTCACCACGAATTCAGAACCAAGTGGCTCAACCACCTCGACAAGCGCATCCATCTCAGCAGGTATTTCTGCATTTGAGGAATACTTTTTATGATAGATATCCTCGGGGCGCACTCCCATTGTGATGTCTTTATCAACATAGTTTTTAATAGAGTCATCATAAGTGTCGGGAATGTTCACAGAGAATGTGCCGAAATCAAAATGAAGCTGGCTGCCCTTTTTACCGATCTTACCATTGAAGAAGTTGATCGCCGGGCTTCCGATGAATCCTGCAACGAATTTATTAGTCGGATGGTTATATACATTGATCGGAGAATCTATTTGCTGAATAAGTCCGTCCTTCATAACAACGATCTTATCGCCCATGGTCATGGCTTCGGTCTGGTCATGGGTTACGTATATGATGGTTGTCTCGAGCTTTTTATGCAGCTTGATGATCTCGGCTCTCATCTGCACGCGGAGTTTTGCATCGAGGTTGGAAAGGGGCTCATCAAAAAGGAACACTTTTGGCTGGCGCACAATTGCTCTACCGAGCGCGACTCGCTGGCGCTGACCACCGGAAAGCTGTTTTGGTTTCCTATCCAGAAGCTGCTCAATACCAAGAAGTCCTGCGGCAGTTTTCACGCGACCATCTATCTCGTCTTTGGGAGTTTTGCGTAATTTCAGGGCAAATTCCATGTTTTGATACACGGTCATGTGCGGATAAAGAGCATAGTTCTGAAAGACCATTGCAATGTCCCTGTCTTTGGGAAGTACATTATTAACCATTTTGTCGTCAATGAAGATTTCTCCGTCCGTTACATCTTCCAAACCGGCGATCATTCGCAGGATAGTTGTTTTTCCACAGCCGGATGGACCGACCAGTACGACAAATTCCTTGTCTTCAGCAATAATATCCGCTTCTTTTACCGCAGTGAAGGTATTCTCGTATATTTTCGTGATTTTATCTAATTGTACTTTTGCCATGTGTTGTTCCTGAGATTTTTGTAATTCTATGCATCAATTCACGTTGTCGTGTCAAGTTTTATAATGGTGATTGTTATATTGTTATAAGCAATCAAAAAGCGGAACCACGAAGAGCTCCGCTTATGATATGTAAGGATGCTAAAGTTCTATTTATCAGTATTCATCTGTTCTGACTGTTGATTGATCTTCTCCAGAATATCTTCCTCGCCTGAGAGGGCTTTCAGCATATAGCGTGCTGAGGGATGAAGGGTGGTATCGGTTCTGACACCTTCTCTCGGATAGGCGATCACTTCTTTAAACATCTCGATAGCTTTTCCGTCATTCTTCAGGTATTCGGAGTAAATAAAACCCTTCATGAATTTTGCCTTATAATCATCCTGTCCGTTTTGATAGTCTTCAATTACTTTGTCATAGTAGTAGTTAGCGCGCGCATAATTTTTCTGTGTCATGGACTCTTCAGCAAGAGTGAAGAGCGAGTCAACAGGAAGTTTTTCTTCAAGACGATCCGGATAGACCACGAGATTATATTTTTGACACATCTCTGTTTTTAGCTTCTCAAAGAGGTCTTGTTGGGCCTTTCTCATAAGATTTGTCTCAAGCTCGGCACGGACATCATCAATGCTGCGATATGATTTCGGAGTAAATTCTGCTACCTTAAAGAAAACCCAGTTTCCTTTTGCGTCTTCAAACACATCGCTGAAAGAACCTTCAGGAACAGAGAACACCTTTTCAAGATACTGGTCGTCTTTGCCGACGCCGGGTATGATACCGCCTTCATAAATGGGACCGATCACGCCATCATTAGTTTTTCTCACACAGTATTCCTGAACCAACCCGTTGAGCTCTTCATCGGTTTGTGCTTCCTTGGCTTTGAAGAGTACGAAATCACCAGTAACCTGATTTTCGCATACAAATTCCTGCACTTTGACATGTGGCTTGTTCACATAGCGTTGTTCTTTATCAGCTTCATACGCTTTAACAATATCTTCTTCCGGAACCACGGCTGCGTCCACCACAAATTGTTTATAATATTCTCGAAGAGCGCCGATCATCTTAGCCCTGCGAAGCTCATCAGCGATCTCTGGATGATTTTCATACCCCTTCTTGATCGCATCATGATACAGTAAATTATTGTTGGCTTTTTCGTTGACGAAATCAATCCTTCCATTGGCTTCCTGAAGGAGCTGTTTTCGTTCCATTGGGAACATGCTGACTTCATGAGCAAAATCCTTTGCCGTATACACAAGCTCTGGATCAGAGGATGCAATGAGCACAATACTACCGTCTGTAGCAGAGGTGTCCGCTTCTTCAAAATTAATTTCTTCAACCGCAAGTGTATCTATGGAGATATTGTACTTCTTAAATAATTTATTCAGGATTTCTTTTCGGAGTACCTGCTCTTTTTCGCTTGCATAGCGGCTGCTTACATCTTTTCCCACCTCTTCGTAAGGACGGATAGTGCGCATATCTACTTCTTCAATTTTTACAATATGAAAGGCATCGTTAAGCTCAACCGGTGGGATAATGTCATCGACTTCTGCAGCAAAGATGAGCGAATCTAGTTCTTCCGATCTACCAATATTTGGGATATATCCACCTTTTCTAATGTTTGTGATCCTACCGCCCTTTTTCTTGAGGTTCTCATTTGTGGAATATTCGTTCATTACTTCAACAAAATCCTTGCCTGCAACAAGTTCCTGGTATGCTTTATCTGCATTGTCTTTTGTTTTTGTTTCTATGTACAGAAGAGTTGCAGTTGGTGATTTCTTGTAAAAATCATCCTTATGTGCTTCATAGAATGCCATAAGCTCGGCATCGGTGGGCTTGATCTTGTCTTTGATCTGCTCCCGATAATATTTATCAAGGATAACCCTCTCGGCATTCTGACGATAGAATTCCTGAGCGCTTTGTGTGTTTCCCATTCCTTTGCTCAATGCCTCAATATAGAAAATCTCTTCGATTGCATAGTCGTCGAGATATTTTTGCTTTTGCTCGACAGTGAAACCACCGCGAGGGCGATAAAATTGAGGGATGAGGTCGATGCGTTCATTTAAGACCTTTACCGTGATCGTGCCGCCATCCCATTGTGCGAGGACTTTAGTTTTATCCTTTTCTTTTTCACCTAATTCGCACCCGGCTAATACCAAAATTGATAAAACCGAGGCGATAACCAGAGAACGAGTTAATCGAACCATATTAGAAACTCCTTATACTTATGTGTTTTGAACACAGATATTTAATATTACAATTTTGTGTCAAATTATTAATGCACCTAACTTGGCATACCCACAAAATTTTTCATATTCATGACACTTTAAGGAAAACTTATTGAATATCATCCGTATAAATAGTAAAAGAAATAAATAACCATAATAGTTAAAAGCACTGTCACACTGATGTTCTCGAAGTGGGACAGACCCTTCTCCGCCAGCTGGCGGATCAGGGTGACAACAGCAAGGATAGATACAAATTAACAGTTTTTCTAAAAGTAATTTTCCGCAAATACTTTATTCATGCACTATCCAGAGAATCTTCATCGAATTTTTGGCTTGAAGGCAACATAGAAGAAGACCCGCTTTTTGTCGGTGGAGATCCATTCAGTTATGAATTGTCAACTGGTTCTCCCTGTATCGATGCTGGCACAATTGATACAACTGGACTGCACTTACCTGAATATGACTTAGCAGGCAATACAAGAATATACAACGGAATAATAGATATAGGCGCGTATGAATGGCAAGGACAGGGAATAGATGAACCAGATACATCATTCATTCATAATCTGTACTTATTTAATAACAGCCCCAATCCCTTTAAGGAATCTACAACTATATCCTTTATTTCTGCAGACTATGAAAGAATAAAGGATTACACACTCTCAATCTATAATACCAAAGGGCAGCTTGTAAAAAGATATTATGGATCAAAGGATGATTTCTGGGTCAGAACGGAAATAGTCTGGGACGGAAGAGATGAAAGTGGCAAGCAGGTTGCACCTGGTACATATCTCTATAAGCTTGAGTATAATGGCAATGCAGGGGTAAGGAAGATGGTTTTGCTTCGCTAACGCTCAGCTTCGAAAAGCGAAAAGGGAGGAGAGAAGAGCGACCTGGCTTCGTTGCACTATGCCGAGACAGGTCGAGAGGGAATTAGTATAATCTCCTCTAATAAGAGGAGTACGGCTTTAGCCGGGAGGTGTGTTATTTCGGTTCAAAATAAACCTAAACTCACCCGACAAACATCGGGGTAGAAACGGGTTTATCTCGTCGGTAAAATAAGCACAGCAAATAGACTCTTCGACTACACCTTTGCACTTCGTGCTTCAGGTATGCTCAGAGTGACAATATTTGTTTTGTTGTTGAGAGAAGTGCATAACTTACTTGATCTTTACCAGCTCATAATCGGATGAGCCCATACTGAGTTTTTCTGCATACGAAAAAATATTTTCCCATGGAATGTTTGGATAAAGCTCACTGAAAAGGTTTTTGCCTGCTTTTTCATTGATAAGATCGATAGACGCCCTGTCAATCGCCACAATATCCTTTGAAAAGAGAATGCCAATGTTCGGCACAAGATATTCGCCGTGAATATTTGCGCAGTCGCACAATTCCGTGATATTATTGAGGAAGTTCACATAGAACATCTTATCTTTTTTGTGCGACGTCACAGCATAGGCATATTCCGTGATCTTTGTGTTGAGGAATTCGTGCGATGCATTCCACTTGATCTTTATTGCAGTAAAAGGACATACAGAGATACACATGCTGCAACCGGTGCATAATGCTTCATCAATATGTGCCTTCCCGTCTTCTTTAATGCTGATAGCATTCGCCTGGCACCACTGCACACAGCGCGCACAGCCCACGCATCTATCGTGATTAACACTTGGTCTGGACATACTGTGCATAGCGAGCTTACCTTTACGCGAAGCACATCCCATACCGATATTCTTGATCGCCCCACCAAATCCGGTTGCCTCATGACCGGTCATATGTGTGAGTGCAAGTATCGCATCAGCATGATGAATATCACTTCCTATGTATGCCTCTTTTGTTTCCTTTGTATCTATTTTAACGACCTCTTCGCTCTGTCCTACAAGCCCATCTGCGATGATGACAGGCGCATTGACCACAGACCGAGCATAGCCGTGCCGAGTTGCCAGATTAGCATGATCGATGCTGTTGACACGATGTCCAGCATAAAGCGTGTTTGTGTCTGTAAGAAAGGGTTTGGCTCCAATCGCTAAAATCCTGTCCACAAAATAGCGCACATAGCGAGGGTTGATCACACTGAAATTGGTTTCTGCACCAAAATGAAGTTTAACAGCAATTTTGTCATGTTCACGGATCGTGTCTTTGAATCCTGCCTGAGAAAGTGCATCTCCGATCTTGTCAAAAATTGAACGCTGAAAAGTAGTGTGAAAATCGATGAAGTACACTTTGCTTTTCATGAAGCTCCTTAATGTTTCAACGTTACATTTTAAGTTTTTTCTAAGTATTTAACAACTCATATCCTTTATTTTAGACTGTCAATTTAGTTGACAATAAATAAAGAACTTTTGATTTGCTAACATAGTTAAGGATTTGAAGCCAATGAAAAAGAACTTTATTTTGTTATTGCTTTTTACATTTTTCTGCACCTCTCTTTTTGCACAGGTTGTGCTTGCTCCGTTGAATCATGATGTTTATGATTTTCTGGAGAGGATGCAGGTAAAGGGCATGACCGGACGTTATTTTGATGGCATCAAACCCATTCCAAGAACCGATATTCGGGAATACCTGGTGCACATCTTTGATCATGTTGATTACTACGACCTTTCTGAATCTGAGAAAGAGCAGCTCGATGATTATCTGAAAGAATTTTCATACGAAAGAAAGTACAGTCCAAGTAGCAAAGAAGTTTCGACTGATTTTTTAGAAGGTTTTATTAATCTTTTCACTGATGAAAAGGCATATACACCACAACTCGAAAAAGAGAATTGGGAACTTCTGAAATTTCCTTATAAATTTTATTCGGGAGAGAGTTTTATCTCATTTGAACCTAAATCCCAGGCGGAATATCACTACAACAGCAGTGATACCTCGACCTTTGCGGAAAACTACCGGCGGCTCACAGGTGGAGGTTATATTTTCGGATATTTCGGTGATAATATCGGGTTTTCTTTTTACGGTGTGAATAATGCAGTTCAGGGCAATATGTTTGATGTAAAGAAAATTGATTGCCATGAACAGGGGATCGGTGTGGAGCATAAAAGGGATGGCAAATACTATTATGAAGAAGTGGATGCGGTAATTTCATTTTCTACAAAATATGCAGACCTGACGATTGGGAGGTTTTCAAATTACTGGGGATGCGGACACACTGGCTCGGTTTCTCTGAGCAATAAGACGCCTTCCTATCCGCAAATTATGGTACGCACAAGATTCAGCAACTGGTTGAGATTTGTGTATTTCCATGGCTGGTTAGAGAGCAATATTCTTGATGACAGCACTTCTTACTTGATCAATTATGGTGATGATAGAGAATTCTATAAGAAAAAATATGTAGCTGCCCACCGGCTTGAGATCTCACCTTCAGAGAGATTTAGTTTTGGCTTGAGTGAACTCCTTTATTATGGCGAACGCGATGCCGAATTTGTATATTTTATCCCGATTATGCTGTTCTGGTCAGCGCAGCGATACACCAATGATCAGGACAATGAGATGATCGGCATCGATTATGAATGGATTCCCTGGAATGGCGTCAAAACCTACGGCTCATTGCTCATAGACGAGATCGCTTTATCAAAAATGTTCAATAAAAATGAATCTCACAACTATATTGCCTATCAGTTTGGAACATACCTTGTCGAACCCATTATTGACGGACTCGATTTTCGGCTTGAATATACTCACCTAAATCCCTGGGTCTATACACATAAATTTCCCATTAATTACGCAACTTCTGATGATTACTGGATGGGCTACTGGACCGGGCAGAATGCGGATAATATTTATTTTGGGATTGATTACCAGCCCAATAAAAAGCTAAAATTCTCTGCCGATTATTCCATTTATAGAAAAGGAGCGCAGGACAGCATCAAATATCAGTATCAAATTCCGCCTGTGGAAAAATTTCTTTATGGTCATCAATACACGAAAATGACACTTTCTCTTGAATGTTCTTATGAAATATTTCCTGAACTCGAAGCAGAACTTGGTTTCCGATATACAGACTGCAATGTGAACGAAGAAAACATAGCGCTTGCCGAGCAAGGCGAGTATGTGAATCCCGTATATTATAAAAGCGATTTCACTCAAACGACGATTTCGATTTTACTTTCCTATAGATTTGATTAGACTATAATCCATTATGAAACTTTTTCTCCGTATCCTATCGTATCTGAAGAAGGTTTGGCCAAATGTCATTCTCGGTTTGTTTGTGCTGGTAATTTATGCATCTTTCAGCGGCGTCTCACTTGGAATTGTTTATCCTGTTGTGGATGAGATATTTGTCAAACAGACAGAGGAAGAGTGGAAGGCGGACGAAGCAAGCAGAAGCTCTGCAAATCTCTCATATATATTCAGGGAAGCAGAATGGTTAATTGATAAGAGCGTGCAGGCGGTCAAGCATAACTGGAAAGAGAAAGATCGCTTTGAAAAGATACAAGACGAGATCGGTGTTTCTTTGAAAGAATTTTCAGAGAGGAATTCGAAGAGCATGATCCTCAAGCTGCTTCTTGTGCTGGCTGTAATTCTGTTTTTTATTAGAAGTCTCTCGATGTATTTCCAGCAGATCATTTTCAAACAGATCGAGGAGAAGGTCATCATGTTCATCAGAAATGATTTCTACGAGGCGCTTCTCAAGAAACCGATCGAGTTCTTCCACAGTCACAAACTGGGCGAGGTTATTTCCAGAGCTGTAAATGACGTGAATATGATCCGCGGGATGACCCTCAATTCCGCAACAAATCTCATTAGAAACCTGCTTTTTATTGCAGTGTACGTCTTTATGATGGTTGCAGTGAGTGTACGAATGTCTCTAATGACCCTTTTCGTTGTGATTCCAATATCTGTTGCAGTGAGTTTGATATCCAGCGCATTAAGACGAAGAAGCAGGAAAGTACAGCAGAAATTTGCAGATATTACTTCTATCCTACAGGAAACGATCATGAATATCCGTATCGTATTTTCCTTTGCAATGGGCAATTATGAACGAGCTCGTTTCTTGAAGGAGAATAAAAAATTCTATAAGAAATCCGTGCACATGATGCGAGCCGGTCAATTGGTAACACCATTTACGGAATTCATGTCTATTATGATCACATTAGTTATTATTTGGTATGGCGGTCTTCTCGTTCTTAATCCGACCAATGCTATGACCGCTGGGAAATTTTCACTTTTCCTTGTTGCGTTGCTCGCAAGTTTGCATCCGATCAAAGAAATTGCAAGAGTCTATTCCGAGATCAATAAAGGACTTGCTTCTGCAGAACGGGTATTTGAGGTTATTGATGAGCCAGTAAATCTTAAGGATAAAGATGATGCGAAGTCCATAACTACACTTACCGATTCCATTGTGTTTGATGATGTATCGTTCAAATATCCCACCTCCGATATAGTGCTGAAAGATATTGATCTTTCAATCAAAAAAGGAGAAGCGATTGCTTTTGTAGGTCCGAGCGGTGGTGGAAAATCTACAATGATGGACCTTCTGCTCAGATTTTATGATCCAACTAAAGGTGCGATAATCATCGACAATATCGATATGCGTGATTACAAGATCGACAATATCCGCAACCTTATGGGCACAGTGACTCAGGAAGTAATACTTTTTGATGATTCTGTGGCGCACAATATTTCCTACGGCCGGCTCGATGCGTCAAAGGAGGATGTGATCCAGGCAGCGAAGGCAGCGAATGCCCATGACTTCATTGTGGAGATGGAACACGGATATGAAACCATTATCGGTGAGCGCGGCGTGAAGCTGTCCGGCGGGCAGAAGCAGCGCATTGCAATTGCTCGGGCAATTCTGAAAAATCCGCAGATACTCATTTTTGATGAAGCCACCTCTTCGCTCGATGGGGAATCCGAATATCTGGTCCAGGAAGCAATATACCGCCTGATGAAGGACAGAACTACCCTGATCATCGCACACCGGTTATCGACTATTCGGAATTGTGGAAAGATCGTGGTCATTGATAGAGGAACTATTGTAGAGCAGGGCTCGCATGAAGAATTGATCGAGCAGGGCAATCTTTATAAAAGATTATATAATATTCAGTTTAGAGATTTCTCGGACAATAATGGCAATTAGAGCATATTTAATGGATCATTTGCTGATACTCCGCTCAAGAAATTCTTGACGCCATGGTTGCCTTTAAACCTTTTGGGCTATACTTATGAGTTTATTAATTAAAGAAATTCTATTGATCATAGCAGCCTACCTTTTGGGTTCATTTTCCTTTACACGCTTGTTCACACGATTTTATAGCAAGGTGAATATTTACAAGGCGGGAGATTTTACTGCCGATCCCGGAAATGTGTACCACCATGTCAGCAAAGCAATAGGAATTCTGTGCTGGTTTATAGATTTTATGAGAGTATATCTGATCCTATTCCTCACGAAATATTTCTTTTTGAAAGACAATCCCTTTTTGCTCATGCTTGTTGGTCTTGCAGTCGTAGCTGGGCATTATTTTCCTGTGATACACAGTTTTGTAGGAGGATACAGCATTCTTCCGTATATTGCCTTACTGGCGTATTTTGCTCCGATTCCAACTCTTTTTGTAGCTATCATTTCCGGAATAATTATTCTTGCGTATAAACAGATCCGTTTTTCAAAATATCTTATGGTCATTATGGTTCCTATTGTGAGTTATTTTTACAATCCTCTAAAAAATGTGAAGGTAAATGCGAAGTATTTACTGCTCGCATCGGTTGTAATGGGTGTGGTGAATTTTCTTATTTCAAGAAGACACAGTAATGAAATATAGATGACGAATACTAAGAAAATTACAATTAAAAAAGTAGGATCAAAAGCAGATCTTAAGACCTTTATTAAGATTCCATGGACAGTTTATAAAAATGATAAGAACTGGGTTCCGCCCCTAATAAGCATGGAGAAAGAGAGATTTGATCCTGAAAAAGGTGCTTATTTCAAGAATGCTGAAGTCCAGTTTTTCATTGTGTATCGTGGTGAACGTTCGGTAGGAAGAATTGCTGCGCATATAAATCATACTCATAATGAATTTCATAAGGACAAAGTGGGGTTTTTTGGCTTTTTCGAATGTATGCCGGACTATGAAGCTGCTGAAGCCCTATTTCGTGCTGCTTCTGATTGGCTGAAGGAGCGTGGTAGGGATATCGTTCGCGGTCCCATGAACTACTCGACTAATGATGAATGCGGTTTGCTGGTAAAAGGATTTGGTTCACCACCAGTTGTGATGATGACGTACAATCCCCAGTATTATAAGAGCTTTATCGAAAAATTCGGCTTTCATAAAGCAAAAGATCTTTATGCTTATTATATGAATATCGACGGCATGCCTGAACGTTTTGAGCGGCTCATAGAAAAGATAAAAGAGCGCAGGAATTGCACCATCAGAAAGCTGCGCAAGAAGCACTTTTTGGAAGACATCGAGATAATTTTTGAAATATACAACAATGCATGGCAGTACAACTGGGGTTTCGTTCCCATGACCCGATCAGAATTGGTGTATCTCGCAAAAGAATTGAAGGATATTATTGATTTTGACCTGGCATATATTGTATATATTAAGGATAAACCAATCGCTTTTTCACTCGCGCTTCCGGACGTGAACCAGGCGCTTATCAAGGTAAGGAATGGGCGACTTTTACCCTTTGGGTGGCTCAAACTTCTCTTTGCTATGAAACAGATAGACCAGGTAAGAGTTCTCACTCTCGGGATCGTGAAGAATTATAAAAATATCGGCATCGATACTGTGTTGTATTATGAGACCATCAAAACAAGTGTAAAAAAGGGAATGCCCAGGGGTGAGATGTCATGGGTACTGGAAGATAACCTCCGCATGTGTCGTCCTATAGAACGCATGGGCGGGAAGATCTATAAAACCTATCGGGTGTACGATAAGGAACTTTCCTAACTTACGAAGTTTTCGAAGGTGTCATGAATTTATCCTTTCTTAACTCCATTTTTCTCATTGGGCTGGTCGCAGCAATAATTCCCATCCTTATTCATCTTTTCATTAAATACAAACCAAAAATTGTCTATTTTAGTTCTTTGCGGTTTTTGAAAGAAGTCCAGAAGAAAAAATCCCGGCTTCTTAAATTACGTGAACTCCTGCTGCTCATAACAAGAATACTGATCATAATTTTTTTCATCCTTGCTCTTGCCCGACCTGTCCTGAAAGCTCTCCTTCCGAAGAAAAGCACTTCCCATGCGCCAACTGCGATAGCTCTAATTCTGGATAATAGCTTCAGTATGAATTATCTCGAAAAAGAGAATCCTGTATTCTCTGACGCCAAGCAGAAAGCTCAGGAGATACTCGAGCTTTTGAATGATAAAGACAGAATGATGCTGGTCACTCTTGAGCCCGCATACAATGCTGAACACGATTATTTTACAAGTCCTTCTCAATCAGTAAAAGAGCTTCCCTCAATCTCGATTTCCGACAACACTCAGGCATTACAGCAGGTGCTCGATAGCATAGAGCCCCAAATTGCGAATGCGGATATGATCAATAAAGAGATTTATTTCATCACCGACGAACAGCGCATCCCATGGAAGGATATTCAGGATGCAAAATTGACTGCTGACCTTTTTGTGATACCTGTTAGAGAGGACAGTGTAAAGCAAAATATTAGTTCTGTAAGCGCACGGTATGTTTCCAAAATTTTAAGCGGAACAAATGAACCTGTAATTCAGGCAGTAATAAAAAATAATTCATCAAAAACTCTTTCTGATGTTATTGTGTCTCTGGTTCTGAATAATATTACCCGGGCAGAAACTGCGCTCAATCTGAATCCCTATCAATCAAAACAGCTTACCTTTGAAGTGCCCCAGCAAGGTGAACGATTTCATTTCGGAGAGGTTCGTGTAAAAGATGAAATGCTTCCCGATGATAATGTATTTTATTTCAATTTTCCCGTGCAGAGCAAGCCGAAGATATGCGTGATCTCGTCCACACAACTGCCGACAGCCCTTTCGTCCATTCTTGATGTAATAACTC
>Ga0163203_1000303_pt1 | contig 13035 bp, 17 predicted proteins | sample PL_2010_330m_FD_113534 | JGI IMG/M metagenome (GOLD analysis project Ga0163203, IMG submission 113534) | Freshwater microbial communities from Powell Lake, British Columbia, Canada to study Microbial Dark Matter (Phase II) - PL_2010_330m | ecosystem: Environmental > Aquatic > Freshwater > Lake ... | reverse complement strand
GATGCAAGGAACATCTGGGAGTTAAGGAGAATAATCGATACACAGATTAACTACTACAATATGCGCAGGAGACACTCGGCGTTGGGGTATCTGGCGCCATGGAGCTATATCAATCGCGAGGTGAGCTTGCCAGAACCGGTCGTTGACTTAGCACTAATTAGCTCTTAAAGTGGTACAGAATTACCACCGCATGTCCTTCTTCTATGTAATAAGCGACCATAACCGCAAAATCGTCACAATCACCCTTTAACACTGTCCTAGAAACCCACGGTTGTTGGCAAAGTTTGCCTGGATAGTCGTCCTCAGGGGCCCAAGCCTCCCGAACACACTTAATCCAAACCCATAGTCCTTGGTTAAGAGAACAGCCTTGATACGTAGAAACCTGCCGATTTCTCAGTATCTCCTGAAAATGTTGGCGCGCCGCGTCCGCTGCGCTTGCCTCTGCCGTAGATACAACACCCATCAGTAAAACTGTTACTATAAGCAGTGCTACTACCAGGATTCGCATGGTTTAACCCCCCGTAGTTTACCATCAGCCTAACCGCTAATTACTGCTAAGTTAGAGACAGGATCCGGCAGGACCGCCTCTCGGTTGATATAGATCCACGGCTCTCAATTCACATTCTTGCAGATCACTTCAAAGAGATACCTAGGCAATCCAAGAAGGAACCCAAGAGAAAGAAACAGGAATCCCCAAAATAGCACAAAGCGTAACCTGGATCTTGTTATCCATTCTTTGACAGTCTCTGCAGTGGCAATATCGTCTTTCGTAGACTCTCCCTGAGTCCAGAGTGCGATCACACGTGTTACTGGCACTTTCCCTTCAGCAAGTCCGATAGTTATCGGTTGCGTACAGATGATCGCAGCTATTTGGCTTTCATCGATACCCGGACGGTTGTCTCGTATTATCTCTAGGATCTTCTCAAAGCCATTCTCTTCTTGCTGCAACCTACCATAAGGTATGCCCTTCGGATCTTCGTATGTGAGCTTATTGAGCTTGCGCCAGCCCTCGTCGGCTCTTCCAAAAGCACTAAGACGATTCAAGAGACCATGAAATGCCGGCCAGCACTGGTCTGCAACCATTATGACGCTTCCAACAAATGCAAGAACCGAGCCAAAAAGCACTAGCCAATTAAGAAAACGAACTGTAGACAACACTCACCACCCCACACTGTAGCTTTCTCTTCTTGTCCCCGATCATTACCTCTTCAAGCGGTCATTCCTCTCTCGTCGTGCGGCTGGCGGGTCTTTCACTGGCCTGGCGGGTCTCTAAACCCTGCTATCCCTACTCGCTCTAAGGCTTTCGTATGCTATGGTGGCTTGTCGCCACACCGCAGCCGCACACAACCATTGTTGGCAGAAGGTAGCGTTTGTCAACGGTGTTGGCAACGCTTAGAAATTGACCATTTCACCGTTTAGTTTTTGACCCACCCCTTAGCTGTCCGCAGTGTACCATAAGGCACACTTTTATCCATAGATTCTCCTTTTCCCTTAGGGTATAACTTCTTGTTAGCACGCCCTCCTATTACAATGAGCACTCATCGCTTCAACCAAGCCACCGAACTACAAGCCGGATTAGCCAGACGACAAGAGCTATCCCAAGAATCACTCTCATAGCCACACTGAACTTGGAGTATTTGATCTTGCCATCTGTGATACTCAGCCTCAAAGCCGTTTGATTCTCCCAAGCTGGGTCGTATTGTAGACCGAATTGGTAATGCTGGCCATCGGTCGTAGATACCTTCAGCACCAGAGCCCTGGCAAGGAAGGCTGTGGTACGCAAGAGAGTGGCGTGGCTGATGTTAGATAGCAGAATTTGCCAAGATCCACAAACCAGCTTGTCTTGCGTCAGTATAAGGGCGCCTCGTCTTGCAGTGATCCAGCCAGCCTCATATTGTATCTCTGCTGAGTCCTCATCAAGTCTCCGTGCTTTTGTAGCACCAGCAGCCAGAACTTGTGAGCCAGGTTCCTTGGCCTTGAATCGTCTCACAGCAAGAGGAACAAGGTAAATCAGGTTTGTCAAGACCCGATAGAATGTGTCCAACATATTCCACCTCCCCTCGACTCAGGTGACTTGTCCCTGCAGTTGTCTTGTTGGGCGTGCTAACGTGCTGCTCAGGGGCCGGAAGGGGCGCAGCCCCTGGAGGTCCCTTGCAGCAGAATGTTATATTTTAATCCATAAATATTACTTGAGAATAATAGTCTGGTAAATCTTTACGAAATTGCTTGCGATACTTTTCCGGTAAAAATACTGTCCTAATATCTTCTAAACAAAATTGGATATTCCCTATTGTCCGCCACTCTCTCTCAAAATAGAAATTATCCTCATGCTCATCATTTAAACCGTGATCGAAGAATTTTAAATAGCTAAAAATGTGAAAAGATAAGAAGTGTTCCAAATCCATTAAACGTTTATGCTCATTGGGAACACCTGGGGTGTTACTATTGTCCATAATCATCCTTCGAAACATCTTAAACATTTCATGGTATTGCACGTAAACGGGGTTGCGTGTTGCAAATGAACACCGCGGTGAATCCCGAGAACGCATAGCATAATTCGTCAAGGAACAATCTGAAATAGGGTCTATGCACCTCGAATTCCAACCACGGATGAAGACGCATAAAGCTTAACCACGGATGGACACGGATGAAGAAATCACAAAGCACAACCAGAAAGAGGGTTAAAATCTGCGTCAATCAGTGTTGATCCCTGGTTCAGGAATTCCGGGGACGCATACCCCAAAATCGTGATGAGTAACGTGTGATGGGTGAAAAGGCAGTCGGGAGTCCAGAGTCGGGAGTCGAGAATCGAAAACAGTGAAAGAAGAAGCGGTGAAATGGTTCAGTAGGAGGATCGGGCGAGCTGAAAGCTGAGCGCTGATTGCTGTTTGCTGGTAACTGATAACTGACAACTGACTACTGATAACTGCCTTTCACTGATTCCTCAAGGAGCCGCCTGAAGTAGGGTTTGTGTCTCTTGACTCCCATGTCGCTCACCACCTCTGTGAGGCTGGCGCTAGTAATTAGGCGCAACTTACCTCATGCCGTCACCTGGAACGGGTTGCTGAACCGACGGCCAAATTACGAGAAGATCATTCGCAAGACCTCAAACAAGAGAGTCACGAGCGTTGCGACGAGGATCGCAATGGTGAAGTTGCGAACATGTTTCGTATAGCGTAGCATCGTAGCTGTAGTGCGGTCATTCTCTCGTCGGACTAATTCATCGCGGTAGCATTGAGCCAGCAGGAAATGGTGGTTCGCTATCGGAAGGGAGTATTGTTTGTCGATTTTCTTGGCAAGGTCATCGTTGGACATACTTCTGAGCTCCTCGTGAGTCGGCATACCATTAGGATGTGGCATTGACTCTTCATACCCCCTTTGCGCTCTGAGAATAGTTTGGCCACAGCGCCGAAACATAGTACGATGACAGCCCTGTACTTGCAACTCTGGTCTTGTTATCATTGATAATATGACATGTGCAATGAATTCCGGGTGAATTCCGGTGACACATACCTTATCCCCGACAAACCGGACATGTTCGATCAGGAAGTTGATAAAGGAGGCCTTGACCTATGACCCAAGTGTTTAATGTCTACTGCGATGAGAGCTGTCATCTTGACCATGACCGGCAAAAGGTCATGGTGTTGGGCGCGATCTGGCGTCCTCTTGAGAAAACCAGGGAGATTGCCCTCTCGGTCCGCGATCTTAAAGAGATGCACAACCTCGCTCGCGATTTTGAGATTAAGTGGCCCAAGGTCCCTCCAGGGAAGATCAACTTTTAGGGGAAGTCGGGGCGCATCTTGATTCTTGACTCGAAATCTCCTATATGCTTCGGTATGCTCAGAGAGAAGGAGATCAGCCAGTTCGGCGAATACCGCACCAAGCTCCAGATCCCCAATGTATACGACCTTATGCGGCACGCCATCGACACCGGCGAGGTGGTAAACACTGCCCTTTTTAACCTGTGCAACGCGCCATCCGCACCGTATCATCGGATGAATGCATTCCGGCTGATCGGGCCGAAGAGCCCGGAGGAGAAGGATGCACTCTTGCTCGATTCAGTAGCGACACTGGGGAGGCGTGCGCATGAAACAAAATCTTTTGTTTACGGAAACCGAGCTACGAGCCCTGTGTACCCGTAAAGAGGGACAGTTCATCGAATTTAAGTCCCTGTGGGATCACTCAGAGGGGAAGGATAGACCACATGTCCTTAACCGCCGAAAGGCACGCGATTTCGTCGCTGCTCTTGCCAACGCCGATGGGGGAACGCTGATCTTAGGTGTAGAGGACGACGGCCAAATTACGGGTCACGCTTACCCGGAAGAAGCTGTAAGAGACCTACTTGGCGTTCCGGAAAGGCGCCTCCGTCTGCCTGTCCAATGTCGATATCAACGTGCCGTAATCGACGAGAAGGAGGTCTTAATCTTCCAAGTCCCGATTGCAGCCGAAGCTGTAATGGTAGAAGCAAATGGTTTCCCTTACCGTGTAGGCGACCAGGTCATTAAAGAGCCGCAGGAGGTTATCAATGCACGCAAGGAGGCCTATCGCCGCATCGGTTATGAGCAGCGCGTTCGTCCTGATGCTACGCTCGAGGATATCGACCTGGATTTGGCAAGAGAGTTTGTCTCTCGCACCGTGTTCCAGGAACGGAGCGTTGAAGAGGTTCTTGAACACTACGGCCTTATTCTCCCTCGGGCTAATGGGTTTGCTATCACCAACGCGTGTCTCTTGCTGTTTGGGAAAACACTGCTGGTGCAATGGCATCCCCGCGCCGGCATTCGCTTCTTCCGGGTTTCAGGCAAGGAGCGTCGTCACGGTCCCCGGCGCAATGTTCTGCAATTCTCCCCGATCGAACTACCTATCGCAGCGGCGATTCCTAAGGCCTATCGCCTTGCCAAAGAGCAAATCCGACGATCGGAGAAGCTGCACGATCTGTTCTTCCGCGAGATGCCGGAATACCCAGAATTTGCCTGGCAGGAGGCCATCGTCAATGCCTTCGCTCATCGCGACTATGAGGATAAGTCACGAGAGATCGAGGTTTGGTTCTTCAATGATCGAATGGAAGTTATGAGCCCCGGTGAGCTGATTCCACCCGTGACTCTTGACCTTCTTCGGCAACGCAAGCGTGTCCACGCAAGTCGTAACCCCCTCATTGTCCGCGTTTTAGTTGATGCAGGACTCATGCAGGAAGAGGGGGAGGGAATTCCACGCATCTTCGAAGAGATGGAGGAGTCGTTCCTTCATGTTCCAGAGTTACGCGTAGAGAACGGGGCCTTCTTCGTAACCCTTCGCAACGAACCCATCTTCTCCGGTCCCGACCCAGAGTGGCAACACATAATCGACACCCTTCGCTTGTCCACAGCCCAAAAGCGTGTCCTTCTGGCATATCCTAATGGCTTCACAAATGAGGACTATCGCCGCGTAAACCAGGTAGATCGAGATCAGGCATACCGGGAGATTCAAGAGATGGTTACCCAAGGGGTAGAGCAGGCACCTAAAGCGCATGGCCGGGGGGCGGTCTATAGAATCAGCCTGGAGCTACGCACCAAGAGAGAGTTTCTTGTGGGCAGGATCCCTGGGCTGCGAACGTATTTTTCACAGCGTGGATTCTTGAAGAACGCTGATTACAGAACGATATTTGGGGTTGAACGCGATATTGCAAAAAAAGAACTCAGGCAACTTATGGATGAAGGCTATCTTCAGCTACAGGGAGAGCGCCGTGGAGCCTACTATGTTCCTGGCCCTGTTTTGTTAGAGCACGAGGGAGATGACAAGCGTTAGGGTTAAATATGGAAGGAAGAAAATGCCCTACAGAACTTGATGGCGGGGGTTATGGTTAAGATATGGATTCCCATAACTAGCGGCATGGGCTATGAATGATTCACAGAACGGAGGTGCGCGTGTGGTAAGGTTCATTCACACTTCGGACTGGCAGATCGGGATGAAAGGCAGCGGTCACCCCTGGGACCTCGCCGACTGGATCGATGCCTACCCCGAGATCCATTCTCCCTCTTCCGTGGTGGGAGAGGGCAGGGGTGAGGGGGCTGGCATCCCCCTTCCCCCGTTCAAGTGGGACGAAGACCGCCGCGCGCTGTTCTCCGCGCCGGGCTCGACGCCTACTATGCCAACCTCTACGGCCTCACGGAGGAAGATCTCCGCTATGTCCTTGACCCCAAGGATGTCTATGGCGACGGCTTCCCCAGTGAAACCTTCCGCGTCCTCAAAGAGAAAGAAACCCGCCTCTACGGCGAGTACCGCACCAAACGTCTGATTCTAGCTGCCTGGAGAAATTTAGGGAGGTGTGAGAGTTCGCAGCACGCATAGCTCATGTACATCAGCACGCTTCACATCCGAAACTTTCGCTCTATTGAGAATCTAGAGCTTTCCTTTGATTCAGGGCTCAATGTTATCATTGGGGAGAACAATACCGGAAAGACCGCTGTTCTCGATGCGCTTCGAATTATCCTTGCCCGAGGAGATGAGCGGCGTGATATCTGGATAAGTGAAGACGACTTCCACATTGACACCACAGGAAAGCGTGCTTCTTCAATTGAAATCGATATAGTGTTTTCTGAGCCCTCTGTACGACAGCAGGCAACTTTCATAGAGCTGTTATCTATCCGTGAGGATGTCGATCCTGAACTGCAGCTTCACGTTCGCTACGAGTGGGATGAAAAGGAAGAACGCGTTAAATCTCCCACTCTCTGGGGCGGAGAGAATGAAGGGCAAGCAGTTCCCGGCGAGGTTCTCCAGTTTATATATCACGTTCATCTGGATGCGCTTCGTGACGCAGCAAGGTTTATTGCCCCAGGCAGAGGAAGCCGAATTGGGGAGCTTGCCCGCAAACTCGAGCCAAATGAGGCAACACGTGAAGTGATGGAGAAAGAGGTGCTTACAGCACTTCGGCATCTCGACAAATGGACAAATCTACGGAACAAAGCCCAGAACATCATCAACAAGCACCTCGAGCAAGTGACCATTGACAGCTCAATACAAGAAGTGGAGGTTGATTTTGTGGAATCGAAGTTCCGTCGTATTGCAGAGAGTCTCCGTCTTCATCTGCCTCGAAAAACGAAACCTATAAGGGAAGTGGAAAACCAGGAAGTCGACAGTCCAAACCCATTCAACATCTGGCAAAATGGCTTGGGCTACAACAATCTCATCTATGCGGCAACCATCTTCGGCGATCTCGTCAAGAGGGCAGAATCTGACGAAGCGATTCATCTATCACTACTGATCGAGGAACCTGAAGCTCATCTTCATCCTCAACTCCAGCGCCTTTTCTTCCGGTATCTGGAGTCTTTCGGGAAAGAAAGAATCCAGGTATTCGTGACCTCTCACTCACCGACAATCTGCTCGCAGGCGGACTTCGATCGGATCAATGTCCTTAGCCTCGACGGCGAGCTTCCTACCAACAGAGCGTTAGCAGGCATGCCACTGGGCGAAGAGGGCAAGCGCAAGCTCCAGCGCTTCCTAGATGTCACGAAATCACAGCTGTTCTTTGCGAAAGGCGTCATTTTCGTAGAGGGTATCTCCGAAGCTCTACTGCTCTCCCTATTCGCTCGGCAGATGGGCGATGAATTCGACTTGGATAAGCACGGCATTGAGGCCGTGAACATCAATGGCGTTATGTTCGAGCCGTTTGCGTCACTCTTCAATTCAAATGATCCTGAAAAGCGCCTTGGCATTCCCAGCGCGATTCTTACAGATGATGATCGCGACAAAGCTTGTGAGGATGAAGAGATGACCAGCCGTGCTGAGAAGGCAAGATCGCTTGAAGGTGGGTTGCTTAGAGTGTGTCTGGCAGAGCGAACTTTCGAATATGAGCTCTTCAAGGAGAACGAAGAGCTACTTCAGGAAGCCTACAGGAAAATCCATCCCCAAGCGAAGGATGTGGAGGGCAACACAGTCGATGAGAGAGCTGTGGCCTTTGTGAAGAAGATAAAGAAGCAGAAAGCTCGCCTTGCGCAGGAGCTAGCCTTTATTCTTGAGAGCGACGAACAGAAACTTGCTGCGATCAGTGTACCCAAGTACATCAAACAAGCTATCACGCTGGTAATTCAAGGTCATGAATAGAAAGCTCACAGAGCAGCAGAAAGCTATTGTTGAGGAGAAGCTAGGGCGTTTCGTTGTACGAGCATGCCCAGGAAGCGGCAAGACCTACACTGTCGCAGCGAGACTCGCTCGTCTAATCAAGAAATGGGATGAAGCACATGCAGGGATTGCTGCTCTCTCTTTCATGAACGTTGCTTGGAAGGAGATCGAGCAATACCTGGTGCAGGAGTTCGATGTACCCGCAATTCACTACCCACACTTCCTCGGCACCATCGACAGCTTCTTAAACACCTACCTCTTTCTTCCTCTTGGTCACACAGTGATGCGCTGCAAAGGGCGGCCGATTCTGTCGGGCCCTCCTTATGACAACATTGAGCCTACTGAAACCTGGTTGCCCTGGAGACGGCGGGAATGCAACAAAGGGCAGTGCAAGCTAAATGCAATCTCGTATGATATCAACGGGAAACTCACATCCTTCAACAAGCGCTCGCATTTCAAGAATTGCACGCTCAACCATGAGCGATGTCACGCCATGAAACAAAGCTTCAATAGGAGCGGATATGCGACACAGCCTGATGCCAACTTCTTTTCCATGCACCTTCTTCAGGAATATCCTTTCCTTGCGAAGGTACTGGCAGCAAGATTCCCTTTCGTTATCGTAGATGAGGCTCAAGATTCCTCAGCGATACAGATGAGGATCATCGACCTACTTGCCAAAGCTGGCCTCAAGGAAATCATGCTTGTGGGTGATCCGGATCAGGCAATCTTCGAGTGGCGGACAGCCGAACCATCCAATTTTACGGCCAAGTATGTCGAATGGGAGAACAACTCAGAAGAACTTGATAGGAATTGGCGAAGCACGAGGAGTATCTGCGGTTTTGCATCGAAGCTCTCCAAGTTCTCAATGGAACACGCTGACAAAGAGCTACCGGATCCTGGGCCAAGGCCCAGAATTGTCTGGTATGTTTCTAATGATTCCGAATCGCTGGTACGCGTGTTTAGCCAGGAGTGTAAAGAGACCAATTGCGATCTAACCAAGAGCGCAATCCTCTGTCGATCGAGGAGCTACATTCCCAGAGTCACTGGGGCAGGTCAGACAAAGGATGGACGAAAACCGTCGCCATGGAGAACGGAAGACCCTGTCACGCGTGACCTCGCCTTTGCGGCACACGCAAGAGACGGTGGCGAGTGGATACGTGCCTTCAGGATTGTGGAGAAAGCTCTTGCAAAACGTAAGATGGGTAAGAATCGAGTTACTCCGGATGACATTCACGAGCTACACAGGGGCGTTGGCTTCTCCGCATGGAGAGCACATGTTTTTGCGGTACTTCGACTGCTCCCACATACTCTACACACGCCGCTCGGACAATGGGCTGATGAGGCTTGCTCGAAACTTCAGACCGTGGGGTTAGCTGAACAGCTCGTTCAGATCAAGACAACAGGAAAGCATAAAGAGTATTACAGAACTCTGAGCATCACCGAGCTCCTTGGCGGCTCAGGATCTACACTCACGACGGAGGGACTTGTATGCGATACAGTCCATGCATTCAAGGGACAGACCCTCGACGCTGTGCTCCTTGTAGTTGGCAAGAGAGGAAGTAGCTACGCATACAAGAACGTGCTCAATAGCTCGCTCGAGGAGAATGAAGAGTTGAGAATAATCTATGTTGCAGTAACGCGCGCCAGGAAACTTGTGTGGATTGCTGTACCTGAGGAAGATCATGCTCTGTGGTGCGATAGGTTTGGAGAATCTGTTGACTACAAGGTCTAGTTAACTCTTGAGTGATAGTAGGTTAGGGATGCTCTGAATAGTTCTCTAGTAGCTAGAGGAGGGTGTATCTGATGTCCAAAACGCTATTTACACAGGTCAATTACGACTTGAATGGTTTGATGAGTGCTGTAAAGATGAAGCAGATTGGTCTCCCCGACATTCAGCGTGAGTTCATATGGAAGAACACCAAAGTACGTGATCTGTTCGACTCGATGTACCACGGATACCCTGTCGGCTACCTTCTGTTCTGGCAAAACGGTCTAGGAGACAGCCACAGGGTCATCGGTGACGATGAGAAGCAGGTAATCCCTCAGCTACTTGTTGTCGATGGTCAGCAGCGGCTCACCTCATTGCATGCCGTTCTCAATCGCCAACTGGTCGTACGCAATTACAAAAAGCAGTACATCGAGATCGCTTTCAATCCGCTCCAGGAGGAATTTAGAGTCGCGGATGCCGCGATCCGACGCGACAAGTCCTTCATCGCAAACATCTCTGATCTGTGGGCGGGCGAGTCCTTTCGGAAGAGTACCAGAGGTTCCTTGAGCAGCTGACAGGCTTCGAGCCTGATGACACGTTCGCGCTCTCTGAAGATGCTGAGCGATCTCTTCTGGACGCAGGGTTTGAGCTGCGACCGTACCAGCGTGCAGGAATCCACTGGCTCAGCTGGCTTAGAGAGAATCATCTGCATGGCATTTTAGCGGACGACATGGGACTGGGGAAGACGGTTCAGGCGATTTGCGCGATCAACATTGCCCACGAGCAGGAAGCCGTTGACCGGCCATCCTTGATCGTGTGTCCCAAATCTGTAGTTCCGTTCTGGGTTCGTGAGGTCCGTCGAGCCGTGCCTCGCATACGGATTCACCCCTATGGCGGCTCTGGAAGGGACAGAACGATCTGGGATCGGGCAGGGAAGTGCTGGTTCGTCACAACTTACGAGACGCTTGCTCGGGATATCGAATTCGTGTCAAAGGTTCCCTTCTACTACGTCGTTCTCGACGAGGCCACAAAGATCAAGAACCCTGATGCGCAAAGAACGCAGGCCATCAAGTCAATCAATGCCATGCACAGGCTGGCGCTCTCTGGGACGCCTGTGGAGAACCGGCTGACGGAGATGTGGTCCATCTTCGACTTTCTGATCAAGGGGCTCTTCGGGACCCAGTCACGATTCTCCTCGAAGTATGAGATTCCCATCACGTCAGGTGACAGCGTGGCAGCTGAGGAGCTCTCAAGGCGCATTCGGCCTTTCTTGCTCCGGCGCCTCAAGGAGGATGTGGCAGAAGACATCCCCGAGAAACTCGAGCATGAGGAGTGGTGCGACCTTACGGTCGAGCAAAGGTCCTTGTACGGCCAGATCCAAGACACCCTGGCGAAGCCCCTGCGTGAAGAGATAGAGGCAGGTCTCCGAGTCAACTACCAAATGAACATCCTGCCTATCCTCACGAAGCTGAAGCAGGTCTGCGATCACCCAGCTCTCATCACGGGAGATCCCGAACCTCTTTATGGGCGATCTGAGAAGTTCGATACAACGATTGACTTGGTCAAGGGAATCCGTGCCGCTGGCGAGCAAGTCGTTGTCTTCAGCCACTTCCTCAGGACGCTCGACCTATTCGAGCGAGCTCTGCGTGACCTCGGAGTTAGCTACATCCGAATCGATGGGTCCGTAGAGAATCGTCAAGAGCTGATTGACGTCTTCAATTCGGGGGAGGCAGATGCAGCACTCTGCAGCATCCAAGCTTGTGGGTATGGGATTACTATGACGGCCGCCAATCACGTGATCCATTTCGATCGGTGGTGGAACCCTGCAGTTGAGGATCAAGCGACTGACCGAGTTCATAGAATTGGCCAACAGAAGACGGTCTATGTCTACCGGACACTCGTTTCCGGGACTCTCGAAGAGAAGATCGCCTTGCTGCTTGATCGCAAGAGAGATCTCGCGGATCGCGTTGTTGCCGCGGCGATAGATCAGCCGCTTTCGTGGACCAAGGAGGAGCTGCTGGAGTTATTGAAGCCGCTGGACTAGGCCAAGGACGGACTCAAGTGGTAAGATGGGAGCAGATCTTGAGATGCCACATTCTCGAGGATCTCTACGCCGCACAAACCCAGCAAGCCGAACTCATCGGCGAGGAATGGGCAGGATAGGAGGTAGCATGCCCGAAACGCAATTTACCCAAGTGCAGTATACGCTTCAGGGGCTGATGAGCCAGATCCAAATGGGGCAGATTGGCCTTCCAGGCATTCAGCCGCCATTCATCTGGAAGAACACAAAGGTTTGTGATCTGTTCGACTGGGTGTATCACGGCTACCCGGTCGGCTATCTCTTGCTGGACAATCTACCTCTTGGGGGGAGTTTGTGCTACCATTGGTGAGTAGGAGAACTAATCGCTTTTTGGGAAGAGTGTGTAAGGTGGGCCAACATGCCAGAGGGCAGAAGGGAATCTGGCAATAGGGGTGATGAGTATGGATCAGCTGAAGATCAATACGGCTGTTCGGAGATACCGTGAAGGACTGGAGAGGATCTTTGGCAATCAATTAGTGGCTGTAATTCTGTACGGTTCATGTGCACGAGGCGAGGCAGGCAAGGACTCGGACATCGACCTTCTGTGTGTTCTGCGAACACCGTTCGATTACTGGGATGCCATCCGTAGATCATCTGCCCTAACTGCGAGAATTAGCCTGGAGGAAGACGTGGTCCTTTCTCGGGTCTTCGTCTCCGAACACGAGCTTCAGAATCGCGATCTTCCATTCTTCATCAACGTTCGCCATGAGGGAGTGCTGACATGAATGAGGATATCACATCTCTTCTCGCTAAGGCTGAGAAAAGCCTTTCCGCAGCGCAGATACTCGCTACAGAAGAGCATCATGGTTTTGCGGCTTCTCGTGCTTACTACTCCATGTTCTATGTTGCCGAAGCGCTACTTGCCTCGTTGGGAAAAGCATATTCCAGCCACGGGGGTGTGATCGGGGCGTTTGGCCGCGAGTTCACTAAATCAGGGCGGCTAAACGCTAAACTGCATCGCTGGCTGATTGACGCACAGGACATTCGCAACGTTGGCGATTACGGGGTCGGCAGGGATGTTTCCGCCGAACAAGCGAAAGAAGTCATCTCAGAGGCGCAGGAGTTCATTGCAGTGGGGAAGGACTATCTAGCGTGACTTTCCTAGTTACGTTTCTAAGTTACCCGCAACTCCTGTAAAAATCAGGGTTTGCAG